>Ga0116179_1002824_pt1 | contig 12266 bp, 13 predicted proteins | sample AD_UKC071_MetaG_FD_89751 | JGI IMG/M metagenome (GOLD analysis project Ga0116179, IMG submission 89751) | Active sludge microbial communities of municipal wastewater-treating anaerobic digesters from USA - AD_UKC071_MetaG | ecosystem: Engineered > Bioreactor > Anaerobic > Digestate | place: USA...
AGATAAGAAAGAAAGTATAGTTGTTCTTTCAAAAGTACTCATGGAAATAGATCGTCGTAAACGAATAATTAAATCAGCAGGCTATAAAAGTGTAAGAGATTACAATCAAATGGAAACAAGAAATTTACCATTTATAGTAATAGCTATAGATGATGATGATTATCTATTAAGAGAACCTGATGTAGAACGTATGATAACCGATATTATACAAAATATTAAGAACTTAAATATGTTATTTATCATGGCAACAAGTGATGTTCATAACAAATTCTTTGAAAGAGATGATAATACTTTAGCTTCAGTATTAATTACATTTGATTATACAAATGATTTAGAAGCTAAAAAAGCTAATATACCTGGAGCTGATGATCTTAATATAGGTAAGTTTATACTTAAATATAAAACTAGTTCACATATACTTAATAATCTACCATTTGATGATAAAATTATTAAAGAAACATTAAATAAATAAAGCACTTCATTGAAGTGTTTTTTCGTGATATAATACTTATGAAAATATGGGAGAATGGGCATGGAAAAAATCGCAGTTATAAAATTAGTAGAAGAAAAAATAAACCCTGAAAGTCTTGATAGTAATATCGTATTAAATGGAATAGATATGAATTATCGCGAATTCCTTGAAAAATATGCAACAGGCTTTATTAAAGATACAACAAATCCCGATATTGAAGCTATTGCCACTTATTTTAATGATAACTTTGGTAAATATTTAGTTTCTAAAACTAAAGAAATAGAAGCCGAACAAAGAAAGATCAACTATGTAAGAGATTATTGTATGAATATAACAACTAAATCTCCAATTTTTATAGGCGATTCAGTCATGACTATTGAACAATATTTAATCAAATTAGTTCATGAAGAAAGAATGAATGATGATTTTACCATTACATGGGGACCATTTAATAAAGATATAAATCAGGTTGTAAATGCTTTACTAAGAAACAACCGTGACAAGTTAGATTTGAAAGATGAAAAATATATAATATATGAGAAAAAAGAACTTATTGATGAGTGTATTAATAAATTAAAAGAAAATGGCTATGGAGATGTTTTGAGTTCTCATTTAGATGAAGATGAAGAAACGTTTGAAGAAGCCTTAAAAGAAGATTTATTATCTAAATTGGATAATGATATGACTATTAAAGTAAATGGATCAGCCATTTCTCTAGGAGACTATGCCATAAAGCAATCAGACTATGCTCGTAAACAAATTCAAGAAATGGTAAATAAATATAATAAAGTTAATGATAAACCAGTCATGGTTGGTGAAATTAATTTAACACCAAGTAGAAATGGTCTAGAGATAACAGGTGAAATACCAGTAATATTAAATGATGCAGATAAAGAATCTATTATTAATCAAGTGAATAATGATGATTTAACTATTTCTAATCAAATAGCATCATCAATAAAAGCTATTAAAGAGACAAAAAGTAAAGGTATGTTGGATTTAATCGATGCTCACTTAGAAGAAATCGGTAGGGAGACTCTTAATGAACATGAAACTTCTTTACTAGATTATGCGAAAAAAGCGCTTGATCAACAAGAAAAATATATTATTAAATCATCTAACAATGATGATGATTTTAAAGTAGTCTTATCCAAGAGATTACAAGAAATAGATGGGGATATTAATAATTTAATAAAAGAAGCAACTATTCAAAGTACCGATATTAGACCAAATCTATCTAAATATGAAGGTGAAATAGCTAATTTATCTTCCAAATCAGTAGAATTTAATTTAGACAATTCTCCTGAATTTAAAGTTGTTAATGAAACACTTAAAAAAGCTTATATCGTAGCTAACTCGATTACAAAGTTTAATCGTGAATCATTTAAATCAAGTCAAGAAATAAACGATTTGATAACCAGATTAAACCAAACTCTAAATAAAAACTCAAGTCGTAGTGTTCAAGAGGTAATCGTGGATGGTATTATTGAAAAGTTGGAAAGTATAATTAATCAAGGAAATATCAATGACTATGAAAAGAAAGAATTTTTAAATACAATAAATAATAAATTAAAAGAAAATGGCTATGAGCCAATTAGAGAAGGGATTTATAAAGAATAAATGGATGATTATAAAGAATTTGATACAATGCTTTCAAAAGACAATGAAGAAGTAAAAGAAATTAAAGATGAAGCCAAAGAAGATTTAGCACGTTTAATTGGTAATATTAGATCTTACAATGTAAGTTATCCTAATAATAATGTGAATATAAATGATAATTTTGAACAATACCAAATAGAAGATTCTTTTATAAGATATAATATAGATAATGAAATAATTGATTATAAAATAGATTTATTAAGAAGATACTTAAGTGATTTAGAACTTGAAAGAGGTTTTAATGAATATCGTTTAGAACAAGAACAAAAATTATCTAAAGAAGATTATTTGAATTACTTAAATAATCCTGTAGTAAAAGGCGAAAAAATAACCATTTGGTATAATGAATTCAAAAAGAAATAGAGCAATAATATTTGCTCTATTTTATTTATTATAAATATCAATATCAACAGCACCATTTATACCATCAATAACACCATCATTACACATTTGCCATAGAATGTAATTACCATCATAATTCGTATGGTCTACATAATGAGCAAGCCATACTGGATAACTATTATATATCCACATATTATTAAGATAGTATTTACTACCATACAATATTGAATCATAACCATGACTTTCAATAATATCATGGAAAGCAAAGAAACATTCATTTAAAGTATGAATACTTATATCATAATCTCTAAAGTTAGACCAATTTTCCCAATCATAAACAATTGGAAAATCCAAACTCAAGCCATCCAAATCATTAATAACCCAATTAGCTTGTTCCTTAGATTTTTCAACACTTGTACTTGATGTATAAACATAAACTCCAACTTTTAAGCCTGCATTTTTAGCACCTTCATAATTTTTTCTAAAGTAAGCATCTTCATCTATTGTTTCATCAGGTTCTGTATTAACTGCCATTCTAATAATTACAAATTCACAACCAGCATTATTTAAAGCTTCAAAATCAACATCGCCTTGCCATTTAGATATATCAATACCAATCATGTTAGTATCATTCTTATAATTGCTTAAAACATCGCTAAACAACGTTTTAGTGGTAGTAGTAGTACTTGTATTTGTACTATTACTACTAGTAGGCCATTTACTAATAACATTAACTGTTAAACTATGTTTATTTTCATTGCCAGAAGAATCACTTATAACATAATTTAAATTATAAGTTCCTTCCTTTGATGAATCATATTCACCAACAATATTACAACTAGGTTCATTATCATAATTATCAGCATAATTAACACTAGAACAAAAGTCTCCATCATCACCAACTAAAACCGTTTTACTTGAAGCTACATTTAAATAAATTGGAGCAACACTATCAATAACTTTATAATCTAATTCATATTTGTAACTTTTCTTATTATATTTATAATTAATAACATATTTATTATCACCAATAGTATTACTATCTAAATAATAACTACCATCAATAATATCAACATTACTATCAATTAAATCACTAACTTTTTTATTGGAATATACTTCTATATTATTATCTTTTGTATTAATATAAACCCCATCAGGCATTTTATATTTATCATAAAAATAGTTTATTTTAATAAATATAATTAATCCTACTAAGACAATAATACTAATCACAATTATCAATCTTTTTTTCATAAAATCACCACATCAATATTATACATTGAATAATATTAATTTGATATACGTGTTATAATAAAAAACGAGAGGAAACATTAACATGAATAAAAATACCACTAAAGAATTTATATGTCCTAAATGTAAGAAGCATAATAAAGTATCTTTAAATGATAACTTTTATAAAGATTCTATTCCCAAAATAATTGATCGCTCAATATTCCAAGTAGAATGTTCTTATTGTCATGAACATGTTTATATAGAATATCCATTTAATATTTTAGGGGATAATTACTTCATATATTACACACCTACGGTTAATGATTCCCAAAAGCAAATAGGTGATTATATTACAAGAGTATGCGATACCTATGATGATTTAAAAGAAAAAGTTTTGATATTAGAAGATAATTTAAATGATATAGTAATAGAGTTTATTAAAAAGTTTATTCTTGAGCAATTATCTTCAGAAGATAAAATTAAAGTAGATGGAATAAGATATGATTCAATGAATGAAAACGATCTTAATTTTTATCTATTTGGCTTGCAAAAGAAAGCAATGATTCCGATAAAATTCTATGAAGATATCTTAGCAAGAAGTAAAATAAAAAAGATAAAAAAAGGTATCATGGTAGATGAATATACATACCATAAATACTTTAAGTTGGTGTAAAAATGAAATATGAAATAAAAAACGGATCTGTTATTATTGATGGTAATTATATCTTAGATGATATAAATTTTTCAATATCAACTGGTGATAGAATAGGCATAGTTGGTCGAAATGGAGCTGGTAAAACCACTTTATTAAAAGCCTTAATTGATAATACAATGCTTGATGAGGGCATTGAAGATAAGAAATTTGAAATTCAAAAAGTAGGAACATTTACGATAGGATATCAAGAACAAATAAAATTTGCTGATGAAAATATCACTTTACTAGATCAAATAAAAAGTTCTTATAAAGATATAATTGAATTAGAAAATAAAATAAATAAATTATCCAGTGAATTACATAAATCCAATAAGAATATCAATGATTATACGCAAGCCTTAGAACGATATAAGTATTTAGGCGGATATACATATAAAAAAGAATATGAAATAGTTTTAGCTAAATTTGGTTTTACTGAAGAAGATAAAAATAAAAAGTTAATATCTTTTTCAGGAGGAGAAAAGACAAAGATTGCTTTTATAAAACTATTATTGTCCAAGCCAGATATTTTATTTCTTGATGAACCAACAAATCATTTAGATATTACATCACTTGAATGGTTAGAAGGATTTTTAAGTACTTACAAAGGATCATTCGTTGTGGTTTCTCATGATCGTATGTTTTTAAATAATATAGTTAATACGATCTATGATGTAACTAATGGAAAAACTGTTAAATATACAGGTAACTATGATTCCTATATTGTACAAAAGAAAGCTAATTTAGAAACCTATACTAAAGAATATAATAAACAACAAAAAGAAATAGAGAATCTAAAAGAAATATATGAAAGATTTCGCTTTAAGCCAAAAAAAGCAGGACTTGCTCTATCAAGATTAAGAAAATTGGAACGCATGGATATCATGAGTGCACCTGAAGTCATAGATGAAAGAGTATTTAAAACTAATTTAGATGAAATTGAACTAAGTGCAAAGAAAGTACTAATATTAAAATCACTTGTTGTTGGCTATGATAAACCTTTAGCAAGCATTGACCTTGAAGTATTAAGAGGACATAAAATAGGTGTAATTGGAGCAAATGGAACTGGTAAATCAACACTTTTAAAAACAATAAATGGTATTATTCCTCCAATTGAAGGAAGTATCTTATATGGTTTAAATGTCCATCCAGGGTACTTTGATCAAAATCTTAAGATGATTGATGAAAGAAACTCCGTGTTACAAGAATTTAGAAGTGCCCATCCCGAAATTGAAGAAGGAATTGCCCGTGCAGCTTTAGGCTCATTCCAATTTAGAGGTGAAGATGTATATAAATCAATTACATCTTTATCAGGAGGAGAAAAAGTACGCCTAGAATTATGTAAAATACTATATAGTAAGCCTAATTTATTAATTTTAGATGAGCCAACAAATCACATGGACATTTATGGAAAAGAACATCTAGAAGAAATATTACAAGAATATGAAGGTACTGTTCTTGTAGTATCACATGATCGTTATTTTATTAATAAGGTGGCAACCGATTTACTTGTATTTGAAAACAATCAAGTAACTTATTATCCATATGGCTATGAAGAATATATGAATAATATAAATAATAAGATACAAGAAAAAATTGAAACTAAAAAGGCTGAACTACCAAAAAATAAGATAGCACTTGATCAAGAACAAAAAAGAAACAATTTATATGAATTAAAAAAAGAATTAAAAACGTTAGAACAAGAAATAGTAAAACTAGAAGTAAAACAAAAAAAATTAAATCTCGAAATATCTAATCCAGAAGTATATTCTGATTATGAAAAGGCTAATATTGTAAATAATCAAATAAAGAAAGTAGAATCTGAATTAACTATTTTAAATCAACAATGGGAAGATTTAACTAATAAAATACTATCTAGTAATAAAGGAGAATAAATGTTAAATATTGTATTATTTGAACCAGAAATACCACAGAACACTGGTAATATCATGAGAACATGTGTTGCTACACATACAGCTCTTCATTTAATAAAACCCCTAGGTTTTTCCTTAGATGAAAAAAGTATAAAAAGAAGTGGAGTAAATTATATTAAATATTGCCAATACAATATTTATGAAAATTGGGAAGACTTCATGGAAAAGAATAAAGATGGTGAATTTTATTTCTTTACTAGATATGGTCATAAACCTCATTCGGATTTTGATTATAAAGATAAAGGCAAAAATATCTACCTTGTCTTTGGTAAAGAGTCAACAGGCATTCCACGTTGGATTTTAAAACCAAATCTAGATTCATGTGCAAGAATTCCAATGACTGATAAAGTAAGAGCCCTAAATCTTTCAAACTGCGTTGCTTTAGTAACTTATGAAGCAATGAGACAAAGAAACTATGAAGATCTATTAAGAGATGAACCAACTTGTGAACAACATAAAGGTAACCATTTTATTGAAGACTATGAAAAAGAAGCTTAATTATTAAGCTTCTTTCTTTTCATCCATATTATCAATGCTTATAGCATTAACGGGGCAAGATTCACTTGCAGACTTAGCATCATCAGTAACTTGATCATTTTTAACAACTGAAGTACCTTCATCACTAAATTCAAATGTATCAGGTGCAATTGCTACACAAGCACCACATCCTATACAAATATCACTATTAACTTTAACTTTCATTATTTCCTCCATTAATAAGATTATATAAATTTACAACAAAAAAAACAACTTTCATATACAAAATAACTAGATATATGATAAAATTTAAATGATAAGGTGAATGCTATGCAAACAAGAATGGATAAATATAAAGTTATTGATGCACCAGTAAAATCACGTACACAAAAAAATAGTGAACTATATGATGAAATTAAGAAAAGTTCATTAACAAGATTTGATGTTAACTCTAACATGTCAGTAATTGATACCAATGCTAAGAATGTTAACGTTAATAAAGTACGCGAGTTTTTGGATGAGCGATATCGTGATGATACACCTAAAAGAAAAAGTATCGATTTACCAGTAGATTCACAACAAGAAACGACTGAAATGGAACCAACATCTGATACTAAAGAATATGATATAAATGCTATTATTGAAAAAGCTAAACAAGGTAAAAATGTTGATTATAATAAGGAAAGATTAAAAAAAGTACGTGAAGCTCAATATGAAATTTTAAATAATCTTGATTTAGAAATTCAAAAAGTTAGTTTAAATGATCAAGAAGAGAAAAAAGAAGCTGAAGAGAAAAATCTAATGAGTTTAATTAATACAATTACTCAATTAGAATTAGAAAATAAACAAAAATATAATAAACAAGTAGAAGCTGATTTGGATTTATTAAGTGATTTACGTGATGATGAGCCTAGCGAGCCCGAAGAACAAGATGAAAAAGAAGACACAGGAACTGCCGATGTTGTAATAGGAACACCATCTAAAGAAGAAGACACAATCAATAAATCAATCGAAATTACCCAAGAAAAGCCAATGCCTACAGTAGAAAATAATCATGAAGATCATATAGAAGAAACATTAACAAAGTTAAATATTGATATGAATGCTTATGATGATTTTAATGATATAGCTAAAAATGATAAAACAAGTATTATTATTAAAATTATAATTTTCTTAGTAATAATATTACTATTAGCTGGAGCAGCTTATATTTTAAATAATTTGTTAGGATTAGATTTATTTAATTTCTAATCCTTTCTTTAGGCCTAAATACTAGAAATATTATTTATGTTATGCTATTATTTAATAGTAAGGTGATAGAATGAATCAATCATTTTCTGAAAAATATTTTATAAATCCAGGAATTGAATATGGTATTAGAAGTTATAATGCATTAAAAAAAGGCGAATCTTACGAGAGAATTTATACCTTTGAATTATATGTAATTAAAGCCCTAATAACTATATATGGAGAAAAAAGTATCTTATTACCATATAAGTTTGATAATGAGAAAGCTTTTGAGTGCAATTTAATGATTTATGATTTAAAAGAAAATGATATGAAATCATTTATAAATTATATGAATGAATATTATAATTTCATGCATAATTACAAATCAGAAGTAAGAGCAACAGGATTAATCAATGAAATAGAAAAACTACTAATGGAAATGATTAATAGAAGAAGCAAGAAGAAAGAATTTAGTCCTGAAGAGTTAAATAGATTTGATGATGTATTTAATCCAACCGGAGGAGATTTACAAAAACTAAAAGCACTAGTTTCATCTGATGAAGGATTAATAATTAAAGCCTGGGAAAATAACAAAGAAACAATAATTAATACTCAAACACATTTAATGCCTGTCAGTCCTAGTTTATTATCTTCAGAATTATATAATAAATATGGATATGACATAAGGACAATTGCTTCGTTAAAAGAAAATGAAATTTTAGAAGTTAATAATGCAATTGAGGCAGAAGAATGCAAACCAGTAGAACCTGTTATTGAAACTAAATGTAAAAGGCATTTAGCATTAACATCAGGATCAGTAATCATAGATTCGCTAATATTAATGAGTGTTGTTGCAACCGAAATAATGTTGGGAATCATAACTTACGCTGGACTATGGGGGTAATATGGAATTAAAAATAGAGGATAAAACCTACGAAGTAATAAAAAATTATAAAGATGGGTATGATGAAGAAACTGTAAAAGGTTTAATAACAGACTATTTTTATGATTATGATTATATATTTGGTGATTGGGCTTATGGAAAACTAAGACTAAAAGGATTCTATAAAGAGAATAACCAAGAAGCCAAGAGAATAAATAATATAAAATATTTAGATGATTATATAAAACTTAATTGTGCATATGATTGCAAATATTTTTTACTAGAAAAGAAGGGTTAATATGAATAATGCGACAGCTAATCAAAATACAATCGGTATTGATATCAGTGTGATAGATGAAAATGCTAATAAGATAGAAACTAAAGCTATTGCTTATTTTACATTACTATCAAATGGTAAAAAATACTTATTTTATACACATGGAGAAATAGTAAAAAACAGTCTAATTAAGATTTATGCAGCTGAAACTACAGAGATAGCTAATATGGCTAAACCTATTTCTGATAATGAGTGGTCTCAATTAAAAGATATCATGGGTAAATTAAGTTCAAATTCAGGACCTTTTGATAACTTATTACAATTTAATAAATTAAGTGAACATGCTGAATTCTATGTTGGAAGCTATAAGAAAATAGGTATCAATAATGCTGTTGAAACAACTATCATGGATGCCCAATTAAAGAATCAACCTCTTGAAGAAAGTACAACAATTAAACCTGTAGGAACAACTCAATTTTTTGATAAAGGTGTATTAGAAGATGGACCAGCTATGGTTCCAGAATCAAGTGTAACAAATGATGGAATTGAACCATCAGTTAATGCATTTAACATTACGCCACCGGCATTTACTACTGTAAGTGCTGCGCCCGTTGCACCAACTCCTGTTGCACCAGTGGTAAATACAACGCCACCTGTTCAAACAGTACAAAATACAACACCAGTTGCACCTGTAGTTCAAGAAACACAAGTAATTGAAACTCCAAAAGCACCTGTTTCACCAACAATCTCGGTAAATACACCAGATGTAGATTCAACAATAAGTGCTCTAAATGATATTGTTACAGATAATATAGCAACAGTTCCAACATCACAAACGTTTGATGCTACAATTGCTAAAAACAAATTAAGTGATTTCTTAACCTATGTAGGCGTTAGTAAAGAAAATATAGATGTTATTCTTAATAATAAAAGAGAAGATTCAAAAAAAATAGATGAAGTTAAAAAGGAAGAACCTCTTAAGACTCCTATTCAACCAACATCAACAATAAATATAAATGATTTAAAAATGGTTAATCAATCAATGCCTAAAACTGATTCGTTAACTCAAGAATCTGCATTAGTGGAAACTCCATTTGTAAGTTCGACATTAGATAGTTCAAATGAAGTATCAGCTATGGAACCACCTGAACCTGTTAAAGTTCAAGTAGTACAAACAAGTACACCACCTGTAGCCCCTGTTGTAAGTACTCCTGTTCAAACAACACCAAGTGTAATGCCAAACGTGGAATTTATTCAAGCACAAACTCCAACACAACAAGTTGTACAAGTTCCAGTTACACCAATGCCTCAACCAATGAGTACACCAACAATAATGGCAACTCCTATTATTGAAACACCAATGCAACCTATACAACCACAAGTTGAAACGACTCAAGCTCCTCAAGTAATTGATACGACACCAACTGTATTAACATCAATGACTGAGCCAGCTACAATTGATTTAACAAATATACCAACGATTACTGAACCAGTAAATGCTGGGATAGAAGAGAAGGTTGACTTTGATCGTAGTAATCCAGTAGTATTACCAAATAATGCGAGCGTTAGTATTCAAGGCGATGTTAATGGATTAAGTCCATCAACACTTAACCCAGCTCAAGATGCAATTCAACCCAAGGTTTTAGTACATAACAATAATAACAATATTGCTGCATAATAAAAGTTCCAAAATTTGGAACTTTTTTATATATTAATATTTAAAACACCTTTGCAAGTAGGTATCTTTTCCTTAATAGATTCATATATATTATCATTTAAAGTATAATCAATTAAATCGCAACCATTACAAGCACCATCAAGTTTAATATAAACGTAATCATCTTCATATTTAACAAATTCGATGTCGCCACCATCCATATTAATATATGGTTTAATTTGATCTAATATTTCCTTAATTATACTAATTTCATTTTCCTTATTTGTCATATTTTTCACCACAAGGACATTATAATCAAAAAGATGTACAAAGTAAAGTTTATTTGTTATAATGAATAGCGAGGTGCAATTATGGAAGACTTTTCAGTCGGAAGTGTTGTAAAAGGTGTAGTAACTGGCATCAAAAGTTACGGTATATTCGTTAAACTAGAAAATGGTTATACAGGATTAGTGCATATCTCTGAAATAACCGATAAATTTGTAAGCGATATTAACAAGTTTGCTAATATTGGAGAAAATGTATATGTTGAAATAAAAAGCATAGATGAAGCAAATAAAAAATGTATATTATCGGTTAAGGGATTAAATTATCGTATGGACTTGCCACGCAAAATTAATGAGTCAGTTCGTGGCTTTACTCCACTTAAAGAACACTTACCAATATGGATTAAGGAAAAAATGGATGATAACCACTAAAAGGCTATCATTTTTTTAATAATTTAGGGCTTAAAAGGCATTTTTAATTGACTAATCAAAAAATATTATGTTATAATCAATATGTTCTTAAAAGAACGAAGTGCAGAAATACCCAAGTCCGGTTGAAGGGACTGGTCTTGAAAACCAGGAGGCCGAGTAATCGACGCGGGGGTTCGAATCCCTCTTTCTGCGCCACTTTTAAATATTTATATCGCGGGATGGAGCAGCTTGGTAGCTCGCTGGGCTCATAACCCAGAGGTCGTTGGTTCAAATCCTTCTCCCGCAACCATGGTTCGTTAGTCTAGAGGCCTATGACGTCTGCCTGTCACGCAGAAGATCACGAGTTCGAATCTCGTACGAACCGCCATTTTTTTATGGCTCCATAGCTCAGTCGGTAGAGCAGAGGACTGAAAATCCTTGTGTCACTGGTTCAATTCCCGTTGGAGCCACCATTTAAGCTTTTTAAAATCAAATAAAAAGTGTTGATTTATAACCTGAAATAGGTTATATTAAAGTAGTCTTAATTAATAAGACATTGATATGCCTGAGTGGCGGAATAGGTAGACGCACAGGACTTAAAATCCTGCGAGTGTTAAAGCTCATATCGGTTCAAGTCCGATCCCAGGCACCATTTTTTAATTTCATAAATGGGAGATTAGCTCAGTTGGTTAGAGCATCTGCCTTACAAGCAG
>Ga0116179_1002832_pt1 | contig 12251 bp, 9 predicted proteins | sample AD_UKC071_MetaG_FD_89751 | JGI IMG/M metagenome (GOLD analysis project Ga0116179, IMG submission 89751) | Active sludge microbial communities of municipal wastewater-treating anaerobic digesters from USA - AD_UKC071_MetaG | ecosystem: Engineered > Bioreactor > Anaerobic > Digestate | place: USA...
AACTTACCGAAGAAATATCGAAAATTCTTTCAGGACTTATCAAAACTTTATAAACTTTATGAACTTTACAAACTAAAAAGAAAGCTATGGGCTTTAGCTCTGAAATATAGATTATTGCAGTTTATTAGATGATTCACCAAAAAACAAATTGTAGGGGCAATTCACGAATTACCCAACAACAAAATGAATTTCCACAATGGATTCAACGACGTAAAAATGTTATTACCAAAAATTATTGGCCGTTTTAAAATAAATGTCGCCAAACAAATAAATCAAATTTGTCAAACCTCTGGCATTCCTGTCTGGCAAAGCAATTATTATGAACACATCATTCGCTATACCAATGATTTATCACGCATTCGTCATTATATTGCGGATAATCCAAAGAATTGGAAAAATGATGAATATAATATAAATCAATTATAAGAACTTATTGCCATACACTCTCAATAACTGTCATGCTATTAGTTAAACTCTTATTTCAATAATTTAATTTTCTTGTATATTTGTAAAATATTAATCAAAAGACTTATGAAAAATTATCTTTTATTATTTTTAATATCAATCCCAATCATATTAAATAGTCAAATGAATGTTAATATTCATGAGGCAGAAAACTGGGGACAATATGTAGTGAATAAATATTTTCCTAAAAATATAAAATACGAAGTGATATCGATACAGACTATATCCAATGAATCACAAATACAATATTATGTTTGTCATGTTTATCCAGTAGGATTTGTTTTGGTAAGTGGCAATAAATTATTACATCCGATTTTAGGATACTCTTGGGAGTCTAACTTCATTTATCCTTTGCAGCAGACATCTATAGCATTATTTATAAATCAAGTAAAAAAAATTGAAGAAAATAATAAAACTGCAGATATTCATCCATTATGGAATAATAATTTAGATAAGTATCTCAATAATGAATATCGCTCAGTAGATCCTTTAATATTAACTAAATGGGATCAAGGGATATATTATAATCAATTTTGTCCCAAAGATCCCGCTGGTCCCGATGGCAGATGCGTTACAGGCTGTGTAGCTACAGCTCTGGCGCAAGTAATCAATTATTTTCGTTGGCCTAATGTAGGCGAAGGTGAATATACGGATATAGATACTACTTATGGTCATTTATATGTCAATTATGCAGAGCAAAATTATTTTTATAATGAAATGCCATTAAGGGCTACACGAGAAAATCAAGAATTAGCAAAATTGATGTATACGATAGGAGTGGCTTGCGATATGTATTATGGACCGCATGGATCTGGTATGTACAATCACAAAGCCGCTTATGCACTTAGAAATTTCTTTCGTTATGATCCTACTACGGAATATTTATTTCGTGATGAGACCCATTTAGATTGGGACAGCCTTTTGAGAGATTATTTAGATCAAAAAATACCTCTATACTATGGTGGATGGTCAGATACCGAATATGTAAGTGGTCATGCTTTTGTGATAGATGGATACCAGGATACTATGGTCTATCATGTTAACTGGGGATGGGGTGGTGCTTATGATGGCTATTTTAACATTAATAATTTGACTCCTGGAGGTTCTGATTTTACATATAAACATGAGGTGGTGATAAATATGCGCCCTAATGGTCAATATCCAGTTTATTGTAATGGCACAGATACTTTAAAAACTCTCGATGGTACCATTGATGATGGTAGTGGACCTTTTTATCAATACCTGCCAAATACGCACTGTAGCTGGCTTATACAACCTTTTGATTCTATAGAAAATATTAAACTCGATTTTTTGAAATTAGATCTACCTGACCCTAATGATTTTATTAATGTTTATAATGGAGATAGCAATTCTGGTATTTTAGTTGCCACCATCACTGGAACAGATATTCCCAATACAATCACAGTAAATGGTAAATCAGCATTTATTGAATTTATAAGTAATGATAATGAAGAAGGGGACGGCTTTTTGCTTTCTTATTCCACCACAGTGCATACTTTTTGTACTGCTAATATTACAGAAATAGTAGCAGATAGTGGCGTCATAACTGATGGTAGTGGACCATACAATTATCGTAATGGCAATTTCTGTAGATGGAAACTATTGCCAGCAAATGCTCAACAATTAGTTTTAACCTTTAATTTACTCGATATAGATTCTACTGATAATTTGAGAATAAAAAATTATGATGGAAGCATAGATATGGAATTTAAAGGTAATACGTTGCCACCACCAATATTAGTATCTAGTTTTCCAGTTAATATTTACTTCACATCTAGTGCTACATATTCAGCGCAAGGATTTGAAATAATATTTAGATCTTCATTGGAATCCATCAATGATTATCAATATTTAGTATCTATATATCCAAATCCTTTTTCTAATGCTATTTTTTTTGATTTTGTCACTGATGGATTATTAAAAATATATACAAGTGATGGCAAATTAATGTTTTCAAATTATTATAACCGCGGATCATATCTTATCAATACTGATGAATGGGCATCTGGGATATATTTTATCCACTTTAATGATAATAATAATTTTTTTAGTAAAAAAATAATAAAAATATATGAATAGTTTAGACAATGTTATCTTGATAAGTGATATAGTTTTAATAAAACCGCTCACTGAAGAAGAAAAAACTGCCAGTGGCTTATTTTTGCCACCTGGATATCATGAAAAGGAAATAGTAGCTTATGGGTATATTATAAAAGTAGGTCCTGGCTACCCTCTACCTAGTGAATCTTTTGAAGATGAGTATTGGAAACGTGAAACCTCAGAGCAAGTAAGGTATCTACCATTACAAGTAAAAGAAGGAGATCTAGCAGTATATCTTCAAAATCAAGCTATTGATGTAAAAATCGATCACGAGATTTATAAAATTGTTAATCAAAATTCAATTTTACTTGTAGAAAGAGAAGATTTTTAAATAAAATTCATTATTTATTAATGAAAATTATGAAAAATATTTTTATTAGTTTGATAATTTTATTTCTTCCTATTTGCAATATTTATACCCAAATAGATAAATTGCGTTTAGAAAATGGTAATTATATATTAAAACCGGCTGATACCTTATTATTAGATTGTAAAAATGATAAATTATCAAAATATGATAACAAAATTAATTGTTTATCAGTAAAAAATCAATCTAAATGCTCTATTTTAATAGATAAGATCAAACAAATCGATATATATAATACAGCTAAAGTAAAAATAATCGATACATTAAAAACCGATTATCTAAAAATAACTATCCAAGGAGCTTCTAACTGCGAGGCATTGATTATTTGTGATAGTTTAGAAATAATAGCAACTAATGCTAGTAATATCAAATTGAAGGGGGTAGTGAAAAATCTGAATGTAAAAGCTGATGAATCTAGTTATATAGATACTTATGAATTATCTGTATGGGACGCTACAGTAGAGGCTAATAATTTTTCTAAAATAAACATAAAAGCTTTTAATAATTTATATATAACTGCTAATGAGGCTTCTATTATAACTTATTATGGTACTCCTAAAATTTTAAATATAAATAAATCTAAAGCTGCAGTAGTGAATAAATCACCAAAGTATATTGATACTAAAAATGATTCTATTAAATTATTTGAAAATTTTATATTAAATATAGATTTTATACAAATTGCTGATGTAGATACTATAGATACAATGAAAAAAAGAAATTATGATAATGATGATTTTGTAATGTTTAATTATAAAAAAAAAGGTAGTAAAAAGAAAAAATCAAGTAAAAGTGATTTTATAGGCCATTGGAGGTATTTTGATATATTATTTACTAATTATACACAAAAACCATTATCACTCTCTGTACCTAAAGAATATAATTCATTTGAATTAGATTTTGATAAATCCATAGGATTGCAACTAAATTTTTTACAAATTTCTATATCATTAAATCAACAAAATAATATGGGGTTAGTTACAGGATTAGGCATTCAATGGGTAAATTATATATTGAAAAATAAAGGTTATATAGTAGAAAATGACTGTAGTGGACTTAGTTTTTGTACAAATATAAATATCTTTTTTGATGATGATATAAAATATACAAAATTGTCAGCTATTTATTTAGAAATACCGTTTTTATTTGAAATACAAAATAAATCTAATCCCAAATCTCACTTTAACATTGGACCTGTATATGGATTTCAGATAGCAAATCTTTCAAAAACAAAGTTTAAAAAATCAGATGAGACTAAATATTTTTTAAAAAGTTTTAATAAATATAAAATTGGTTTAATATTGAAAATAGGTATTAATAATATCTCTTGGACATTTCAATATAATTTTACAAAATTATTTAAAGAAAATAGAGGTCCCGAAGTATATCCGCTGGAATTGGGCTTGTCTATAAGATTATAAAAAAATTAAAATAATAAATAGCAAAAATTATGTCTAAAAGACAGTAAAAATATTTTGCATAAATTTTGATAGTAATCAATAAAAACAATTAAAGGTTTTATTATATTATTATGGAATACAAAGATTATTATAAAATATTAGGTGTATCAAAAAATAGTAGTACAGAAGACATCAAAAAAGCATATAAAAAACTAGCTTTGCAATATCATCCAGATAAAAATCCTGGAAACAAAGAAGCAGAGGAAAAATTTAAAGAAATCAATGAGGCTTATGAAGTATTGAGTGACCCAGGAAAAGAAAGCGATATGATGAGTTAGGTGCTAATTGGGATAAATATAAAGATTTCGATTTTAGTAGCTACAGACCTAGTGGGCGAACCTATCACTATACTACTGAGGATTTAGGCGATATTTTCGGTCAAGGTGGTCGTAGTCCTTTTTCTGATTTCTTTGATATGTTTTTTGGCTCAGATTTTAATTGGGATGATATTTTTAACCAAAGCTATGAAACACAAACTAGCTATAGACCTCAAGATTTCAGAACTACATCTAGACAACCACAATATACTACAGACCTCAATATAAGTCTAGAAGAAGCTTACCACGGTACTAAAAAAATTTTAAATATTAATAATAAACAAATAAGAGTACCCATAAAGCCAGGCATCAAAGACGGACAAGTATTAAGAATAAAACGTGACAATCATAAAATACCAAATGTAGATGGAGATCTATTAATAAATATACACATTAATAAACATCCTAAATTTGAAAGAAAAGGCAACGACCTTTATACTAATCTCGAACTAGACCTATACACTGCATTATTAGGTGGCGAGGTAATAGTACCTACACTAGATAAACCATTAAAAGTAAAACTCAAAGAATGTACACAACCTGGTGAAATCTTAAGAATTAAAGGCAAGGGTATGCCACTTTATGAAAATCCTAATAGACATGGTGATTTATTTATCAATATAAAAGTTAATTTCCCTAAAAAATTGACACCAGAACAACGAAAGCTAATACAAAAATTAAAAAATAATAAATAAACGAGATTTTTTTAAAATATTTTAAAATCAATTTTTGTTATTTTTGAAAAAATCTTCTTTTATTCTCCCTACCATATAAAATCTTTTTTGATAATAAGGCATTTCGAGAGAATCTATTCTAACACCCGCTTTGGTACTAGCGTGTACAAATTGATTATCACCTATGTATATCCCTACATGAGAAACGTTAGAATTATTTATTTTGAAAAATACTAAATCGCCAAATCTAGCTTCCTCCACTGGTACTTTGATGACATTTTGTATGATATCATAGGACGATCTATTGAGTTTAAAACCATACACATTTTCGTATATAGTCATCACCATACCGCTACAATCAGTTCCATTTTCATCTTTACCACCATATTTATAGGGGACACCAATCCATCTATCTATCTCTTTTATCAAATTAGTATCAGCATCACTAGGTAATTCGATACCCCATTTATTTTCGTAAAAACTAATTACTGCTTCATTTAAATTTTTTGCATCATCAGTAGTTTTTAATTCATCTTCTTTATCTTTGCTTATAGCATTTTTTGTTGCCATATTAGTTTTAGACACGTTATCACCTTTGTTATGTGTTTCTATCTGCCTCTGCTTTACATATTCTACAATACCAGTACACGATATAAATGTAAAAGATATTAAAAATATTATTAGTCTTTCACCCAAATAAAATTTTTTCTTTTTATCTTTCATGATAATCAAATTCAATAAACATATAATATAAAAAACAAAGTACAAATATAAATATTTTTTTTAATTAGAAAATTACCAATAATATCAGAACCACAGGATTTCAAATAATTATCCTAATTAATCATAAAGAATAAATATAACGAAATACACGGGCAATTCACAAATTGCACAATGAATGATGCTAAGTAAGGGTGTATCATTTTACACCCTTACTTAGCAATTTTATAAAAATATTTATTATTAATTTTAATCAAATATATCCCTTGATTAAATGCTTGCAATGGTATGAAACAGTAATTACTATTTATGTCCTTCTCATAGATAATTTGTCCAATAACATTAGTTATAACGACATTTTCGATAATACTTTCTGATTTTATTATCAAATTATTGTCTATTGTTGTAATATTAATAATTTCATTAGCAAAATCATCTATATTAGTAATTGTAATTGTTTGTGTATAGGTATCCAAACCACATTCATTGCTTGCAATTAGAGAAACAATAAATGAATTGCTATTATTATATATGTGTATTGGATTTATCTCAGTACTATTAGTGCCATCACCAAAGTCCCAGTAAAAATAATTTGCATTTTGGCAATAATTAAAAAAACTTACAATATTACCTTCAATATTATAGGTGAAATTGGCAATAGGTAACTCATTAACATTTATATAAATAGGAATTAAAGGACTCTCACACTTCTCTTCTATTTCCCAATCATAAAAATAATAATAATAACTTGTAGCACTGGTACCAGCAGTGCTAGACGTGATGGAAATGTAATTATTAATATTAAATGGATAACCGAGATTAGGTCCATTATCACTTCCATTTCTAAATAAATTAGGATAAGTAGATGCAGTGATTTTCAGATTATTTTCTTGTGGGATTTGCCAATCGAGACTTATGCGACTTTCGCCCGATGGTATATTTATTGTCTGAGAATAAAGTGCATTAGAATTACTATCATACAATGTAATAGTTCTATCAGCAGTAGAGTTAGCATATACCTTTACAGATTTTAGATTTACAGATTGTAGACAATCAAAGTAGAGACCGTGCTCTACATAGTTATTAAAATATCCACCAGTACCAGAATTGTCAAGTTTGCCACCATTATATGTGTGACTAATCACATTATTTACATAAATGGTATCATCATTTAAAATATTGCTAATGTAATATTGATTTCCTGTATTAATAATTGAATTGGCTAAACTATCATTATACCAATAAATATTGCCATTCGCAGTTGCTTCTATAGTAAGGTTATCACCAGAGCACACATTATAATTTGTTTGAGAAAGTACAGGACTATCAGGCATCTCTACTGTAATTAAATTATTATAAATAACTGAATCTTTGCCCGCGCAGCTTGTTACTTTTAATTTAACATTATAAGTACCATTTTGAGTATAAATATGAGTTGGGTTAGATTCATTACTAGTAGTACCATCACCGAAGTCCCACAGGAATAAGCTATTAACACTAGTTGTACTATTATTAATAAAATTTACAATGCCAGTGCAAGTATTTGTCACATCTACAGTGAAATCAGCTACTGGTGGATATGGATATAAAGTAATATTTCTCATAGCTATACTTTTGTTTTCTATTGTAATGCTAGTAATAGTATCGGATTGATAACCTGGTGCAGAGACTATCATAGTCCACGAGCCGGCAGCAATAGGTCTATAATAATCTCCATGAGGCAAATGTGAATATACTTGGCTGCTATCAGTATCATGATTATTAATAGTTATTAATGCTTTGATCGGTTCGTAAGTACATCCATCTATGACAGTACCTCTAATGCCATAAATTGCTTGTTCTAAATAATTTAAAAAACTGCGATAATTATATGTCCAAAAATTTTCAAGTTCACTAGCAGGAGGAGTTTTTGTATTTGAAATCTCTAAAGTAATTTCTCTGCAATGAGCGAAGTAATTCATCCAATCCTGTCGAGAACCACTTACTAGATACCAAGATGCACCTTCTATTACGCCTGGATAGTCTGCTCCAGAAGGTTGATACTCAAAATATCCACTAGGGCTATAATATTGGGCTGTATCAGCATATTCTTTGCAAATATATATCCACCAAGTTTTATCAGCATGGTCTTGAGTTTTATAATCCCAAGGGTAATTAGCTATCTCGGCACCACCGTGAATATTCATAGCCATTACAAAAGGATGTTTTTTACCATAATTCATAAAAGCTTGTGTCTCTACCTCAATTGAGTAAGTATTGTCTCCGCCTATACTACCATTTGGTACTGGAAAATTCCTATTTAAATCCATACTATTAGCATTGCCTCTAGTAGCCCCACTCACAGTATTATTACTGCTTGCATATGTACCGTCAGGATTAGCTAATGGATTGATGTGTATCTCTAAAGAATCTACTATTTTGTGTATTCTATTATTAGTATTATAATTTTGCAATAAATAATCTATCAGATGAAGCATCAATACATAACCTGTTACTTCATCACCATGCATTGATGAAGTATAAAAAACTTTAGGTTCTTTCTCATTTTGATGCACATTATCTGAAATAATAGCAGATAATATAAGCCTTCCTTCCACGCTTGTACCAATTGTATCTATTCTACATAAATCAGGGTAATTTAGAGCAAATTGTTGCATCAAAGTTAAATATGCACTATATGTAGGGTAGTAATCCCAACTAGTTATTTGCTTAGATAAAATATCATCGGCATCTTTTATATTTAGCTCTGATTCATTCAATCTCATGCTAGGGGGAGTAAGTTTTATAAAATTAAGATTTAGATTATTAAAGCCCTCATACTGATTAATAGTAACATATGCGAAAATAGTGTCAGTGGTTATTTTATCAATATAGATAGTATTACTAAGTACATCAATATCAATGTTATTATTTTTGTTTGGAATAGCTATGTATATTTCTTTTCTACCATCAAAAATAGAATAATTAGTAGTAGTTTGACCAAATAATAAATTGGTTTCTATGATAAATAATAAATTAATTATAAAACAAAATAATTTTTTCATAATTTTAATATTTTACAAATGGGATTATTTTTATACTTCCATCTCGCACAGTAATATGGGAGTAATATATTCCATTAGCGATGTTACTTAAATAAATGTTTTTAACACTGTTAGCCTCGATTATTTCATTTTCTACAATACGCATACCAAGGGGATTATATATAGAGATAGAAATTTGATCATTAGATTTATTATTAAATATTAAAGCTTGATAATCGCCAGACCAGTATAGTGAAAAATCATTGTCATAATCACTTATAGCTTCATTTATATGACAGGTAATATTGATATCATCAGTGTGAGTACAACCACAGTAATCAGTAGCAGTTAAAGAGTAATGATAATTTTGTCCATTTTGAGGTATTAATGTTATAGTTTGTCCAATAGATTCATCAGACCAGTGATATGAAGCAAATTCATCACCAGCATCAATAGTGATTTGTCGTCCACATATAGTATCCATATCTGGGCCTAAATCGAGAGTGAGATTAGGATCGCATTGACCTTTTATTAAAAGACTATCAATATACCAATTATCACCATTATTTTGGGCCATCACAAAAGCTATATAAACATTTTGATCAGCATATGCACTCAAATCAATAGTTTTTTTAGTATATGATGTGCTAAAACTAGACTCATTCCACTCAGAAACAGTAGTAAATGAAGAATGTGAAGTCTGAGAAGTAGTAGAAACACGTACACTATAAGTAGATCCGTAGTTAGTAGAAAAATCTTGTTTTTGATAAAAAGAAAGTACTGGATCATCACAGAGATGTATTTTAGGGGTTACTAACCAGTCCTCAGTTTGTCCACCATAGACTATTTCATAACGAACAAAAGCTGCACCATAACCCTCATAAGCTTCATTAGTACTTTGCCAATTATAGCTAGTACCTAGTCCATTAGTACCAATATAAACTGCCCAGCAAGCTGGCGGGAAACTACTATTAAACAATTCTACAAAAGGAGAAGGACGTAAAGATGGATAAACAGTTCCTTGCCAATTTAAAGTATCATTATTTAGATTTTCGTCTACACCTCCATTAGGATTGGCACACCATACTTTCAGATTATGTATACCTTCTTCTAATAAATATGAAGCTAAATCTACAGTTGTTGTTTGGTTAGTAGCTAGTGAGCCCGTCCAATTTATTAAATTTGTAGAGCCATCATCAAAGGTCCAATAAATTTTCAAAGAAGTTAAAGTCAGATTACCTCTATTTTTGATAACAGCTTGGAAATTTTGTGTAGAAATTTCACAAAATTCATTATTACTAGGCAAAATTTGAATAACAGAAGCATCTAAATCAGCAACAGGAGTATTAGGATCATAGCCTTCTAATATTGTAACACTACTATTAGTAGGATCTAACCAATCTTTTAATCGATTACTAGAGGCTCCACCACCATCCCAAGATACACCAAGTTTACCATACCAATCTGAACTAGTATTTCCACAAGCTGCATATCCTCCATGTAACTGACCTATAATATGTCCAGTAGGATCAAAAATAGGAGAACCACTAGAGCCCGGTTCAGTAGTCGTACCATCACTCCAGGAAGTTACCCTCCAGTGTGTTCCATCACCTGGAATAGAATTATTTAAATAAGTTGTAGTACTCACGCCATTATTAGACCAACTAATTTTTTTAATATCACCTGAGGGATGATGAATACCCACTACTTTGCCACTAATATTATTATCCATAGTTCTATTCCATCCAGAGAAATATACATCATATGTCGAAGGTATATTATTATTTATTTGTACCAAGCAAAAATCTGAATTAGCATATCTAGCTTTCAGTGTAGCTCCACTCATAGAATTATAAGGAGGAGAACTAACTGGATTAGTACATGTAGGACTTTGCCAATTAAACCAAAATACCCAGCTCGATGGATCAGAGTAACAGTGATTTGCAGTTAAGACATAAGGGGTCCCATCATTATTTGTATTATTTATCAAAGCACCAGAACAAAAACCATCACCACCCGATACCAACATGCATACCGATCGTATCTGATCTTCCCATCCCGCAGCCTGTGGGCATGCTACATTTACATTACAACTACCTGCATTTCCAAATGATTTCAAAGCATATTCATAAGCATTTCTATAACCATGCGTTATTCTATACAGATGTAAGGTAGGCAGATTGTTAATTGCAGCATCTTGGTTTACTTCGATTATAACTTCATCTCCAGGAATTAATGTTGTAGCGAAAACACCATCTTCGCTATTATTGTTATGATTAAAAGCTCCTAATACCATGCTTTTATCAGCATTATATAAATATAATTCAGTATTTTCTGGTAAATAAAATTGATCAAAAGTGAAATTTAATGTAATGGCTCCATCTGACTTAAATGTCATTAACCATATTTTTTTGCCATTTATGATTGTATCAAAAGCTTGATCCATAATATTTATATCTACATATACATTTTGACCAAATCTCCAAGGTCTATCTTTGTATTGGTCTACTATAGCATCCTCCATTTTCAGTACTTCTACATCGATATGAGGTAAAATGTAGATATTAGTTTTTTTAATATTATGATCAAAACTAGCAGGGATACCTGGATAACTTATTTGACAGTAAGAAATTAAACTGACTAAAAATAAGATTAAAAATAATATTTTTTTCATAGTGCAAATAATTTTTATAAAATTATACTATTTTTATAAAATAAAAAATTTTTTTTATTAAAAAAATTTATGTATTTTTGCAAACACAATAGGGCCCATAGCTCAGCAGGTTAGAGCAACTGACTCATAATCAGTAGGTCCCAGGTTCAAGTCCTGGTGGGCCCATCTTTTTTTTAATATTCCTTATTAAAGTATATTTATAGCTTTAGACTAAATTGAACATTTAATATATCGTAAAATCTAATAATTTTTTTCAGTAATGTTTAATGTTATTGAAAAAAAATACTTTTATAATATTTCTAAAGAAGGTTCTATAACGTTTTATATGGGTAAAGATTTAAAAAAAAACTAATTTTACAAAAATAAATTTGTTAATATTGGTTTGTTTATTATTGGACAGTTAAATATTAACCACAAAGTTCTCAAAGAA
>Ga0116179_1002839_pt1 | contig 12222 bp, 11 predicted proteins | sample AD_UKC071_MetaG_FD_89751 | JGI IMG/M metagenome (GOLD analysis project Ga0116179, IMG submission 89751) | Active sludge microbial communities of municipal wastewater-treating anaerobic digesters from USA - AD_UKC071_MetaG | ecosystem: Engineered > Bioreactor > Anaerobic > Digestate | place: USA...
CTGGCGATCTGTTCGGCCAGCGCCGCGTCGGGTGGGAGCAGGGCTGAAAGCCGCCGCAAGGCATCGGGCGCTGCGCCCTGCCGCTGTTCCTCATCCACCAGTGCGGTCAGCGCCGCAACATCGGCTTCGGGCAGGACGACGGCAAGCACGCCCAGCTCGGCCATCCGGGCAACCGTGGGGGCTGGATCGGGCAGGCCCAGCAAGTTCATCATTTCCATCCCGACCCGTTCGCGCGACAGGCCCTTGAGCGTCGCGGCCAGTTCGGAAACGGCGCATTCGGCTTCTTCATCAGCCGGTTGGCTGCCAAATCTCGCCTGAAACCGGAAGTAGCGCAGGATCCGCAGGTGATCCTCGCGGATCCGCTGGCGGGCATCGCCGATGAACCGCAGTCGGCGCGCGGCAAGGTCATCCAACCCGCCGAACCAGTCAGACACCTCCAGCGTTTCCGGATCGGCATAAAGCGCGTTGATGGTAAAATCGCGCCGCGCGGCGTCATCGCGCCAGTCGCTGGCAAAAGCCACCGTGGCGCGGCGGCCATCGGTGCTGACGTCATGGCGCAATGTGGTGATCTCGACCGGTCCGTGCGGCAGGACCGCGGTGACGGTGCCGTGGTCGATCCCGGTCGGCACAACGGTGATCGAATGGGCCTTCAGCCGCCGCATCACCTCCTGCGGTTCGAGCGGGGTGGCGATGTCCACGTCCTTCACCGCAATCCCCAGCAGGCTATCGCGCACCGCGCCGCCGACGTAGCGGGCGTTCTTCGTGCCCAGAGCCTTGACCAGAATGGAAAGGTCTTCGCGTTGAAGCCAGGGGGTGTCTGCCGGAAGTGTCGTCATGCTGGCATCACGCGGAGACGCGGAGGCGCGGAGAAAGTCCGCTTGCGGCTCCGCCGCTTTCGATTCCCTGCGCAGCGGCAAACGCAATCAATGCTGTTTTGGGCAGCATTCGGTTAGGCGCATCTCCTCCGCGTCTCCGCGTCTCCGCGTGATTAATATGCACGCTCACCACGCGATCCTTTTTGCCAGGTTGCTGATGATCCCTGCGGTCACGCCCCAGATGCGGTGTTGCTGCCATAGGATCTCGATGTAGCGCCTTTCGCGGCCTTGCCAAAATCCCGAATGTTCGGTGTGGTTGGCGGGATCGAACACGAAATCGACCGGGGCTTCGAACCAGGCGGCGACCTCGTTCGGGCTCGGGTTGATAGCCAGGTCGGGCGGGACCACGGCGATGATCGGGGTGATCGCATAGCCCGACCCGGTGCGATAGACATCGCTGGCGCCGATCACGGTCACGTCGCGTTCGTGGATGCCAAGTTCTTCGTATGCTTCGCGTAACGCGGCCTCTTCGGCGCTTTCGCCGGGGTCGATCTTGCCGCCGGGGAAGGCGACCTGCCCGGGGTGGGAGCGCATGGTGGAGGGGCGGTGGATCAGCAGAAATCCGGGCCGCTCACGCTCGGTCATGGCGACGAGCACCGCTGCCGGGCGCAATTCGGCCTCGGCAAAGCCGCTCTCGTCACGGTGTGCGATGGCGCGGGCGTGGCCCTCGGCATGGAGCCGGCGCAGGCGCTCGGCTAGGCTCATTGCGGCACCAGCGAAAAGCGGGCGCCCTGGCTGCCGACGGTCAGGTCGGTGTCGGCCAGATCGACCAGTTGCAGCCAGGTGCTGCGATTGATCCGCGCCTCTGTGCCGTGCCGCACCGCCAGATAGAGCGCGGGCGTTTCAGCATCGCCGCGCGCGGTGAGCGGGTGATCGGCCCCGGCCACCACCACCTCGTCAGTATTGAGGCGAAAGGCCAGGGCATCGCCGGTTTGCGAAACATCGGTGGCGATAAAGGCCGCATCCTCAACCGCGATGGCCTGTTTCTCGAACGGCGTGACCAGCCAGTGCTGGCCGCCCGCATCACGGCGCAACAGAACCGAGAAGGCGCGGATCATCGCGGGGCGGCGGATTTCGCCACCGTCATGAAACCAGCGTCCGTCCGCGCGGATCGTCATCAGGCTGTCGCCACTGACTTTCGGGTCCCACTGGTCCACCGGCGGCAGCTTGCGCGCGGCGTTCAGCCCGGCAATCTCCGCAAGGCTCAGCGTGGCAAGATCGGGTGGCGGTTCGTATGGCACCGCTGTGCGATGCCAGATGGCAGGTGTGGGGACAATGGTCTGCTTGCTGCAATGAACCCCATTCAACCCAGCCACGGCCCCAACTTGCCTTCGCGCGGCAGCACCGCCGGATTGGTACAGCGAACCAGCAGGCGGCGCGGCTCCCACGGGCCGGGCAAGGTCCAGCCGCCGGTATGCTCGGCGCTGAAACCCCAGAACCGGCCATAGTATTCAGGGTCGCCGATCATCACCTGCGGCAGCGGCGCATCGGGAGACAGGGCCGACAGGCTGGCGCTCATCAGCGCCTGGCCATAGCCCGCGCCCTGTGCCTCGGGCAGCACCGCCACCGGGCCGACCAGGATCAGCGGATGGCGGCGACCTTCCGGGTCGGTCAGCGACACCGGCCAGCACTGGATCGTGCCGACCAGATTTTCCTGCGCGTCGATCGCCGCAAATGAAAGGCCCGGCAGCCAGTCCACCCCATCGCGCAGCTTGTAGGCGGTACGCTGCTTGCGCTCGGGCTCGAACGCGCGGTCGAGCAGGGCTTCGACCAGCGCGGGATCGACATTGTCGAGCGGGATCAGGGTGGCGGTTTCGGTCATTGCGGCGCGCCGATAGGGCGCGGGGCCGCGCTTGTCGATGTTATTTGCGCGAAAGCCGCAGCAATCTGCCGCCCGGGCCGTCTTCAAGGACATAGAGCGAACCATCGCCCGCCTCACGGATTTCGCGGATCCGCTTGCCGAGCGGATAGCGCGCCTGCTCGATCGCCTTCTCACCATCGATCCGCACCCGCACCAGCCCCAGCGTCTTGAGGCCCGCGATCAGCGCCTGGCCTTTCCATTCGCCCCACATCTTGCCCGAATAGAAAATGAAATCGCCCGGTGCGATCACCGGGTTCCAGCTGATCGCCGGGGCGGCCAGATCAGGCCGGGTGGCGTGGCGCGGGATCGGCTTGCCATCATAGTGATCGCCATCGGATACCAGCGGCCAGCCATAATTCTGCCCGGGCCGCACCAGATTGAGCTCATCGCCGCCCGCCGGGCCGTGTTCCAGGTCCCACAGCCGCCCTTGCGCATCGAATTGCAGGCCGAGCACGTTGCGGTGACCGTAAGACCAGATCTGGGCGGAGATGCCGCCCTTGTCGGCAAAGGGATTGCCGGGGGCGGGGGTGCCATCAAGGTTCAGCCGCACGATCTTGCCAAGGTTGTTGGACAAGTCCTGCGCCGGGCTGAACTTCTGCCGCTCGCCCGACGCGACGAACAGGTACTTCCCGTCAGGCGAAAAGGCGATCCGGTGCGAAAAATGGCCGCGCCCGGTAACCTTGGGGGCCTGACGCCAGATGATCTTCAGCGGGTGAAGCCAGGCCAGATAGCCCGGATCGAGCACTCCGCTGGCGACGACCGCGCCGCGGGTGTTGTCCGCCCCGGCCTCGACCCAGCTAAGATAGACCATGCCGCTGGTGTTGAAATCGGGCGCCAGCACGATATCGCCAAGCCCGCCCTGACCGCCGTAATCGACCTTGGGCACATTGGCGATCGAGCGGGTTCCGGACGGGCTCCACCATTTGAGCGTGCCCGCCTTCTCGGTGATCAGCGCGCCACCTGCGCCGGGCAGGATCGCCATGCCCCAGGGTTCGTCAAACGTCCCCAGAACTTCGACCTTGAAGGCGTTCTCGACATCGGCGGCGGACTTGGCGCTATCCCCAGCAGTTCCTGCCCCACAGCTTGCGGCGATCAGGGTGAGGGGGGATAGGGCGATCAGGAGCTTGTTGCGCATGGCAAACAGTCTGGGCCAAACCATCCCCCTTGCCAAGCATGGGATCGTGATCGGCGTCGATGAGGCCGGGCGCGGGCCGCTGGCCGGGCCGGTAGTGGCGGCGGCCTGCGTGCTGGGGCCGGGCGCGCCGGATGGCCTCGACGATTCCAAAAAGCTTTCAGCCAAGCGCCGCGCGCGGCTGGAGCCGCTGATCCACCAGAGCTGCCGATGGGCTGTCGCGGTGGTGGATGCCGATGAGATTGACCGGGTCAACATCTTCGCCGCGACCATGCTGGCGATGACCCGCGCGGTCGCCTCGCTGGTGGCTGATCTGGCTGAAGATCCTGCCGCCGTGCTGATCGACGGCAACAAGACTCCCGCAGGCCGGGTGCCCGAGTGGCGCTGGAACGCCCGCGCGATCGTGGGCGGGGATGGGTTGGAACCCTGCATTTCCGCCGCCTCGATCCTGGCGAAGGAGCACCGCGACCGGCTGATGCGCGCGGCCGCGCTGGACCACCCGCACTACGGCTGGGACCGCAACATGGGTTACGGCACCGCCGAGCATCTGGCCGCGCTGCGCCTCCACGGACCAAGTCCGCTCCACCGCAAGAGCTTCGCGCCGGTCGCGCAGTTGGTGCTGACCTGAATGCACGCCTGCAATTGGTCCATCCATTTGAAGACGCTGGCGGCGGGAAATGGGTGGAAAGCGGACCATGATTTCGCCTCGTGCCAAGAAAGACATGGAAGGCGTTATTTGAGCTGGGACCACAGGTAAAAGCCGCCGAGGGCGGCGAAGATGAGGACAGGAATGAATATCTGCTTCAGCATTTCCTTTGCCACGGCGTGGCGTGCGGGCGGCAGAGACGGATAGTGTTGGGCGACATACGCCTCAACTTCTCCAGCCAGTTTCGCGGGCGAGCCACGTCGATCGACGTGGATGTCGTCAAGCGGAGCGCTCGGTCCCCAGCTGTCGTCGGGCGGGAACAGTTCATCTTCGATCAGGAGCGAAGCCCGATAACGTCGCCCCATGACCTCGTGGATCAGAGTGACCGTTTCGGCGGATAAAGTGCCCTTTCCCCCAAATGCCAGCAACGTGTCCCCGGCTTTGGCAACTCCGGACGGCAACTCATCATGATCAAGCTCAGCCAGTGAGTGAACGCTATAATTGAATCCGCTCTGCTCGCCATCAACGATCACCGGCACCCAGCCCTCGACATTTTGGTCGAGAGCGAAATCCGCGGGAAAGCTTACGATTACACCGGTTTCTGCAATGTCTGCCGCCAACTGGGCCGACATAGGCAGGGCATTACGGAGGACGATCAGGGCACTGTCGACGCTCATCAGATGGTCTCCATTAAGTCAGTTTGCCAAACGGGTTGTGAGCTTCCTGAATTTCATATCGAACGCTGATCTGGAGCAACGCCCAAGGACAACTATAGCGCATAGCTAACGGTGCATCTGTATGTCTGCAATGTTGTCGTGTCCGGACAGGCAGCTTTCAACCGCAAAGTGCCCAAAGGAGCCTGTTCTGGCTCTTCCACGCCGCCTGACGATCCTGGCCGCGCGCGATGGTGATCACCCGCATTTCCCCCTGCATCCCCGCGACGCGGCGGTCCTGCCGTCCATGCCGACGTGGCTTTTTTGCATTTTGAGTCCACCCGGCCACACCACCAGATGTTGAGTCCCCGGCGAATCCGCAGACTCAACATCCTGTGCCGGACTCGTTTCGTTCCGGTTTCTTCAACCCTTCCTTAACCATGAATCCCTAGGATTCCCGAGAGTTTCTGCTTGACGCGGGACTCCCGAGGACTCACCCTGTGGATAACTTTCGGGGGTTTGAAGAGCTGTTATGGGTCAGATGCTGGTAGGCGAAAAGGCGCGGCTGCGCGCCGCGAAAGAGGTTGTGCGCCCCGATCTGCCGGTCGGACGGATCCTTGATGGCGACTGCATTGAGGCGATGCGTTCGCTCCCGACCGACAGCGTCGATATGATCTTTGCCGATCCGCCCTATAACCTGCAGCTGGGCGGCGACCTTTCGCGCCCGGACGGCAGCCATGTCGATGCGGTGACCGATCACTGGGACCAGTTTGACAGCTTTGCCGCCTATGACAAGTTCAGCCGCGAATGGCTGACCGAGGCGCGACGGGTGCTAAAGCCCAACGGCTCGATCTGGGTGATCGGCAGCTATCACAACATCTTCCGGCTTGGCGCGATGATGCAGGACATGGGGTTCTGGATCCTCAACGATATCGTCTGGCGCAAGTCCAACCCGATGCCCAATTTCAAAGGCACCCGCTTTACCAACGCGCACGAAACGCTGATCTGGTGTTCGATGGGGGAAAAGGCGAAATACACCTTCAACTACCGCGCGATGAAGACCCTGAATGACGAGCTGCAGATGCGCTCTGACTGGGTGCTGCCGATCTGCTCGGGAGGGGAGCGGCTCAAGAAGGGCGGGCACAAGGTTCACCCGACGCAAAAGCCAGAGGCGCTGCTCTACCGCGTGATGCTGGCCACCACCAACAAGGGTGATGTGGTGCTCGATCCGTTTTTCGGCACCGGCACCACCGGCGCGGTCGCCAAGCGGCTGGGCCGCGAATGGATTGGCTGCGAGCGTGAAAGCGCCTACCGCGAAGCCGCGCTGGAGCGGATCGAGCTGGCCCTGCCGCTTGATGAAAGCGCGCTGACCACGATGCAGAGCCCCAAGGCCGCGCCCAAGGTGGCATTCGGCACCCTGATCGAGACCGGCTGGATCGCGGCGGGAACGGTCATTACCGACAAGAAGCGCCGGTTGCAGGCCACGGTTCGCGCCGATGGCTCGCTGGTTTCGGGCAGCGAAAGCGGATCGATCCACGGCCTTGGCGCCAAGCTGCAAGGCGCGCCCAGCTGTAACGGCTGGACCTTCTGGCACATCGAACATGAGGGCGAGGTCAAGCCGATCGACGCGATCCGGCAGCTCTATTTGCTGGCGACGGAAGACTGAGCTTTCGCACACGGAGACGCGGAGCCTTGGAGAGGGAATTCCGAGCCGCAAAGCCTGTTGTGTGTCATCAGGCGGCTTGATACCCCGCCAGTGCTGAAAACGGCTTCACAGAAATCAATTTCTCCGTGTCTCCGTGTCTCCGCGTGAGGAATTCTGACATGACCGCCTCATACTATCTCCGCCCGATTGCCCTTGTAGACTCGCCGCAGTCTGAGGAAGGGGAGGCGATCCGGCTGGCTGGGGGGCTGGTCTATGCCAGCCGTTTTGCCCTGATCGAGCGGAGCGGGGGCAAGGTCACCGCGCGGACCCGCTATTCGGTGCCTGAACTTCGTGCCGCGCTGCCGGGTCTGCCTGAGGCAGCGCAGGCGCAATTCGAAAACCTGCAGCGCGTTCACCCGCCGCTCCAGCTTGGTGCGCGCACCGTGCGGCTGGAAACGCCGCAGGTGATGGGGATCCTCAACGTCACGCCTGACAGTTTTTCCGACGGCGGGCAGTTCATGGACGATCCCGAAGTCGCCCATGCCCATGCCGCCGCGATGGTAGAGGCCGGCGCGGCGATCATCGATGTCGGCGGGGAAAGCACCCGGCCGGGCGCGGCGGCGGTGTGGGAAGGGGACGAGCTCAAGCGCGTGATCCCGGCGATCGAGCGGCTTTCGGCAATGGGCGCGGCGATCAGCGCCGATACCCGCCGTCCGGCAGTGATGGAGGCGGCATTGGCGGCCGGGGCGCACCTGATCAACGATGTTTCCGCGCTGCGGCATGATCCGCGCAGTCTGGAATTCGCCGCGCGCAGCGGTGCGCCGGTGGTGCTGATGCACGCGCCGGGCGAGGGTGAGGACCTGCACGCCGATGGCAAGTACGACGATGTCGTGCTCGACGTGTTCGACTGGCTGGCGGCGCGGCGCGATGCGGCGATTGCGGCAGGTATCGCGCGGGACAGGATCGTGCTCGACCCCGGCGTGGGTTTCGGAAAGTCGGTGGCGGACAATCTCGCGCTGATCAACGCCCTGCCGCTGTTCCACGCGCTGGGCCAGCCGCTGCTGCTGGGGGTCAGCCGCAAGCGGATGATCGGTGCGCTTTCGAACGAAGCGGCCGCGCACCGGCGGCTCGGCGGTTCGATTGCGCTGGCGGTCAAGGGAATGGAGGCGGGCGTGCAGCTGCTGCGGGTCCACGATGTGCCCGAAACGGTCCAGGCCCGCGATGTCTGGCGCGGCCTGCGCGATGCGGCACTGACCGATTTCAGCCAGTTGGTGGCCTAGTCGTCGCCGTACCCGCAGCGGCCTTCGCTGTCTTTCCATTCGAAAGTTTGCAGCCCGCCCTGGTCGATCACGACCGAACGGACCATGCCGGTCTTTTCATCCTTGAGCGAGAGGCCCAGGTTCAGGCCGAACAGGCCGCATTCGCTGTAGCTCTCGTCCGGCCCGGCATCGAGCCGGACCAGCGCGATCACGCGCTCCTTGATCACGCCGCCGTCGGGGTTGCGGGCCAGCGGCTCGGTCACGGCGACGATGTAGCTGTTGTCGCGGTGGAATTCGGCAACACAGCAAGTGAGCTTCTCGGTGGTGACTCCGTCGGCGGTTTCGCGGATCGTGTACATACTGCCGCGCGAATGCTGCCAGCCGTTGACGCTCGTGCCCAAGGTATCGTTGAGGACCTGGCCGAGGCGGATTGTGTCATCGGCGGGTGCCTCTGCCGACGGCTGCGCAGCTGATGGGGCTGCCACCGCGGCGAGGAGGGCGAACAAGATCGAACGGAGCTTCATCCGTTCACTCCCCGTAGCCGCACTGGCCCTTGGCGTCCTTCCAGGTTTCGAGCTTCATTTCACCGGCTGGATCAACGGTGACCGAGCGGACCATTCCGGTCTTCTCGTTCTTCAGCGAGAGCGCATGATAGGTCGGCAGACCTTCGCACATGGTTTCTTCCTCGCCGGGGAGGGCGGTGATCTTCATGACGGTGATGACCCGTTCCTTGATCACGCCGCCATCGGGGTTGCGTTCCAGGGGTTCGGTCCGGGCGACAGCGAAGGTGTTGCCCTTCTGGAACAGGGCCACGCAGCAGGCATAGGCATCGCCGGGAGCCTGTCCTTCGCCGGGCTTCACCGGATACATCGCGCCGCCCTTGCTCTGCCAGCCATTCACGGTCTTGCCTGAGACATCGTCAAGAATCTGGCCTTCGTGAATTCCGGTATCGGCAGACGGCTTCACCGCCGGTTTGGCCGACAGCGGCGCCGCCACAACGGCGGCCAGGGCGAGGATGAAAAATCTAGTCTGCATCGGATTGTGCCCCCGTATCGTTGCTATCCTGGGCATCTTGCCCCGCCGTACCTTTCAGCAGCTTGAACGCAGCAAAGGCGAGGATTGCGGTGCCGAGCAGCAGCACGGCCCACAGCGCCCATTTGCGCGGATCGAACGCCGGCTCCGGCGCGGCCGGGGCAAGCTGGATCACCGGCGCATCGCCCGCGGTCTGCACCTCGGCCGGGCGGCGCCAGGCGCGCAGCAGATCGCTGGGTTTGCCGAGATCAGCGGGGCTGAAATAGGCCGGCTTGGCATCCCTGTGGCCGACCGCCAGGTTGAACGGCCCCTGATCGTTGAACGCCGCGAGCAGGGTAACCGGCTCTACCGCAATGGTCACTTTCGGAACCTGTGAAAGGCCCGCGCTGCGCCGATCGGCAACGATCCGGTATTCGGCCAGCGTCGCACCGGAAAGCTCCAGCGTGACCGGCCCTTCGCCCTGCTTGAGCGTGGCGCGGGCCAGCAAGCCCCAGGGTTCGGCGGTGGAATTGCGACCGTAAAGCTCGATCGGGACGATCCCGTCAGGCCCGGTCATTTCCAGCTTGAAGGCCGAAATCGGGGCGACGATCTGCGGGGCAAAGCGCATTTCATGCGGATTGCTGAGCGTGGCGCCCTGCGTGTCGATATCGACCCGGCCCGGCTGCCGCTCGACCGCTTCGAACACGGTGGCACCCTTGACCGCAATCTCTGGCCCGGCGGCCCAGCTGACCCGCACATAGCGGTTCCTGAGGCTGACCGCGGGCAGCGCGATTCGCGGCTGGCCCAGCAGGTCCGGATCGTTGCCGGGGCGCAGCAGAACCTTGTCGGTGATCGGGGTCCAGGTTTTGAGGTCTTCGCTCCAGGCAAGCGAGAAGGTTACCGGCACACCGCGCGGCACGGTGGCATCCAGCTCTATCCCCGCGACCGGCAGCACCACTTCGCGGGTATCGATCAGCACGGATGCTTCCGGGTCGATCGCCGCAGCGGCATCGGTGGTGGTGACTTCAACGTCGGTCTGCCCGGCCTTTACCGCAATGGCCACGGGGACAGGTGCCTTGCCGCCCGCCTGATCGATCGGAATCGCGGGCAGGTCGGTGGACTTGAGGCTGGAGGACTGGCCGGTCTTGTCGAACCCCAGGGCGATCGACAGGGTGCGGCCCTTGGCATCGTAAATCCGCACATCGCCAAGGTCAGGCCGCTTGAGTTCGGCAACGGCGGCGGCGGGGAGCGAGACGCTGCCAAGCTCTCCATCGGATTGCGGCGCCACGGCCAGAACCACCGCGAAATCTTCCGCCTTCTTGGGCTCGGGCGGGTCCGCCTGGCTGCAGGCGGCAAGCGTGCCGACAAACAGCACCGGCGCGATAATCCGGGCGAGGCGGGCAATCATGCAGACTTCTCCTTGGCATCCGGTTCGGCCCCGGAATCACCCGCCTTGCGCGGGGGCAGGGGGACGAAATAGCCGATCAGCAGCATCAATACACCCACCCCGATGAACGCCACGATACGAGCAATGCCATCGGCCTGCGACATATCGACGAAAATCAGCTTTGCCACGACCACGCCCAGCAGGATGGCCCCGGCCAGCCACGGCAGACGCATCGCCCGGCGCTGGGCCAGCAGCATCAGGCCCATGGCGATCAGCGCCCAGAGGATCGAGAACCCGGTCAGTACGGTCGGGCTGGAAAGCGTGGTATAGTCCCACGGCACGCCCATGAAGTGATGCGCGCTGCGCACCCAGACCCCGTTGATCGCCGTAAAGCCAAGGAGGGCCAGCCCGGCAAGGCCGCCGTTCCCGGCCAGCCATGCGGCAAGACGCGGCCGCGGATCGGCCTTGGCCAGGACCAGCCGGTAGAATGCCAGCGCCGCGATTGCGAGGCCGACGGCAAGGTCAATCGGGTTGAGTAGCGGGACATAAGGCAACGGCTGGGTGTCGCCCGCAGCAGCCCATCCGGCATAGAGCGCGCCGATCCAGGTCAGCGCGGCCAGCACCAACCCGGCCCGCCACCAATAGGCCCGCGCGTGCGGGTGCAGCGGCCAGGCGTGACGCTCTGTTCCGCCCTGCGCAGCGCGCCCGGCCCAGCGCGAAAGGCCGAACAGGATCGCGGTTGAACTGATCAGGAAGACTACGCCGGCCCATGACGAATCCCACAGATTCGTCACGTCGATCAGCTTGAACAGTGCATCGCTGAGCATCACGGTCAACAGCAGGACCCCGCCAGTGTGCATCCCGGCATCCCAGCGGCTGTGGGCGGGCAGCGCGGCCCGGTCGCGCAGTTGCAGCATCCGGTAGTGAATGCCCAGTGCCGCAACCCATGCGATCAGATCGGGCAGGTCCACCACCCGGCGGCCCGAAAGCAGCACCGCTGCCAGGCTCAGTGCGATCAGCACCAGGCTGGCCCGGCCGGGCCAGGTGGCAACCGCCCATTCGCGGGTCCGGCCGAACCAGTTGGCCAGCGCCATCAGGCCAAGGATACCCAGCATTCCGACCAACATCTGATTGGAGAGGTTGAAGACCGGCACTGGCCAGGTCTGATCGCTTACCGCCGGAAGCGCACGGGTGGCTTCCTGAAACACGGCGCAAACGGCAAAGCCGAATCCGGCCAGGAACACCAGCGGGCCGATCTGCCGCTCGACCGGGATCCACTGCCGCGCCCAGCTCGATCCACTGTGCGGCCATTCGCGCCGCAGCAGCCAGGCGGTGAAGATCAGCGGCGCGGCAACCAGCAGCGGCCCGAAAAAGCCGTTGTTGGCAAACGGAATTGCCGAGACATTGAAGCCCAGGGCAGAGAAGGTCAGCACCGCGCCCAGCCCTTGCAGCGCAAGGCCGAAGGCGCGCGGCATCCACCGCGCCTGCCGTGCACCGACCCAGAACGCACCAGCACCTTCCAATGCCCAGGCGGTGCCGGTCCAGCTGACGTCGAGCGCCAGCGGGATCGCCATGGTGACGAAGCCGATCCCGATCGCCAGCACGCATTCGAACAGCAGGCCCATGCCCTGCTTGCGCCGCTGCATCGCCCACCAGGCGACCGCCAGATAGACCGCGCCGAAAGCCAGCGCCGACCAGGCGGCAGCATAGGGCTTGTCGTGGACCAGCCCGGCCTGAAGGGCGAACCCGGCCA
>Ga0116179_1002846_pt1 | contig 12204 bp, 9 predicted proteins | sample AD_UKC071_MetaG_FD_89751 | JGI IMG/M metagenome (GOLD analysis project Ga0116179, IMG submission 89751) | Active sludge microbial communities of municipal wastewater-treating anaerobic digesters from USA - AD_UKC071_MetaG | ecosystem: Engineered > Bioreactor > Anaerobic > Digestate | place: USA...
AACGGGCGTGGTATCCCGGTCGATATCATGCCCCAATACGGCAAGAGCGCCCTTGAGATCGTCCTCACCGTGCTCCATGCAGGTGGAAAGTTCGATAAAAGTACCTACCAGGTCTCCGGTGGCCTGCATGGCGTCGGTGTCTCGGTAGTCAACGCTCTCGCAAGCTGGCTCAACGCGACGGTATTCCGGGACGGTAACGTCTACGAGATGCAGTTCCGGCAGGGACTGGTTGCAAAACCGCTCACGAGCCGCAAGGAATCTGAACACGAGATGATGATCCGGTACGAGAAGCGCTACGGCACCCGGCCAGGGCAACCACTGGACTACGAGCGCCTCCAAGGCACCCGGATAACGTTTCAGCCCGACCGTTCAATATTTGAGACCGTCGAATTCGACTACGATATGCTGGACCACCGGCTCCGTGAGCTTGCTTACCTCAACAGCGGCCTCACGATCAGCCTCCGGGATGAACGCACCGGTGATGCCGTCACCTACTGCTTCGAGGGCGGTATCAGGGAGTTTGTCGCCCGGATCGGCGAAGGAAAGAGGAAACTTCACGACGACGTGATTTATTTCCAGAAGAGCGACCCCGAGAACCTGGTCGAGGTCGAGGTGGCCCTGCAGTACAACGACTCATACTCGGAGACGGTCTACACCTACGTCAACAGCGTGAATACCCGGGAAGGCGGCACCCACCTCGAAGGGTTCCGGAGTGCCATCACCCGCGCTATCAACAACGCTGCCCGCAGAAATAACCTTCTCAAGAGCAACGACGCTCAGATCAGGGGTGAAGATGCCCGGGAGGGGCTCGTCTCCGTCATCAGCACCCGGATCGCCGAACCACAGTTTGAGGGACAGACAAAGATGCGCCTCGGGAACAGTAATGTCCGGGGCATCGTGGACTCGCTCGTCTACTCGTCGCTCACCGAGTACTTCGAGGAGCACCCAAAGACCCTCCTGGTGATCGTGGATAAAGCGATGGCAGCGGCACGGGCGCGGGAAGCCGCCCGGAAAGCACGCGAACTGGCCCGCCGGAAGAGTACACTGGAGACGATCGGGCTCCCGGGGAAACTCGCAGATTGCCAGGAACGCGATCCGGCGAAGAGCGAACTCTATATCGTGGAGGGGGACTCAGCAGGTGGTTCCGCGAAGCAGGGGCGGGACCGGAAGTTCCAGGCGATCCTCCCTCTGCGAGGAAAGATCCTGAACGTCGAGAAGGCGTCGGAGCACAGGATCCTGAAGAACGCTGAGATCCAGGCACTGATATCAGCGATCGGCACCGGGGTCGGCGACAGTTTTGACATCGAACGGGCCCGGTATCATCGGATCATCCTGATGACCGATGCGGACGTGGATGGTGCGCACATCCGGACACTCCTCCTCACGTTCTTCTACCGATACATGACAGACCTGGTCGAGAACGGCTACATCTACATCGCCCAGCCCCCTCTCTACCGGATTGCAAAAGGCAGGCAGGAACGCTACGCTTACCGGGAGGAGGAGATGCGGGATATCATCGCTGAGTGGGGTGAGAAAGGCGTCACGATCCAGCGCTACAAGGGTCTTGGTGAGATGAACGCCGACCAGCTCTGGAGCACCACGATGGATCCGGGGAACCGGGTGCTCAAGCAGGTGGTGATTGAGGATGCTGTTTACGCAAACGAGATATTTGAGAAACTGATGGGCGAGAGTGTGGATGCCCGGAGAGACTTCATCCGCAGACACGCAAAGGAGGTGATCAACCTTGACATCTGAAGGGGTCGTATCAGAAGAGGTCATCCCGGTCAACATCGAAGACGAGATGAAATCATGCTACATCGACTACGCGATGAGCGTGATCATCGGCCGCGCCATCCCTGACGTGAGAGACGGCCTGAAACCGGTCCACCGCCGCACCCTTTACGCGATGTGGGAGATGGGCAACACGAGCGACAAACCCTACAAGAAGAGCGCCCGTGTTGTCGGAGACGTGATGGGTAAGTATCACCCTCACGGCGATTCGGCCATCTATGATACGCTGGTGAAGATGGCACAACCCTTCACCTACCGTTACACGCTGGTGGATGGACAGGGGAACTTCGGGTCGATCGACGGGGACTCCGCCGCCGCCATGCGATACACGGAGGTGAGGCTCACGAAACTCTCGGAGGAGCTCCTGGCCGATATCAATAAGGAGACCGTCGACTTCGTCTCAAACTTTGATGAATCGCTCCAGGAGCCAGATGTCCTCCCGGCCAGAGTCCCGAACCTCCTGGTGAACGGGTCGAGCGGGATCGCGGTGGGTATGGCAACGAACATGCCACCCCACAACCTCAAGGAGGTCTGCAAGGCGATCTGCCGCATCATCGATGAACCGGGCGTATCCACGGAGGAACTGATGCAGATCATGCCTGGACCTGACTTCCCGACCGGCGGGATCATCATGGGAACCAAAGGTATCAGGGACGCGTATCTCACCGGGCGCGGGAAGTGTGTTATCAGGGGGGTCGCCGAGATCGACGAAGAAGGGCGGACACCGCAGATCATCATCACCGAGATCCCCTTCCAGGTGAACAAAGCCCGCCTGATAGAACATATTGCAGACCTTGTCCGCGACAAAAAGATCGAGGGGATCACCGATATCCGCGACGAGTCTGACCGGGATGGCATGCGGATCGTAATCGACCTGAAGAAAGGCACCGCACCCCAGGTGGTCCTGAACTACCTCTACAAGCACACGGCACTTGAGTCCACCTTCGGCATCATCAACCTCGCCATCGTCGACCGCCAGCCCCGCACCCTGAACCTCAAGGAACTTATTCATGAGTTCCTGAAGCACCGGGTGGAAGTCGTCCGGCGGCGGACCGAGTTTGACCTCAGAAAGGCGGAAGAACGGATGCATATCCTCCGTGGTCTCCTTGTGGCGCTCGATAACATCGACGCTGTCGTCGCCACTATCAGGGCGTCCAGGACGACCGAGGAGGCTGAGAAGGCGCTGGTGGCAAAGTTCGCGCTGGATGAGGTGCAGGCGGACGCGATCTTAAAGATGCAACTGCGCAGGCTTGCGGCGCTTGAGCAGCAGAAGATCCTTGATGAACACGATGCCCTTGCAGAGGAGGTCAAGCGGCTCAACGCGATCCTTGCAAGCGAAGCGAGCATCCTTGCCGAGATCAGGAAGGAACTTGTCGAGATCAGTTCCCGTTACGGTGATGAGCGGAGGACCCGGATCGGACGGGCGGCCGAGGCCATCGAGATAGAGGACCTCATCGAGGATAGACCGATGCTGGTCTCGCTCACCTCCTCAAACTACATAAAAAGGATCGACCTTGACACCTACCGGAACCAGCGGCGTGGAGGCCGCGGCGTCATCGGGATGGCCACAAAGGAAGACGACGGTGTCGAGAACGTCTTCGTCGCGAACATGCACGACTATCTTCTCTGCTTCACCGACAAAGGAAGGGTTTACTGGTTGAAGGTCTACGACCTCCCCGAGGGGCAGCGGACAAGCAAGGGCAAGGCGGTCGTCAACCTCTTAAATCTCGACGGCGACGAAAGGGTGACCACGATGATCCCGGTCAGGGAGTTCAGTTCTGATCACTACCTCTTCTTTGCGACGAAAGGCGGGACGGTTGCGAAGATGGCGCTCGACGAGTTCTCGCGGCCACGGCAGACCGGGATCAACGCCATCAACCTCCGCGACGGTGACGAACTGGTGGACGTGAAGGCAACCGATGGAAACCAGGAGTTGATCCTGACGACGAGGTTCGGGCAGAGCCTCCGGTTCCACGAGGAAGCCGTCCGCGTGGTTCGCCGGAACGCGATGGGAGTGCGGGGGATCAGGCTCCGCCACGGCGATACCCTGCAGGCTGTATCCGTGGTCGAGAAAGACCATCTCCTCACCATCACGGAGCAGGGCTTCGGGAAAAGGACGGAGTTTGAGGAGTTCCGCGGCCACGGCAGGGGTACGCTGGGCGTGCGCAACATCGTCGTCGACGCCCGGGCCGGCGGCGTCGTAGGGTCGATGGCGGTCTCTGAAGATGATGAGATCATCGTAATGAGCGCATCCGGCATCGTCATCAGGACAAAAGTCTCTGAGATATCGATCCAGAAACGGAACACCCGCGGCGTCCGGATCATGAAACTCGATGAAGGTGACCGCGTCATCGGGTTTACCATTCTCGACTCCGGGGAACGAGATGAGGAAGAGGTGTGAGTTCTCCTATTTCTTGCGCTCGTATCCCAAAAGTCCCTCACCCCAACCGTTCTCTATAACCATCTCAGCGTGGAGCGCTTCTTCTACGAAAGGCTCCATTTGTGCCTGGTTTGAGCATGTCGGGTATGACATGCTTACAGAAACACTCTTGAGGGGTCTGGTGACGAAGCAGGAGGAGGCTTCTTCGGGTTTTTGAAGCAGTGAACTGCTGTTTATACCGCCATCCTGTATGGGTTTCGCGCATCCAGCATCGAAGCGGGAGGTTTATCCGGGTGCGGGAGACAACAAGGGTCATGAACGAGGTCTTCATATGACATTCCGTACGACGATTCAGGTAGAGACGCACGGGGAGGGGGAGATCGTCAACCTCACGCCCCGGGTAGAGGAGGCAATCACTGCGAGCGGTGTGCGGGAGGGGCTTGCCAGCATCTTTGTCGCGGGTTCGACCGCCGCCATCACCACCATCGAGTATGAGCCTGGCGTGCTCTCGGATCTCCTCCGGGCGCTCTCGGTCATCGCCCCGCCAGATATCCCCTACGCACATGATACAGCATGGGGCGATGGAAACGGGCGGTCTCACGTCAGGGCGGCGGTGATCGGGCCGTCAGTCTCCGTACCCGTGATCGAGGGCAGGCTTGCATGCGGCACCTGGCAACAGATCGTCCTCCTCGAACTGGACGTGCGCTCGAGCCGCAGGAGGACAGTCTACGTCACGGTCCTCGGGTGAAACCCGGGAAAGGGTTTTGTGATCCCGGCTGCGTCACGGCATGTGACGGGCAGAATAAAACGGCGGTCGCTACAGCCCAAAATAATATCTTTCTGCCCTGTTTTTCGCCGGAATCGTTCAAGAAGAATAAGTTACTCAGTCGAGAGGTACCGTTTCCAGTTGCGATACCAGCTCCCAGATGCGGGTCCGTGCGTGGACCGGCATGTTCGGGTCGTTGCTGATCTCATCGATCAGAGAGATTGCGGTTGCAGCACGAAGACCGATGCTCCGCGATTCGTCCTGGAGGACCGCCTTTGTCTCATCTGCAACACGTCGGATGTTGCGTGGAATGGTGGAATCTTCACTGATATTCTGCAGCATCTGAATGCAGGTTCGTATCGTTTCGTCTGGACTTGTCAATGACTCACCCCGCTATTATTTAGAGGCATCCAGACATATATAAGTTGATTAAGGGTGTTGGACGAAATGACAGCTGACAAGGCTGATGAAATCATGGCCGAGTATCTCCTCAAAGGAGGAAAGATGCTCGCTAAATCCTGTAAGGTCTGTGGGTACCCCCTGTTTGAGTATAAGGGGGAGACACAGTGCGTTATATGTCCGCTGGAAACGTCAGAAGAACATTTTCTCGAACCGGAGCCGCTCGAACCAGTCCCGGCTGCTCAACCGCCCGTGCGGTCATCTGCACCGGCCACGGCCAGAGAGCAAAGCAGGGTCGTAACAGAAATCGAGCAGACGATCATCCATCTCTGCGAACGCATCAGGCGTGAGCAGCGGGTCGACGGATGTCTGACCCTGATGATGGCGGTAGAGAGGGGCGCCGAAGCGCTCGCAACACTGGATCAGCGGTAGGGCCTGCGGGCAAGATCCCATATACCCTGCGCAGTCTTTTCTCCGATCCCGTGCACGGATGCCAGCTCCTCCGGGTCGGCATCGATTACCGCCTTGAGCGACCCAAAGTGTTCGAGGAGGAGCCGGGCACTCCGGATCCCGATGTTCGGAAACGCGGCGAGTACATACTCCTGCTCTTCCCGGGCAGACCGGTAGGATTTCTTCGGATGCATCTTGCGCTCTCCGCGCTCACCTGCCTCCCGCTGTGCGAGAACGTAGAGCAACTCGGCAGTATCGTCTGCATCTCGTGTGCGTAGCAGCGTCACGTTCATATCAACCGTGATAGCGGCAAGTGTACCCCTGACGGCATTGGGGTGGACGTTTCTGACCTCATAGAGGTCTTCTTCGCCCTCGATGATCAGGACCGGCCGCGGCACCGTAGCAGCCATTGCCCTGACCTGTCCAAAGAGATCCCGCTCCACCAGGGTGTCCATGAAGTCCCGTGTAGTCTTCCTCTCCACAAGGATGCGGTCACCGATGGCGTAATCGCCAAACTCAAGACGTTGCAGCGTGATCGACGCGCCGAGCTCATGCAGACGCACCACGACCCGCGACGACGTCTCCCGGTCATCAACGGTGATCGCCGGTCCCGGGAGATCAAAATCTAAGAAACTCATCTGTCTGCTGTCGGCCCGGGTGGATGGGACAGAGGAGGGGGTGGCGGCGAAGGCGGTGCCCATGCTCCTGATGCCTCGCACCATCGCCCGCTCCCGGGTCTGGCTCACGTACCTGAACGCCTCATCAGACGTCCCTTTCGTCACCAGCACAACGATCGTGCCGCTGCCGCTCCTGCCAGTCCTCCCTTTCCGCTGGATGCTCCTGATCTCTGATGGGACCGCCTCATAAAAGATCACCATATCGGTCGAGGGGACATCAAGCCCTTCCTCGCCTACCGAGGTCGCGATCAGGCACCTGAACTCGCCCTCGCGGAACCGGTCGAGGATCTCGATCTGCTCCCTCTGCGTAAGCCCCCGCTCTGTATCCCTGGAAGCCTGACCGACAAACCGTTCACAGGCGATGCCGCTCGCTGAGATTGCGTCGACAAGCGTCTGGACGGTATCGCGATAGGTGGCAAAGACGATGATCCGGCTCTCCGGGTGCGCCGCAAGTTGTGCCTGCACCAGCTCACAGACGATGGCGACCTTAGGATGGAGTTCCTCGTTCCAGCGGCTGACCTCCTCAACGAGGTTTCGGTAGATAGGATCATTAACCAGCCGCCTGCTGGCCTTACTTCCCGTGCTTGATGCGCCTTCTGCGCTGAGCCGGTCCAGGTAGAGTTTGAGCGCCTCACTCCCCTGCGTCTCAGTAAGCGAGATGGCGTGGCGAAGTTTCATGCATTCGGCATGCAGGGATGCCGCGACGAAGGCGGAGGGATCCCGTGATTGTATACGCTGCTGGATCTGAGCGTTCAGGCGATTGAGTGCCTTTATCGAGAGTTTATCTGGTCTGGGGACCTGGAAGTTGAGTTCCGCAAGCCTGTCGAGCCGCGACTCCAGAAGCCTTCGGAGGGCAAGGAGCGCTGCCTGCAGTTCTTCTGGTAGATAAACATCGATGTACTGGATGTCGCGCTCATGGATATAGGGGCGGACATCCTCATCGGTCTCAACCCGTGTCTCGATAGCTTCGATATGGAGGTTGCAACAGACCTCCTGCACCTTCGCCTGGTCACCCCCGGGTGAGGCAGTCATGGCAAGTAATAGGGGATTGTTCGCCGTGGTGCAGTAGTGCTGGGCAATGAAGACGTACGCGTAGTTTCCCACCGCGCGGTGACACTCGTCGACGATCAGCAGCACGACATCGTCGAGGCTGTACCTTCCCGCAAGACAATCGTTCTTGATCACCTGCGGCGTGGCAAAACAGATCCGGCACGCCTCCCAGGCGGCGGCCCGTCTGTCAGGGGGGGTGTTCCCGGTGAAGATGGCAAAGTCAGATTCCTGCGGCTCAGAACCTTCCTGGAAGAGTAAGAATTGCTTAAAAAAACGGAGATGCTGCTCGACCAGCGGTTTCGTCGGCGCAAGCATGAGCACCTTCCCGGGGTGAGAGTAGAGACGGGATGCTGTGACAAGGAGCGCAACAGCTGTCTTTCCAAGGCCCGTTGGGAGGACAACCATCGTGTTCGCGTCGAGCGCCCGGAGCGCTATAGAGAGCTGGTAGCGCCGTTCCTCGATACTCTCCTGCCGGATCAGCGGGTGGGAGACGTAGTTCATACTCTGAGTTCGGGGAACGTAACTGCGCCGTTGATGAGTGCGGAGATGATCCCCGGCAGCCGCTCGATCGGCACCCGGATCTGTTCCGTGCTGTCCCGGTCCCTGATGGTAACCGTGTTGTCCTCCAGCGTGCCATAATCGACGGTGATGGTATAGGGTGTCCCGATCTCGTCCTGTCTCCGGTAACGCCTGCCGATGGCACCGGAATCATCGTACTGGGCAAGGATACGAGACCGCGTGAGCCTCCTCGTGATCGCCTGCGCGATCTCATCAAGGCTGTCCCGGTTCATCAGCGGAAAGACGGCGGCCTGGACCGGCGCCACCGCCGCCGGGAGCCGGAGCACCCGCCTTGTCTCGCCGTCGATCTCGTCCTCCGCGTAGCTGTGTTCCAGCGCGACATAGATCATCCGGTCGATACCGTATGAAGGCTCGATGACATGGGGCATCACCTCTTCGCCGCGGACCTCTACCTCCTCTTCCCTGATCTGGTAGAGGTCAGCGGGGATGAAGATCTCCTCGCCGTCGATCGTGATCCGCGCGCCATCCTCGCCAGGGTCTGAAGCGGCCAGGGCATCCGCGATCGCCTTTGCCCTGCCGCGGAACCGGGGACCAAGAACGCCCATGTCAGCTACGATCCGCCGTTTTTTAACCAGTTTCGGTTCGTCATAGGGGACAAAGACCGTCATCGACTCCCCGGAATGTTCTGCATGCGAGCGCAGGTCGTAGTCGGTACGGTCGGCGATGCCGACGATCTCCACCCACCCAAAGCGGCCGGAGTGGACCTCGGCGTCCCAGCAGTCGGCTGCATAGTGTGCGCGCTCATCAGGGAGATGCTGACGGAACCTGAGTCTTGCCGGATCCACGCCGATGGCAGTAAGGATCTGGTGCGTGAGCGCGATGTAGTAGGCGACGTACTCGTTTACAACCACCCCCTCATCCACGGCGGCGCGCATCGTGTACCTGACCGGCTCCTGGTTCTCGATCTGCCGGGCGATGGTGAGGAGGGGCACGGTGTAGTCAGCGTAGCGGTAGAAGGCAGGGTGATCCTTCTTGTCGGGGTGGACGAAGATCTCGGCCTCTGCCTGGGAAAACTCTCGCAGCCGGATCATGCCCTGGCGAGGGGAGATCTCGTTCCGGTAAGACTTTCCAATCTGGACTGCACCGAAGGGGAGTTTGTCCCGGTAGAAGCGCAGGAGTCGGGAAAAGTCGATAAGATCCCCTGGGCGGTCTCCGGGCGCAGGTAGCCTCTCCGCTGCGATCCGGGGCCGATGGTGGTTTCAAACATCAGGTTAAACGCAAAGACGCTCGCCTCGCCCAGAGGTTCCTTGCACACGGGGCAGGGGAGTTCGCGGAGCGCTGCCTGGAGAGCCTCTGCAGAGAGCGTGCCTGCGTTCGCGATGCCGTTATCCTCCGCGATGTGATCGGCGCGCAGGTATTCGTTGCAGTGCGGACACTGCACCATCTTGTCAGCGAACTCTTTCACATGACCGGATGCGACGAAGATTGCTTCGGTTCCAACAGTGGGGCATTCGATCTCATAGTAACCTTCCTGAAAGACATAGAATGATCGCCAGAGGTCTTCGATATTCCTCTTCATCATCGCTCCGAGAGGGCCATAATCGATGAAACCGGCAACCGACCCATATATCTCAGATGAAGGCCAGACAAAACCGCGTCTCCTGGCTACGTCCATGACTTTTTCGTAAATATCGCTTGTCTCGGCCATAAGTCCTGCAGTACACTTAAGCGCCGATACTAATAAAGAATAGTTCTCCTCGCGCGCTGGATCGCCACCTGCCCCGGTCTTTCAGGTCGGCCTCGACCGGTCGAGCCCGCGAACTTTTATCGACGGGTGAGGCCACCCCTACCTTCCCCGCGCGAGCGCGATACAGCACCCATGTGGTCCTCCTCCCCTGCCCGGGAACAGGCCCCTGGAGCATCGCACCAGCCTCGCGTGCTACTGCCGATCCACCCTTCGCACCCACCAGATAAGGTGAAATAGCCCGCTCCAGAGAAGGCCTGGCCGGACATATGGGCAAAGGTTTTTTCCCCGGTCCTGCCTCTGCCCTCCTGCCGGGCGGGATCTTCCCTCTCTCTACCTTTCCACAAGTAGACCTTCAAGAAACAGACTGCCTGAAGCAGCCATTTCTCCCTCTGTTAGCACCATTTCGAGATAATTTCTTACATCCCACAAAATTATCTTCCTGCTTCGGAGGATTATATAGTAAGTTTTAAATGCTAGTAATCGTAATGTAGGGAACGTTACGCCCCGACCGGGGATCGCTTTATATAGGTGACCGAACATGAAATGGCCACCTGGACCAGACAGCGGAATAAAAGAAAGAGATAGGGACATGGCAGAAGATACCCGCAAGCAGCAGCTCCTTGAGCTGTTCACGACCATCACGAACAAAAAGACGATCGTTGAGCCGATGAGGAAGGTTCACGGTACGCTCCGGGACCGCGATGCTGTTGAGCGCGAGATCGCCCTGATCATGCGTGAGATCCTCGATCAGGGCTACTTCAAGACTAAACTCACTCCACGGCAGCTCGCAAAACTCGTGGTTGCCTATTACGACGGCAAAAACGATACTGAGATTGCAAGGACTCTCGGTGATGAGAAACTGAGCAAGACTGTGGCACGTGCACGGGTCCGCCTCAAACTCTTCAGGGAACTCGACTTCAAGATGCCGTTCGATCGCGAACTGATGATTGAACTTCTTGACTCGGGGAAGACCATGAAGGAGGTCAGCGAGGAACTGAACGTGAGCCCTTCCACACTTCGTGAGTATCGTCATGTGATCGAACAGCAGGAAGACACCACCCTGGACCCGTACCTGGAACGGATCAGGGATGTGATGGAAGATCGCGATCTCTCCGAACATATGACGCGAGGTGTCGTCAACGACGGACTGAGCGAGGCCATCGATGTCGCCGAAGCGATCGACCTGGGGGAGTTCTGAGCTTCTGGACCTCTTTTTTCCTGCCGAACTTTTTTTAATGAGCAGATCGATCTCTTCTCCATGAGATTGACCTGGCTTGGCCACGCATGTTTTTGCCTTGAAGGGTCGCGGATAGTTCTCATCGATCCATTCATTCCCGGGGGCTCGCTTCCCGTGGAACCAGACATCGTTGCGGTGACGCACGCCCATGCAGACCACCTGGGCATGACCCTGCACCTGAAGAAGAAGACCGTCGCCATCAACGAGATCGCAAAGTACCTGGCATCGAAGGGCATCCCTGCCGAGCCCATGAACATCGGCGGCAGCATCACTGTTGACGGGGTCAAATTTACGATGACGCCCGCTCTCCACTCATCGTGGGTAGAAGACGAGGGCATGGGCTTCTACGGCGGCACCGCCGCAGGGTTCGTCATCACGATGGACGACACCACCGTTTATCACGCCGGCGATACGGCGCTCTTCTCTGATATGCAGATCATCCGGGACCTCTACCGGCCAGATGTGGCGCTCATTCCCATTGGAGGACGCTATACGATGGGGCCCGAGGAGGCAATGGTCGCGGCGCGGTACATTGGAGCGCAGATTGTGATCCCGATGCATTATGGCACCTTCCCTGCCATCGAGCAAGATGTCCAGAAGTTCAAGCAGACCATCGAGCGGACGACATCGATCCAGGTCCGCGCTCTCTCACCAGGCGAGTGGATCGATATTGGTCCCGAAACCTCCGGGAAGAGAGGGGCATAGGCGCTGCATGCCCCCTCTCTTTAGCTGTGCGGGGGACTCGTGACTGCTCCCCCCCGACTTCAGCGGGGCGCATCCAGGGTGATTCATCCCTGAGACTGCAAGCCCCAATCTCACATAATACTGAAACGTCCGCGCCTTCTGATCCCGGTCCGATCAGAGAGAGTCTTCTTCTTGACGATAGAGCAGTGCTGTGATCCGTTCCCGGGAGCCAGCCCTCTTTCGCAATGCTTCCCGGGTGAGCGTGACAATTGCACAGATCCTCCTCAAGCACCGGTCAATGAGAGCCCGCCAGGTGCCTCGAGCGAGCACGCCTCGAGATCCTTCGCATCCTCGCAGAAAAACCGCTGACGGATTACTAGCGCAATGATTCTCAATTACCGGCACTCTCAACAGAGGAGAGTATCGACCTTTTTCACACTATCCGGGAGTTTTGCATCCCGGAGGACGGCTTTCCACCGGGTATACGCCCGGGTACTGCCCCCC
>Ga0116179_1002847_pt1 | contig 12203 bp, 10 predicted proteins | sample AD_UKC071_MetaG_FD_89751 | JGI IMG/M metagenome (GOLD analysis project Ga0116179, IMG submission 89751) | Active sludge microbial communities of municipal wastewater-treating anaerobic digesters from USA - AD_UKC071_MetaG | ecosystem: Engineered > Bioreactor > Anaerobic > Digestate | place: USA...
ACTAGTAGAAGAACGACAGTGATTAGCACCAAGCCTCCTTGCCGGTGCTTATCCAGCTCGGCCGAGTGCTGAAAACAGCGCTTCATTTTTGATGAAGTGATAGGATCGGTCGGCATCGACATACAAGCCTCAGATATCAAATCGCGGGAGAGCGACCACGGATGGCCACGGTAAATACATGCGCCTTGCGCATGCGTCGATCGGTTGCGGTGTTGTTCGCATCGTATCGCCCTGCCGCTCCATTCCAGACAAAATTCACGCCCGCATTTGCGGCGTTTTCGGACACATTGTCATCGGCACTTCGAACGACCAACCCTACCTTAACGGCGCGAACGGCTTTCCATTCACCGCCGCCGGCCACGTCCGCAGCTGTCTTGTAGGTCAGATAGTTGGCCCCAGTGTCTACGCCGTAGAGAAAATTCAACTGCTCGACGTTCGCGGCTAACGGTTGTGCCGGGTTGGTCGTGTCGTCAGGCGACAGCAGATAAAGCGTCGGCGGATCGCCGCTCTTCTGACCTAGAAAAAAGACCGACGACTGCAACGACATCAACGTGGAGCCCTGCGCAAAGAGCGTGTACGCCCAAATTGGATCACCAAGCGATACATTGTCACCAGCGGCAGGATCGTGTGCGATGTCATCGCGAGGGCCATCCTGATCCGCGCGCATCAGCGTCATTGCGTCGCAGTTGGAGAGCAGCAAAGGCTGACCGTTCTTGACCGGGATTTTCCTGTTTAGTATCAACTTGTCGATACCTGTCGTCATCGATGAAGACAGGTATGCCAACGGTTGCCCGTAACTGACGCTAAGATACTCGGTCCCGGGCACCAAATTCACAGTCGATTGCAATGGTGCGACCGTTGTCGAAGTAGATGCGCCTCCCCGGACGTCATAGTCCTCCCCAAGCTTCGGTGAGGTTCCATCCATCGGAATCGGATATTTATTGGTCTGCGACACAGGCAGTCTCGCAGTGAGGCCGAACTTGTCACCCGCTCCCGTACTAGTTACAGGCTTCCACCGAAAACATCCAAAGTAGCCTGCCTTGCGAATCTCGCGAGACATGTCCTCTTCGATCGCCCGAAGAACTTCGTCAATCCCTGAGGTGTTGTCCTGAACGCGAAAGGTCTGTTTTGTGGAAACGTAGAGCCCGCCGATTGCGGCGAGGATGAGCAACGCTAACACCATTGCTACCATCAGCTCGACTAACGTGAAACCCCGAACGCGCGACGACGCTGGCGATCTCATAGGCGCGTCTCCAGGCGAAACTGCTGTGCCATCTGCCCTTGGGTACCGCGAGAGTCGTTCCACTCAACTGTGATGATTGCCCGTTTCCAGTAGGAGTCGATGTCCACGCCGCCCTTGCCTCCGGGCAGCTCGCAGGCGATCTGATTTTGCCAACGCTTAACTGGCTGTACCGCCACCGCGCTGCAACTACCGGTTGCGACTGAGGACGTGAAATCCGCGCCTCCCTTTACTGCTTGGGTACGGTCGGCTCTCAAGCTGTCAGCCATCGCGGTTGCCAAACTCGCCGCCCGAAAGCGGTTATTGGCACTGCCCGTATCCTTAAGTGCGCTAACTTGCATTCCAGCAGCACCAAGCGCGCCAATAGAAAGAATGACAATGCTGATCAAAACCTCAAGCATTGAAAACCCGGACTGTCTGGGAGACACAGTCATTGTCTTTTACCTAAATTGATTTCGTGAAGGCGTTGACACGTACACGTCCAACAACGTCTACAACGATTTCACGGCAATTGTTGGTCGGCAGGACAGCACTTGGGGCGCACAGCGGCAAGCTCGCATTGCCCTTTGCGCCCGATGAAGTAATTGGACGGCCTTGCGCATCAAAGAGAAAGCTAGGAGCGGAAGATGCGCCGTCGGAGGATATTGCAGGCCACGCCAGAGACAGACTAGATGGTGTAGTTCCGACAAACAATTTCTCGGAAGTTCGGACGTCAGTGCCGCCCCCAACGGTATCTCCGGCGACGAATTTACCCTTCTGCAAGGGATCGACAAAAACCTCGTACCCTGACATCCAGTCCCCCGCTACCGGTGGGGCGAAAGTTACGACCACTCCGCGAGCGATTGCTTCAGCTCGTGCTCTAGCTACGGCACCGCGGAGGTCTAGAGCAGTGCTTTCGAACGCATTTCGAACCAGAAACTGTCTTAACGAAGGCGTGGCAACTGCAGCGAGAATAGCAATCACTGCCACCGTAACCATCAATTCGATAATGGTAAATCCGCGGCAACGATCGGTAGTGAGCACGCCAAATTTGGAGGGTTGATGATGCATGAACGGCTATATCGGCAGAGCTTGCGTCTTAGACAACAGTTCTAAGCAAAACCACAGGTTTGCCGCAGTTCTTTGAGTTTGACAAGTGTATTGTGCTAACGAGTCGACATACTGCCCAGGCGACGTGCGGCAAATATGATGCGACGGGCGGACCCTGCCTAGGCTAATAAAAAACCTAGTACTAGTTGCTGGCCTCATTGGTAACGTCGAGCATAGTTTTCAACTGCCAGTCTTCTCCGATTTCCGCTGCCACCGCAACCACCCAGCACGCGCCGTCAACGTAGTACTGCGACACTCCGGTTGGTTCGCTCTGTCCGAACGGCGACAGTATCTGCGTAACGTCCTTTTTCTGGTAGGTGATGATGGGGCTATGGTTGCCAAGGTCTTCTGACTGAGCGATTCGGGCCTCTGCGAAATTGCACAGCACTTCGCAGCCAGCCATGACCACGCCATCGTTGTCCTCAAGCCAGCGGATCGCTCCTACGGTCCACGGCTCAGCGTCGCTACCACGAAGGCAGATCAGCGTCCCTACCGACAGCAGGGGCTGCGTCAGATCAAACCGCAATAGAAAACCGCCATCACTGTGATTGACGACGACGGCGGAGCAGGCGGTGTACCCCGGCGCACCCGGGCTGGTTTTGTACTGGGACTGCAGCGCACTCCAGCAGTCGATGAATCCAGCGACTACCTTGATGTTGTCCTGCCGTCCAACTCTCGGGATTGCGCGAGCGTTGCTGTAACCAAATTCCCGCATAGCCCGGCGCACGAAGTCCTGCATTTCCTGCGTGGTCAGACCGACTTGCAGCGCCGATTGCAACAGTGATTCGTACACATCGCTAGGCGCGTTACGCGATGGCGGGGTCGCCAACTCGCGAATCGTGAATGCCGCGTCCTGGGCGTTGATATAAAGTGGGGCGACTGGCTCCCACATGGCAGGCACGCGCGCAAAGGGCATCGGTGGTGCGTCACTCATGAGGTCCGCGGCGGCGAGGCCAGAACCGGCATGCGTTGGCGAGGCCATCGTGTAACTGCACGTTTTGGACAGTATGCCAACCAGCCGTACGGCCACGGGAAGACGTCCAGGTGCCAGCGACAGTGGATTGAGCCAGGCCATCAACCAAAGTTGCAGCGACTGCTGTTGCAGGCTCGCGCGAGCCTGTTTGTCGGTGAATCGCTCCGAAACGATGAAGCCGGTGAGGGCATACACGGCGCGCCAAAAGCCATGGGGTGGGGCGCTGTAACCAAGATTGCAGCCGGCATAAATGCGGGCGAGGATGCGAAGTGCAGTCTGAATGGCGGTTGTCGACAGCAATGTTGTTTTGTAGAGCGCCATTGGATGGGATTGGCCCAGCCCGGCCTTATGCCACATCGTCTTGGCAAGGTGCAGGTAGCACTCCAGCGCTTGACGGGCGCCCACCGGCAGCGGGTGCGACGCATTCCAGTAGTGCGCTTCGAGTGAGTCCCAGAGCGGGTCGGCGAGCAGCTTCGTCGCCGTTTCAAAGTCGCCGGGCGTCAGCGCCTGCGTTGCATCGCGCAGCGGCTTTGCCAACTCTTCGATCTTGTTTGGTGGCGCCATATTGTGATGCGTTTACTGCGTACGGACTCTGATGAATGCTACTGCGAGGATACCCGGATAGGCAGTGGGAGTTATGCGTGAAACGATACCAACCAACCATTGAAGATGCGTTGACCTGTGTTTAACATAATATAAATTCCCAATCAATTGCGTGTACTTGTCGTACGTCCAGCGACCGATTCGATCGCAGCCGATACTTTGGTCACCGAATCAAGCAAGCCTTCCGCGGCCAGCTCTCTGGCCTGCCGATTCACCGGGGGGCCAACAACACGTGAGAACCCCAGCTTGGAGGCTTCACCAACTCGCAATGCACTGCCGACCACCGGACGAACTTCGCCGCCAAGGCCAACTTCGCCAAACACTGCCGTGCCGGCTGGTACGACAGATCCAGTCAACGAAGACCAAATGGCAACAACGATGGCGAGATCGGCAGCGGGTTCGTCAATCCGCAGGCCACCCACGACATTGATGAAGACGTCAAAACCGCCCAGCTGACAGCCCAAATGCCGGTTCATTACCGCCAGAAGCATCGCCAGCCGCTGGCTATCAAAGCCCGTGCAAACGCGTCGCGGGTTGGCCGCCGCCCGGTCTACTAACGCCTGGACTTGCACCAGCAGCGGGCGCGATCCCTCAATTGAGGCAAACACAACGTTGCCTGCTGCGATCTCATCTCCGCGAGCCAGGAACAACGCCGACGGATTGGCAACTTCGCGCAGGCCGTCCTCCAGCATCGCGAACACCCCAATTTCGTTGGCGGCACCAAAGCGATTTTTCAGCGCGCGAATGATGCGGAGATTCGATCCCGGCTCGCCTTCGAAGTAAATAACCGTATCGACCAGATGCTCAAGCACACGGGGGCCGGCAATCGAGCCTTCTTTGGTGACGTGTCCGACCAGCAAAGTGGCTACGCCATTGCGCTTGGCAAGACGGGTTAGCTCCGCAGCGCACTCGCGGACCTGAACGACAGAGCCCGGTGCTGATGAAAACGCCTCGCTGAACAAGGTCTGGATGGAGTCGATAACAACAACGTGCGGTCGACGAGCTTCGATGTGGGCGATGATGGCGTCCAATGACGTCTCGGCGACCATGACGATGCTTGACAGATCGAGCCCCAAGCGACTGGCTCGGGCAGCTACCTGGGCAACTGACTCCTCGCCGGACACGTACAGGGTGACGTGATTCCTGGCAAGCGAGGCAATCGCCTGCAAGGTCAGTGTCGACTTGCCGATACCTGGATCACCACCGATCAGCGTCACGCCGCCAGGTACCACGCCGCCACCGAGTGCGCGATCGAACTCAGAAAGGCCGGAGCTCCAGCGCAGTGTTGCTTCCTGGCGTACGTCGGAGAGCTTGATCGCGGAGGAAGCCGGTACCGGGCTGCTTCCCCTGGTGTGGCGTCGCGGCTGGCTGATCGCCTCTTCCAGCGTGTTCCAGGCGCCACAGCCGGAGCACTGTCCCTGCCACTTTGCAGCAGCCGTCCCGCACTCGCGGCAGACGTATTCCAGCTTTTGCTTGGCGATGATTAAACTCGATTATTCAATGGCTTGCGAGGACAATATCAGATATCACTCGAAAAGTATCGCGACTGCACAACGACCATGCTTGACCGATACGTTGGTAGTTTTGATGCAGCCCGCTACGCGTGCTCGCGTCCGAAGGCGTGATAGTCCAATCCGGCGGCTCTCGCGGCTGCGACATTAAACACACTGCGCCCGTCAAACACCACCGGAGCGCGCATGAACCGGGCGACATCGGCTGGCGCCACCTGGCCGAACTCCTTCCATTCAGTGGCGATCAGCAGAACGTCGGCATCGGCCAACGCTTCCATCGCTGTCGATGCCACCGAGAAGTTGGTGTACTTCGCCAATTCGGCTGCGCCGGTTTCGCTCGCTTGCGGATCATAGGCGCGGACCGCAAAGCCTGCCTGAAGAAGGCGTTCAGCCATCAAAACGGCAGGTGCTTCACGAACGTCATCGGTGTCTGGCTTGAATGCCATACCCCACAGTGCCACGACGCAGCCAACAGGCGCTTTGCCGCGGGACTGGAACAGCGAAATGATGCGGTCTGCCATCGCCACCCGCTGGCGGATGTTGATTTCGGAGGCGGCGTCAGCGATACGCATGGCAGTACCGGCCATTTCGCCCTGCTTCACCAGTGAGGTGACATCCTTTGGAAAGCAGGAACCGCCGTAGCCGCAGCCGGAATTGAGGAACTTGCGCCCTACCCGCTCGTCCAGCGACATTGCCTCGCGCACAGAGTCGATACAGGCGCCGGTGGCATCTGCGAGATTGGCCAGCTCGTTCATGAACGAAATTCGCACCGCCAGCATGGCGTTGGCGGCGTACTTGGCAAGTTCAGCCGATTCCACTGACATCACCAGCGTGCGGTCATTCCCCAGTTTGAGCGGTGCGTATACCTCACGCAATTGGGCTTCGGCCTTGGCGTCGGCTACCCCAAATACAGTCCGCTGCGGCTCCATGAAATCAGGCAATGCCCGCCCTTCGGCGAGAAACTCCGGGTTCGATGCCACGCGGAAACTTGCACTGCGGCCGGCCTTGAGGGCGGCCGAACGCAGTTGAGCTGCGACTTTCTTGCCGGTGCCGACCGGCACTGTCGACTTGGTGACGATCAGCGCATCGTCGGGCGCGTTGGCGCCAATCGTGTCGGCGGCTGCGAGCAGATAGGACAGATCGCTCGATCCGTCGGCGAGCGGCGGGGTGCCTACCGCGAGGAACTGAACTTCGCCGTGCGCGGCGGCAACGGCCGGGTCGCTGGTGAAACGCAAGCGACCGCTGGCCAGTTCCCCAGTCAGCAACTCATCCATGCCGGGTTCGTAAAACGGCGTTTTGCCTTGAGCCAGCGCCGCAAGGCGACTAACGCTCAGCTCCGCGCAGACGACATCGTGACCAAGATTGGCCAGGCAACTGGCCTGAACGAGTCCGACGTAACCGGCACCGTATACGGAGATTTTCATTGGTAGAACTTATTGTTTTCGTTGAGTGTTGGAGAGGACGGGCGCACGCTGATGGTCATTGGCCTAGAGGGGTCGCACAAAAGCTCTCCCATTCGTTGCAGCCAGGGCATTTCCAGTAGTACCGGGGCGCGCGGAAGCCACAATGGGTGCAATGAAAACCGGGCGTCCGATCGGTTGCACGCAACAGCAATTGTGCGATCCCCTTCATCGTCTCGGCTGCTTCGCCATCGTAGCGGCTGCTCTCCAGTTCAAGCAGACGGCTGGCCTGGCGGGCTGACGGCTGCGCTGTCAATTCGCGCTTCAACCGGGCGATCGCAGCGTCGCGGCCCTCAATCTTGAGTGATGCGTCAACCAGCCTGGACAGGCCAAGCGAGGTCGGCGCTGCCTGCTGAGCCAGCGCCAGTTGCTCAACTCCCGTACCCGGTGAGCCAAGCGACTGGTAGAGATTCACAACGTCGTCAGCGACCAGCACTGACAAATCAGCACGTGTACGCAAAATCTCCGCGAGCGCAGTCTTCGCCGCCTCATTGTTGCCGCGCTTGATTGCGCTACGGAATGCGATGAGCGGCACCCTGGCATTGTTGCGATTGTTTTCGCTAGCTGCCGCGAGATGCTGTGCAATCTGCTCGTCTTTGCCCTCGGCAAGCGCCACTTCCGCCAGCTCGCAGTGATACTGGGCAATGAACCGTCCCTGCGGTTCACCGCTGATGCGTTGGATGCGTTCGCGCGCCGCTATTGCACGTTGCCAGGCTTTCTCCTGCTCCAATACCGATGCCAGCCGGGTCACCGCCTCCGCCTCGAAGGAAGTTCCAGTCAGCTGCTCATAGACGGACTCGGCGCGATCAAAGAGGCCGGCCGCATGAAAGTCCTGAGCCAGCTCGAACAGTGCCAGCTCACGCTTCTCTTTTGGCAAGTCGTGGCGATCAACAAGCCCCTGGTGAATACCGGTCGCTTCGCCGATCCGGCCCTGTCGGCGAAACAGACTGCCCAACGCGAGCTGCAAATCGAGTGCATGTGGATCACGACGGGAGACATCGACAAAACTTTCCACTGCACGATCATGTTGTTCGCGCAGGAGAAAGTTGAGTCCCCGGAAATACGCCGAAGGCAGGGCACGGGCATCGCGCAGAACATAGCGAATGTCGACACGTGCGGCAAACCAGCCGAGCGCAAAGCAGCCCAACGGTACTAGCAGCCACCAGGCTTCAAAGTCCACCGGATGCTCCAGATTTCAGTAGGTGGGAGGAACAAGCGCGACCGAACTTGGGCGGTCCGCCCCTCAGGTCGGGTACGCGGCTAGACATTCACCGCTGGCGGAATGCCAAGACTGCCATCCGGAAGCGTGCCGAGCTGATCGACACGCTCGCGCAGCTCCTTGCCAGCCTTGAAGTGTGGAACGTGTTTGGCCGGGACGACCACCTGGTCTCCCGACTTCGGGTTACGTCCAACCCGTGGCGGGCGGTACGACAGCGCGAAGCTGCCGAAACCACGCACCTCAACCCGGGAACCCTCAGCGAGGGCGTCCCCGATGGCATCAAGAATCAGCCTCACCGCCAGTTCGGTGTCGCGCGCCATGAGGTGAGGGAAGCGCGCTGACAGGCGCGCTACCAGGCTTGATCGTGTCATGGCCTACCCCTCTCCTCTTCCGCGACGTGCTACCGCCGAACGCGTGTGCAAACTAAATGCTTGAGCCTATTCTGCCTTGTTGCCGTCCTGCTTCGCCTTCAGCAGCGCCCCGAGGCCAGCCAGACCGGCATTGCCTGCGTTGTCGTCACGCGAGTGCTGACGCACGGCTTCGGCTTCCTCAGCGGAATCCTTGGCCTTGATCGACAGGCTGATGTTGCGGGTCTTGCGATCGACATTGATGATCATCACTTCGACCGTATCGCCTTCCTTGACGTGGCTGCGGATGTCTTCGACGCGTTCACGCGAGACTTCCGAAGCACGCAGGTAGCCTTCGACGTCGTCGGCCAGCTGGATCACAGCGCCCTTCGGCTCCGCGCTCTTCACCGTGCCGGTCACGATGGCACCCTTGTCATTCAGGGCGATGTAGTTGTTGAACGGATCGCCGTCGAGCTGCTTGATGCCCAGCGAGATGCGTTCACGCTCGACATCAATGCCGAGAACGGCGGCTTCCACTTCCTGGCCCTTCTTGAAGTCACGCACGGCTTGTTCGCCGGCGATCGTCCACGACAGGTCGGACAGATGGATGAGACCATCGATGCCACCCGGCAGGCCGATGAAGACGCCGAAGTCGGTGATCGACTTGATGGCACCGGAGACCTTGTCGCCCTTCTTGTAGTTGGCGGCAAATTCGTCCCACGGATTCGGTTGGCACTGTTTGATGCCAAGCGAGATGCGACGACGGTCTTCGTCGATTTCGAGGATCATCACTTCGACTTCGTCGCCGAGCGAGACGACCTTCGACGGGCTTACGTTTTTGTTGGTCCAGTCCATCTCGGACACGTGCACCAAGCCTTCGATGCCAGCGTCGATCTCAACGAATGCGCCGTAGTCGGTGATGTTGGTGACCTTGCCGAACAGGCGGGTGCCCTGCGGGTAGCGGCGAGCCAGACCGACCCACGGATCGTCGCCCAGTTGCTTGAGGCCGAGGGAGACGCGATTCTTTTCCTGGTCGAACTTGAGCACTTTCGCCGTGACTTCCTGGCCAACGGTGAGGACTTCCGACGGATGCTTGACACGACGCCAGGCCAGATCGGTGATGTGCAGCAGGCCATCGATGCCACCGAGGTCCACGAACGCGCCGTAGTCGGTGATGTTCTTGACGGTACCGCTGACGGTGGCGCCTTCGGCCAGCGTCGACAGCAGCTTCTCGCGCTCAGCGCCCATCGACACTTCGAGCACGGCGCGGCGGCTGACCACCACGTTGTTGCGCTTCTTGTCGAGCTTGATGACCTTGAACTCGAGTTCCTTGCCTTCGTACGGCGAGGTGTCCTTGATCGGACGCATGTCAACCAGCGAGCCCGGCAGGAAGGCGCGAACGCCGTGGGTCATGACGGTCAGGCCGCCCTTGACCTTGCCGACCACCATGCCGGAGACGATGTCGCCCTGGTTCATGGCGTTCTCGAGGAAGTACCACGAGGCCAGACGCTTCGCCTTGTCGCGCGACAGGCGGGTTTCGCCGTAGCCGTTTTCCAGCGCCTCGATGGCGACCTGGATCAGATCGCCGGCCTTGACTTCAACTTCGCCGCGATCATTCTTGAATTCTTCGATCGGAACATAGGCCTCCGACTTCAGGCCGGCGTTGACGACAACAACGTTGTAGTCAACACGCACCACCTCAGCGGTGATGACTTCACCCAGACGCATTTCCTTGCGGGCAAGGCTTTCTTCAAATAGCTGGGCAAAGGATTCGTTTGCAGTAGACATTAAGAACTTTCGGTTTGCTCTCGCCAGAGCACCATTGCCATGGCATAGAGGTTAAGTGATTGAAAAACATGCTTTTCAGCCCCTGTGCCGGCGCGCAAGCGCACCGAAAACACAGGACAGCAGCCAAAAGCACGGCCGTAACGTTTTCGCTGAATCCTCTTGTACCGGCGCTGTTCAGGTTGCGATATTGCGAGTCACCAGCAGCCGCCGACCAACCAGAGTTGACCTACGGCGCCGTGCCTATCGCAGCTGTCGCAACGCCCAGAGTGCCAGCACCGCGTCTACCGTCTGTTCAGGCCGGTGGGCGGCGTTGTCAATCACGATGGCGTCGGGCGCGGGCCGGAGCGGCGCAACTGCGCGGGATTTATCCTGCGCGTCGCGCTGCCTGATCTGCGCTTCGACTGACCTCGCGAGCTCCGGGCCAACGTCTTGCTCAAGGGATTCGGGCGAACTTGTAATGCTAGCCGAATTTCCCTTTGCAATCAACTGTTTAGCTTGCGAATCGGCGGCATCCCGCTGGCGCTGTGCAGCGACCTGCCCAACGCGGCGCGCGGCCCGAACCTCGGCGGTGGTCGTGAGGTAGATCTTCAGCGCGGCGTCGGTGAACACCACGGTGCCCATATCTCGCCCGTCCGCAACCAATCCAGGGGCCTGAGCAAAGTCGCGTTGACGCTGCAGCAGCGCTGCCCTCACCTCGGGGATCGCCGACAGCGTTGACGCCGCCATGCCGACCGCTTCCGAGCGCACCAAGGCGGTGGCATCGCGCCCATCGACCCACACTTGGGAGCCAACAAATTTCAGAGAAAGTGCCCGAGCTTGTTCTTCCAACACATTGATTTCATTGAATTCAATATTGCGGTCAAGACAGGCCAGTGCATGGGCACGATAAATCGCGCCGGAGTCGAGCAGATGAAATCCCAACGCTTCAGCGACGTGGCGGGCGACGGTACCCTTGCCCGACGCAACCGGACCGTCGATCGTGATTACAGGAGTCATCACGCCAGTACACCTTGAGGTGAAGAACCGCAAACGGATGCGGCACGGAGTGCAGTTTCAGCTGATAGTCGACTTCTTGCTACTTCGTTCACTACGCCCTTATCGGACGGGCCTTTCCATGGAAAGTTGATACTCAAAACTGGAGGGGCACGCCTCTCCTTGCCGCCGCTTGCGTACGATTTTGTCGCCATGCAGCATTTTAGGCATCGGTGCCGGTCGCCTCTGTGGCCAATCCGACGACGTCCGGCGTGAGGCCGACCGCTCATTGCGTCGCCCGTCGGCCGACCTGGTCTGGCGTCACTGTACCGGCGAGGCGTCGGAACAGAACGTGAGCTGACAGGAGCCGGAGATGGTTCGGCCATCGGGCCGCGTGATGCTGACATCGTCACCCGCCACCCTGCCCTCGCAGGCCGCAAGCGCCTCGGGTGGCGGAGCCCGTCGGACGGCCTGAGCGTTGGTCACTGCCTGGGTCGCCCGCGACGACAGCGATGCTGCAGGTAATGGCAGAGCCGGCAATAGCGGCGGTTCCTTCGTGCCTTCGTTCGTACGGGGGCAACCGGCGCCGCACAGAGGTCATTCGAGGAAACGGCGCCGGGTGACTGCAGCGCTGGGGGTAAGCTTCAGCGGCCACAGTTGAACTGCAGGCAGCACAAGTCAAGCCGCGATTTCCGCGACGTAAAGATTCGTTGACCCGAATAGAAAAACGCCCGGGCCAGCCGGGCGTTTTGCCAGTTTGCGTCGTGGCTGGCTATTTCTTCTTTTCAGGCGCCTGCTTGGCGATGATTTTGTCCTTGATCTTGTCGTAGACATCCTGCGGGATGATCTTCTTCTCGACCAGTTCATCCTTGCCCTTGTAGGGGCGACCCTTCACGATCGCGGCCGAGCGTGCATCGCCAATGCCATCGAGCGTCGCCAGTTGCTTGGCAGTTGCAGTATTGATGTCCATCAGGGCCGGGGCCTTTTCCGGTGCCTTGGTC
>Ga0116179_1002854_pt1 | contig 12178 bp, 14 predicted proteins | sample AD_UKC071_MetaG_FD_89751 | JGI IMG/M metagenome (GOLD analysis project Ga0116179, IMG submission 89751) | Active sludge microbial communities of municipal wastewater-treating anaerobic digesters from USA - AD_UKC071_MetaG | ecosystem: Engineered > Bioreactor > Anaerobic > Digestate | place: USA...
GCCACCGGCGGCCTGCGCTACACCTGGGACGACCGGCACCTGCGCCAGAAGGAGCCTTATGTCCGCGATCTCGATCGTTCGTTCGGGAAGCTCAACTGGGCGGCCACGCTCGACTACCGCTGGAACGACGATCTCATGACCTATGCGCGCGTTGCCACCGGCTACAAGGCCGGCGGCTTCAACGCCCGCTCGCAGAACGAGGGCTTCCAGCCGGAGAACCTGACCTCCTACGAGATCGGCCTCAAGGGCGAATGGTTCGATCGCCACCTGCGGCTCAACCTGACGGCGTTCCATGCCGATCACCGCGATGTGCAGGTTGGCCAGTTCCTGGCGGGATCGGGCGGCTCGGCGGGGATCACCGTCAATGCGGGCAAGGCCGAATACAACGGCGTCGAGGCAGAGTGGACCGCGCTGCTGGGCGAGCATCTGACGATCAACGGCAATTTCGGCTACGTCGATCGCAAGTACAAGAGCTTCATTATCCGCGATCCCGCCACCGATGAGCTGGTCGATATCGCGAAGACGGCCCGGTTCATCTATTCGGCCGGAACCACGGCCAATGTCGGCGCGGAATACCGCTTCGGCAGTGTGGGGATCGGCAACCTGTCGGCCCGGCTGGACTATTCCTATCGCAGCCGGACCTATTTCCATTCGACCACGACCCTCAATCCGTTCAACGAAGTCCTCTCGGACGGGCCGGTTGGTCTCCTCGATGCCCGGGTTACGCTGGCCGACATGCAGCTGGGCGGCGGGAAGGCGCAATTGTCCGGCTGGGTCCGCAACCTCACCAACGAGGACTATCTGCTGGGCGCGGTCGATTTCGGATCGTTGGGGTTCGGGACGGTCGGATATGCCCAGCCGCGCACCTATGGCATCGATCTGCGCGTGGGGTTCTGATCATGGCGAAGCAGTTCGAGCATCTCCTGTCTGCCGGCCGCATCGGGCCGATGACCTTGCGCAATCGCATGCTGCTTACGGCCATGGGGACTGGGCTTGCCGAGGACGACGGCACCTGCGGCCCCCGCTCGCTGGCGTTCAACCGGCGGCAGGCCGAAGGCGGGGTCGGTCTGGTCACGCTGGGCGTGGTTGGCGTCGGATGGCCGATCGGCAGCAACATGAAGGGCCAGCCGGCCCTTTCGGAGGACCGGCACATCGCCGGGATCGCCGAAACGGCGCGGGCCGTTCAGCAGCACGGGGCGCGCTTTGCCGTCCAGCTCCATTTCGGCGGGCTCGTCGGGATGGAGGACATGCTGGCCGGTCGCCCGGCCTGGACGCCATCGCTCCCGGTGCCCGTCGATGGCGACATGTTGGAGGGGTTTCTGGAGGAAGAGGCCGCGGTTGCCCCATTCTTCCAGCTGCGCGATGTCCACTACAAGGTGATGACGCGGGCCGATATCGCGGATCTGGTCGAAATGTTCCGGGCCGCGGCCGCTCGCGCCCGGCGCGCCGGGGTGGACGGGATCGAGATCCACGCCGGACACGGCTATATCATCTCGTCGTTCCTTTCGCCTGCCACCAACCGGCGCGACGATGAATACGGCGGCAGCGTCGCCAACCGCGCGCGGTTGCTGGTGGAGATCATCGCGGCCGTGCGCGACGGAGCCGGACCCGATGTCGCGGTGTGGTGCAAGATCGACACCGAGGAATACGAACGCGCGGGCGGCATCCGCCTCGAGCACGCCCTCGAAACCGCCCGGCTGGCCGAGGCGGCGGGGGCGCACGCGATCACCGTCACGGCCAACCACGAGCCCGCGCGGGGCACGCTGCACTCTGCCTCGCACACCCCGCAAACCCCCGGTTTGAACCTGCCCAAGGCCGCCGCGATCAAGGCGGCGGTCTCGATCCCGGTGATCTTCTCGGGCCGGATCGAGCCCGAACTGGCCGATGCGGTCATCGCCCGGGGCGAGGGCGATTTCCTGGGCATGGGGCGCAAGCTGCTGGCCGATCCATCGCTCCCGGCCAAGATCGGCAGGGGCGAGCCGGGCGCGATCCTGCCGTGCATCTATTGCTACACCTGCATCAGCGCGATTTACTACGGCGGCTCGGTGCGGTGCGCGGTGAACCCGGAAACCGCCTTCGAAGGGGAGGACTGGCTGGCCCCGGCGGCCGAAAAGCGCCACATCGCCGTCGTCGGCGGCGGGCCGGCCGGGATGGAAACCGCGCGCCGGCTGGCCCTGCGCGGACACCGCGTGACGCTGATCGAACGCAGCCGGGTGCTGGGCGGCACCCTGCGCTTCGCCGCCATCGCCTATGAACCCAACGAGCGGCTGCTGGACTGGCTTGTCCGCGAAATCGGGCAATCGGATGTCGATGTCCGACTGGGCGAGGAAGCCAGCCCGGAACTGCTCCAGTCCATCGGCGCCGACGCGGTGGTCGTGGCAACCGGCGCCCGCCGGGATCTCTACGGCGTGCCCGGCGACGATCTGGCGCATGTCCTCAATGGCGATGATCTGCGGCGCCTGATGCTGGGCGAAAAGGCCCTGCCCGGACGGACGAAGCTGGGCAGGGCGGACCGTGCGCTTGCCAAGGCGGGGGCCATGACTGGCGCCACGAGCCAACCCGCCGTGGTCCGCGAGGCCAGCAAGGCCTGGATGCCGCTGGGCGAACGCATCGTTATCATCGGCGGTGATCTGGTTGGCCTGGAACTGGCGGAATTCCTGGCGCATCGCGGGCGCAAGATCACCATTCTCGATGATGCGCCCAAGTTCGGGCGCGGCCTGCAGATTGTCCGCCGCTGGCGTGTGCTCGACGATCTGCGCGAAGCCGGCGTGCATTTCGAACCGGCGGCCAGCGACTTTGCGATCGACAAGGCCGCCGTTCACGCCACCCGGGCGGATGGCCAGCGGATCGCCTTTCCGGCGGACCACGTCATCCTGGCGCGCGGTGCCGGCGCGGACCTGCGCCTTGCCGAAAGGCTCCAGGCTGCAGGCTTTGCCCCGCAGGCGGTCGGGGATGCCGGGGGCGTGGGCTATATCGAAGGGGCCATGAGAGGCGCCGCAGAGCTGGCGCGCACGCTGTAACACGGCTCACAGGGCGCGCTGGCGGCCATTCGCCTGCCGGCGCGCCTTGTCCCGCGCATATCGATCTTCGATGTTCAACAGGGGAGGGACTTATGGCCGTCAACGGAGTCAATCGCATCCTGATCGCCGTGCACGATCTGGAAAGCGCCAAGCAGAAATACCACGACCTGCTCGGCGCCACGTTCCTGGATGCGCACTGGACCGGCGAACCGTTCGGCATTGCCGTGTCGATCGCATGGGATGCCGGGATCGAGTTGTGCGCGCCGCTTCCGGGCCGGGAAGGCACCAGCGCGGTATCGGCCTTCCTTGCGACCCACGGCGAAGGCGTGATGAATGTGTATTTCAATGTTTCCGATGGCGAACTCGCGATGGAGCGAGCCGTGCGCCATGGCTACAACAGCGTGCACGCCCTTGATTATACGCAGGCCGAGATCGACGAACATCTCGGCGGCCTGTTCCAACGCTATCAGGAGTTCAATCTCGATACAGGCCCGCGCTGCGGCTTTGCGATCAGCCTCGCCCGAATTGAAGCCAAACAAGGCGCCTGACGGATCGCTCCGTGTAGGTGCGGGGACAGGGCGGCGCGTGGGGCGAACCGAAGTCCATGAAGCCGCTCGCACCGGGCTTGACGAAGAGGCCGAATGGCCGGGCGCCTCATTCGGGGCCACGTCCAGCGAGAGGCCGCTGCGTCCGATCTTCACGATCAGTTGGGGCGAATGCTTGACCTCATGATCTGAGGTGCGGCGCGGGGAATGGGCGTGTGACCAGCGGAGAGCGCTCGCCTCGGATTGACAGGCTCCGGCCGGTTCGATGGAGGCGAGGCAGGGGCCTTGCCCTGTATTGCCAGAACGCATTTCTGCGGGATTTCACACAAGTCGGGGGCGGGCCGCGAAGCCCGCCCCCTTCTTTTAGGTGTTGGCGATCAGGCCGATCAGTTCCCGAAGTTGTACTTCAGGCGCAGACCGTACATGCGCGGTTCGCCAAAGATGTTGCCCTGCGCGCCAACCGAGTTGAACACGCCGGAGTTCGAGATCACGTACTGCTTGTTGGTCAGGTTGGTCCCGAAGACCGACGCGTCCAGGCTGGTGCCCAGCACGTTCTTCCAGTCCAGCGAGGCCGAGATCAGACCGTAGGACGGCAGGCGGACGCCCGGTTCCCACACGTTCGAGGTGCCCTTGAACTCCTGCAGCGAACCCGGAGCGGTTTCCTGCTTGTCCGTCCAGGCATAGCTGACGAACAGGCTGACCTTGCCGAAGCTGTCCGCGGTCGGGACCGACAGGCGGCCGTAAACCGAAAAGATGTTCGGCGACAGGTATTGCCGGGGTCTTCCAAGAGCGGCGCCCAGCTCTTGAGTGTCCGTCGTCAGAACATTTGGCACAACTGGCGGCGTAGATTAGCGGAGTGCGGGCCTCGTCTGGGGGTTGATGTTAGGCGGCGAGCTTGCGGTGTTGCAAGCGCCGATGTTCGATGGTCTGTCGCTTGATCCTTTCGCGCTGCTTGATGATGGCTGGTGCCCTGCCGAAGTAGGCGTCGGCGGGCGTCACGTTTTTCAGGCTCTCGTGGTAACGCTGGTGGTTGTAGTGCTCGACGAAGGCTTCGATCTGGGCCTCGAGGTCGCCGGGCAGGAAGTAGTTTTCCAGCAGGATGCGGTTCTTCAAGGTCTGGTGCCAGCGCTCGATCTTGCCCTGGGTTTGCGGGTGCAGCGGGGCGCCGCGCACATGGCTCATCTTCCGGGCCTCGATGTATTCCGCCAGTTCGTCGGCGATGTAGCTGGGACCATTATCGCTGAGCAGGCGGGGTTTGTGCAGCACCGTGGCCTGGTCACAGCCCGATGCCGCCAGCGCCAGATCGAGTGTGTCGGTCACATCCTCGGCCCGCATGTTGGTGCATAGCCTCCAGGCGATGATGTAGCGCGAGAAGTCGTCGAGCACAGTCGAGAGGTACATCCAGCCCCATCCGATGATCTTGAAGTAGGTGAAGTCGGTCTGCCACATCTCGTTCGGTCGGGTGGTCTTGGTGTGGAAGTGATCGGCAGCCTTAATCACGACGTAGGCCGGACTGGTGATCAGATCATGGGCCTTGAGCAGGCGGTAAACCGCGGCTTCGGACACGAAGTAGCACTTCTCATCGGTGAAGCGCACCGCCAGCTCCCGGGGACTCAACTCGGACTGATCCAGTGCCATCTCGACGATCTGGTTCTGGATGTCGTCGCTGATGCGGTTCCACACCCGGCTCGGCGCCGAGGGCCGGTCCTCCAACGCTTCCGGGCCGCCTTCGAGATAGCGATCGTACCAGCGGTAGAACGTCCGACGGGCGACGCCGAGTTGATCCAGCGTGCGCTTGGCGGGCAGGTGCGACTGCTCGACCATCCTGATGATCTCAAGCTTTTCGGATGCGGGATACCTCATTCGTCGACGCCCCCATCCGCGATCATGCTTTTTTTGAGCAAGCGGTTTTCCAGCGTCAGATCGGCAACGCATTCCTTGAGCGCACGAGCCTCGCGGCGCAGGTCCTGCACCTCGCCGGTGGTCGCGGCACGGGCGGTGTCACCGGCCAGCCGCCGCTTGCCCGCTTCCATGAACTCTTTTGACCAGGTGTAGTACAGGCTCTGCGCGATGCCTTCCTTGCGGCACAGCTCGGCGATGCTGTCTTCGCCGCGCAGGCCTTCGAGCACGATCCGGATCTTGTCCTCGGCAGAGAAATGCCGCCGGGTTGCACGCCGGATATCCTTTACCACCCGCTCGGCAGGGGCCTTCGCAGGCGATTTTTTCGAGGAGGGTTGGGGCTTCATCTTCGTTCCTTCGTCACTACGACGAAGCCCCAACCCTCCTTAAATCACAACCTCAAATCTGTGCCATGGGTGCTGACGGCGGACAGCCAACAAACTGAGGCGCTAGGGCTAGGAGCACAAGGTTAACCATAGCGACGTAGTATGCGATCGCTTGGCCTCTCATTTTAGCCGGCACGCCAGAGCTGATTACCGCAAATGTTGGTCCGGCATAGGCATACACGACAGGCAAGAATGCCCACAGAAGACCGACTTCCACTGACAGCGAACGGTTTAGCACCAGGCCGATCGATGGAAGCGTTGCAAGTGCCGTCATGATCGTGAGGAAAATAAGAGGGCGACGTGGATCGTGATTAGCGAGAAAACGCATCACAACAGCCATGGCGACAATCGAAAGAGTTCCACAAATGCCATGGACCGGCCCCAACAACTCACCTGCATCGCCCGTCGTCATGCCAAAACTGCGTTCAAGCAGTGCTGGCGCCCACCATACAATCCCCCAGCCCCAAAACGAGAGGATCGTGCCGCCAAGAATGGTATGAAGGACGGATTTCTGAGATATGATGAACGAAACTGTTTCCCGTAGAGACGCAGGCTCGTCGCTGGCTTCGACAACGCCATCAAGCGCTCCGCGATCGGGTTCCTGAATGAAAAGTAGGAGAAGTGCCGCCGGCAAACTAAGCAGACCAAAAATGATCATAGCAGCACGCCAACCGAAAGCCTCACTTAGATAACCACCTCCGCTGGCTGCGAGCCACCCACCAATGGCCGAGCCAATGGAGAATATTGTCATAGCCATCGCTCGGCGACTGGGCTTAAACTTGTCGGCGAGAAGCGAGATGGGCGTTGGTGTGCAGCCCGCCTCCCCGACGGCTACGCCCACACGCGTGAGCATCAGCATAAAATAGCCGGCCACTAGTCCGGACGCGGAGGTCATGACACCGAAAATCAGAACAAAGATTACTAGAAGATTTCGCCGGTTTCGGCGATCGGCCAGAATGCCCAAGGGAATGCTGGCCGCAAAATATACAATGCCAAATATAGTACCTGTGAGAAATCCTACAGCGGTGTCAGACAGATTAAATTCTGTTTTGATTGGCTCTAGGAAGAGCGACATGAGAAAACGATCAGCTGTACTTAAGGCAAAAATGAAGGTTGCAATTAGAAGGAAGGTCCAACGGTCTTTGGGCTGCGCAAGGCTCATGTACCCTGCATCATTACCTAGGCCGTAGACTCATAAACGCGGAGCCACAGTCGCATTGACGCGAGTTGGACCATAGCGAGGAAGTTCTCGGCAAGCTTGTCGTAGCGGGTGGCAACGCGTCTGAAGTGCTTCAGCTTGGAGAAGAAGCGCTCGATGAGGTTGCGCTCGCGGTAGAGCCATGTGCTGAAGTAGGGTTTCGACCTCCGGTTGGCCTTGGGTGGGATATTGGCGAACGCGCCTTTGTCGCGGAGAGACGCCCGGATGCGATCGGCATCATATGCCTTGTCCGCCAACAAGATTGTTCCAGCACCGACATGGTCGAGCAGATCGTCTGCGGCTTGCCCATCGTGACTTTGCCCAGCGGAAAGGCTTAGCCGGATCGGGAGGCCTTGCCCGTCGACGACCGCGTGGATTTTGGTCGTAAGCCCGCCTCGGGAACGACCGAGACAATGATCTCGATCCCCCTTTTTGCCGTTGCGGCCTGCTGGTGGGCGCGAACGGATGTGCTGTCGATCATCTGGATGTCGCTGTCGTGAGCGGCGGTGATGGCGTCCATCATCCGATCCCAGACGCCCGCCTTTCGCCATCGCACGAAGCGATTGTAGCATGTGGTGCGCGGTCCATAGCGTTCCGGCAGGTCACGCCACGGTGCGCCAGAACGCAGCACCCAGAAGATGCCATTCAGCACGCGGCGGTCATCGACGCGCGGCACTCCTCGGGGCTTATTGGGGAGCAGCGGCTCTATCACGCGCCACTCGAAGTCTGTCAGTTCATAACGGCTCATGGCGAGCGTGAATCAGAAATTTGCGCTAATTGAAAGTGTGCAGTGATCTTAATCGTGGCAATGTCGAACCAGCCGTGGAAAGATATGCGGATTGTGATTGAGGGATGCGCGTGTTTCTTCGAAGACAAGACCTTATTGACCGCTTCGAAGCGAACTTTCGTACGGGCGCTGACGACAACATCGTATTCCAGCCACCCCGATCAAAATACAGTGCTCCTGTTTCCGCCGAGGAATACGATGCCGTAATTGCCGCTTTCGAGCGGCGTCAGACAATTGCGCAGGCAGCGACGCTTATCGCCTTCGGAACGGCAGGCGCATACGGTATTTACCAGGTCATCGCCTCTGCCGACTACGGAGCGTTCTTCGTCGCTTTGGGCGTAGCGTTCGCCGTGTCGTTTGCTCTGTCGTTTAGGGATTACACCACGCTGCTACAGCCATTCATGGAGCGACGAGATGCTCTACGAGCGGCATCGAAGAAGCAGGAAAATGACTCCTGAGGTTAAACGACCGCTCGCTGTTTATGGGTTCACGGCCTAGATTTGCCAATGCCCAACCCTCCTACCGGTGCTTCTCCAGATTAGCCCATGTTCCTGCGTCAGAGGCAATATTGGCTCAAACTCTGATTCTCACACAGCAAGAAATTTCTTGATTGGGCGTGTCGTGATGTGGTGGACGGCCTGCGCCCCCGCGTAGCTATGCAATTATGGGGTCGTTGTAGGTCCAAGTCTAGGAGTCGTCTCATGAAGCAGGAGGTCGCCACCGTCGGACTGGATCTGGCGAAGAATGTGTTTCAGCGCCCCGCCATCGCTGCCGATGGCGGGGCGCTGATCCGGCGCAAGCTTCGCCGGTCCGAGGTCTGGCCTGCCGCCAGTTTGGTGGACACCGAGATAAGGTGTTTTCACCAACCGGAGAGCATCAATGCAGAGAAGGAAGTTCACCCGCGAGTTCAAGCTTGAGGCGGTCAGATTGGTCCGCGAACGCGGTGTAGCGGTTGCCCAGGCAGCTCGCGATCTTGACGTGCACGAGAACGTGTTGCGCAAATGGGCGAAACGTCCAATCCCACAAAATGTGTCATCATTCGACTCCGATGGTCAAAACCACCAGGCAACAGCGCCCGAATCACGGCACATTAGCGCTTCAGCACGCTACCGTGATTATCGGATGTCCACACATGATCCCCTGATTTTCATTCAAGCCAGTTTAGCGGTTGAACTGGCCGCCAATGCCACTGGGATCCGATTGACTAGGCGCGAGGTATCATCCGGTAAGGTTCGCCAATCGAGTTGTGGTTAGTCGCCGGGGGAATGGGAGATAGGCGCGGAGGCGGGCTAACACTTCGTCTGGTCAGCCCACACGCAGCGTCATACGGCGAAATTCAGGGCATCTAAGAGAAAAGACACTTGCAAAACCGGAACGTTTTGCGATGTTTGTAACGCGCAATCTCAGCCAGTCTGCACGCCTTGAGAAGGTGTGTGATGGATTTCGCTAAAATAATGCTTGCTTCGTTCTTCTTGATTGCGATTCCGAGCGGCGCATTTGCAAGAGAACCAGTCCTGCAGGAATTTTACGCTGTGCCGGCCTCGCCAAAGGCCCTACCTATTCCGATCTCTATGGGGGAGTTTTGGTCGTCGTTTAACGTGCCTGCTTGCGAGCAAGTGGCCTACCGGCCGACATGGTGGTTGCCCCATATTGTTGAGGCTCGGCGGGCAATCTATTATCCGGTAATGGTACAGGTAGCCTGCGAGTTCGGCCTCCCGGCTCGCCTGCTGGACGCCGTTATCGCTCAGGAATCCGGATACGATCCGAGAGCGATAAGTCCCGTTGGTGCAATGGGCATGATGCAGGTCATGCCTGGCACCGCCCGCTCACTGGGGCTCGCTTTTCCTTGGGATCCAATCGCTAACATGCGAGCAGGCGCACGGTACCTCCGCGATCAGGCAAACCGGTTTGGGCGCATGGACTTGGCTTTGGCTGCCTACAATGCGGGGCCTGAACGCAGGTCTCTCAAGGCCGGCTATATTCCGGCAATCCCCGAAACCATGGGTTACGTGCGCACCATCACAACAAACTGGGCAAGGCTCGTCGCTGATGCAACAATCGACATTGACGCCGCAGCCAGAGCCGAAGCCGCCCACTTGGCGATCAATGCGGCGGGCTATCGAGAGGTCGATCTATCGGTCTATGAAGTAATGAACGCATCAAACCCGATATAGTGCGCATAGAGCACCGCGATCGCCAAAATGCTCGGAAATCCCAGAAAGTATGCAAGCTGGAAGTGCAACCACACGCGCGGCAACCAGAGGATCCAGGCCGCTACCGACTTTAGCGGTCGCTTGAGCACGCCCGTCCGAATGTCATAGCACGTCTTGAGCGCCGCACAGGCCGAGCAAATGGCGGCGAGCAGGGCGACAGCGCTGTATAGCTTCTGCCAGGCCAAAATGGTCTCAGGCGCCATGTCGCACTCAAGCTTGCAGGGTCTGGTCGTTCTGCAAGACTCGCTCCTGATGTGAGAGCAGCAGATCATAAGCCCGGCGCGCAGCCTCATGGATGATGGCCGGACGCAGGTCGACCTCGATCGAGCCGCGCCTGCAGGTCATGACCTCAAGATAGAAGCTCTTGAGACTTTCGGTGGCGAGGAATACGGCTTGGTTCGCGTAGGCATCCGGATCATGGAGCAAGGCGACGCTGATCTTGGCGCGCACGTGATCCATCCCGAGCTCGTCGAAAATCCTGTCGCGCAGCCCGTCGGTCAGCGGGTTTGTTTTCTTGAGGATCTTGTGAAGCCTCGCACGGGAGATCCGCATCCGGTCAGCCAGATGCGCGGGCGGAATGCCCTGCCGGGCGAGCTCGGCGTTGATCAGCTGCTTGTATTGGTCTTGTTCCCCAGGTCCCGGGTTCGGATTGGCAAAGAGAAAAACCGGTTCCGCCTCGGGATCAGTGCTCGGCTTGAAGACTGTCTCAGGCGTCAAGTTCCTGTGAGGCATTTTCCATCCCTCCCAAGGCAAAACGTCTATGGGATGGCATAACCTGTCAAGAGTCTTAAGAAGCGCGTAACTCTGCTCCGGAGCTCTACCTAGATCAGATTGTTGCGTTCGGCGAGGTAGACGGCAAGCGGGACGAGGATCTTATCAACGCCCTGTTTCTCTCCGATATTCTTTACCTTTTCGCGCAGCACATCGTAATCAGCCGACCACTTCGGTGTAACCTCGAGCCACACGGCGATGTCGCCGTCGACCGCGAATTCGCTGAGGAAGAGATCTAGTTCCTCCTTGGAAATCCCGTGGGATTTAAGGCGTTCACAGGCCCTTTGCACCGTCATTCGCATCGTTTGGAAGCGCCCTGTACGCTTGGAATAAGCGCACATGGCTTCGGCCAGCAGGTCGAAGCACTGCTGGCTCAGGTGAATCCTGACATTGCGGTTGCCTGCGGCCATAGACGGGTCATCCAGGACATGTGTTGCCCTGCACAATGGCCCGGAATCGTAAATTTGGCGAATCCGACCATTGCCGAGCGAGTCGCAGCGCTCGTTTCCTGCAGCGGGAAACCAAATTGCCGATCCGGCAAACACTATTCCCGAAGCGGCAAACGCAGTTCCCGCAGCGGGGATTCCGTTTCCCCAAACGGGAAACAAAGCACGTCCCAAGTTGCCGCTCCGGGAAATCTTCCGATTCGCCGGTGAGCTTCAACGACCTGTTAATTGCTCCCATCAGCGCACCTCTGTTCATTCTGAAGGCCGTGAATGACGCGGCTTTTGGAAAAAGGACGAGAGATGAAACTCATCACACAAGGAAAGGGTCAGACCCTGCTCCAGGGCGCGGCGGTCGTCGCTGTCGCGGCCCTCTTCGGCAGCGAGGTCGCGATGGCCGGCGCCGACGCGACCTTCAACACGGCGCTTACCGCCTTCACTGGCTTCCTCGAAGGCTCGGGCGGCAAGATCATCACCGTGCTCAGCCTTGCTGGCGGCATTGTAGGCCTTGCCTCGGGCCGCTTCAGCCTGGCGCAGGTCGCCATTCCGGTGGGTGTCGGTGTCGGCGCGGGAACCGGCGTGCCGATCGTCACCGCCGCAGTCACCGCAACGATCTGACCCCAAGCGGTCCCCCTCCGGCCTCGCTCTCGAAACGAGGACTGGCCGGACAAACTGGAGGGCGGTGTCGTCTCATGAATCGCTATACGGTTCCCGCGCATCTCGATGATCCCGAGCTCATCGGCTTTTGGACGCTCGATGAGTTTCTCGCGATGATCTTGCCCTTCGCGTGGGGGATCCTGTCTCAACATATTCTGATTGGGATTTCAGCAAGCGTGCTGGCCTGGTGGGGATTGCGCAAGTTGAAGGCGGGACGTGCCGTCTCGTGGATCATTCATTCGGCCTACTGGTACCTGCC
>Ga0116179_1002861_pt1 | contig 12164 bp, 8 predicted proteins | sample AD_UKC071_MetaG_FD_89751 | JGI IMG/M metagenome (GOLD analysis project Ga0116179, IMG submission 89751) | Active sludge microbial communities of municipal wastewater-treating anaerobic digesters from USA - AD_UKC071_MetaG | ecosystem: Engineered > Bioreactor > Anaerobic > Digestate | place: USA...
CGACATGATCGAGATGGGCATCCTGGACCCGACCAAGGTGACCCGCACCGCGCTGCAGAACGCCGCGTCGGTCTCCAGCCTGATGCTGACCACCGAGTGCATGGTCGCCGAAGCCCCGAAGGAAGAGGCTGCCGGCGGCGGCATGCCCGGCGGCATGGGCGGCATGGGTGGCATGGGCGGCATGGACATGTAAGTCCAGGCTGCGCAAGTGCCGGGCAGCAGTTCGCCCGGCACCTGGCGCTGCACCACGAAGGCCACCTGCGGGTGGCCTTTTTCATGGCCGCACGCCGCTGCCCATCGCCGGGGATGGGACCGGCGGCAGCCGCATTTCCTGCGATCGGCGCGCCCGGATGGCCGCGTGCCGGCGCTGATAATCCGCCGCATGGCCGGCCAGCGCACCCTGCAGGACTTCATCGACGACGAGCTGCTGCGCGTGCCGATGACCCTGGACCTGGTGGTCGATGCGGTGCAGCAGCGCTGGCGCCAGCGCCTGCCGGCCCAGGCCCGCAGCGCCACCGGCGATCCTGCCCGCGTGCTGCAGTTGCACCGCAGCGAACTGACCGCCCGCGCCCTGGCCGTGCTGCGGGCCAGCGCCCAGGAAGACCTGCGGGCCCTGCTGCCGCGCCAGGCGCCGGCCAGTGCGCCGCGCCCGGCCGGCCGGGCGGCCGCCAACGCCAGTGGCGACCTGGCACCGCTGGCGCTGATCGACGAGGCTGATGTCGCGGTCGACATCGAGATCGCGCGCTGCGTGCAGGCCATCAAGCTGCAGGCCGAGATCGTGCTGCGCGAGTTGCAGACCTACACCTCGGCCCTGGTGAACGACCCCAACGTCGCCCGCGACACCAACCCCTTCCGCCCCGAGCGCATGGTGCGTGCGCTGTGGGCCGGCGTGCAGATGCTGCCGATGTCGCGGGCGCTGATGGCGGCCTTCCTCGGCGACGCCGTGCAGCCGCTGGCCAGCACGCTGCAGCGCGCCTACGGTGCGGCCTGCCGCCGGCTGGAGGACAAGGGCGTGACGCCGGCCAGCCACCGCACCATCGTCAGCACCGGCCACACCACCTGGGGCCAGACCTCGGGCCGCTACCAGGTGCCCGACAACCTGCGTGGCCTGCGCGACAGCTTCGGCGTTGCGCCGACCGCCCCGCCCCCCCCGGCAGCGCCCACGCCGCGCCCGCCGCAGGACGCCGGGACCGCAACGGCCGGCCCCGACCCGGCGCTGATCGAGCTGCTGGCGCGCCTGTTCGAGGCGATCCAGGGCGACTTCCAGCTGGCCCCCGACACCGTCGCGCTGATGCAGCGGCTGCAGCCCACCGCGCTGCGGGTGGCCCTGCGCGACCCCAGCCTGCTCGACCGCTACGACCACGCGCTGTGGCGCTTCATGGACCAGTTGGCGCATGACCTGACGCTGGCCGCACCATCGCAGCGCCTGCGCCTGCTGGGGCTGGGCCGCAACCTGGTCGACCACCTGGCCGCCAGCGACCTGCGCGACAGCCACGGCTTCGCCTGGGCGCTGGAGCGTCTGCTGGCGGCCCAGCGCCACGCGCTGGCCCAGGCCACCGTGGCGGCGCAGCCGGTGATCGATCGGCTGGAGCGCATCAGCGCCGATGCCGCATCGGCATCGACCCAGGGCATGCCGCTGGACATCGCCAACCTCGACACCGTGCCGGCAGCCCTGCTGCCCGAGGCAACGCCGGCGCCGGCCGGCGCGGCGCTGGGCGGCCTGCTGGCCGACGTGGGCCTGCCGCCAGGCGCCGCGCTGCGCGCCTACCTGCAGGGCGAGCGCCGCATCCTGGTCTCGCTGTGGCAGGACCGCCAGCACGCGCTGGCCCTGCTGCGCGAACCGGCCACCGAGCAGCTCTTCGCGGTGCGCCAGCGCGCCCTCGCCCAGCTGCAGGCCGAGGGGCTGGCCCACCCGTACAGGGTACGCTCACTGGTCCGGCGGTCGGCAGACAAGGTGTTGCGTGGGATGTAGCCAGAGGGCAGGTTGGATGCGGTGGCGATGGCTGTGCTGGCCCGCGCTGTGGCTGGGCTGCATGGCCGCGGCGCCGGCCCAGGTGGCGGCACCTGCGCCGGCTGCTGCAGCCGCATCGGCGGCGGCCCCGGCGGCCGTGTCCTCGGGTGCGCCGCCGGCAGCACCTGGGGCGCTGCTGCCCGCGCTGGACCGGCCGCGCATCGGCCTGGTGCTGTCGGGCGGTGGCGCCCGCGGGCTGGCCCATGTGGGCGTGCTGAAGGTGCTGGAGCAGCTGCAGATCCCGGTCGACGTGATCACCGGCACCTCGATGGGCGCCATCGTCGGCGGCCTGTACGCCAGCGGCATGCGCGCCGACGTGCTGGAGCGCGAGCTGCGGGCGGTGCGCTGGGGCGAGATCTTCAACAACCGGGTGGCGCGCCAGCACCTGTCGCAGCGCCGCAAGGAAGAGGACTTCGAGGTCTCGCCCCTGGTCGAGCTGGGCTGGCGCAACGGCGAAGTGCAGGTGCCCAGCGCCGCCGTCTCCAGCCGCGGGCTGGAATCGCTGCTGCGCCGCTACACCCTGCCGGTGCGCGACGTCCAACGCTTCGATGCGCTGCCGATCCCGTTCCGCGCCATCGCCACCGACATGGAGAGCGGCGCCGCCGTGGTGCTGGACCAGGGCGACCTGGCGCTGGCCCTGCGGTCGAGCATGAGCGTGCCCGGCGTCTTCGCCCCCACCGAGGTGGGCGGGCGGGTGCTGGGCGACGGCGGCCTGGTCAACAACCTGCCGATCGACGTGGCCCGGGCGCTGGGTGCGGACATCGTCATCGCGGTGAACATCGGCACGCCGCCGGGCGGACGCGAGATGCTGTCGTCGGCCGTGGGCCTGACGGCGCAGATGCTCAACCTGCTGACCGAGCAGAACGTGCAGCGCAGCCTGGCCACGCTGCAGCCCGCCGACGTGCTGATCGCGCCGGCCCTGGGCACGCTGACCTCGGGTGACTTCGACCGCGCCGAGCAGTTCTTCGCGCTGGGCGAGGCCGGCGCCCGCGGGCGCAGCGACCGCCTGGCGCCGCTGTCGCTGGACGCTGCGGCCTATGCCGCCTGGCGGAGCAGCCACCCGCAGCCGGGCGTGGCGGATGCGCGCCTCGCGGCAGTGCGCATCCAGGGCAGCAAGGCAACCAACCCCGAGCGCCTGCTGCCGATGCTGGAGAGCAAGCCCGGCGACGCCTTCGACCCTGCGCGCGCCGAGCGCGACGCCGGCCGCCTGGCCGCCGGCGGCGACTACACCCGCAGCGACTACCTGCTGCTGCGCGGCAGCCGGCCTGGCGCGGGCGACGCACTGGTCTTCGACCTGGAGGACAAGCCCTGGGGCCCGCACTACCTGAACCTGGGCCTGGACCTGGGCACCGACCTGAGCGGGCGCAGCGCCTTCAACCTGAAGATCAGCCACAACAGCCACTGGCTGACGCCCAACGGCACGGAATGGCGCAACCGGCTGCAGATCGGCGAGGTGCCGAGGGTCTTCACCGAGCTGTACCACCCGCTGGCCTGGAGCACCTCGCGCGCCAATGACTGGTTCGTGGCCGGCTATGCCAGCGCCGAGCGCAGGCGGCTGACCGTGTACGGCGCTGACGATGCGCGCGAGCTGGCGGCCTTCCGGCGCACGGTGGGTGCGGTCGGCCTGGACCTCGGCCAGCCCTGGGGCGAGTTCGGCGAGCTGCGCCTGGGCTGGTCACGCACCCGCGTGGGCGCCCGCCTGCTGCTGCTGTCGGGTGCGGTCGGCACGGTGGTCGGCAGCGACCATGCGAGCTGGACCGAGGACGCCCTGCGCGCCCGCGCCGTGGTCGACCAGCTGGACTACGCCAACTTTCCGCAGAAGGGCTACCGCGTGTCGGCCGAGCTGTGGGCAGGCCAGCGCAGCGGCGACCTGGGCGGCAGCTTCCACCGCATCGAGACCGAGGGCACGGCCGTCAAGAGCTTCGGCCGCCACACACTGGAGCTGCACGCCCTGCTGCAGACGGCCGCCCAGCGCCTGGGCAGCGCCGGCGCGGCGCGCTACACGCTGGGCGGCTTCCACCGGCTGTCGGGCTACCAGAACGGCCAGCTGGTGGGCAACCATGTCGCCCTGCTGCGCCTGGGCTACACCCACCGGTTGACGCAGACGCCGACGCTGACCCGCGGCTTCTTCGTCGGCGCCACGCTGGAAGCCGGCAACGCCTGGCTCGAACGCAAGGACGTCTCGCTGTCGACCCTGCGCACCGGCATGAGCCTGTTCCTGGGGGCCGACACCGGCATCGGGCCGCTGTACCTGGGACTGACCTACGCGCCCAGGGGCCTCACGGGCCTGGCACTCTTCATCGGCAGGCCATAGGCCCCCCCGAAGCGCCTACGGCGCTCCCCCCCAGGGGGCGCCGCCGATGGCCCGGCAAAGCCGGCTCCATGGCGACCGCTTGGTCAGACCCGAGCCAACGCCGCCCGAATGTGCCCGATCACCCAGTCCGGGTGCTCGTGCACGATCCAGTGGCTGGCATCGGGCCGGGTGTGGACCTGGATGCCGGGCACCCAGCCGTCCAGGTCGGCGATCAGGCCCGGGCACAACGCGCGGTCGGCCAGGCCCCACAGCACGGTGGTGGGCACGCGCACGTTGACCACCGAGTCGGGCAGCACCACGGCGGCCAGGGCCGGGTCGTCGGCACGGGTGGGGGGCCGCAACGGCGAGGCGCGGTACCAGTTCAGCGCACCGTCCAGCCCGCGTGACCAGACGTCACGGTACTGCGCCCGCACTGCCGGTGTCAGCCAGGCCGGCTTCTCGCTGCCGCCCAGGCCGTCGAGCTTGCCGAACAGCACCGCGAAATCGTCGGCCGCGAGAAGCTGCGCCGCATCGGGCTGCACCAGCATGGTCATGTACTGGCTGGCGTCGCGCTGCTGCTGGCTGCGGCGCAGCTCGCGCAGCATGGCGCCGGGGTGCGGCGAGTTGATGATCACCAGCTGCCTGACCCGCTGCGGCAGCAGGGCGGCGAAGTTCCAGGCCACACCGCCGCCCCAGTCGTGCGCCACCAGCAGGTCGATGGGCTGGCCGGGTCCGGCCACCACGTCCAGCAGCGCGGCGATGTCGGCCACCAGGTGCTTGGCGCGGTAGGCCGACACCTCGGCCGGCGCGCTGCTGCCGGCGTAGCCACGCTGGTTGGGCGCCACGCAGCGCAGGCCGGGGTCGGCAGCGGCCAGGGCGGAGATCACGTCGTCCCAGGCGAATGCCGCCTCGGGAAAGCCGTGCAGGAAGACCGCGCGGCGGGGGGCGTCAGCCGGGCCCGTGGCGCGGCAAGCCAGGGTCACGCCGGTGGGCAGGGGCTGGTCGAACAGTTGAACGCGCATGCGGCGCAGTGTGGGCGCCGCGCTGCGCCCCCGGCGTCAAGCCGGCGACAGCGGCGCCGGGTCGGCACCGGCCTGCAGGGCGGCTGCCTCGGCTGCGGCGGCCGTGGCGGCAGCCGACAGGGCCGCGTCGCGCCATTCGCGCATCACCACCGCCGCATCGGCCACGCCCTGGCGCGACAGCGCCGAGAACAGCACCAGGCTGATGTCGGCCGTGTCGGTGGCCAGTTCGGCCAGCACCTTCTGCGCCGCGCCCAGCGCCTTGGCGCCTTCGCTGCGGCTGAGCTTGTCGGCCTTGGTCAGCAGCACCAGCAGCCGCACCTCGCCGTTGCCCACGCGCTGGGCGACGAAGTCGAGCAGCTGCTTGTCCAGCGGCGTGAAGCCGTGGCGGCTGTCGACCATCATCACGATGCCGGCCAGCGCATGGCGGCGCTCTAGGTACTCGGCCATCACCTTCTGCCAGCGCAGCTTGGCGCCGCGCGCCACCGCGGCATAGCCATAGCCGGGCAGGTCGGCCCAGCGCAGGTCGGGCGCGTCGGCCGGGCCCAGTTCGAACAGGTTGATGTGCTGGGTGCGGCCTGGCGTCTTCGACGCGAAGGCCAGCCGCTTGTGCTGGGCGATGGTGTTGATCGCGGTGGACTTGCCGGCATTGCTTCGGCCCACGAAGGCCACCTCGGGCAGGCCGGGTGGCGGCAGCTGGGTCAGCAGGCTGGCGGTGGTCAGAAACCGGGCACTGCGGGTCCAGGTCATGGCCTCGCGGGCGATCGGGTCGGCTGGCAGGTCGGCCAGGGATACAGGCCCGGATCTCGGGTCGTCAGCGGCGGCGGTCATGGAGCATTGTAAAATCGACGGGTTTACCCCCAAACGAAGCCCAAACCCGAAGGTTCCTCGACATGAAGTCGCTGCTCGCTGCCGTTGCGCTCAACGCCGCATCCGCCCTCACGCTCGCCGTGGCCTTCGCGCTGCCCGCCGCTGCCGCCGGCGCAGCCGCCCCGGCCAAGGCCGACCTGGCCAAGGGCCAGGAGAAAGCCGCCGCCTGCATGGCCTGCCACACCGCCGACGGCACCCGCGGCGCCCCCGCCAACCCGATCCTGCAGGGCCAGCATGCCGAGTACATCGTCAAGCAGCTGACCGAGTTCAAGGCCGGCAAGCGCGCCAACCCGGTGATGTCGGGCATGGCCGCCGCGCTGACGCCCGAGGACATGGTCAACATCGCCGCCTTCTACAGCAGCAAGCCGGCCGTGGCCGGCGCGGCGCGCAACAAGGACACGGTCGCCCTGGGCGAGAAGATCTACCGCGGCGGCATCGCCGCCAAGCAGGTGCCGGCCTGCGCGGGCTGCCACACCCCCACCGGCGCCGGCATGCCGGCGCAGTACCCGCGACTGGGCGGCCAGCACGGCGACTACACCGAGGCTCAGCTGGTGGCCTTCCGTGCCGGCACGCGGGGCAACTCGTCGCAGATGAGCGCGATCGCCGCCCGCATGAGCGACAAGGAGATCAAGGCCGTCAGCGACTACATCGCCGGCCTGCGGTAACCCGCCCCTGGCCTGAACGCCACCTGAAGGGCCGGTCGATGACCGGCCTTTCGCACTTCTGCACTGCTTGAGCCGGGATAATTCGCGCCATGTCCCTCACCACTTCCGGCGTCGCGCCACGCACCGGCAACCGCACCCTGCGCGACCTGGTCGAACTGCTGTCGTCGATGCGGTTCGCGATCTCGCTGCTGACGCTGATCTGCATCGCGTCGGTGATCGGCACGGTGGTCAAGCAGAACGAGCCGTTCAACAACTACGTCAACCAGTTCGGCCCTTTCTGGGCCGAGGTGTTTGGCCACGTCGGCATCTACACCGTCTACAGCGCCTGGTGGTTCCTGCTGATCCTGGCCTTCCTGGTCACCAGCACCAGCCTGTGCATCGCCCGCAACACGCCCAAGATCCTGGCCGAGCTGCGCAGCTACAAGGAGGGTGTGCGCGAGCAGGCGCTGCGCGCCTTCCACCACAAGGCCGAGGGCACGCTGGCGGCGACGCCCGACGCCACGCTGGACCACGTGAACCGGCTGCTGACCAGCCAGGGCTGGCAGGCCCGCGCCCAGGTGCGCGCCAACGGCACGATGGTGGCCGCCCGCAAGGGCATGGCCAACAAGATCGGCTACCTGGCGGCGCATGGCGCGATCGTGCTGATCTGCCTGGGCGGGCTGTTCGACGGCGACCTGGTGGTGCGCGCCCAGATGGCGCTGCTGGGCAAGACGCCGTTTGTCGGCGGCGGCCTGATCAGCGACGTGCCCGAGAAGCACCGCCTGAGCGAGCGCAACCCCACCTTCCGCGGCAACCTGCTGGTGCCCGAGGGCGGCCGCGCCGGCGTCGCCATCCTGAACATGAGCGACGGCGTGGTGCTGCAGGAGCTGCCGTTCGACGTCGAGCTGAAGAAGTTCATCGTCGACTACTACGACACCGGCATGCCCAAGCTGTTCGCCAGCCAGATCGTGATCCACGACCGCGTGGACGGCACGAAGACGGAGGCAACGGTGAAGGTCAACGAGCCGGCCTTCCACCGCGGCATCGCCATCTACCAGAGCAGCTTCGACGATGGCGGCAGCAAGCTGCAGCTGCGCGCCCTGCCACTGGCCGCCGGCGGCACGCCGTTCACGCTGGACGGCACGGTGGGCGGCAGCACCGAGCTGCGCACCGAGAGCGACAGCCATCGCCTGACGCTGGAGTTCACCGGCCTGCGGGTGATCAACGTCGAGAACATGGGCAGCGGCGCGGCCGACGCGGGCAGCGCCACCGACGTGCGCAAGGTCGACCTGGCCAGCTCGCTGGACAAGCACCTGGGTTCGGGCAGCAAGCCGGGCGAGAAGCTGCTGAAGAACGTGGGTCCCTCGGTCAGCTACAAGCTGCGCGACCAGGCCGGCCAGGCGCGCGAGTTCAACAACTACATGGCGCCGGTGCTGCTGGACGGCGTGCGCGTGCTGCTGGTGGGCGTGCGCGAGAACCCGAACGAGGCCTTCCGCTACCTGCGCATCCCGGTCGACGAGAACGGCAGCATCGACGGCTGGTACCGGCTGCAGCAGGCGTTGAAAGACCCCAAGCTGCGCGACAAGGCCGTGGCCCGCTACGTCGCCCAGACCACGCCCGCCGACAAGCCCGAGATGGCCGAGCAGCTGCGCGTGACCGCCGCACGCGCGCTGGCGCTGTTCGCCGGTGCCGAGCAGCCGCGCAAGGCGGCCGATGGCGCCGCGCCCACCGAGAGCGGCGGCCTGCAGGCGCTGTCCGACTTCATCGAGGGCTCGGTGCCCGAGGCCGACCGCAGCCGCATCTCCGAGGTGCTGCTGCGCATCCTCAACGGCAGCCTGTTCGAACTGGCCCAGCTCAGCCGCGAGGCCGCCGGCCAGCCACCGATGAAGACCGACGAGGCCACCAGCCGCTTCATGACGCAAGCCGTGCTGTCGCTGTCCGACGCTGCCTTCTACCCGGCGCCGGTGATGCTGCAGCTCACCGGCTTCAACCAGGTCCAGGCCAGCGTCTTCCAGATGGCCCGTGCACCGGGCAAGACCCTGGTCTACCTGGGCGCGGTGCTGCTGATCATCGGCGTGTTCGCGATGCTCTACATCCGCGAGCGCCGGCTGTGGATCTGGCTGCAGCCGGCTGACGGCGGTGGAACCAAGCTGCAGGCCGCGTTGTCCACCACCCGCCGCACGCTCGACGTGGACGCCGAATTCGACCAGCTGCGCGGCGCGCTGCTGGCCCTGCCCGTGAAGGACACCTCCGCATGAACACCACCACCGCACCCAAGACGCTGACGATGGGGCGCCCTGGCCTGCTGGGCAGCCTGGCGCGGCGCGGCGCCTACGACTGGCTGTTCGCCCTGCTGGTGGTGCTGGGTGCGGGCTATGCCTTCCAGCGCTACCACGCGTCGATGGACGCCTACGAGCAGTGGATCCTCGTGGGCAGCGTGCCGGCGCTGGTGGCGCTGGGCTGGTTCTGGGGCCCGCTGCGGGGCCTGAGCCTGGGCGTGGGCGCGGCCACGCTGACGGCCATCGCGCTGTACAACCGCACGCCCGACGCCTTCGGCGCCGACTTGGGCGCGGCCGACAAGGTTTTCCTGCTGAAGTACTTCATCAGCAGCCAGAGCGCGATCCTGTGGATGGCCGTGCTGTTCTTCATGAGCACGGTGCTGTACTGGATCGGCATGCTGGCCACCACCCGCACCGCGGGCGGCTCGGCGGCCGGGCAGAGCGCCGACAACACCGCCCTGGTGCTGGGCTCGCGCCTGGCCTGGGCCGGTGTCTTCATGGCGCTGACCGGCACCCTGGTGCGCTGGTTCGAGAGCCACCAGATCGCGCCGGACATCGGCCACATCCCCGTCAGCAACCTGTACGAGGTCTTCGTGCTGTTCTGCTGGCTGACGGCGCTGTTCTACCTGTACTTCGAGCAGCACTACCGCACCAAGGCGCTGGGCGCCTTCGTGATGCTGGTGGTCAGCGCCGCAGTGGGCTTCCTGGTCTGGTACACCGTGGCGCGCGACGCGGCGCAGATCCAGCCCCTGGTGCCGGCGCTGCAGAGCTGGTGGATGAAGCTGCACGTGCCGGCCAACTTCATCGGCTACGGCACCTTCGCGCTGGCGGCGATGGTGGCCTTCGCCTACCTGATCCAGCGCCAGGCCGAAGAAACGCGCTGGTGGAAGCTGGCGCCGCTGGGCGTGCTGGGCCTGGTGCTGTGCTTCGAGCCCATTGTCTTCCGGGCGTCCAAGCTCAGCAGTTCGGCCAGCTACTGGGCGGTGTACTTCGGCATCAGCCTGCTGATCGTGGGTGCCATCCTGTTCGGCCGCCGGCGCATCGCCGCGCGCCTGCCGGCGCCCGAGGTGCTGGACGACCTGATGTACAAGGCCATCGCGGTCGGTTTCGCCTTCTTCACCATCGCCACCATCCTGGGCGCCTTCTGGGCCGCCGAGGCCTGGGGCGGCTACTGGAGCTGGGACCCGAAGGAGACCTGGGCCCTGATCGTGTGGCTGAACTACGCCGCCTGGCTGCACATGCGGCTGATGAAGGGCCTGCGCGGCACGGTGTCGGCCTGGTGGGCGCTGGGCGGCCTGGTGGTCACCACCTTCGCCTTCCTGGGCGTGAACATGTTCCTGTCGGGGCTGCACAGCTACGGTGAGCTCTGATTGCGGCGGGCATTGCCCCTGCGGGATGCATGACGGCGCCGTGTGCGTAAGGTTTGCAGCGCGGTAGCGACCAACCGGCACGCCCCGCAGATTTCCTGGAGACCCTGATGCACTTGCGCCCCGACCGCGGCTTCGACCACGCCGTTCCTTCCGAGATCACGCCGCGTGCCGTCTATGAAGGCCGGCGCGACTGGCTGCAGCGCCTGGCCGCCGGCGCTCTGGGCACCGGCCTGGCCGGCTGGGCCGGGCGCGAGGCCCTGGCGCAGGCCGCACCGGCCAAGGGCGCGGCCTTGCCCGGTGGCAAGAGCGCTGTCGTCGGTGCCAACGTGATGGACGCGGTCACGCCGCGTGCGCTGTCGACCACCTACAACAACTTCTACGAGTTCGGCACCGACAAGGCCGACCCGGCGCGCAATGCGCACACGCTGAAAACGCGGCCCTGGACGGTGAGCGTCGAGGGCGCGGTCGCCAAGCCGCGCACCTACGGCATCGAGGATCTGCTGAAGCTGGCTCCGATGGAGGACCGCATCTACCGCCTGCGCTGCGTCGAAGGCTGGTCGATGGTCGTGCCCTGGGTCGGCTATTCGCTGGCGGACCTGATCAAGCAGGTCGAGCCCACCGGCAATGCCAAGTTCGTCGAGTTCCACACCCTGGCCGACCCCAAGACCATGCCCTACGTCGGCAGCCGGGTGCTGGAGTGGCCCTACGTCGAGGGCCTGCGGCTGGACGAGGCGATGCACCCGCTGACGATGCTGGTCTTCGGCCTCTACGGCGAGGTGCTGCCCAACCAGAACGGCGCGCCGCTGCGCCTAGCCGTGCCCTGGAAATATGGCTTCAAGAGCGGCAAGAGCATCGTGAAGATCCGCTTCACCGAGCAGCAGCCGAAGACCGCCTGGGTGAAGGCGGCGGCGCAGGAATACGGCTTCTACAGCAACGTCAACCCGAAGGTCGACCACCCGCGCTGGAGCCAGGCCACCGAGCGCCGCCTGGGCGAAGACGGCATCTTCGCGAAGAAGCGGCCGACGCTGATGTTCAACGGCTACGAGTCGCAGGTCGGCCAGTTGTACGCCGGTCTCGACCTCGCCAAGAACTATTGACCCCCCCGAAGCGCCTTCGGCGCCTCCCCCCAGGGGGCGCCGCCAGCGGCCCGGCAAAGCCGGATCCGCGGCGGCCGCTAGGTTGGACCCCCGCTTTCACACGGCCTTCGCGCGCAAGATGAACAAGCTGCTGCTGCGCCCGGCGGCCAAGCCGCTGCTGTTCCTGCTGTGCCTGGTGCCGGCTGCGCACCTGCTGTGGGGCGCGGTGGCCAACACCCTGGGCGCCAACCCGGCCGAGGCCCTGATCCGCGGCACCGGCGACTGGGTGCTGCGCTTTCTGTGCATCACCCTGGCAGTGACGCCGCTGCGTGAGGGCTTCGGGCTCACCGGCCTGGCGCGCCTGCGCCGCATGCTGGGCAACTTCGCGTTCGTCTACGGCGTGCTGCACTTCCTCTGCTACGCGTGGCTGGACATGGGGCTGGACCTGCCGGCGATCTGGAACGACATCCCCAAGCGCCCGTTCATCCTGGTCGGCACCCTGGCCCTGCTGCTGATGGCGCCGCTGGCGACCACCTCGTTCAACCGGGCGATCAAGGCCCTGGGCGCAGCACGCTGGAAGCGGCTGCACCAGGCGGTCTACG
>Ga0116179_1002865_pt1 | contig 12161 bp, 11 predicted proteins | sample AD_UKC071_MetaG_FD_89751 | JGI IMG/M metagenome (GOLD analysis project Ga0116179, IMG submission 89751) | Active sludge microbial communities of municipal wastewater-treating anaerobic digesters from USA - AD_UKC071_MetaG | ecosystem: Engineered > Bioreactor > Anaerobic > Digestate | place: USA...
ACCTTTCAAAACGACGAGGTGGCCGCCTCCATCAACCAGCACCTCAGTGATGTGCCCGTGGTCATGGCCAACGGCTACCTGGATCTTCCCAACACCTATGGTATTCTCGCCGATGAGCAAAACGGGGTGGCCAGTTGCGTGGAGCTGCTCTACAAGAAAGGGAAGTCTAAGCTCGCCTTTGTGATCGATGTTTATACTCCCAGCAACAGGCTGAAGCAGCGGGGGTTTGAGGAAGCCTGCCAGAGGCTTGGCCTTCAGGGGGAAGTGTACCAGTGCGCAAGCACGCTCGCCGGTGCCTATGAGGTCACCCAGCAGATTATGCGGGAGCGCCCGGCAACGGATGGCATTATCTATGTCGTTGATCTTCTGGCCGCCAGTGGGGTGCGCGCCCTGGTGGATCTGGGCTGTGCAGTGCCTGAGCAGGTTGCGGTGGTGGGGGTGGATAACTCCATCTACGGGGAGATCAGTAATCCAAAACTGACTTCCCTCGACAACAAACTGCTGGATCTGAGCACCGCGGCCGCGGATACCCTCATTGCCGCCCTCCAGGGGAGGCGGGTTCCTAAAAAGGTACTCATCTATTCATCAATCGTGGAGAGGGAGACAACTTAAGAACAGTCCTTCTATGGGGCTGCTGGCTTGATGCCGGCGGCCCCTTTTGCATATCCAAAGGAGAAAACGGTTGCTTCAGCCCAGTTCATTTGTAAAAAATTTTCTATGAACCAACCTGGCAAAACGCAAATATAAGCGCGAAACTCAACATAAATCGTGCAAAAAAAGACCAATTAAGGCAGATTCGGCCCAAAATGTGATTGACATGTTAAGGAGGGCATGTTATTATTTTTACGAAAGCGATTGCGTAAATCCAAGGTTTCGGAATGCAAGTTTTATAGATGGGAGTGATTGTCCATTAAAATCGCGATTCTGGGTGCAGGCGCCATGGGATCCCTGTTTGGCGGATTCCTGTCGCAGAAAAACCATGTTTGGCTGATTGATACCAATCAAGAGCGAGTAAACAAAATCAATGAAGCTGGAGTGACTGTGCTCACCCAAGGCAGGACGGAAGTTTTCCATCCCCAAGCAGTGTGCGACAGCAGCGGTTTGGAACCAGTTGATGTGCTGTTGGTGTTTGTCAAGGCAATTCATTCCCGGGCTGCCCTCAGCGCGAACAAGCACTTAATCGGCGAGCACACCTTTGTGATGACCCTGCAAAACGGAGCGGGGCACGAGGTGGTCCTCTCTGAGTTTGCACCGCCGGAAAGGGTTATCATTGGAACCACGGAACACAACAGCTCCCTGACACCCGAGGGGGCAGTGCACCACGGCGGCGGAGGTAAGACCTATATCGGCCTGCTGAAGGGGGAAAACGAACGGCTGCAGCAAGTTGCCGACAGCTTTTCCGCCTGCGGGATCGAGACCTTAGTTGCCGACAATGTTCCAGAACGGATCTGGCGCAAGCTGTTTGTCAATGCCTCCGCGAGCGTGCTCACGGGAGTGCTGGGCGTAAAGTTGGGCTACATCTTAGACAACGCCCACGCCTGGCAGGTGGCCAGGCGCTTAATCGAAGAAGCGGTGGCTGTGGCCAATGCGGAAGGAATGCAGTTTGCCGTGGAAGAGATCGCAGGCGATGTCCAGGATCTACTCCGGAGGGTGTATCACGGCTACACTTCCATCTATGCGGATCTCCAGGCTGGCCGCCTGACCGAAGTGGATACCATCAACGGGACAGTGGTCCGCAAGGCCAAGGAACTGGGCGTGCCGGTGCCTACCCATGAAGTGATTGTGCACCTGGTCCACGCCCTGGAAGGGAAAAGGGAACAGCAGTAGGCTGCAAAACACGAGGTAAGGATGTGAGAATCTAGTGAGCGAGTACATGTTAGGCAACCTGCGCATTATCGACCTAACCAAGCTGGTGGATCCGGCCACGGAAACACGCCTGTGCAATCTACATCGTTTTTACACCGGCGGCCATATTCCAGACTATCATACCAACCTGGAAATTAACAGCCACCTGGGGACCCATGTGGAATGTCCCTATCATCACCACGACGACTGGTCCGATGTGAGCGCTCTGCCCCTCACCACTTTCCTGGGGCGGGCTGTTTACCTCAACTTCACCGACCTTGGGCCCAGGGCCTACATAACCCCCGAGGATCTGGAGCGGGTGAGTGCGGGCAGGATCAGGCCAGGTGACATTGTCATTCTCGATTCACCCTACAGGATCCCGCCCTTTACCGAAAAGACCAACACAGAAGAGGACCAGCGCCTGTTAGTGAACGCAGCCACTGCTCTATGGCTCCGGGACAAACAGGTAAAATGCGTGGGCTTTGGCGATGGTGTTTCTGTGGAAAGCAACAACGAAGATATTTCCGCTTTCCACGACATCCTCATGGTGGAAAACATTGTTTTCCTGGAAGTGTTGAAAAACCTTGAGCTGCTCAAGCAAGATGTGTTCTTCATGTCCTACACCCCCATGTACATTAAGGGGTTGGACTCCTCACCTGTGCGGGCCTATGCCATTGAAGGCTTGGCTGAGTTTTCCTAAGCAACTTTCAAAAAAGGAGAGATTGTCGTGGCCAGAAAGAGTCTCAAGCAGTTGATCCAGGAATCGAACGAAGCTATTTTCGCTCCTTGTGTTTATGACTGCGCCTCAGCACGCGCAATGGAAATGGTGGGCTTTAAGGCCATGATGTTCAGCTCCGGGGAACTGTCCCTGGGCATGAACGGCCTGATTGACTATGGTTTCACCAGCCTGCCGGAACTGGAATGGGCCGTAAGCCGCATCTGCGATGTCTCCCATATTCCTTTAGCAGTAGATATTGAAGATGGGTTTGGCGGGCCCCTCAGCGTATACAGGACGGTAAAGCGCATCGCCCGGGCCGGCGCCGCGGCCGTGCAGCTGGAGGACTCCTGCAGTATGCAAAGTGCCACCGAACTTCTGCCCCGGGAAGACTATTACGCCAAAGTGCGGGCGGCCCTGAAAGCTCTGGAAGGCACCGACTGCATCCTGATTGCCCGCACCAACGCGGATCCTAAAACCCAGATGGATGAGGGCATTGAACGCTGCAATGAGGCCCTGAAGCTGGGTGCCCACATGACCACCATCGTGCGCATCACCACTAGGGAAGAGGCCCAACTGGTGAGCAGCCGGGTGCCCGGTTGGAAGATGTTCCCCGATGTCCGGGCTGAGGGCGGCAAACCTGCCATTACCCTGGAAGAATGCTACAAACTGGGCTTCCCCTTTGTGACCACCCACTTTGCCCTCAAGGCGGCCATGGACGGGATGCTGGAGCACGGTAGGGAGAACCTGAAGAACGGAGACGTGTCCTATACCTGGCAGAAGAAAGGGGCCACGGGCATTTACGGCTTCAGTGCCACTCCCCTCTGGAACCCCAAGCGCTGGACCAAGCTGGAAAGCGAGTTTACCGGGGTAGAGAAGGAGTACACCATTGTGGGCAACAAGCCCGACGATCTGCCTGAAGAGTATGCCAAGGTCCTGGCCCAGTACGACGAGGAAGCCTAAAGGGGTTGGAGCGGAGATGTTCGCGGGCATCTCCGCTGACATAAGAAACAACTACAAGGAGGAAAAAGAATGAAGAAAGGACAGCGGATAGTAAGGGTTGTTTTGGCTGCAGTTCTCGTGTTGTCTCTCGGTCTTGGAACGGCGCTGGCACAGGTTGCAGATGGCGAACCCATCAAAGTCGGGCTCATGGATACCCTGACCACAACCTTGGCCGCATCTCTGCCCTGGTCCCACGTTGGTTATGAGCTGGCCGTGAAGCAGATCAATGAAAGCGGCGGCATTAATGGTCGTCCCATCGTGATTGTGCCCAAAGACACAGGTAACGATCCCGCGATCACCGTAGAACGCATGACTGAGCTCAAAGATGAAGGCGTTGTGGCTATCGTTGGTCCTTCTTCCGACAGCCTTGCTCCGGCGGCTGCCCAGTGGGCCATGGAAAACAAGATGGTGGTAATCACCCAGGGAACCTCCTCCACCAAGGTATCCGTGGAAAACGCTAACCCCTACTTCTTCAGCTCGGGCTTCAACGCCTGGCAGATCGGCAAACTCTTGGCCATGCACTGCGTAGGGGAAAAGGGCTTTGAATCCATGGTCTTTGTAGGTACCGACGGTGCGGCCCCCAATGATGTGCGCCACTTCTTCTTGGAAGAAGCACGCAAGATCAACCCCAACTTCAAAGACTTGGGTGATTTCCGGGTGTCCACCTCCAACACCGAGTTCTCCACCATCATTTCGGCCATTATGGCTGCCAATCCCGACATGGTGCTGGGCGGTATTGCTGGACCTCTGTTCATCTCCTTTGTACAGCAGGCTGAGCTCTTTGGTATGTTCGATACCATTGACTACTACGGCTGGTACACCACCGACGCTTCCAACACCCAAGGCTTTAAAGAAAACTATCCGGCAGGCCACACCCACGGCATTATCGCTCTGCCCTTCTGGTTTGAGGATGAGAAGTCCAAGGCCTTCGTGGAAGCCTGGATGGCCACTGGTGAAGAACTTGGCTACGGCGTAATCTACCCGGCTGACTTGGGCTATGGTTCCTACAAAGCCTTCATGTCCTTGGCCGAAGCTCTGAAGATCGCCGAAGACTTCAGCGCCGATGCCATTGCCGAGGCCATGCTCAAGATTAAGGTCGACCTGCCCTACGGGCGTCCCGCTTACTACCGTGAATTCGACCATATGCTGATCACCGATGTCTGGTACGGCGATACAGCTTGGGGCGAAGGTTGGGAGATTCCCATTGCCGTTAACCTGGTCGAATACGGTGAAGAGACCTATCCCAGCGAGGAAGACTTCTTCGCCCATGCAGAAAAAGTAGGAGTGGATGTAAAGGCCAGGCTGGGTTTGGAGTAAGCTGTCTCTAAACTTCCAATTCAACAGGGCAAGGAGTATGGTGGGCATACTCCTTGCCCATGCACAACCAAAGTCCTGAAACAAACTCACCAGCGGGGAGAAATGACATGAACTTTTCAACCTTCTTTAGAACCTTCGTGATTGGGATCAGTAACGGAATGGTCAACTACCTAGCTGTGGCCGGTATCGCCCTGATTATGGGTGGTATTGGTTTGGTGAACTTCGGTCAAGGTGCCTATTATGTGCTTGGCGCATACATCTGCTATTCCATGACCAGGATGTTTGGTTTTGGTTGGGGTTTACTTGGAGCCACCGTGGTCACGGGTCTAGTGGGCTTTCTTGTGGAAATTCCCTTCCGGAAGCTGTTTGGCAAACACATCGTCTACATGCTCATGTACACCATGGCCCTGGCCTACATAATCTGCGATGTCATGGTGGCCATTTGGGGTTACCGGTTGGTGAGCACACCGCTCCCCCAAGCCCTCAAAGGCGCATATCGAATTTTGGGGGTGCCCCTGCCCAAGTATTACCTGGCCATGATTCTGCTGGCGGCCTTGATTGCCATCGCCTTCTTTATCATGTTTTATAAAACCAAGCTTGGGATGTACTTCCGGGCCATCATCTCGGACCGCAGCATGGTGGAATGCTTAGGGATCAATGTGCCCCTCCTGAACTCTGTCATGTTTGCCATTTCCATCGCTCTGGGGGGAATTGCAGGCGCCCTCTATTCGCCCCTTTCCGGGCAGTCCCCTAAAGAGGGCCTGGCCATTTTCGGCAACCTCATGCCCATTTTGATGGTGGGGGGAATCCGCAACTTGAAGGGTGCCCTGCCTGCAGCTTTGGTGGTGGGACTCGTGAACGCCTTTGGCGCCATTTACCTGCCCACCATTTATGGACTGCTGCCCTTTGCCCTCATGGTCCTTGTGATGATGATCAGACCCCAAGGTCTGTTCACCAGAGCTGATGAGATGTAAAGCATGGGCATCTTCGGTGGCGATGCCAACCACATTATGAGTAAGGAGAAGACTTCCATGAAGAACAAATCACTTCAGCCACTTCTGAGCGCGGTACTGCTGCTGGCTGTGGCCATCATACCCGCCTTCTTCGCCGCCAACAGTACGGTCCAGCTCATGACCAAGATCACCATTATGGTCTTGTTCGCGGTCTCCCTGAACCTGCAGCTGGGCTACGCTGACCTGCCGGCTTTGGGCCAGGTCATGTACTTTGGGTTCGGCGCCTATGGTCTGACCCTCCTCACGGTGAGGGCGGGCTTTGGGTTACTGCCCAGCTTCTTCCTGGTACTTTTGGCCTCCATGGTCATGGCGCTGTTTGTGGGATTTATCTGCCTGCGCAGCGGCACCTTGTTTGGATTTGTGTTTCTGAATAACGGTATTGCGCTGCTCATCTACTCCTTCATCAACAAATGGATGTGGATCGGTGCAGATGGAGGCTTACTGGGAACCCCCAGGCCGTCCTTTGCCCAGACTACCGTTGCTTTCCACGTGTTTGCCGTGTTGGTGGTGGGTTTCTGTATCTTTCTGCTCTATCTAGTGAAAGAATCTCCGTTTACCTCCATGCTCCTGGGCTGTCGGGAAAACGACGAGAGGCTCCTCTTTTTGGGGGTTAACACCAGGAATGTGAAGCTGGTGGCCCACGTGGTGAGTGCGCTGTTCACGGTTGTGGCCGGAATGCTCTTTGCCATGCGCAACCGGGGTGCGTATCCCACTTATCTGATCAACCTCCTTTCCACCGAGATGATGATTGCCTGCATCTTAGGGGGCAAGAACTATTTCCTCGGGCCTCTCTTGGGCGCTGTGATTGTGACTTCCATCACCACCGGTGTTTCCAACTACACCATCTACTATCAGTTGGTTCTAGGGATCATCATCTTCGCCGTGGTGTACTTCCTGCCGGGGGGACTGATGCCTGGAATCATCAGCTTGCGTAAGAGATTGGCATCCATGGGCCAGAAGACCCAGCTGGAGAAAGGAAGTTGAGCATGAGCCAGAACAGGAGAGTGCTGCTGCGAACGGAAAAACTGTCCCGCAACTTTGGAGCCCTGCAGGCAGTGCGCGACGTTTCCCTGGAGGTTAAAGAACGGGAGATCCGGGCCATCATCGGTCCCAACGGGGCAGGGAAAACCACGTTCCTGGATTTGATTACCAACCGTACCACCCCCACCTCGGGCGAAGTGTATTTCAAAGACCAGCGCATTACAGGGGAAAAACCCTACAACTTGGTGAGAAAGGGTATCTGCAAGACCTTCCAGGTGAGCAAGCTCTTCCCGGCCCTCACCGTATTTGAGAACGTGAAGATCGCCTGCATTCAGCAGGCGGGGCACGTGTACCACATGTTCCCCAAACAGAAGGGTTACTTAAGGGATGAAGTACTGCAGACCTTAAGTTACGTGGGCATGGAACACCTGGTGGATGAAATCGCGGGCGAGCTGTCCTATGGTGACCAAAAGCGCTTGGAAATCGCGGTTACCTTAGCCATGCGCCCCGAGCTTCTGCTGCTGGACGAGCCCACGGCAGGTGTGGCCCGCCAAGAGGGCTATGCCATTATGGAGATGATCCTCAAACTAGCCGAAGAGCTGAAGATGACGCTGCTGTTCATTGAGCATGACATGAACATTGTGTTCAACTACGCCCACCGGATTTCCGTGATGAACGAAGGCGAGCTCATAGTGACCGGCACTCCCGATGAGATCAGGGGCAACGAGTTCGTGCAGCGTATCTATCTTGGAGGTGCACTATGATTCTCAAGATCAGCAACTTAGAGGCATTTTACGGACTGAGTCAGGTCTTGTTCGGCCTGAACATCGAAGTGCACGAGGGAAGTGTCGTCTGCATCTTGGGCCGCAACGGTGTGGGCAAATCCACCACTTTGAAGTGCATTATGGGGCTGCTCAACCCCAAGCTCGGCAGCGAGACCAGGGGCAGTATCGTCTTTCGCGGGTCGGAACTGGTGGGCCTGCCCAGCTACAAGCTGGCCCGCAAGGGCATTGCCTATGTTCCCCAGGGGCGCCGCATTTTCCCCAAGCTCACGGTGAAGGAGAACCTGCTTATCGCCGAGCGAACGGGAGTGGACGGGGAGAAGTTCTGGAACTTGGACCGCATCTACGAGCTCTTCCCTAGGCTGAAAGAACGGGAAACATCCCGGGGTGATAAGCTTTCCGGTGGTGAACAGCAGATGCTGGCCATTGCCCGGGGATTGATGCAGAACCCCAAGCTTCTGATCATGGACGAGATCATCGAGGGCCTCGCGCCCATTATCGTGGAGGAGCTCACCCAGGTGATGAAGGAGCTGCGCAAGCAGGGCATTACCATTCTGCTGGCCGAGCAAAGCGTGAAGTTCGCTTTGGAAGTAAGCGATCGCTGCTACATCATCGAAAAGGGCGAAGTGGTGTACACAGGCGACTCAGATTCCATTCCCTCGGATGTGCTCATTCGGCACATTGGTGCCTAGAAACCAGGAGGTTAACATGATCCGGCAAAGCAGCGAGAAAACCATTGAGATCAAAGAAGGATTGTTTGGCGGACAGGGCAGCGTCAAGGTGCGCAGCCTTTTGAACGGCCCGGAGGAGATGTATGGGAAGGGGCGCGTCTTCGCCCATTCCACCCTGGAACCAGGCTGCTCCATTGGCTACCATGTGCACGAGGAAGAATCGGAAACCTATTATTTCCTAAGCGGCGCCGGCGAGTTCAACGATAACGGGGAGATCAAGATCGTGCACCCGGGCGATGTGACCTTTACAGGTGCCGGCCAAGGTCACGGCCTGAAGAACATCGGCCAGGAGCCGCTGGAGTTTATTGCTTTGATCCTCTACAAATAGGCGCTTGATCTCGGTGAGGGCAACGAGCTGAGCTTGCGCTACTGTGTGGTATACTCATCAAGGGGAACCACAGTCAAAGTCTGGACAGCCGGGCTTGGCTGTGGTTTTCCTTGTGTGCGCAGCTGCTCAGGATGTACAACGGTTGGCAGCTTAAGCCTTGATCCAACGCGTGAAACACTATCGCTATTCAGCCACCTTACAAGATCAACATTTCGAAAATCTGGCTCCTGGCCAGCGCTGCGGGTACAGAGTATATTCCTGGTTTTGCTGTACCAGTGGTGGATACCGCGGCGGCCGGCGATGCCTTTAGTGGCGCCCTGGCTTCTGCGGTTTCCAGCGGGGGAAGCACTCGCCGCGGCGGTGCGTTGGCAGTGACTGAAGCAGGGGCCATACCTTCCCTGTCAACCCTCAGTGAAGTCCAAGAGTTCATGGCCGGAAGGGCGGACTGAGCTGTCTGAGCAGCTTGGCGCCGCAAGACAAACCCAATGATCGAGTGATTGCGGTTTTGTGCAAAGAAAAGTGCCTGCTGGAGCGGACAATGCTCACCGATCCGGCAGGCCTTTCGGTTTGGCAGGTGGGCAGTCCACCTTCCGACATTTTTGTCAAAGAACTGAAGGAAAAGCCAGCAGAAGCTTTTGCTAAGCTGGAATTAGACCCAGGTGAAGCAATACAAGAGAACTGGAGGCCAGCTTAATGACTGGAAACCAGAAGCAAAACAGCATTCCCTGCCGTCTGAAGCACCGGGTGTCTCCTTTTGGTGTTTGCAGCGGGAGATGCGCTGCCACAATCCCCTTGCGCCATGCGGCTTGTCAGTTGAGGACGGCCGTTGGGCAGCATGGTTTGGTGGGCTACAAGGTGATCCCTCCCCTGTTGCCGAAAAGCCTAGATGGTGGCCAGGCCTGCCCCGTCTGGGAAGTTGAAGAAGAGCTGCGCATTCCCGTCTAGATCCACATTGGCCTTTTCGGCGGCAACGGAGGTTTAGCTGGTTTGCGTAACAGTAATCCCCTAGACTGTACTGGGTTTGCCGGACACGTAGAAAAAACCTATATGAGGTGAAAGGACGTGTCCGGAACTATGAAAGAGAGCAAATTTCACAAAAAGTTTGATGACGAGTATAAGCGAGAAATAGTCGCTTCTTCTACAGACCTAACACTCCCACTCTGTACTGCAACGAAGGAATAAAGCGTGGAAACACCTATCCCCATATGCCCATACCCGTATTGCTGGTGTTCAGCGAAGATATCCTGTATCATGACCATGACATGTTATTCTTGGACCGCGGGGGTGGAAACCGAGATAAGGTAGTCACATCTGATCCTAGGGAGGCCCTGGGTTCGACTGAGATGCTGTTTTCCGCTCAACCAGTTACTACGATAAAGCGAAGCGAAATGCCGAATTCCTGTACTACGAAAAGGTTAGTATCAGGCATCTCAAGAAGATAGTCTTTCGTGCGCAGCCCGACCTAGATCGAGCCCGGCTACTTCTAGGAGATAATGCGCTTTACGAAGTGGATCCGAGGCTGTTCCCTTGTCGGGAGAATTTCCTAAGTTCCTTTGCAGCGGAAGCGGTTGGGAACGGAATCCTGCTCTTGGGTCGTTTTAACCAACCTCCGGAGGGCTATAGACATGTTCTTCGGGTTACTGTGGGCCGCAGGACCATGGAATCCGAAATAGAACCGCGACACATGGGGTATGGCATCTACCTGCTGGGATGCCTTACGCAGCCTGCTTCGCGAATAGAGTATTTCCTGGAAGGCCATCAAAGCGCGATTTGGGAGGATACAGCATGCTCTTCTATTCCCAAGGTACAGTCTTCAATGCCGGGACAGATGCCGTAGTCAACACGGTTAACTGCTCGGGAGTGATGGGAACCGGTCTCGCCCTGGAGTTCCGTTTGCGCTATCCGCGAATGTTCGAGGAATATCAGCGCAGAGCGCGAGCTGGGGCCATCCGCCCTGGATTCGTTGACTACTATGTTGATGAGAGCGGGCTTATCATCGTAAACTTCCCCACCAAGAACCATTTTGCGCGGCCGTCGAAACTAGAATGGATTGAGCGGGGTTTGAAGCATTTTGTCTCCACCTATGGAAGCTGGTCGTTCCAGTCTATTGCCTTTCCCAAACTGGGCACCGATCACGGACGTCTCAACTGGAAGGATGTCAAGACGCTGATGGAAGCCTATTTGCGCGACCTTAGGGTGGACGTTATCATCTGTTTGGACGAACTGCCCTACGCACAGGGCGTAGAGCGACGGATGGTTGACTACCTGAACAGCGTTTCATTGGTGGAGTTGGCGGCCCATGTTAAGCTGTCCCGAAGTCAGCTGGAAGCAATCAACGCTGGCCGCCCGTACGTGCGCTTTTGGCATTTGCGGAAAACCAGGACAATAGGTTTGAAGACCTATGAGGCGGTTTTTGCCCATGTCTACGCGCAGGTCGCCTCAACTGCCCGCCCTGATAGACAGTTGAAACTCTTTGACTGAGTGGGGATGCCGCTGGGCACTACATCCAGCACAGTGACGGGCGTGACCCAACCCATAAACCACAAGAAAGGATGGCAACATGCAGCGGGTTTCCTTAGTCCCCATCAGTGCGGCCCTTAGGTTAGAGGACGCCATGGACGAGGTTCTAGGGCGCGTTCTCGGGGAGCTGAATGAACTGGAGGGCTTCTCCTTCCAGATCCGCACTGTGGAAGAAAAGGTTGAAGGTCCCTTTGTGGTTTTAATCATGTCCGGTGGCTCCGAAAGGAAGACGGTTGACTTTGTTGCCGATAAACCGGATCCCATCGTACTTTTGGCCCATCCCTCCAACAACTCCCTGCCTGCCGCCTTGGAGATCGCCACCTACCTCCAGGGTATGGGGCGGCAGATCTGCTTGGTGCAAACGCTGGGCAACTGGATTGAGGAAGTGCGGGACCTCTTGACCGCGATTCTGGCCAGAAACAGACTGCAGGGCCTGCGGATTGGCAGGATCGGTTACGAGGATGAAACTCGCTATCCCTTTACCGGAGATCCGGTGGAGTTGATCAGGAAGAATTGGGGACCTGAGGTGGTGGATATCCCCTTTGTTGAAGTGATTGAGCGGTACCAGCAGTACAGCGGGCATCCGCAAGCCACTGAACCAGCCCAAGGGATAGTGCAGGCTAGCACTGGGGTCAAGGAGCCCAGCGCGGATGACCTGCGCGGGGCTGCGGCCGTTTATCTTGCGCTGAAGGAGATTGCCGGCGACTACGAGCTCGCTGCTGTGGCCCTCAAGTGTTTTGACCTGCTGCCTGCTTTGCAGAACACGGCCTGCTTTGCCTTGGCCAAACTAAACGAAGATGGGATTGTGGCGGCCTGCGAGGGGGACATCATCTCCGCTTTAGGTATGCTTTTACTGCGGGAACTCACCGGCGAACCATCTTTTCTGGCCAACCCCAGCATGGTCGATGTGGAAGCCGGGCAGATCAC
>Ga0116179_1002871_pt1 | contig 12150 bp, 12 predicted proteins | sample AD_UKC071_MetaG_FD_89751 | JGI IMG/M metagenome (GOLD analysis project Ga0116179, IMG submission 89751) | Active sludge microbial communities of municipal wastewater-treating anaerobic digesters from USA - AD_UKC071_MetaG | ecosystem: Engineered > Bioreactor > Anaerobic > Digestate | place: USA...
CGCCATCGAGCTGAAGCTGGTCGACGACCTGTTCCGCAACCGGTTCTTCACCGCTGTGGGCAACCCCGACATCCTGCGGCAGACCCTGATCAGCCAGGCGGGACCTCGACGCGGTGCTGGTCGACGGTTCCGGGCTGCACGCCATCAGAGGGGTGTACCGCGACGGCGCGCTGGTCGCAGCCGCCGTCATCCTGGATCCCGTCCACTACGAGCGGCAGTCTGCCGTTGCCGGGCCAAACCTGCCTGATGCGAGCAGCACGGCAGTGCTGCATGCCGTCCTGGTTGACCCGAACCACCGCAACCAGGGCCTAGGCCGCACCCTCGTGGAGCTCTTGGAACGGGTCGTGGTCGAGGACGAGGACTGGAACAAGCAGCACGTTGTCTGCCGCATCCACCCCAAGAACCGAACCGGACGGGCACTGCTGACGCTGCTCGGCTACAAGCGCACCAACCGCTTCGCGGTGAGCCACTGGTTCCACCAGGCCACCTACGTCCGCAAGCTGCCCATCGTCCGCAGGCAGTGGGCTCGCTGACCTCGCCAGTGACCCGGCTGACGTCCCCTGCTCAGGCCCGAGCGGCGATCGCCAGCGCCGCGGCGACGAACGCTGCCGCACGCTCCTTGTAGTCTCGGTAGATTCCGAAGCTGGGCGCCGCCGGTGACAGCAGCACCACACCGCCGGGCCTCGCCCACTCAAAGCCAGCGCTGACCGCCTCCTCGAGTGAGGCGCATTCCCGTACAGCCGATCCCGACCCGACCAACTCGATTGCGACCTCCGCGGCGATCCGTGGACCCACGTCCTGGATGGTCAACAGGAGCGTGTCCGCTCGGCGATCTCGAACGAAACGACCGAGCGGACGGTAGTCGATGCCGCGGTCCTGACCGCCGACGATGAGCGCCGTCCTGCGGTCGGGGAAAGCCTCGAGTGCGGCGATCGTCGGTAGCACGTTCGTGGCCAGGCCGTCATCGATGAAGGTCACGCCGTCCACGGTGGTGACCGGGGTGAGCCGGTGCTCCAGCGGCTGGAACGAGCGGGCGGCTGAGCGCAGCGCAGCCGGATCCGACGCCTGGGACACACCCGCCTCACGGAGGGCCGCGACTGCCAGGACGGCGTTGAGCCGGTTGTGCCTGCCCATCAAGGGCACGTCATCGACCCAGTCCTCGACCTCCACATCAGCGGCCGTGACCCAGTGGACGCGCGGGCCGAGCAGGTCGGCGTGGGCGCGCAGGTCGGGTGACTCACCATTGGCTACCGCGACCTCAGCGCCTGGCCGGGTGCACAGCGAGAGCTTGTCGCGGTAGTACGTCTCGAGGTTGCCCTCGTGCCAGGGCAGATGGTCAGGGTTCAGCGACGTGACCACCGTGACCGCAGGAGCCACCTGCAAGCTGGTCGCCTGGTAGCTCGACACCTCGATCACCCAGTAGTCATAGTCAGAACCCGCCTCCGGATCCCAGGGAGCGAGGCCGATGTTCCCGCCCACCATGCAGCGGTATCCCCAGCTGTTCAGCAGGTGGCCGACCAACGAGCTGGTGGTGCTCTTGCCCTTCGTACCCGTGATGCAGATCACCCGTCGTCGGTCCGCGCCGGCGAGCCACAGGCCGAGCCCGCCCACGACCTGTACGCCTGAGGCCCGCAATGTACGGACCTCGTCGGCGTAGACCGAGATGCCAGGCGCGACGACAACGATCTCACAGGTCAGCAAGGCCGTCAGACCGCCCTCATGGGTCCCGATGACCGACGGCATCCCGTCCTGAGGGCGGTCGTCCACGAGGACGGGTTCGATCCCGAGGTGGTGGCACGCACGGAGGTTCGCTCGTCCTTCCACGCCGAAGCCGTAGATGCCGACCCGGCGTCCGACGAGGTCAGCCCAGGTCAACAAGTCGGGCATAGCGCTCAGGGATCAGGTGGGGTCCGACCGCGCGCAGCAGGTCAGCTGGCTCTGGGTCGGCGTACGGTGCGGAGCGCTCGACCAGCTCGGCGAGGAACGGCGTATTGCGATCGGGCCGGTCGGCCGCCATGCGCAGTGCGACACGGCTCTCGGTCACGTCCCCGACGCACTCCCAGGGCTTGGACTCGTCGCCGAGACCCAGGAGTCGCTCGAACTCGGGGAGCAGCTCTGGGTTCTGCAGCGGCTCGACGGCCGGGAAAACGGCGGCCAGAGCGGTGGCGGGCACGAACGGGCTGAGGATCAGGTCGATGAAGGCGCACTTGTCACACACCCCGCACCAATGGTCGAGCCGACGAGCGGGGTCGATCGCGAACGACCGGTTGCAGCTGCGGAAGGTGGTGAGGTACTCGCCACAGTGTCGGGCGAAGTAATCGGCGATCCACAGCTCGGTCGACGAGCGCAGCAGAGAGAAGTAGTCAGGCAGCCCCGACGCTCGAAGCAGCGAGACGAAGGACCGCTCGAACTCGAAACTCTTGGAGAACTGGTGGTTCACCTCATGGCCGCGGGCGTCGACCAGCGTCGCCGACGAGGCCGACCATTCGTTCGACATCACGACGGCATCCCGGTCGAGCAAGGCGGCGGCCAGCACTGCCATGGCCGAGATGATGCCGGTGACTGGCACGTGACCGTTCAGGTAGCCGCGAGCCTTCGAGGCCAGCACCTTCTCGTCGATCGACCGTTCGGCCCGCACGACCGGGAGTCCGGTCAGGGCTGCCGGGGCCTCGATCGCCGCATAGCGGTCATCGATCCGGTTGACGATGAACAACGCCGCATCGTCGACCTCCCCCTGCAGCATCGCCACGCTGACGATCGAGTCCAGGCCCCCGCCGAACGGGATGAGGGGGCGGGTGCGGGCGCGGTCGACGGGGCCCAGTGGGGCACCTGCGTCGACGCCGCCGCGGAGCTCCAGGTCGGAGAGGTCGAGACCGTCGGGGAAGTCCTCGGGCTGCGTCTCCCGGAGCCGGTAGGCGAACTCGCCCAGACCTGACACGTAGTAGGTGCGCAGGAAGGACCGTTCCTCATCGCGGATCGGGGTGCTGCCCACGTCGATGACCCTTGGGGCGCGGGTCTTGTAGTACGACACTCCCGCCAGCAGGTAGAGCAGACGAGTCGCCTCGGACACGATCGGGGACGACCAGTCGCCACCCTCAGGGAAGGCGAACACCTCGGTGAAACTGTCGTCACCGATCCGGTAGTGGCACGCCACCCGGTTCTGGTCGGGGTCGACGTCATAGCCGACGTACTCGAACGGGTCCTCGGCTCGATGCGTGTTCAGGGGGGCGCTCCTCTCGTACCGGGACCCGAGCAGCATACTGGTGACCGCCTGGCGGCTGGCGCGGCTGGCTGGCGCGTCAGGCGAGGAGGTCGTGGGTGTCGTACGTCGCCTATCTCGCCATCGTCGCGACTGTCTGGACCGTCATCCTGCTGCCGGAGGGCAGACTCCGGGGTTTCGTGTACGCCCTCCCGATCCCCATGTCGATCGCACTGCTGGGCACGGCCGCGTCCGCGACCGGGACAGGGACCCAGCTGCTCGGGGTTCCCCTCCTGGTCGTCTTCTTCCTCGTGGTGGCGTTGGTGGAGGACCGGGTCGGCCGGCTGGCGGCCGTGATCGTTGGCGTGCTGGTTGTCGTGGCGTGCGGAGCAGCACTGCACCGGTGGGTGACGCTGACGTGGCCGCAGGCGTACGGGGTGGCGGCCGCGCTCTGGCTGCTCGGCGGCGTGGGGGTACGACCGCTGTTGGCCCGATGGCCGCACACCCCTCGCACCGCTCGACCGGCCCCAGCCCTGCCGAGCCGGTTGCGCTCGCTGGTAAGCGTGCTGGTGGCGGCCGGGGTCTCGTTCGCGCTCGGCTCGTGGCTGGGCCCGTTCGTGGTGACGTTTCCGTACTCCGGCGTTCCTGTTGCCCTGCTGCTCACTCGAAACCCTCGAGACTTCACCGCAGACTTCGGTTGGCGGTCGGGGGTGCTGACTGTGTTCCTGGCGGCACATCACGAGGCGAGCCAGAGGATGGGGCCGGTCGAGGCGCTGGCGGTGGGGTGGGTCGCGTGCCTCGCTGCCACAGGGTTGTTGGTGCTGGTGCAAGGCTCGCGCGGCCCGGTAGCACGGAATCCCTGACGGCCTGACTCTCCAGTTGAGGTCGAGGCTCGCGCGGCCGTGCGGCGCAGGTGGTGGCGATCGGCGCGGTGGTCTCATAGCCTGACCGGGATGTCCGGGCCGTGCGTCCGGATCCGAGCGAGCGAGCGAGGCGGAACCCAGTGGGCGGCGTGTCACAGAACTACCTGGCCATCATCAAGGTCGTTGGTGTTGGCGGCGGCGGCGTCAACGCCGTCAACCGGATGATCGAGGCCGGTCTGCGCGGTGTCGAGTTCATCGCGGTGAACACTGACGCGCAGGCGCTGCTGATGAGCGATGCCGATGTGAAGCTCGACATCGGCCGAGAGCTCACCCGTGGGCTTGGCGCTGGCGCCGACCCCAGCAAGGGTCGGCAGGCGGCCGAGGACCACGCCGAGGACATCGAGGATGTCCTCAAGGGCGCTGACATGGTCTTCGTCACAGCCGGTGAGGGTGGTGGCACGGGTACGGGCGGCGCCCCGATTGTTGCTCGGATCGCCCGGTCGCTCGGTGCCCTGACCATCGGTGTTGTGACCCGGCCGTTCGGGTTCGAGGGTCGCCGCCGCTCCAGCCAGGCAGAGGAGGGCATCGCCTCGCTCCGGCAGGAGGTCGACACCCTCATCGTCATCCCCAACGACAAACTGCTCCAGATGACCGACCACCACGTGTCGATCCTCGACGCCTTCAAGCAGGCCGACCAGGTGTTGATGCAGGGCGTCTCCGGCATCACGGACCTGATCACCACGCCTGGCCTGATCAACCTCGACTTCGCCGACGTCAAGGCGGTCATGTCCAACGCCGGCTCGGCGCTGATGGGCATCGGCTCGGCGCGCGGCGAGGACCGGGCCCGCGCCGCTGCCGAGATGGCGGTCTCATCGCCGCTGCTCGAGGCGAGCATCGACGGTGCTCACGGCGTGCTGCTGTCGATCGCTGGCGGGTCGGACCTCGGCCTTCGTGAGGTCTCCGCAGCCGCCGACCTGATCGAGCAGGCTGCCCACCCGGAGGCCAACATCATCTTTGGCACCGTCATCGACGACGCCCTGGGTGACGAGGTCCGGGTCACGGTCATCGCAGCAGGTTTCGAGGAGGGCCAGCCGAGGACCACCCGTCAGCAGGCCGATCCGCGTCGGACTGACGTCCGACCCGTGGGGCGTCCGCTGCAGTCGGTGCCACAGGCCGTACCCGCCCAGCCAGCTCCGCAGCAGCAGCCTGTCCAGTCGGCGCCGGTGGAGTCGTTCCCGGCCGTGCAGCAGGCGCCGCACGGTGATGACGATCTCGACGTGCCGGACTTCATGAAGTAGCCCCCGTTGTTCCACGCACGCCTCGACCCCGACGCCAACCATGGCGTCGGGGTCGCGTTCACTGACCGGCATGGCGGAGTGTCCCAAGGCCCACTCGGGACGCTGAACCTCGGTCGCGCGGACGCCGATGACCGTGTCGCGCTCCGAGAGAACCTCGCGCTGGTCCGCGCCAGTCTTGGACTGACCGCGATCGCCACGGTCCACCAGGTCCATGGCACCCGCGTGCATGAGATCACGGCCGAGACACTGGCAGCCCTCCCGCATGCGGACCCCGCGGGCCACGAGTCGCCGGATTCCCTCGTCGGCGACGCGCTGGTCACGCGCATGAAGGGAGTCGGGATCGCGGTGCGCGCGGCCGACTGCCTGCCCATCCTGCTGGCCGATCCCACGGCGGGGGTGGTCGGTGCGGCTCATGCTGGCCGGCAGGGGCTGATCGACGGAGTGCTTCAGGCGACCCTGGCCGCGATGGCGGACCTTGGCGCCGCCGATGTTGAGGCCTGGGTCGGGCCGTCGGTGTGTGGCCGCTGCTACGAGGTGCCCGCCGCGATGCGTGCTGAGGTCGCCGCCGAGATCCCCGAGACCTGGGCGGTGTCGGCGACCGGTTCCCCGGCGCTTGACCTTGCTGCGGGTGCTCACGCAGTGCTGGTCAAGCAGGGGTGTCGGGTCGTTGACCTGGGTGGGTGCACCCGCGAGTCCGCCGACCTGCACTCCTATCGCCGCGACGGTGCTGAGGCCGGGCGGCTGGCGGGGATCTGCTGGCTCGGGTGAGCCCGCGTGTCGCAGCGACCAGAGGGTGTTGCGGCGTTAGCCTCATGGGGTACACGACCCAAGAGGGGACTCCCATGGCCGACTTCCTCAAGCGCGGCGCCGCCTGGCTCGGCTTCGTGCAGGACGACCGCTACTCCGACTACGAAGAGCACACAGCCGATGTGGAGCTCACCGACGTCGTCGAGGCTGAGACGTACGACGAGGCAGCCGAGAAGCGGCCCTCAGCCACGGTGACACCCATCGACCAGCGGCGTGCTGGGTCGGTGGCGGTCACCCCCCGTACTGCTGACATGTCCCGCATCGTCAAGGTGAATCCCCGCACGTTCAACGAGGCCCGGACGATCGGCGAGCACTTCCGCGACGGCCTGCCGGTGATCATGAACCTGACCGACATGGAGGACGGCGACGCCAAGCGGCTCGTCGACTTCGCCGCCGGGCTGATCTTTGGCCTCCGGGGAACGTTCGAGCGCGTCACCAACAAGGTCTTCCTCCTGTCGCCGCAGAACGTGCAGGTCACCGCGGAGGACAAGGAACGCATCGCAGGCGGCTTCTACAACCAGAGCTGAGCAGCCAAACGTTGGTACGGTCCGGTTCAAGGCAGTAGCCTGACAGCCGAGGCTGCGGGGCAGGGTCCCGCGCCGTCAGCGCCATCCCGACGGGGTGGCACGAACCGACCGCTCTCATGAGGTGTACACAACGATGACCATGACGCTGGACGAGGTCCGCAAGACCCGGTTCCACATGTCCCGCCGTAACGGCTACGAAGTGACCGATGTGGACATCTTCGTCGACAAGGTGGAGCAGACGCTGGTCGAGCTGACCGCTGAGACCGAGCAGCTGCGCCGCCAGCTCGACGCCGCCCAGTCCTCCGACGGTCCCGTCGACTTCGACGAGATCGACCGCCTGCGCGGCGAGGTCGACCGGCTCGGCCAGGCGTCCGAGCAGCTCGCCGCCGTCCAGCAGGAGAACGACCGACTGCGCTTCGAGCTGGAGCAGGCCCGCACCAGCCAGGGCGCCAACGAGGGCATGCTGCAGGAGAACCAGCGGCTGTCGGCCCTGCTCGATGAGCGTGGCCGCGAGTCGGAGGAGGCCTCCCGCCTCGCGCAGGAGAATGAGCGCCTTCGTAGCCAGGTCGAGGAGCTCTCCAGCCGTCTGGCCCAGGTGGCTGGCGCCGATGTGGCGCTGCCGCTGCGGGTCACCACAGCGCCCGAGGCTAGCTCGGCAGTCGTCCGGCTGGTCCAGCTGGCGACCGAGCAGGCCGAGGCCCTGGTGGCCGAGGCCAAGAGCGACGCTGACCGCATGCTCAGCGACGCCAAGGCTGCCGCCGAGCGGCTCACCCAAGACGCCGAGACCAACGCTCGTCAGGTGACCGAGCGCGCCAACGCTGAGGCTGCACGGGTTGCCGAGGAGTCCCAGGCTGCCGCGGCGAAGCTGTCCGAGGAGTCGCAGACCGAGTCTCAGCGCCGTCTGGACGAGGCTGCCCAGAAGGCTCACGAGGTCACCACTGACGCCCGGACCAAGGCTGACCGCGTCGAGTCTGAGGCCCGCGTCAACGCAGAGCGGCTCACCCAGGAAGCCCAGTCCCGCGCCGATGCTCTCGATCGTGAGGTGACGCAGCGCCGTGCCGAGCTGTTCTCCGATCTTGAGTCCGAGCGAGACGACCTGCTGGGCAAGATCGGCCACCTCAACGCCTTCGAGGGCAGCTTCCGCACCAACCTGGCCGACTACCTGCGCCAGCAGATCGCCGCGCTGGAGGGCGCTGCGTTCCAGCCCGGTGATAAGCCGGCTCTGATCGGTGAGGCACGGTCGCAGGACTCCTCCTCGACGCCCCGCCTCGACGCTCTGCTGCACGAGCAGGGCTGACGAACCAACGCTGAAGCCCGGGCCACTCCCACGAGTGGTCCGGGCTTCAGCCTTGTTTCGTGCAGCCGGTGTATGGTGCTCCCCACATCGACAGATCAGGAGTTGCCAGGAATGCCCACCGCTCGGAAGAACGGCGCCGCCACTGAGGGCGAAACCGAGGTCCCCATCATCCCGGTGCTGCCGGGTGAGGATCCCTGGACCGCCGAGGAGCTGGACGAGGTTCGTAGAGAGCTCGTCGACGAGGTTACCCGCATGGAGCGGGCCATTCGCGTCGCTGAGGCCGAGCTCGCGGAGCGGCTGCGCGAGGGCTCGGACGGGGCCGGGCGTGACCCCGCTGACGTCGGCAGCAGCAACTTCGAGCGCGACCAGGAGATGTCGCTGGCGCAGAACGCTCGCGAGATGCTGGAGCAGTCACAGCTCGCTCTACGGCTGTTCGACGACGGCCAGTACGGGGTCTGTGAGAACTGCGGCCAGCCGATCGGCAAGGCCCGCCTCCAGGTGTTCCCACGCGCCACCATGTGCGTGACCTGCAAGCAGCGCGAGGAACGGCGCTGACCGGTAGCGGCTCCCGCGGCGAACGGCCCGTCCTGGGTGCAGCCCGCTCGAGGCTCGTCATCGCGCTGGTGGCGACGGGGATGCTCTTCCTCGACCAGTGGACCAAGATCCTGGCGGTGGCGAACCTCGACCCGATGAACCCACCCGAGTACGTGGGTGGGCTGCTGACTCTTCGGCTGATCCGGAACCCTGGCGCCGCGTTCAGCCTCGGCGGTGGCGACTTCACCCTGTTCTTCACCGGGCTGGCCGCCATCGCGATCCAGGTCGTGCTGGTCGTCCTGGCGCCGAAGGTCCGGGTGCTGTCGTGGGCCATCGTGACCGGGTTGCTGCTTGCCGGGATCACCGGGAACTTCATCGACCGACTCGTGCGTGAGCCAGGGTTCCTGTACGGCCACGTCATTGACTTCTTCCAACTGAAGTACTTCGGTGCGATCTTCAACGTGGCCGACATCTGCCTCACCGTCGCAGCAGGCCTGATCATCGCCATGTCTCTGTTCGGGTCAACTGACTTCGACGGCACTGTACGGAGCAAGCCGGAGTGAGCATCTATCTGATCCCCGATGGACTGGACGGGGAGCGGCTCGACTTGGCCGCCGCGCGGATCACGGGCCTCTCGCGCTCGCGCGTCGAGCAGATTGCCACCGATGGCGGGATCCGCCTCGACGGCCGGGTGGTGAGCAAGTCTGACCGGGTCCATGCCGGCGGAATGCTGGAGATCGAGATTCCGGCGGAACGTACGGTGCACGTCACCCCCGTGATGGTCTCCGGTGTGCGGATCGTGCATGACGACCGCGACATCGTGGTCGTCGACAAGCCCGCAGGTGTGGCGGCCCATCCGAGCCTCGGCTGGGAGGGGCCCAGCGTGGTCGAGCACCTGGCGGCGGCGGGGTTCCGCATCTCGACCTCGGGAGCCCCGGAGCGGCAGGGGATCGTGCAGCGGCTCGACGTCGGCACCTCGGGCCTGATGGTCGTCGCGAAGAGCGAGCACGCCTACACGGTCCTGAAGCGTGCGTTCCGCGACCGTACGGTCAGCAAGACCTACCAGGCGCTCGTCCAGGGCCTGCCGGACCCCCTGACCGGCACGATCGAGGCGCCGATCGGCCGGCATCCGGGGCATGACTGGAAGATGGCGATCGTCGAGGGCGGCCGACATTCGGTCACCCACTACGAGACGCTCGAGGCGCACACCACCGCATCGCTGCTCGAGATCCATCTCGAAACCGGCCGCACCCACCAGATCCGCGTCCATATGGCAGCCGTTCGGCACCCGTGCGTGGGCGACCCGCTGTACGGCGCTGATCCCGTCCTCGCCGCGCGGCTGGGCCTTGAGCGACAGTGGCTGCACGCGACAGAGCTGTCGTTCGCCCATCCGGGTACGGGTGATCAGGTGCTGTTCACCTCCGAGCCACCTGAGGATCTCGCGCTGGCCCTGGCCACAGTGCGCCGTTGAAGAACCGATAGGGTCGGAGCGTGCGTAGAGCCAAGATTGTGTGCACGCTCGGCCCGGCAACGTCGGGCCCGGAGCGAATGTCACAGCTCGTTGCGGCGGGCATGGACGTGGCCCGGCTGAACATGAGCCACGGAGACTATCCCGACCATCTGGCGCGGTTGCAGGAGGTGAGGGAGGCCGCGACGCGGGCTGGCAAGACCGTGGCGGTGTTCGCCGACCTGCAGGGTCCCAAGATCCGGTTGGGCCGGTTTGCCGAAGGGCCCGTAACCCTCATCAACGGCGCGACCTTCACCATCACCATCGACGACATCGCCGGTGACGTCGAGCGCTGCTCGACCACCTTCAAGGGGCTGCCGGGTGACGTGTCGCCTGGTGACACCATCCTGATCGACGACGGGCGGATCGAGCTGCGGGCCAAGGAGGTGACCCCGACCGATGTCATCTGCGACGTGGTGGTCGGCGGCCCGGTCAGCAACAACAAGGGCATCAACCTGCCCGGCGTGGCCGTCAGCGTGCCAGCGCTGAGCGAGAAGGACACCGAGGACCTACGCTGGGCGTTGCGCAACGGGCTCGACATGGTTGCGCTGTCGTTCGTACGGAGCGCCCGCGACATTGATGCGGTGCACAAGGTGATGGACGAGGAGGGTCGCCGGATCCCCGTCATCGCGAAGATCGAGAAGCCGCAGGCGGTGGCGAACCTCGACGACATCATCGACGCCTTCGACGCCTTCATGGTGGCCCGTGGCGACTTGGGGGTGGAGCTTCCGCTCGAGGACGTTCCCCTGGTTCAGAAGCAGATCATCCGGGCTGCCCGGAAGTGGGCCAAGCCGGTGATCGTGGCCACACAGATGCTGGAGTCAATGATCTCTGCCCCACGACCGACCAGGGCCGAGGCCTCGGATGTGGCGAACGCGATCCTGGACGGCACGGACGCGGTCATGCTTTCGGGCGAGACCAGCGTCGGTGCCTACGCCGTCGAAGCGGTCCAGGTGATGGCTCGCGTGATCACCGCGGTCGAGGAGCGTGGCTTCTCGTCGATCGCCGAGATCGTGTGGGATCCCCACACCACCGGCGGCGTGATCGCGATGGCTGCCGCCGAGGTGGCTGGCCGACTGGGCGCTCGCTACATGGTGGCCTTCTCCAAGTCCGGCGACACGGCGCGGCGGCTCTCCCGGCTCCGGTCCGAGATTCCGGTGCTCTGCTTCACGCCCTCGGACGAGACTCGACAGGTGATGGCGCTGGCGTGGGGGGTCACCACGTTCACCACCGCTCAGCACACGGACCCGCAGGACATGCTCGACCAAGTGGATCGGATCTGTCGCGAGGCGGGGATCGTGAACCGAGGCGACCGGATGGTGGTGGTGTACGGGTCCCCGATGGGCATCCCCGGCAAGACCAACACGCTTCACGTGCACCGCTACCAGCAGAGTCTGTAGCGACTTGTGCCCGGGAGGGGAGTCGAACCCCTAAGTCCTTTCGGACAGACGGGTTTGAGCCGTCCGCGTATGCCATTCCGCCACCCGGGCAGGTGGGCGCGGAACATTCTGCCACGGCCGTGGGACTGCCACACAATGGCCTCCGATGTGGCCCCAGCCGCGCGACAGTGGTACGGGAGGACTGTTGTGGAAGAATGCCTGTCGTGACTGAGAAGGCAACGACGGACGACCGCAGCATCACCCGCACCCGAGTGGTGGTGGCCGAGGACGAGGCTCTGATTCGCCTCGACCTGGTGGAGTTGCTCACCGAGCAGGGCTACGAGGTGGTGGGTCAGGCGGCTGACGGCGAGGAGGCCGTCGCGCTGGCACGTCAGCTCAACCCCGATGTGGTCGTGATGGACGTGAAGATGCCCAAGGTCGACGGGATCACCGCAGCGGGGCAGATCACTGAGGAGCGCCTCGCGCCCGTTGTCATGCTGACGGCCTTCTCGCAGCGCGAGCTCGTGGAGCGTGCGGTCGCGGCCGGTGCGATGGCCTATGTGGTCAAGCCGTTCGACGTGTCGGACGTGGTCCCGGCGATCGAGGTCGCCCGCGCCAGGTTCGACCAGCTCGTCGGCGTCGAGTCCGAGGTCGCCGATCTTGAGGATCGGCTCGCGACCCGCAAGGCCGTCGACCAGGCGAAGGGCCTGCTCCAGGAGGGCGGCATGTCGGAGGCCGA
>Ga0116179_1002874_pt1 | contig 12147 bp, 9 predicted proteins | sample AD_UKC071_MetaG_FD_89751 | JGI IMG/M metagenome (GOLD analysis project Ga0116179, IMG submission 89751) | Active sludge microbial communities of municipal wastewater-treating anaerobic digesters from USA - AD_UKC071_MetaG | ecosystem: Engineered > Bioreactor > Anaerobic > Digestate | place: USA...
AACTTCCGCGTCCTGGCTCAATCTGGTCGAGCGCTTCTTCAGCCAGCTCAGCGAGAAGTGGATCAAGCGCAGCGCCCACACCAGCGTCGCACAGCTGGAGCAATCCATCCGGGAATACATCGACCGTCACAATCAGGATCCCAAGCCCTTTGTGTGGCACAAACGCGCAGACACCATCTTGGCATCCGTCGCTCGCGCTGCAGTCTCTATTATTTGATGCTTACTTCTGAGACACCACACTAGATATGTGCCTCACGGCGCAATCCAGACTTTCGCCCGCTAGGTCGCTTCGCGCCCGTCGCAGTCAACTCAGGGCTTCGCCCCGAGACCCGTAGGAGGCTGTTGCTCCCCAAGGGTGACGCGATCCGAGACAATTGCGGCAGTGCATTCAGGACTGCTTTGCGATGAGTCGCTTCGTACCCGTCAACCGAGATACTGCCTACCCTTGGCCGCCTCGAACGGGGTGGCGGCCTCTGTTGGCAAATCCCTGCTTGCCACCAAACGGTACCCCCGCCTCAGGCGCAGCTTGTGCAGGCTGGCCAGCTCCTTGACCGCCGCGTCCCTTGATGGCAAAGCCAGGTGCCGCAAGGCACCCAGCCTGTTGCGCAGACCCCCGTTCGCTGTGCTGAGCACCCAGTCTCCCAGCAAATCCCGCTGCAGAACTGCCTCGTAGTACCGAGAGGGAGACTCCCAACGAACGTGCATGCGCTGACCTGTTTGGTGTCAAGGGAGCACCTATCTTACAGGTTGCGCGTTTTGTTATCAATGTGTTTTGATACGTTACGTTATTAAAAAAATGAAAGCCCGCTCAAAGCGGGCTGGTGGTGCAGTTAGCCGTGTCTCCGAAGCTTCACGCGTCTCTCGACAAAGACCGGGCGTCTTCCGGGCGCTCATCACGAGAGGGCCATTGCTCCAGGCACCGGGTACAAATGGGGGGCAAGCTTCGATATAGGATTTGACTCGCCGGGGCGCCCCGTCAAGGCTTCAAGGGCGCCTTGCCACGAGCCTCCTCAAGCCAGGCCTCCGCCTTGGCCAGTCGAGCCGCCAAGTCGGTCGCTTGAGCCTCGGTTTTCTCCAGCTTTGCCAGCGCCACCGCGGCCTGCTGCTCAGCACTGACCCGTGCTGCTCGCTCTTGCTCCAGGGACGTCTTGAGCTTGCCCAGCTCTGCGTCCAGGCGGGGCACGGCATTGTTGGCAACCAGCTCTTTGAGTTGGGCCTCGGTCTTTTCCAGCCGGGCCTGGGACACGGCTGCCTGCTGCTCGGCGACAACCTTGGCGTTGCGTTCCAATTCAAGAACCGTCTTCAAGCGCTCAATCTCTGTTTCCAGGCGAGGGACACCCTCCAGGCGGAGATCGAGCTTGGCCTTCTCCGTCCTGGCATGCTCGGCGGCCTCGCGCTGTGCGGCAGCCTCTGCCCGCACTTCTTCCAGGTCTTTGGTCAATTGCCCCAAGCGACCTGACAGCTCCGCCTTGTCAGCCTGCAAGGTCTCCACGGTCGACTGCTCTCGTTGCAGAGCCACAGCCAGTCGCTCAGACTCGGCAATCAAGTCCTGGTTGGCCTGCTGAGCGGTCACCAGGTCAGCCTCGAGCGTCACCTTGGCCGAGGCAACCTCCTGTGCGATGAAGTCCACCAGGGCGCGCTGCAGGCCCACTGGCAGCACTGCCTGGGTTTCTGGTGGCCGGACCTGTCGGCTCTGCCAGCCTTGGAGGTGCTTGAGCACGGTGGCCATGCTGCCACCCCCCAATACCTCCCTCACGGCCCGCGCAGTGGGCTTGGCACCGGTGGCGCGAAGCTGGTCCGCAACGGCGTTGACTTCTTCCTGCGTGATTACCGACTCTCGACCCATGACGAACTCCTATGCAACATGGCTTGTTACGTTACGTTATTGTATCGGAAGCAGCTGCTGTCTTCCTTTGCGGAAGTCATCAGACACCCTCGACATCTCAGCTTTTTCGTCTAAGGCGCTGTCCAAGGCCTGGCTGGTGTGTTGCGCCTCTCGATTGCGACTCCCCTGGGCGGCCGGTCTGGGTCCTGGAAGCGTTTCGAATACCCTCTGTGGAGCCGGTACTGGCCGTGGTTTCCCTTGCTGCAACAGTGGCTGGCATGGTCGTCCGGCAGTCGTTCACAGAGTTCGTCCAAATGGCCCCTGGCCCGGTTTTCAGCGTTGTTTTTGGTTTTTGTGGATAAGTCGCCGGCCCCGTCCGGATGTTTTCTGTAAGACTATAGGTTTGAAAAACCTTGGATATAGAGCTGTCTGCGCTGACACTTGGTCACCTCAAAGTTATCCACAGGGGCCCTTAGGCGCCACGCAGGCGGCCTGCCTCAATGGCCTCCACAAAAGACCGGCAGAACGGCCTTGCCGCCCGCTGCCCGTTGCGGACTTCAATCAGGACGCCGGAGTCATCCACCGTCACCACAAGTGTTTGGTCCTGGTTCTGGAATGTTCGGCCTACCAAATCATGGGCTTTCTGTTTGAGGTATTCGCGCTCTTGGGTCTCTGCCGCGCCACGAGTTTCCTCGGTAGCGCGGAACCCAAAGTCTTTGCCTTTGCCCACGGATTGCAGCTCCCAGCGCCGACGCCCTGCTCTCGACGCAGTGGATGGAACAGGTCCAGCGATGGAGTGACGCGTTGGGCCTGACCTTCCCCCGTTGCTTCATCCCGACGCCGCCCGAGACAGGCCTGCGCTCGGTTTCGACCTGTGGACCTCAAGTCACACCTTCACCCGGCGTCTCGAGCGTTGGGCCAAGGCCATTTCGCCCTGGAGAGCAGCGGCAAGACGGTCGGTACTGGGAGGTCAATCCGGCCACACTCGCTTACCGGAGCATGCTTCGGTACTTGAGGCGCCATGTCACACGGGGGGCCGAGCCGTTTTCCGCCGATTTTCTGAGTCAACCCGATCCGGTGCGAATCGCCAACGTGATGCGCTCGAACCACATGGCTACGGTGGCGTACGCCGAACTCTTGTGGTCCACCCACTTGGAACAGCACATCAGACGCCGGCGTTGGCCATATCGACCCGTCGAACAAGGCCAGGGCGGTGACCACGTCGGCCGCTTCGAGCCGCCCTCCCCTGCGTTCGACACCCTACCTTTCATCTTCCAAGATCGCGCATGGCTGACCTGGGTTCAGTACCAGGCTGCACGGACCTCGCTGCTTTCTTGCTGGCGCCAAGCCCAGCATCTCGCTTTGCGTGCCGTTCGCACCGGCATCGCCGACGGGTCTATGACCGACGGCGCTGACGCCTGGCGCTGGTCAACCGTGCGCTGCGGATCCGTTGCCCGCTTTATCGCCCTCGAATCTCAGCCGTCTCTGGCTTGGGCTTTGCCCCTGCACGACAAGGCGCACCGCCGCCGGGCACACATCGCTGCTTCCGCGCGTCGACAGTGCGCCATGGAAGACGCCTGCGCAGGCATGTGTTTGACCTGGTGCGAGGTTGCTGGCTGGACGGTGGAGGCGTCGTATATACCCAATGGGAGTCGGGTGGATCGGCATCGACTCCTTGGGGTGGGGCAAGCTCGACCGCATTTCTGGCTGTTCGGGAGCGAGGGGCAATACGTGGCCCGCGCCTGCGAGACCAAACTGCAAGTGCGAGCCGAGACGGCGCGGGCAGCCATTGAAGGCCTGCGTCAGGCCGTCGCACAATACCGCCGCAGTTACCCTGCGGAGCGTTCACTGCCCACCTTCGCTGGCTGACGGCGCCACCGCAGTTGGTCGGCTCGGACTTGTATCGGACCGTGAATCAGCGTAATCTGGTGCTCAACTGGCGTTTGGACTCGCCAGGCTTGGTGCATCAGCGGCAACCAAGCCCACAGGCTGCATAGAACACAACTTCTCTTGCAGTTTGAGTACAACTTCTCTTGTGTAAGCGCGAGTGAACGGCTCCGGCCGATTTTTTTGGCACTAGATAGCTATAGATTACTAAAACTATCTTTACCCAAAAAATCGACGACAAAACACCACTTCACCGCCATCCTCGGATAAAGTCCAAGCCTGACAAGCACTTACGCCAGCCACCTCAGACCGCCCGACGGACCGTCCCGTGCTCCCAGCCGCCGTTTTCAGCCGCCCCCCTGTCCTGCCCTGGTCTTCGACCGTCGTCACTGGCGGGCCTGGCGACACCTGCGTGGCACGCGGCCATCGCGGCAGCCTGAGGGTCGCTTCTGAAAACTGTTTGCGTTCGCAGGCCGCGGCCAAGCGCCCCGCCCCCTCTGGCTTGAGGAGCCCACGTTGAGTCCATCGACGTCCTACGTCCGCCGCCTGGGCCCCCACCACTTCGCCCACCTGCGGGCCGTGGCCGAAGGCATTCCCGTCCTGGAGAGCGCTCGGCGCTACCTGGGCATCGAGCACGGCCACCAGGCCCACAGCGCGCACATCGAGACGATCGATGCGGTGCGCGCCATCGCACGCCGGCGCGGTGAATCGGCCTGGCGCCTCATCGGGCTGACCATTGCGCCCAAGGCGCAAAGCACGGCTCCCAGCCTGGAAGCGTTCGTGGCGCAACGCGACCTGGACGGCTGGAGCGAGGCCGAGGTCCTGGCGATGTACCAGGAGGAATTCCCGACTGACTCGCGTGCGGATCGGCGGGTCAAACTGCGGCAGCGTCAGATTGATCTGATCCAGCGCCTACAAGCGCAAGCGGCCGAGACGCCCTCCCCCACCGATTTGGTGAACGGGTGGTTTGACGAAGTGACCGCCAAGAAGCTCATCGGGGCAGGCATCGTGAACCTGGGCGATCTTCATGCGCGCATTCACGCGGGCGGTCGCTGGTTCGGCGCGCTGGCAGGCGTTGGGCAGACGAAGGCACGCCGGATCGAGCGGCACCTCAATGGGCTCTTGCCGGGCCTGCCAAGGCCCTCTTTGGCGGTCTTTAGGCTGGTGGAGGGGTCAAAAATCGACCTCTCAGAACGCCCCAGGAACGGTTTTTTTGGGGCAGTCAATACCAGGGCGGCCCCAACCCCTGAAAACGCCTCTGAGGGCCTCTATTCGCGTCCTTTTTCCGAAAAAAGGGACTTGGAGGCCCAAAACCCGGGTTTTGCGCCCTCCCCTGCCCCGCTGCTGGATGCGCGCTCCGATGCCGAGGCCGTCGAGGCCTGGATCACGGCGCGCTCGGGTTCGACCGCGACTGAAAAGTGTTTTAGGCGGGAAGCGCACCGGTTGATGTTGTGGCTGCAGCGCGAGCGAGGTGGACTGGATTTCAAACGCATGCGGGTTGAGGACTGTTCGGCCTACGCCGCCTTCCTGGCCGACGTGCCTTCGCATTGGATCTCCAGGCGCAAGGCCAGTCCTGGTGACATTGGCTGGGCGCCGTTTCGAGGCCAGCTCAGTGCGGCCAGCAGGCGCCAAGCGCTGACCCTCGTCAGTGCGTTGTTCAGCTGGCTGCACAGCGCCCGCTACATCCACGGATCGCCATGGGCGTTGATCAATGCCAAGGAAGCCAGTGGGCTTGCGCATGCCTCCAGCGAGAACACACTGCTGGACTCCAAGGCCTTCAGTGAGGCCGCCATGCAAGAGGTCTTGCGCTTCGTTGAAGCCCAAGCGCCCTCCCCTGCCCGGGACCGGATTCGGTTCATTTTGCGGTTCATGGAGGCTGTGGGTTTGCGCTCTGCTGAACTGCTTTCTGCCACCCTGGGGGACATCCACAAGGAGCCTGAGGGGTGGTTCATGCACGTCACTGGCAAGGGCAACCGGCGCCGTGTGGTCGCGATTCCAGGTCAAGCATTCACTGCACTCCAGCGTTACTTGAGTGAGCGTGGCTTGGGCGGCATTGAGACCGCGGCACCACACGCCCCTCTCCTTGCCAATGTCTCAGATGCGATGGAGCCCGTGAGCTACCAGGCCCTGTACAAGCACGTGCGCAGCTGGATTTCCAAGGCGATTTCACAGGCGGAGTTGCCTGCCAAAGAACGCCTGAAACTCAGCCGGGCGTCCACCCACTGGTTGCGTCACACGTTCGGCACGCGGGGTGTTGCCAGGGGTGTGCCCATCGACGTGCTGCAGGCCCAGATGGGTCACAGCTCAAGTGCGATCACGACGGGTTTGTATGGCCGTGCCCCGCTGGGGCGGCGGGCGGATGAGCTGCAAAAGGCGTTCAACTAAGCGCAGTTTCCTTGCCCCAACAGGGAGCAAGAAGCAGAGCTTCACTCCCAACGGCAACCGGGTGAAAACCGCGAATTGCACCCTGCCAGGACCCATCTATGGGCGTTGCCACATCAACCGGCAATCACTCGAATTCAACCTCGCCGCACAGGAACAAAGCGCCCACCCGCCTTGTGACCGGCCCCTCAAAAAATTGGGGGTGGAACCGTTCCACCCCCTTGTCCATCACCTCTGCGCCGCCGCCCTGTTGCGGCAGCCAAGGCAGTCAACAACCGTCCGGCGGCAACCCAACTTTTTCCACCATCTTTGGATCATTTTTCTTGCTTTGGCAGAGAGCCCAAAAAAGGTTCTTCACGCATTTCCGGGGAATGCTGCCTTGATCTTGAGAAAGAAGTACTCAACGTCACGGTAGCCATAAGCCATGCGCTTGATGACCTTGATACGGTTGTTGATCCCTTCGAGCTGGCCCGTATGCATGGGCCAACGCACTCGCGCCAGAATGCCTGGCCAGTATTTGCGTAGCCGGTTGGCAAACAATTGCAGGCACTCGATGCCGCTTTGCGCGCAGTGCGCCAGCCACTGCTTCCAGCGCCGTCGCCACTGCCAAGGATCATGAGCAGTCCATAGGCTTTTGAGCGATTGCTTGAGCACGTAGACCGTCATGAGTGCCTCGTTGGCCTCAAGCACCTCCTGCAACGTCACCTGCTCGCTGTCCTTGAGGTTGTCTGCATTGCGCAGCAACAGCCAGTGGGCTTGTTTGACCACTCGTCGGGCGGGCTTGTCGTTGCGCAGGGCGTTGGCTGTGTCCACCCGCACGCGTGAGATCACCTCCCGGCCATACTTGGCGATGACGTGGAACAGGTCATAGACGATGCGAGCTCGGGGACACCAATGCCGCACCTCCAGATCGAAGGCCGTGTTCATGTCCATGGCGACGGCCTGGATGCGCCTGCAGCCCGCCTCTCCCAATGCCTCGAAGAAGGGCCGGATCGCTTCGCGGCTGCGATCCTTGGCGATGTACAGTACCCGGCGCGTATCCGCATCCAGGATGACGCTGGCATAGCGATGCCCTTTGTGCAGTGCAAACTCATCCATCACCAGGTGCGTCGGTTGGGGCTGCGGCAATTGGCTCATCAAACCTGCCAGGCTGCGCTTGTCCAATTGCGGCACGGTAGACCAATGCAGACAGAACATTTGCGCAACGTGCTTGATGGGCAAGCGCTTGCAGCACTGGGCCACGGCCTGCGCCATGGCGCGCGTCATGCGGGCAAAGCGATCAAGCCAGCGCACATGCTGCAAGCAATGGCCGCAGCGCGTGCAGTTCACTCGCAGCAGTTGCACTTTCAGTGTCAGAGTTCTCCCCGCCAAGGACAGCTCCCGGACATTGCGCGTGACTCGCTCATGCACTGACTCAACAAGACCCAGGCATTGCCCGCAGCGCAAGGGCAGCTTGGTCAATGGCTCCAGTCGCAACCATGCGCTGTCGTGGGTGATACGGGAGTCGGTGACGTGAAAGCCGGGCCACAGGTCCAGCCAGCCTGTATTCTTATGCATGCAGCGGTGCTCTGAAGTTCGATGATTGGTCGCACAACCATCTTGCTTGAGATGTCACCGCTGCTTTTTTGTCAGTGGGGTGGCTTACCCCGCTAATCCGTGAAGAACCAAAAAAAAGGGGTGGAACGGTTCCACCCCCCCTCTTCAATATCACCCCAACGCCTTCAATATTGCGGACTTCAAGGTGGCGAGCAACCTGGCGTCGATGTTTTCAAGATCAATGCGAATAGTTCGATTCTTTGCATCGAAAACCAACTTCCCCGTCTGCCCTCCCCTGCCTTCGAAACGCTCCTCTTGCTTCTGCTTTGAGGGGGGTGGAACCGTTCCACCCCCCTCTGTGAGCCGCCTGAAAACATCGCCGGCCGGAAGCTTCTGTTTGAGTTCTTGCATCTCCTTCGACTTTGCGAGAACCCCCTCAGGATCTCGCTGAATGGAACTCACAAGGTCAGAAACCCATCGGTACTGAATATCCAGGGGGCTGGGAAACGCGCCAAGCACGTCGGCAGGCAGGCGAGCGAGCGCAAGTGACTTGCCCAGTTGGCTCAAATCGATACCCACGGCATCTGCCAACTTTCGTGCGGACGGGAAAAGCCCACTGTCCAGAGCCTTTGCGTACATCACGCCCATTTCGTAAGGGCGCAAGTCTTTGCGTTGCCGGTTCTCCCTGTCCATCTCGACGAACAGCGTTGCGTCGTCCAGGGTCTCGATGAGCGCCAGAACAGGTAGCCCCAACTCGAGACACGCTTGGTGTCTGCGGTGCCCAAAAATGACTTCATACCTTTCGGGGCTATCGCCCGACGGTCGAACTTTGATGGGTTGAACGTTGCCACCTTGCGCCAGTATGTCGGCCTTGAGCCCTTCAAATTCGGCATCAGAAAATGACAGCTCATGCCGATTGGCCCACTTGCTCCGCACGACCGCTTGCGGATCCAGTCGCTTGACTGGCAAGCTGCCCTCAAATTCCTTCAACTGTTCCTTCAAACGAGTCGCTTCTTGAATAGCTGCAGACTGCCGATCGGTGAACTGTGCCATGGCGCCTATCGCCGTCTTGGGTTTTGCAGCCGCGACGGGCTCCCGCGCCACAGCATTGCCCAAGGGCGTCAGCGGGCGGCGAGGCGCAACAACTTGGCTTGCCTTTTCGAGTAATTTTTTTCCCATGCTTGCGCTCCTGAATTAGGTCTTGGCCGATTTGGATGCAGCGACTTGCCTATCCCATGAAGCTCGAATCGAACTTTCTACATAGCGGACAAACTGGTCGTAGGCATCACGTGCGCGCTTGAAAGTTCTCGCGTTCCCGTCGTACTTCTGAATGTCATAGACGGTCGAAAACTCGGCGCTTGCGCTGCTGGCGACGGCCGTTTTCGGAATTTCAACTGGGAGGACTTTCTCCTTGTAGGTCGCTTGTATCCAGGTGCGAACAATGTCGCTGGTCGACTCAGCGGAGTCCACTCTGGACAACAACACGTGGATGAAATCAAACTCTTTGTCCAAGCCTCTGCTTGTCAGCATCTCTGAGCTCAGATCAGAAAATAGATTCCAAAACTGGCTCGCAGATGCGTAGTCCAACGCGTTGGGCGGCAATGGCATGATGAGCCCATTGCTGGCCATCAATGCGTTGATGGTGATGTAGCTCAAGCTGGGAGGGCTATCGATCACGATCACGTCGTACTCGGCACGCACATCGTCAATACCGAGGTTAAGCACGTTCCAAAACTCGAAGTTCGGCTCTTGCGTTTGACGGGCGGGGAGGGCGAACTCAGCGCCAAACAGGCAGGGTGCTGCTGCCACCAGGTCAATGCCATCCCAATAAGTCGGACGGATGGCATAACGGATTGAGGTGTGCTCACCCAGTGCCAACGGAAGGACCGTGTCGTCCTCCGAAACCTCTGTATCAGGGAGGATGCCAAACAGCGTTGTCAGCGATCCTTGGGGATCCAAATCAATCACCAGAACTCTGAGACCAAGCAGCGACAGGCCTTGCGCCAAGGTCATCGCTGTTGTCGTCTTGCCAACGCCGCCTTTGAAATTGGCGATCGCAATCGTCACAGCTTCAGCGCCAGCAGGGCGGAGCTTGTCCTTGCGGTACGCACGAATCCACGCGCGGGCTTCGCTCAGATTGAATTCCCTTCGGCTTCCTGTGGTGTTCAAGTTACCAGGAGGTAGGTCGCCTTTCGTCATACGATGGACGATGGTGCCCTTCTCGACGCCGCAGTAGCCGGCCAGCTGACTGAGGTTGATGATCAAATCTTGTTTGCGGGAGGTGGGATTGAGCATCACTGCCCGGACTTGATCCATCATCTCGGCCGAAAGCGCCGCCTGCTCTGCGATATCTTGTAGGTTGATGAGCGGTTTTCTGATGTTTTTCGCAGTTGCCATGGAAATCTCTCGTTTGAGTGAGTACCGGTGCATTTTACGGAAACATGCTGACTCGTGAGAATTTTGGTCAACAGCGTCGTTTTCTTACTGTCTCAACACTCCCGTTCCTGTTTTTTCTCCGCTTTGGTGTAGATCACAGGTTTAATTTTTCTAGATTCTCTAAACCCTTTAATACCTTTAGGTGCAAAAAAGTCCTTTTAAATCAAAGTCTTACATGCTTTTGCGTGAAGGTTTTCGGGAGTACTGGTGAGGGTTTTCGGGACAACCCGTGTGTGAACACGTTAGTTTTCGTGTGGCTTTTCGGGTGGTTTGGTGAGTGAAAACAGGATACAAGGGCCGCGTCGGTGGCTGGCTCTACAGGCTGCAGGGCCATCGCGCAAAAAACGGACTGAAAAATGGTCTGTGGTCCTGTGGGATGAACACTCATGTGAGAGTTTTCAGGAGTTCACGGAGGAGGGGAGGGTGCCTCGCCGTGTGGAGGTTGGGCGTTTCACGTGAGGTTTTTCAGGATGTAAGTGGACGGTGCCCGCTGACCGGATATGTGAACGACGCATTTCACACATGCTGCGGGCTGTAGTAGAGTCCGAAAAATGAATGACGTGGCCCACATCGCAACACTCGATCCGCTAAAGAAGCCGGTCAATGCCCTTGCGATCGTTCCTCAGAATAGAAAAATCACAGCCCTTGGCCGGAAGGCCTACAACGTGATGCTGAACATAGCGCAGGCTCAAGGGGTTGAAAAAGAGAGTTACCGGGCGCCCCTGTCTGAAATCGTGAGTGGGATTGACTACGGCTCCAACGACATGGAGCTGATCAAAAAGCATCTGCGTTCGATGGCCTCAACGATTGTTGAGTGGCAATCGCCTACGACAGGGGAGGGCAGCAAGTGGACGGTCTGTACCCTGATTGCTCATGCGGAAATCCTGAAAGAGCGCAATCAGAATTTTCTGGTTTGGAGCTACGCCCAGCCATTGAGACAAGAGCTGCTGTCCCCGGCGGTGTTTTCAAAGCTCTCCATCGGCATGCTCTCGCAAATGCATACTCATGCGGGGATCGTGCTCTATGAAATCTGCACCAGGTACAAGAACGTCGGGCGAACGTCTCGGCAGCATTGGCGTTGGTGGCTACCTGTTCTGACAGGGCATCCGGATACGGAGAAGCTTGCGAAGATAGAGTACCGCTTTTTTAAGCGAGACACCATCAAGCCGGCCATTGCGGAAGTGTGTGCGATCACTGACATTGAGATCGAGCTGGTTGAATACAAAGATGGCAAAAGCATCAGTGACATTCAGTTCAACGTCAAACACAAGGCACAAGCGGCGCTTCCGCTGAAGAGTCCCCCCAAACCGGTTGACCTATCTGTCGTGAAGAAGGCGGGTGAGTTGAACATCGCCGAAGAGAAGATCGAGGAACTCGTGGCCAGACATGGCGAGCCTGAAGTCAAGCAAGCACTTTCCGAGCTGGAGCAGCGGATTGTGAAGGCTTTTCCCGGGCCTGTTCGTGACCCCCATCGATATCTGAAAGCGCGGCTGTCAGGCGTACAACAGGTCGACACGGCGGCCAGTCAGGAAGAGATCGAAACACTTGCCCGTGCTGACACACAGAAAAAGCAAGTCGAGTTGAAGGCCTCTTGGCGTGATGAATGGCTGCGTCGCAAGAAGGCAGCGGTGGTCGGGTCAATTCAGGGTTTGTCGGATGACGTGGTGCGTGAATTGGAGGCAGGGTTGATTGCTGAACTCGTCGCTAAAAACGCGCACCCTTCCTTGATCAAACGTTTGCAGTCCAACGGGTGGGACCACCCCATGGTGAGGCACCTCATGGTTGACTACTACGCTACTGGGGCGCATGGCGAGGGGTGGGATCAGCCTTCAACGGAAGAATTGTTGGACATCGCAAGCGAGTCAATCAAAGTGTCTTGAAGACCTTTGAGTCAAAGTGTCTTGAAGACCTTTGAGGTGCCCACGAATCACACCGCAGTTGTCCAGGGTACGACCAAGTGTTGACGCCGACCGAAAACTGAGCCACTTTTTGGTGTGATGCCGACCTAAAACTGAGCCAGGTGTTTTACCTACCCTGCTGTTTTGTGCAGCAAGGGAATGAAGAGGGTGATCACCATGGAC
>Ga0116179_1002878_pt1 | contig 12136 bp, 9 predicted proteins | sample AD_UKC071_MetaG_FD_89751 | JGI IMG/M metagenome (GOLD analysis project Ga0116179, IMG submission 89751) | Active sludge microbial communities of municipal wastewater-treating anaerobic digesters from USA - AD_UKC071_MetaG | ecosystem: Engineered > Bioreactor > Anaerobic > Digestate | place: USA...
CCAAACACTTCCACAAATTTGCCCACTACGCCGTATTTGCGAAGCAATTCTGTAATACTGAGTACCAGGTCGGTTGCGGTGATGCCTTCGTTGAGTTTGCCGGTGAGTTCGAGGCCAATCACCTGCGGACAAGTAAAATATACCGGCTGCCCCAACAGGGCCGCTTCTGCTTCAATGCCACCGACGCCCCAGGCCATGACGCCAATGCCATTCACCATCGGCGTATGTGAATCGGTGCCCACCAGTGAATCAGGAAATACCCAGCCATCGCGTTCGATCACCGCCTTACACAGGTACTCGAGGTTTACCTGGTGGCATATCCCCATGCCCGGCGGTACCACCGTAAAATTATCAAAGGCCTGCTGCGCCCATTTGAGCAATTGGTATCGCTCCATATTGCGCTCATATTCATACACCACATTTTTTGTAAATGCATAGTCGGTACCAAAAAAATCTACCTGTACAGAATGATCCACCACCAGGTCGACCGGTATCAAGGGATTGATCTTGCTGCCATCCTTGCCCCGGCGCACCACTTCCGCGCGAATCGAAGCCATATCGACCACCGCCGGCACGCCGGTAAAATCTTGCATCAGCACCCGCGCCGGTTTAAACGGAATTTCTTTGTCCGTTCCCCCCGGCGCCCAGTTTACCAGGGTATTGAGGTGTTCATCGGTAATACCAAATCCATCGTGGTTACGCAACACGTTTTCCAACAATATCCGTATGGAAAAAGGCAAGGCGGCAATATTTTTTCCTTCTTTTTCGAGCTTGGTCAAAGAGGCTATTTTACCTGTCATATCGCTGCATTTTTATTACTTGTAATGTACGATAAAGTACATTTGATTCCATGTCGCTTTTCATTACTTCATTAAATTCGGGCAGTAACGGCAATTGTTACTATGTGGGCAACGACCAAGATGCTGTGCTGGTTGATGTGGGCATATCCGCCCGCGAAACGTTGCGCCGCATGCAAAGGCTGGGCCTGTCGCCGGAAAGAATAAAAGCGATTTTTGTTTCACACGAACACGGTGATCATATTACCGGTATTGTTGGCCTCTCGCGTAAATACAATATACCCGTGTATATCAGCGCCGGCACACACGAAGCCGCACGCCTCCCAATCAACGATGAACTTCGCCGGCATTTTAACAATAACGAATTGATGGTGTTGGGCAGCCTGCAAATAACTGCTTTCACCAAAGCGCATGATGCCGCCGATCCCTATAGCTTTACAATTAGCGACGGACTGGTAAATGTGGGTGTGTTTACCGACATAGGGCGTGTTTGTGCCAACCTGATCAGGCATTTCAAAACCTGCCACGCTGCATTTCTCGAAGCAAATTACTGCGAGCAAATGCTGGCCAACGGCTCCTATCCTTTTCATTTGAAAAGGCGGATCAGTGGCGGCCGCGGCCACCTCAGCAATAACCAGGCACTGGATCTTTTTACCCGTCATCGCCACGCACAACTTTCCCACCTGATTCTAGCCCATCTCTCTAAAAACAACAACGACCCCGACCTGGTGAACCGCCTGTTTTCTGCACAGCGGAAATCAACCCAGATTTTTGTTGCATCGCGATATCATGAAATGCCCCTACTAACGGTAAGGGCTAACCGCCAAATGGCTTTGTTCTGATCACTATTCGTTGCGAAGGTTTTTGACCGGGTTCGCAAAAGCGGCTTTCAACGAATGGAAACTAACCGTTAACAAACTGATCAGGGCTGCGCCGATGCCGGCGAAAAGAAATATCCATGCCGAAATACTTACGTGGTAATCATATTTGTTGAGCCAACCATGCAGAAAATACCAGGCGATGGGTATGGCCACGACGATGGAGATCAATACCAGTTTCAGGAAATCGAACGACATGGTTTTCCACAACTGGAATACCGAAGCGCCCAATACCTTACGAAGACCAATTTCGCGGGTGCGCTGCTCCGCCACAAACGATGCCAGGCCAAACAAACCCAGGCAGGAAATAAATACAGCCAGCACGGCAAAGAAAGCCGCCAGGTTACCAATTCTTTCTTCGTCGCTGAATTTACTCGCATATTCTTCGTCGGTGAACTTATAAGTGAAGGGACTACCTGGATCGTATTTTTTAAACACCGGTTCCATTTTCGCCAATGCCGCATGCATATTCGCTTCGCTCTTCACCCGAATGGTGATCACACTGGCCCAGCCATAGTCAAGAAAAAATATCGTTGGCTGTACGGGTTCATAGGGCGACTGCATCACCAGGTCTTTCACTACTCCCACCACAGTTCGGTCTTTGCCATTCCATTTGATGATCTGCCCCACAATAGGATGCATGCCCACGAGTTTTACGGCCGATTCATTTAGTATCAAGGCACCGGTATCAGTAGGAAATTCTCTGGAGAAATCTCTCCCTTCTTTGATCTGCCAGCGATGCACTTTTCCAAATTCATGCGTAACAGCAACCGTACCAAACAAGGGCACCGCATTGGGGTCCTTGCCTTTCCAGTCGAACCCGATTTGGTTGGACCAAACGCCGGTCGACGGACTACTAGATTCTGCCATGTCTTCAACAACACCGGTTCTCAACAGTTCCTCGCGCAGGCTATTGTATTTTCCCTGCAGATCGGGTGTATTCATCATCACGGTAAACAATCCCTCACGCGAATACCCCACGGGCCGATCGCGCGCGTATTCAATTTGCCGGAACACAATGATCACCCCAATGATCAACGCAATCGACACCGTGAACTGTAACACCACTAAGATCTTTCTCGGCAATGCAGCGAGGCGCCCGGCTTTGAACGTACCTTTCAATACTTTCACCGGTTGAAAACCCGACAAATAAAAAGCCGGATAACTGCCGGCAACGACACCCGTAATCAAAGTGATACCGACGGCCGACAACCAAAACAATCCATTGCCCCAGGGAATATGCATATCCTTCTGCGAAATATTATTGAAAAAAGGAAGTGCCAATAAAACAAAAAGCACCGCAAGTAAAAAAGCAAACCAACTCATCACGACTGATTCGGCTAAAAACTGATACACCAATTGACGCCTTTGCGAGCCGATGGCTTTGCGTACCCCTACTTCCCGGGCTCTTTTCTCTGACCTCGCCGTACTCAGGTTCATAAAATTGATACAGGCCAGCAACAATACAAATACACCGATGATGGCAAAGAGCCACACAAACGTTATTCTTCCCCCTACCTGTACACCGTTTTTAAATTCACTGTATAAATGCCACTGGCTCATCGGCAGTATGAGCAATGCCTCGTCGCCTTCTTTGGCATGCTTGCGCGACATATACCGAATCTTTTTGGAGACGGCAGCCATATCTGTACCAGGTGCCATTTCCACAAAGAGTTGCCAGGAGTGGTTCATCCATTCCGTTTCCGCATCTTTTACCCATTTTTCACCCGCTACATAGGTATCCCAGGGCAGCAATAATTTCGTTGCATAAAAACTACTGTTGCGCGGCAGGTCTTTAAACACACCGGCCACTTTCATGTCGTCTTTATTGTCGAATCGGATGGTTTTGCCCAATGCGCGTTCATTGCCGAAAATACTTTTTGCCAGCGACGCATTTATCAGCACCGATCGCGGATCGGTCAACGCATCGGCTTTGCCTTCGATCATTTGCAGCGACAGCATTTCAGGAAAAGGCGGCTGCACCCACATGCCATCGGCCGAAATTCTTTTTTCACCATAGGCCATGTTGTGTCCAAAATTCCAGGAAGCACGCGCAATGTTGGTGAAGTCGGCACCGTATTCCGTACGCAGGGTGGTTGATACGGGTAATGAAACCGCATTGCCCACAAATATTTCACCGTTGAAGGTTTGTATGGTTTCTATTTGAGCCAACCGATCATACCGGTCATGCACCTTGTTGAAACTAAGTTCATCCCATATCCATAAACCAATTAAGATCGTAACTGCCAACCCCACGGCCAGCCCCAGGATATTGATAGCACTGTAACCGGGACTTTTTTTCAAGTTCCGGAAAGCAACAAGGAAATAGTTTTTGATCATAATGGCCGTTTGGAGTATGAAATAGTACAGTTGGAACGAACCGGCTGCCCAATTAGTTACACCACGGTTCAAGCAGCAAACTACGTATTATTTCGTACATGAGCGATAAGGCCTTGTTATGCGGGCCGATGCTGCGGCGCCGGGCTGCCCCAACCCTGTTTTCACCTGACTGCCGGCGATGCTGGGTACAGCAGCCACCGGCTAATTCTGCGCCGAAAAGGTTAAAACCCACCCGGATCGGTGAAAAGGGCTGTTCTGGCAGGGTTTATGCTGAGTTTTGCCGCACCAACCATCCATCTGCCCCCTGGATCATCCTGGTGCCAGCGCACCCTGGTTAAACAGCAGAACATGAAGAAGAAGAAAAGCTCTATCCTGATTGTAGCGTTACTGTCTCTACTGGCACTGACACTGGTTTCCGCAAACGGTTATCGGGCGGAAGCAACGCCGATCGCTGCCGACACAACCACTGTTTCACGCCCAACCGATAGCCTGACCGGCAACTGGCACCTTGTTTTGTATCACCAACTCCTGCTTGATTCGATGGGCTTGAACCAAAAAGCCTATGAACTGGCACTGAAAGGTTGGGAAAAATTGCAAGCAGCCGGCACTGTTGCCGGTAATAGTTTGCTCACCATCGCCGATTTCAGCCAGCCCAGCGCCAAAAAGCGTTTATACGTCATCGATATGTTGTCGGGCAAATTGCTTTTCAACACCTATGTAGCGCATGGCCGCGGCTCGGGCAAAGACCAGGCGAAAAAATATTCCAATCGCCCGTCGTCGAACATGAGTAGTCCCGGTTTCTATCGCACGGCCGACACCTACTACGGCAGCAACGGCTATTCACTTCGCCTCGAAGGATTGGAGAAAGGCATCAACGACAATGCCGACCGCAGAGCGATTGTAATGCACGGTGCTGATTATGTAAATGAGTCGTTCGCCCGTACACAGGGTTATATTGGTCGCAGTCTTGGATGCCCCGCCATTCCGCTAAACATGACCCGTCCCATCATCAACACCATCAAAGAGGGAAGCTGTCTTTTCATTTATTCTCCACAAGTTGCCTACGCCAGTCGTTCGAGGCTCTTGCAGTAAAATAGTTGGTTATCTTTGGGCGATAAAGTAGACTTATGCTCAAAGTTGGCGTATTCGGTGTTGGCCACCTGGGGAAATTTCATTTGAACAATTGGAAGGAAATGGACAACGTAGAACTGGTTGGCTTCTACGACCCGAACGATGCCATGGCGGCCGATGTTTCCGCCCGCTATAACCTCAAACGATTCGACAATCCGCTTGACCTCATTCGCCAAATCGATGCAGCCGATATTGTTGCGCCCACCAATTTTCATTTTGAACTTTGTCAATTGGCCATCCGCAATGGCAAACATGTTTTTGTTGAAAAGCCGCTGGCCAACACGATGGAAGAAGCCCGCGAATTGGTGAAGCTGGTGAAGGAGTCAAATATCAAGATGCAGGTTGGTCATGTGGAACGCTTCAACCCGGCTTTTCTGGCCACCAAAAACCTGGCCCTGAATCCCATGTTTATTGAAGTGCATCGGCTCGCCGAATTCAATGCACGTGGCACCGAAGTAAGTGTGATACTCGACCTGATGATCCACGATATTGATATCATTCTCAGTATGGTGCAGAGCGGCGTTAAACATATTTCTTCCAGCGGTGTTGCCGTGATGACTGATACGCCTGATATTGCCAACGTACGGATAGAATTTCACAATGGGTGTGTAGCCAACCTCACTTCTTCGCGCATTTCGTTGAAGAAGATGCGTAAAATGCGGATCTTCCAGAAAGATGCCTATGTGGGCATTGATTTCCTGGAGAAGAAAACAGAAGTGATTCGCATGAAATCAGACGAAGCCGCGCCCGGTGCATTTGAGTTTGACCTCGAAACGCCCAAAGGAAAAAAAACCATCCAGGTAATGAATCCCGAATCGCCAACCGTCAATGCGATTCGCCTCGAACTGGAATCATTTCGCGATGCCATCCAAAACAATACCCGCACCGTAGTGTCTGAAACAGATGGTTTTAGTGCCATGGAAGTAGCTCACCAGATTTTGCATAAAATCGCACACAACACCATTAATAGCTGATGCAAGCCAAAAACAGCAAGCTAATATCGCCGGCATGGTATGCACTGAGTGATTATATCGCTGCCGGTTGCGTATGGTTTCTGTTTTACCTCTTCAGAAATAAATTACTCGGCTTTCAAAGTTTCAGCGACGGGCGCATCAACTTAAATAGCGGTGTCATCGACGGACTGATTGTTCTACCCATTGCCTGGGTTTTGTTATATGCCTTGCTGGGCAGTTATCGTTCGCTGTACAGAAAATCGCGGCTCTCTGAATTTACGACCACCGTTATCGCAAGCCTGCTGGGCTGTACCCTCATCTTCTTTGGCATTCTACTGAACGACGACGATCGATCACTCAATTATTACTATTCCATTTTCGCTTGCTTTTTCTTGTTGCAATCCAGCTTCACTTGGGCAGGGCGCTGGCTCATCTTGTTTGTGGTGCGCAGGCAGATCAAACACGGTGTTGTAAAATTCAACAGCCTGCTGGTGGGCGACAATGCAGCGGCAAAAAATCTTTATTTCGCTACGCGCGATCAGTTGCAGGATGAAGGGTTTCATTACAATGGCTACCTGGCGCCACAACCAAATGGCCTCAGTAAAAATATTCCCTGGCTGGGTGAACCCGAAACGATGGAAGCGACCATTGATGAACACCATATCAAACTGGTGGTATTGGCACTCGACCAGGGGCAACAGGAGGCCATGGAAAACTATGTGAAAAGGCTCAGTAAAAAAGAAGTAGAAATAAAGATTGTACCCAATATGCTGGGCATCTTATCAGGATCTGTGCGAACAGAAAAAGTTTTTAGTCCGCTGCTCACTGATATCAACACCGCGCCGATGCCGCTCTGGCAACAAAATGTAAAACGTTTGATTGATGTTTCGGTTGCGTTGTTAGCCTTGCTCTTATTGTCTCCCTTCCTGCTCTATATAGCCATTCGCGTCAAACTGTCCGGCCCCGGCCCGATTATCTACCGCCAGGAAAGAATCGGTTACAAAGGCCGGCCTTTTAACATTCTCAAATTCAGGAGCATGTTGGTGGATGCCGAAAAGAATGGCCCGGCTTTATCGTCTGACAATGATCCGCGCGTTACCAAATGGGGCCGGGTCATGCGCAAGTGGCGGCTCGATGAACTACCACAACTTTGGAATATTTTACAGAACGACATGAGCCTGGTAGGTCCGCGGCCCGAGCGTAGTTATTATTTCAATCAACTCGCTGACATCAATCCGTATTACAATTACCTGCTGAAACTGAAACCGGGACTTAGTTCCTGGGGCATGGTGCAGTTCGGTTATGCCACCAGTATCGCTGAAATGCTCGAGCGCATGAAATACGATCTGCTTTACCTCGAAAACATATCACTGGCACTCGACTTCAGGATCATGTTTCATACCATTAGAATCATTGTTTCAGGAAAAGGCAAATAATATGCACAAAATTTTGCTGTTCGTTTGCCTGTTGGGCATAAAGTGGGGGCTTGCGCAATCCTGGCAGCAGGACCTGCATTATCGCATTGATGTACAATTGCAGGCCGATACCAAAACAGCCGATTGCATGTGGCAACTCGACTACAGCAATAACAGTCCCGATACCCTGCACAGCATCTGGATGAGCATTTCACCCAATGCCTGGAAAAACGACCGCACTGCTTATAGTGAACAATTGCTTCAACTGCGGCAAACTGATTTTTATTTCAGCAACGAAACAGAAAAAGGATATATCAGCCGGCTTTCTTTTCGGATGAATGGAAAACTGGTAACGACCAAAGCGCATGCTACCTGGCCCGATGTAGTGGAGTTGGTATTGACAGAGCCGATAGCGCCGGGCGCTTCGGTACACCTCGAGTCGCCTTACCATGTGAAACTACCGAAGCTGATCGATCGCTTCGGGTATGCCGACAATGTTTTATGTTTTGCCGACTGGTATCCGCGCCCGTTGGTCTACGATGAAAACGGCTGGCATATCATGCCCACGTTGCGGCAAGGCCCGTTGTACCAGGATGCAGCCAGCTTTGAAGTCAATATCCAAACAGGGAATGGCTGGCAGATAGCCAGCGCGGCGCGGCCGGCACAATCGACCGAAAGCAATTACTACCAGTTCAATGCAGCCCGTCAAATTGAGTTTACCTGGATGGCCTTCCCCCGTTCAGTAACAAAGCCAGCCACCGCTGGCGATGCTACGCGCAAAAATGGAATACAGTTATACGATATCGGTGTCGGTACAAAAACAACCGGGGTCACTGAACTGGCAGAAAAAGTTTTGGAAAACCGGCGACTTGAACTGGGCGATTATCCCTACGCATCTGCACAAATAATAACCGGCTGGCCCACGCAGCCAGTGTATATACCAGGCTGGATTCTTATTCCCAAACAGGGGCGGCAAACCGATCTGGCACGCGTAATTGACCGGCAGGTACTCGAGCAATACCTGTACAGTATCAATATCAATCACCGCGAAAAACCCTGGCTGGTAAAGGGCCTGGTGAATTACCTGCAATCGCCCGACCAACTAACGGCAACCGATACCCGAAAGCTACAGTATATCAATTCGCGTCGCTGGCAACAGCCCTTCCTGACACCGGCCGACAGCCTGCCCTTGTATAACCTGGAAGCTATGACATCGGTAAAAGGCGGCATGCATTTCAGGGAAGCAGCAAAAGCGCAGGGAATACGCGCCTATGACAGTAGCCTGCAACGGGCTTTGCAATTGTATCGTTTCCAACGCCCACCCGCTACCTGGATGCCCACACCCGCCGATAGCAGCATATCAGCTTTACATCCTTCGTCGGTTGCGTTAAATCTTTTTCCTTTCCGCCGGTCGTCGCCCGGAAAATATGCATTTGGCCTGCTGCCCGCTATCGGTTATAATCATTACGATGGGGTAATGGGCGGACTCCTATTGCACAACATCGAAGCCTGGCAGCCAAAACTGGAATACCTCGTGGCGCCCTTGTACGGATTCAGGAGTAAGAAATTTTCGGGCCTCACCGATATCAGGTATAATCTCTACGGCAAACAATACCGAAGCAACTGGCAGATCGGCGTGCAGGCCGCTTTGTTCAGCATGGATGAGCTCACGGGCAACGATGGTCGGGAGGTTTTTCGCTTCAGCAAAATAGCGCCTTATATCCGCTGGCAATTGCCGGAAACAGATCCTTGGTCGTACCGGCAGCGATCTATTCAATTCAAGTCTTATTTTATCGGCGAGAATGAATTGCAATACAACAATAGCAACTACTTTATGAGCACCACGCATCGCCAATTGCAGCAACTGGTGCTACACTGGAAAGACGATCGCATTTTGTATCCTTACGATTATAAATTACAGGTCGACTATCAGCCCGACTTTACGCGCGTTGCTGTTGAAGGAAAATATTTTTTCAATTATCCGAAACCCGGTCGCGGTTTTTCCCTGCGTGTTTTTGCCGGCAAATTCTTTTACAACCAATCCACGCACAGCCAGTTGGGCCTTAGTCGCTATTTTCTCAACCTGACAGGTGCCAATGGATACGAAGACTACACCTATTCCGATTATTTTGTGGGCAGGAATGAATTTGCCGGCTGGCAAAGCCAGCAGATCATGGAGCGCGACGGCTTCTTTAAAGTGCGCACCGATTTATTGAACAGCAAGATTGGCAAAACCGACGACTGGCTGGCTGCCGTGAATATGCGCACCGATATTCCCGACGGTATCAATCCGCTTTCGCTATTACCGGTACGCGTGCCGCTGCGGCTCTTTGCCGATATGGGCACCTATGGCGATGCCTGGTCAGAAAACTACGACGGGCAACGGATTTTATTTGATGCCGGCCTGCAGGTGTCGCTGCTGCACGAAGCCATTACTATTTTTATCCCCGTCATTGCCAGCAAACCGTTTCGCGACTACAACAAATCAATACTCGGCGAAAACCGATTTTGGAAAACAGTTTCATTTTCCATCAACCTGGAAACGCTGCGCAATAAATCAATGCAGGCGAATTTCGGGAAATAGTCATGCAGCCCGATTCAACCATACGATTGTTGCGCCGCGAAGCCCTCGATGAAAACCGCTGGCAAGCCTGTATCGACAAAGCTGCAAATGGTCTTATCTACGGCCAGCACTATTACCTCGATGCGTCTACGGAGAACTGGTGGGCTCTGGTAGCGGGCGATTATGAAACAGTAATGCCGCTCACCTGGCGAAAAAAAAACCTGTTTAGTTATCTATTCCAGCCGCTTTGGTGCCAGCAGTTGGGATTGTTTTCGTCAGAACCGATAAACGCCGCCTTAAGTGCCGCCTTCGTTCGCAAAGCGAAAGAATATTTTTCTTTTGGCGAGATATGCCTGAACTATGGAAACCCTCTTCCCGGCAGCAGGCACCGAAATAATTATACGCTCGACCTCAATAGAAACTATGCAACGATCAGCAAACAATACAACGAGAACCTTGGTAGGAATTTGAAAAAAGCGGCAGAGCGCGAGTTGCGCTACGACCAGTCTATCGCCTACGCCGACAGTATTGACTTTTTTCGCGCCAATTACGAACACCGCATCAATAGTAAAGAGAACGACTGGTTAACATTAAATGCAATTTGTCAAACCCTGCAACAACGAAACCAGTTGCTGGTGCGTGCAGCCATTGCCGATAACCAGGTGGTTGGCAGTTGCCTGGTGCTGCGAGACAATAAGCGATTGTATTTGCTGGTGATCGCTACCAATGAAAAAGGCAAAACGGTATCTGCGAGTCATTTTATCATTGACCAATTGATACAGGAATTTCAATCTCAGCCATTGCTACTCGACTTTGAAGGATCAGATCTGCCGGGCATCGAACGCTTCTATGGGGGATTCGGCGCCAGCAACCAGCCTTATTTCTTTTATGGCTGGAACCAGCTTCCAATTCCGTTTCGCTGGTGGAAGCCGCGTTATTTGTAAAAATCAGACAATTCTTCCGGAATATACACCTGGTTGTAAAATTCGGCCAATCAGCCCCCACTATTTCGTTTTGTTTAGACCCCAACACTAGTTTGAAAACCAAAGCTTTAAGATAACGAATACAATGGCCCAGATTGCCGAAAATTCTCCCTGTACCTGGTCCGGGGTGGAAGAACTATAGTCCTGCGCCAGCGTATCCACATTGCCGTGGATATCATCACTGTAAAGGCAGGCGGCATTGCATTATGCCGGCAAGAAAGTAAATTTGAATACTATTTCGCGATAGCCTGCCGCCAATACCAATTGGAATCAAGGCTGAAAAAACTGACCACAGGAGTCAAGGCCGCCGAAAAATAAACCGCCGAAAGATAACGCTCCTATTTGCTTTCCCGGACAATTAAATTAAAGTCGACGCACATAAAACCATTTAAAGAATCAACCATGCAAACAATAACAATAGACATTATCAATAACAAAGCGGTACGACTTTTACATGACCTGGAATTGCTACAACTCATACGAGTACGCAGAGAAAAACAAAACCCGGTTGACTCCATTGACTGGGCGGCCAAATACAAAGGGGCAATGACAAAACAACCCATATCCGATATTGATGACCAGTTAAATGAACTACGCAACGAATGGGAATAAAATATTTGTGGGACACCAACACCGATATTTATTATCTGCCGCAGCAGTTTCCGCCCGGTGCCGAAAAATTCATGGATGATTTGGTGAAGGATGAGCAACCCGTAATCTCTGCCATCACAGAGATAGAACTACTTTGCTGGAAAACTGCCGCCGAAAAAGATTTGGAAGTACTGCATAATTTTATAAACGATGCACTAGTGGGTACGCCGATAGGATTGATCAAGTAACGCCGAAGCAAATTGATCAGTTGTTTTTGATTTAATGGATTCTATATCAATCGGCTGTCACTGGTCAAGCTTTTTCGGCGCGCGGTGGTCAATTCAATCGGCGCTTGCACTTGTTGCACAATATTTTAAAAGTTAAAATTATGGGACTGATAAAAGAACCGAAAAACATAGACTTATCGACCAAGTCCGAACCTTGGACAGAACAGGAACTTATCGACTTTAGGAAGTTAATGCAAG
>Ga0116179_1002881_pt1 | contig 12132 bp, 10 predicted proteins | sample AD_UKC071_MetaG_FD_89751 | JGI IMG/M metagenome (GOLD analysis project Ga0116179, IMG submission 89751) | Active sludge microbial communities of municipal wastewater-treating anaerobic digesters from USA - AD_UKC071_MetaG | ecosystem: Engineered > Bioreactor > Anaerobic > Digestate | place: USA...
AATCACTTCAAGCGCGTTCTGACCATACCGCGCTATGGCTATGCCGGACACCACTTCACCTTCGCCGTTGAGTTCGGTCAGGCCGCGCCGTTCGTCAGGCGTCAGTTCCACCCTTGCGATGTCGCGGATCAGCACGGGCGTGCCCTTGTCGCTCTTGACGACCAGCATTTCGATATCCGCCTTGCCGCGCAGGTAGCCCATGCCACGCACCATGTATTCGGTCTCGGCCATCTCCACGGCGCGCCCGCCGACGTCGCGGTTGGAGTCCCGGATCGCCTGGGCCACTTTCATCAGCGGAATGCCAAAGGCGCGCAGCTTGACCGGATCGACCGTGACCTGGTAGGTCTGCACGAAGCCGCCGACCGATGCCACCTCGGCCACCCCGTGCGCCTTGGTCAGCTGGTAGCGGACATACCAGTCCTGAATGGAACGCAGTTCGGCCAGCGTCTTGTCTTTCGCCAGTAGTGCGTACTGGTAGACCCAGCCCACACCCGTGGCGTCCGGACCGATCTGCGGCGTAACCCCCTTGGGCATGCGTCCGGAGGCGAAATTGAGGTACTCCAGCACCCGCGAGCGGGCCCAATAGATGTCGGTGCCGTCCTCGAAGATGATGTAGACGAATGACGCGCCGAAGAAGGAAAACCCGCGCACCACTTTCGACTTCGGCACCGACAGCATGGCGGTCGTCAGCGGGTACGTGACCTGGTCCTCCACCACCTGCGGCGCCTGCCCGGGGACTTCGGTGTAGACGATGACCTGCACGTCCGAGAGGTCCGGCAGGGCATCGATCGGCGTGCGCAGGACAGCAAAGACGCCCCACACAGTGATGAAAAGGGTGGCGAGCAGGACCAGGAAACGGTTCCTGCCCGACCAGTCGATGATGTGGGCCAGCATGGTGTCTCCGGGTCAATGACCGGTGTGGGCTTTTGCTGCCGACGCTGGTGCACCAGCGGAGGCGTTCACCGCCACTGGATCTACCCTGGTGATGACCCATTCGCCGGGCTGGCGCTCAATGAACTCGATGGCGATTTTGGCGCCGGGCTTGAGCCCTTGCAGCAGCGACGCATTGGCGGCCTTGAATTCCATGGTCATGGCCGGCCATTTCAGGCTGGGCACCGGGCCGTGACTGAGGCTGATCGTGCCCGCCTTCGCGTCCACGCTGTCGACGGTGCCTTCGCCCTGGTGGCCGGCGCCCTTGGGTGTGCCCGGGCTCGTCGTTGAGGGCATTTCAGCCTTGGCGGGTGCCGCAGCGGGGGCGCTGCTGAAGCCGCTGATCGCTGCCTTGAGATTGCTCTCGGCGTCGATCAGGAAGTTGGCCGCCACCACCACCTGCTCGCCGTCCTTCACACCTTCGATGACTTCCACGTACGTGTCGCTGCGCGCACCCAGCTTGACCTCGCGCGGCTCGAAGCGCCCTTCGCCTTTCTGGATCAGCACGATCTGGCGCTTGCCGCTGTCGATGACAGCCGACACCGGCACGCTGACCACCGACCCTTTGCTCGATACTGACAGTTCCACCTGCGCGAACATGGCCGGCTTGAGCAGCAGGCCCGGGTTGGCCAGTTCCACCCGGACCGGCACGGTGCGCGTCTCCGCCTTGAGCGTCGGATAGACATAGGTCACCTTGCCCTCGAACAGCTTGTCGGGATAGGCATTGATCCTGATCTTCGCTGTGGAACCAGACTTGATCAGCCCGATGTCCTGCTCGAAGACATCGGCGATGACCCAGACAGAAGACAGGTCGGCCACCTGATAAAGCGCCTCGCCGGGCATGAAACGCATGCCCTGGAGCGCCTTTTTCTCGGTCACGATCCCGGAGGCTGTGGAGCGGAAGGTCAGGGTCCGCTTCGCCTCGCCCGAGCTGGCCAGCGCCTTGATCTGCTCATCGGAGATATCCCAGTTTCTCAGGCGTTGCAGGCTCGATCCGGCAAGCTGCTGCATGCCCGCCAGCGCAGGGCCGCCGGCCTCCTTCAGCGAGGCCACGCCCTGCACGGCAATGGCGTATTCGCGCTGGGCGGAAACCAGTTCTGGGCTGTAGACCTCGAACAGCGGCTGGCCCTTGCTCACGGGCTGCCCCGTGACGTTGACATGCAGGCGTTCGACGTAACCTTCAAACTTTGGCGCGATGGCATAGAGCCGACGCTCGTCGGGCTCGACCCGGCCCGCGGCACGCACGGTCCGGTCCAGCGTGCGCGACTGGGCGGCCTGTGTTCGAACGCCGAGCTTCTGGACCTTTTCTGTGCTGATCCTGATCTGACCGGCTGCGGCCGGCTCGCCCGTGTCCTCACCTTCGAAAACGGCAATGTAGTCCATGCCCATCGGGTCTTTCTTCGGGGTGGGCGAAGTGTCCGGCAGGCCCATCGGATTGCGGTAGTGGAGAAGTTTTCTTTCCTTTTTCCCGGCCTCTCCGGCCGCAGTCGTGGCCCCCGCCGGGGCCGCAGTTGTGCCAGCGCTCGTCGCAGTGCCCCCCTTGCTGCCCAGCCAGTAGCCGCCACCTGCGGCCAGCAGGCCCACGGCAACGATGCCCATCGCCAGTCCGGCACCATGTTTCATAGATCTTCTCCCAAAAGTTTTTCAATTTCAGCCAGCCGGACCTGCCCCTCAAACCGGGCCTTGATCTGGTTCTGCCGGGCCTGGCGGATGGCTCGCTGCGCTTCGAGCAGCGTGGCGAAATCCACCTTGGTGTTTTCATAACTCGCCAGGGCGGAATTGAAAGTCAGCTCAGCCTGGGGCAGCAGGCTTGCCGTCGCCAGTGTTTCAATGCGTCGCGTGGCCTCGATGCCCGCCAGATTCTCGGAAAGGTCGGACAGCACCTGGTTGGCCACGGCTTCCTTGCGCGCACGCGCAGCCGCGAGCATGGCCTCGGACTCGCGTTCCTGGGCGCGCCTTGTTTCCTGCTGCAGCGGGATGTTCACCTCAAGCATCAGGGTCCACTCCTTGAAGGATGTCTGGTATTGCGTGGGCTGGATGCCGATCATGAAGTCGGGAATACGGTTTTTGTAGGCCAGTTCGCGACCTTTCTCGGCCGACTTGACGCGAGCCTCTTCAGCGAACAGTTGTGGATTTCGGCTGCGCACGCGCTCTTCCAGCGTGGCGAAGTCGAGTTGTGCCGGGGCGGGCCAGGGGCGTTCCAACGTCGGCTCGGCCAGGGGCGCCGACGCCGGGCGCGCCAGCAAGGCATTCATGCGCGCGTTCACCTGGCGCGCTTCGGCGTCCTGTGTGACCAGTTCACTGCGCATGTTGGACTGCTCGACCTGCGCCCGGATCACGTCCTGCTGGGCCGCCAGACCGCTGGCGTAACGCACCTGGGCGATTTTTTCCAGACGCACCATCAGATCCAGTATTTCCAGCGTCAGTCTGCGGTTGCCTTGCAGATAGAAGCGCTGGGCCTGCGCAATCTTGACCTTGGCCGCCAGCTCGGCCCAGGTACCCTGCGCCTTGCCCTGGACCCCTTCGGCCTCGAACGTCGCGATCTCCCGTTTGAGATCGCGCTTGCCAAACCAGGGCAGTTCCTGCGTCAGCGTGTACTTTGTGCCACCGACGTTGCCGGGCCACAGATTCGGGTTCTGCTCGCCGCCCTTGGTGATGTCCATCAGTTCCAGCCGGAAGCGGGGGTCGGGAAACGCACCGGCGGGTGTCACGCGTTCGGTGGCGGCCAGGACTTCGGAGCGCATGCTGGCGTACTCGGGATTTCGCTCCCGGGCGATGGCCAGCAGCGTTGGCAGGTCCGCGCCAGGCAAGGGCGCCTGCGCGTGCGCGGCCAGGGCCGACACGGCCAGGGTGGCCGTGAACACGAGGCTTCGGTGTATCAGGCATGATTTCATTCGAGGTGTCCCTTTTGTATTTCGGGTTTGGCCGCTGGATGCGCAAGTCGTCGCAGCGACCTGATCCGCCAAGGTTTTGGAGGGAAATCGTGCTCATCCCATCGTCGGTTGGTCATGTTCTGCTACTTTATCGGGAGTATTCAGACTGCGTGGGCTGTCGCGACTGGAGCACAGAATCAACCCCGGTGCGGCGCAGGCGCAATGCATTGCCTATCACCGACACCGAACTGAAGCTCATTGCCAGCGCCGCGATCAGCGGTGACAACAGCCAGCCGGTCATCGGATACAACACGCCAGCGGCGATAGGAATGCCCAACGCGTTGTAAAGAAAGGCGAACACCAGGTTCTGCTTCATGTTGCCCACTGTGGCTTGAGACAGCGCGCGCGCAATGGCGATCCCGCGCAAGTCGCCCTTGACCAGCGTGACTTGAGCGCTGTTCATTGCGACGTCCGTTCCGGTGCCCATGGCAACGCCGACATCGGCCTTGGCCAATGCAGGCGCATCGTTGATGCCGTCCCCCGCCATAGCCACGATACGTCCTTCCTTCTGCAGTCGCTCGACCAGATGCAGCTTGTCTGCTGGCTTGACCTCGCCATGGACCTCGTCGATGCCCAGACGCACGCCCACCGCCCGGGCCGTGGTCAGCCCATCGCCGGTAGCCATCACGATGCGAATTCCGGCCGCTTTCAGTGTCACCAGGGCCTCCGGGGTGCTGCTCTTGATGGGGTCGGACACGGCCAGGAGGCCCGCCAGCTGGCCATCGACCGCCAGATGCATCACGCTGGCGCCTTCCGCGCGCAGGACTTCGGCCTGGGACACCAGCGCATCGACCGCGACACCCAGTTGCTGCATCCAGGTCGTGTTGCCGAGGGCAAGCTGGTGCCCCGCGACCTGTCCGCGCACCCCGATGCCCGAGCCGGATTCAAAATTCTGCGGCTTGTCCAGCGACATGCCTCGCTCGCGGGCCGCACGCACGATGGTTTCGGCCAGCGGGTGCTCGCTGCCTTGGTCCAGGCTCGCGGCCAGGCGCAGCACCTCGTCGGCCTCGAAGCCCGGCGCGGGGGTCGCGCGATCGAACGCCGGTCGCCCTTCCGTCAGGGTGCCGGTCTTGTCGATGATGAGGGTGTCAACTTTCCGCAGGTTCTCGATGGCTGCCGCGTCGCGGAACAACACGCCCTTGGTCGCTCCAAGCCCGGTGGCGACCATGATGGACATCGGCGTGGCCAGTCCCAGGGCACAGGGGCAGGCGATGATCAGCACCGACACCGCGTTGATCAGGCCGAATACCCAGCTGGGCTCCGGACCAAAGAATCCCCAGACCAGAAAAGTCAGTGCGGCAATGGCCACGACCGTGACAACGAAGTAGCCTGCCACCACATCGGCCATACGCTGCATCGGGGCTCTGGAGCGTTGCGCCTGGGCGACCATCTGGACGATCTGGGCCAGCATGGTGGCTGAGCCGACCCGCTCAGAGCGCATGACAAGGGCACCGCTGGTGTTGAGCGTGGCGCCAATCACTTTGTCACCCGCTCGCTTGCTCACCGGAACAGGTTCACCCGTGAGCATCGATTCATCGACCGCGCTGCTGCCTTCGACCACTACGCCGTCCACCGGCACTTTTTCACCTGGGCGGATGCGCAGCAGGTCGTCCACGTGGACGTGGTTCAAGGGCACGTCTTCTTCCACGCCATCCGCGCGGATGCGGCGGGCGGTCTTGGGCGCCAGGCCCAGAAGCGACTTGATCGCGGCCGAGGTCTGCGACCGGGCCTTGAGTTCGAGCACCTGGCCCAGCAGGGTGAGCGAGATGATCACGGCTGCCGCTTCGAAATAGACCGCCACGCGGCCCATGGAGACGAACGAGGCGGGAAACACCTGTGGCGCGATGGTCGCCACCACGCTGTACACGAACGCGGCGCCGGTGCCCAGGCCGATCAGCGTCCACATGTTCGGGCTGCGGTTCACGACCGACTGCCAGCCACGGCTGAAGAACGGCCAGCCGGCCCATAGCACGATGGGCGTCGCGATGACCAGCTCGACCCAGCTCTGAATGGCCATGTCCATCCACTGAAGGCGATGGCCCAACATGGCGAGCACAAAGACGATCACCGTCAGCGGCAAGGTCCACCAGAACCGGCGCTGGAAGTCCCGCAGTTCGGGGTTGTCGTCGTCATCGAGATCCGGCAGCAAGGGCTCAAGCGTCATGCCGCACTTGGGGCAGTTGCCGGGATGGTCCTGCCGTATCTCAGGATGCATGGGGCAGGTGTAAATCGTGCCCGGTGCGGCCACAACTTGTTTTGGGCGCAGCGACTCAGCCGTTGCGGCGGGGGCCACGAATTTGGCCGGATCGGTAGCAAACTTGCCTTGACATTTTGCGCTGCAGAAGAAGTAGGTCCGACCTTTGAGCGCCAACTTATGTTGCGACTGATCTGTGACAGTCATGCCACATACCGGGTCTGTCAGCGCCCGTGCTGGCGCGACATTCCCGTCGGCCTCTGGCTTGTGAGTCAAGTGCTCTGGGAGGCGCTCTGGGGGTGTGGGATCGTTCAATTCATTCTTGCTCATGGCCTGACTCCTGAAAACTGGAAGGCGAGACCGCAAAGCGCTTTTCTTTTGCGCCGGAAAATGGCGGCGATCCGTCAACCCCGGTACGCCAACATCGAGGGCGCGGCGTCCATGTCGTCCTTCATGCAGCCCGCCTTGGTCCCGATGACTGGCAGCCGTCAGGGCCTATTTATGGAACGTGGTGTGGTTGTGGCCCTGTATCTTCTTGGTCCCTGATGCAGCGCTCGCTGGTGCTGCGGCAGCGCTGGCTGGAGTGCAGGGCTTCTTGGGTGCCGGAACCAGGCCTTTGTCCACGGGATGGCTGTGAGGGGTGACAGTTCCTTTCGCGCAATCGACAGTCGTTGAGGGTGCATCGGCTGCAGGTGCAGCTTGCTGCGCGTGCGCACCAATGCTGCTGATGGCTGCAACAAGGCCGGCCAGGATGAGATGAGAGGTTTTCATGATGAGACTTCTTTGGTTAAAAAATGGACGTTGTCGGTGACCCAAGCGAACGCATGGACAATTCGAGGTAGGAAAATTTAAAAATTGGTAAAGACGTTCCTCAAAGGCCTAGCTGGCGCTGGATCTCTGACGCCAATGGGGAAAGAACCGTGGCGTACCCTGGACGTAGCGCTCAAAGTCCGCCCCAAACCGGTCACGCATTTCTGCTTCTTCAGTGACCGTCAGGCGTCCATACATGGCCACCAGGACCGGGAACATGAGCAGAGTCAACAACGTCGGCCACTGAAACAGGAAGCCCAGCAGGATCAGCACGAACGCCACGTACTGCGGATGCCGGATGACTGAATAAGGACCTGCAGTCGCCAGCGTATTCCGGCGTTGGGCGTGGTACAGGACCTGCCAGGCGCTGGAGAGCAGGTAAAAACCGCAGGCCAGGGCGACGTAACTTGCAATGTGCAAGATGCCAAAGTGTGGGTTGCCCTTCTCGCCCAGCAAGGTCGACCACAAGTGGCCTGCATTGTGGGACAGCAGATCCAGACCCGGGTACCTGGTTTGCAGCCATCCCGACAGCACGTAGATGGTCAGCGGGAAACCGTACATCTCGACGAACAGGGCCACGATGAAGGCTGAAAAAGCCCCGAAAGTCCGCCAGTCCCGCGCTGTTGCCGGTTTGAAAAGACTGTAGGTAAACATGATAAAGATCGCCGAGTTGATGGCCACCAGGAACCAGAGGCCGTAGGCTGACTGATCGTGGCTCATGACGACGCTCCCGGCTTCGGCGGCTCCGGCTTGTCAGCACCGGTTTGTGGCCCATTGCCACCTTGGTGATGGCCGTGACCGTGGTGCATGAAGACATGCATCAGCGGACAGGCAAGCAGCAGCAAGAAAGGCAATGCGCCGACGACATGCGCCAGGTGCTCCGTCAACAGTAAGTAGCCCGCGACCGCGCCAATGAACATGAAACCAATTGAAAAGCGGGAACCCCAAAAACCGGGTGGCCGCTCATGCTCTTCGTGGTTGTTGCTCATGGCGATCGCTCCCTTACGGGGTGGCTGACGCGGGCATGCGATCCATCATCATTTGCATCATGGATTGCATCATTTCCATGCGCATTTCCATCATCTTCTGGCGGTCGCTCATGCTCATCGGTTTGGCTTTTTGACCCTGCATTTCACCCATGCCTCCCATACTGGCACCGCCCATCATGGCCATTCCATCCTGCATGAGCTTCATGTGCTCAGCCATCAAGGCTTGACGTTGTTCCGGAGATTTAGCTGCGGCCATTTTTTCGTGCATGACCTGCATCGCTTTCATCTGCTGTTCCATCCCAGCCATCTGCCCCTGGCTCATGGCCTGCGGTGAAGGCGCAACCTTGGACGCAGAGGGAGCCGGTGATGAACCAGCGGGATGATGCTGCGTGTGTTCAGCGGCGGTTTGCGCCGCCGCCCCCAGGGAAGCCGCTGCCACCAGTAGACTCAGGACCGCATTGCGAATGTTTGACATGATGAACTCCGATCGTTAATTTCAAAGGAAAGTACCGTTGTCGCTGGCAATCGGGTCGCAGTGCCAAGGTACCCAAAAGGGCTGGTAGTCAGCCCTTTATCCCCGGACGGTTTTCGACGTCCGGGAGATTTCATTTATTTGGCCTGCTGGATGTCAGTCACGACCATCATCCCGTTGTCGTTGACGGCCATGAACTTGACTTTGTCGCCGATCTTGACGGCGTCAAGCAAGGCCTTGTCTTTGGCGGTAAACACCATCGTCATTGGGGGCATGTCCAACTGCTTGATTTCGCCGTGTTTGAGGGTGATTTTTCCGGCATCCTTGTCGATTTTTCGAACTTCGCCGTCTGTCATGGCTGCGGTTTTCGGCATGGTCATCTTGCTGTGATCCACCGTGGCTTGCGCAAAGCCAGCCCCAGGCAGGGCAACACCCACAGCAAGTACAGAGAGGGCGAGAAATTTCTTGATGGCGTTCATGGTTTCCTCATGAGTAAGTGTTGAAAACATTGCTGCTGCCGTCCTTGAGGACCAGCAACACCTCGTAGCGGTCGTGGCGGCCACCATAGGCCGGTCCGTCCATTCCCGGCGATCCGACTCGCATGCCCGGCACCGCCAAGCCCAGGGCTTGAGGCTTATCCTTGAGCAACCTTTGAATGTCGCTGGCAGGGACGTGGCCCTCGATCACATAGCCCTGAATCAGCGCCGTATGGCAAGAGCCCAGCTTTTTCGGGAGACCCAGTTGAGCCCGAACGACGTTATTGCCGGATTCATGCACCGTGACTCTGAAACCGCTTTTTTCGATGTGAGCAATCCAGTCCTTGCAGCATCCGCAACTTGGATCCTTCCAGACCTCAATGAGTTTGGACTGCTGCGCGAGCACAAGACCGGTCGAGGCGAATGCAATACCGGCCATGCTGCCCAATAACAGGCGTCGCTGCATATTGATGATGTTCATGGTGTTAAGTGATCCGTTAAGTTGAGTTGCTACCTGGTCACCTTGACCAGGCCTTTCATCCCTGCTTCATAGTGGCCCGGATGAAGGCATGCAAAGTCCACGTTGCCAGATTTGGTGAATTGCCAGACAACTTCCCCTTGCTTACCTGGGGCCAACGACACCTTGTTCGGCTCGTCGTGCTCCATGTCAGGGAACTTCTTCATCAGCTCGTAGTGCTCGGCGAGTTCTTTCTTCGTGCCCAGGCTGAATTCATGCTTCACCTGACCAGCGTTTTTCACGGCAAAGCGGATGGTTTCACCCTTTTTGACCTTGATTTCCGAGGGTGTGAATCGCATGTTGTCGCTCATCTCGACGCTGACGGTTCGACTCACTTTGGCCGCAACACCTGGTTTTCCAATCGCGGTGTCCTCATCCCCATGACCACCTGCGTGTGTGCCGCTGGCCAGTGCGCCGGAAGACAATGCAAGCGCTGTCAAGAGACCAAGGCCAAGCAATTGAGTTGAATTGGGTTTCATAAGGTTCTTTGTGGTGGTGATGTGAGCGCGGCGGTAATCTGGGACCAATATCATTTAGGTTTCTCAGGAATGAAGTTTGACCTTCTGTGTCCGACATAAACGTGACCGGTCGATTACAAATTTGTCATTTCTTTGGTGGCTCCAGCCCATGGACGGTGACTCCCTTGTCAAGTTGGGGGTGATCCACGGTCGGATCATTGCTTATCAGAATTGCTTTCACCGCATCTACAGGTCCGATGTCGTGCCATCGCTCGCCTGATCCGGAGGCTGCGGTCACTGCCTCTAAGCACCCGTGTCGACAGGTCATTCGCCAGCGCTTTTGAAGGACACGGGTGCAGTAGTCAAACGAGATTGCGCGCGAATCAATGCCGAGGGCTTGCGCGAGTAACTCGCAATCGCAATGTCCGCCATGCCTGATCTTTTGGGCATGGTTAAAAGCATCGGTCATCGAGTCGGATTTGGGGATCTGGCAGGGATCAATGATCCGAATGGGAGGAGGGCTTTCGCACCTGGACGACCGTGTCAGAGGTGTTCTTGTTTGCACGCGGCATTGATTGACCCCCTTCGGACTTGAAGCGTGCCGGTTCCGCAATCGCGCCGGTGTATTCGTGCGCCACGGTGCCCGCGGGATGCTTGAACCACCCCGGGTCTTTGTAATCCCCCGTTTTTTGCTCCTTGCGCACTTTCAGCACGCTGAACATGCCGCCCATCTCCACACTGCCGAAGGGTCCCTGTCCTGTCATCATGGGAGCGGTGTTGTCCGGGATGGGCATTTCCATTTCAGCCATGTCGGCCATGCCGCGTTCACCCATCACCATGTAGTCGGGAATCAGCCTGCTGATCTTCCTGGCGACATCCCGGTGATCCACGCCGATCAGGGTTGGAACATCGTGACCCATGGCGTTCATGGTGTGATGGCTCTTGTGACAGTGGAAGGCCCAGTCACCTTCTTCGTCGGCCAAGAATTCAATCTGCCGCATCTGGCCGACCGCAATATCTGTCGTCACCTCATACCAGCGTGTGCTTTTTGGGGTCGGCCCGCCATCGGTTCCAGTGACCAGAAATTCATGGCCATGCAGGTGAATCGGGTGGTTGGTCATCGTCAGATTGCCGATGCGAATACGAACCTTGTCGTTCAAGCGCACGTTCAAGCTGTCGATTCCCGGAAAAATCCGGCTGTTCCAGGACCACAGGTTGAAGTCCATCATGGTCATGATCTTGGGTGTGTAACTGCCCGGATCGATGTCGTAGGCGTTGAGCAAGAAGCAGAAATCCCGCTGCACTTCGTCAATCAAGGGATTCTTCGTCTTGGGGTGAGTGACCCAGAAGCCCATCATTCCCATTGCCATCTGCGTCATTTCATCGGCGTGAGGGTGGTACATGAAGGTGCCGGGCCGACGCGCGATGAACTCATAGACAAAGGTTTTCCCTGGCTGTATTGCGGGCTGGGTCAGTCCTGAAACGCCGTCCATGCCGTTTGGCAAACGTTGTCCATGCCAATGCACCGAAGTGTGCTCGGGCAACTTGTTGGTCACGAAGATTCGGATCCGGTCGCCTTCGACCACCTCGATCGTGGGGCCGGGACTCTGGCCGTTGTAGCCCCATAGATGCGCCTTGAAGCCAGGCGCCATTTCACGAACCACGGGCTCGGCCACCAGGTGGAATTCCTTGATACCCTGGTTCATGCGCCACGGCAGGGTCCATCCGTTGAGGGTGACCACCGGGTTGTAGGGGCGGCCTGTGTTGGGAACAAGCGGTGCCATGGTATCCGTGCCAGTCTGGATCACTGGCTCCGGTAGCGCGGCCATGGCCACGCGACTGACGCTGGCTACGGCCACCGCACCCCCTGCGATTCCGGCAAATTTGAAAAACCCTCTTCTTGAATTCACGTCGGATTCCTTGTTCATCAGTGAGCTTTCGTGTCGGCTGCAGGCTGTCCACCGCCAGGACTCGCAACCGCGGCGCTGGTCGGCCGGCCGACGAGGGTCGCCTGCAAGGCCGCATCGGCAAGCCAGAACTGCTCTTGCGCGCCAATCGCGGCGATCACGGCGCCAACCTGATCGCGTGAGTCAGACAGGAGTTCAAAGACACCGATGATCATTCCGTTGTAGCGAAGGAGGTTCTCCTCGGCGATGGTTTTGCGCAACGGCACCACCTCGTCGCGGTAGTGGCGACTGATGTCGTAGGCCGTGCGGTAGGCTGAATAGCTTTCACGCAGATGCGCTCCGGCGGCTCGAACAGTGGCTTCCAGGCGATTGGCGGCTGCCAGCGTTTGGGCGCTCAGGGTATCGCGCTGCATGTCGCCCCAATCAAAGATCGGCAAGCTCAAGCC
>Ga0116179_1002886_pt1 | contig 12125 bp, 10 predicted proteins | sample AD_UKC071_MetaG_FD_89751 | JGI IMG/M metagenome (GOLD analysis project Ga0116179, IMG submission 89751) | Active sludge microbial communities of municipal wastewater-treating anaerobic digesters from USA - AD_UKC071_MetaG | ecosystem: Engineered > Bioreactor > Anaerobic > Digestate | place: USA...
GGACGCCTCGAACACCTCCGCGGCTCCGCCCTCGGCTTCCGCAACCTCACCAACTACATCGCCAGGTCGCTGCTCGAAACCGGCGGATTCAGACCCCAACTACACCCTGGATTGTGAAGAGCCCCTTCTGCGCGCGCCGGGCTACTGGCGATCCTTGAGCGCGGCCAGGGGCGACCGTAGCGGCAGCAGGGTTGCCAGCATCGCGACGACGGTCGCCGTGGCCGCAGCCATCGACACGGCTCGAAGCACGTGGACGGCGGTGGACCGGTCCCAATGATGGCCGGCGACGAGGGTGATCGTGGCGGCGTCGCCGGCCACGAGAACACCCGCTGCGAGTAGGGCAACCCACTCGACGCCCTGGGTGGCGGCTCGGTGCCACGCCCGGAAGCCGAGCGTCGCGTAGAGGCTGTCCTGGGCCCGGCGGACCCAGCGCAGCAGCACCCACACCAGTCCGGCCAGCACGCCGCCGGCGATGGGCGCCCAGCGGGTGGTTCGTGACAGGTACTCCGCCGGGTAGTCGTGGGCGAACGCCCCGCCGAGGAGGCGGTCGGCCACGGTGGTCGGACGCGCGCCGCGTCCGGGAAGCATCGCGGGAATCGCGGCGCGGACGGCATCGAGCGCACCCGGTTCCGTGGCGACGTAGCAGGTGAACGTGTTGGCCGACGTGGGCATGGGGACGAGAACGGCGCCCTGGTACTCGTCGCCGAGCATGGGCGCCGCGATCACCCGCAGCGGGTGGACGCCTTCGTGAGGAAGGGGTGCCGGCTCGGAATGGCTCGGGTCGCCGGCGGCGGATCGCGGCAGCAGCGCCGTCCAGCCCCCGTCGGCGAGGCCGTAGGACGCGGCCAGCTCCGGGCTGACCACCACGGCGTCCTGCCCCACGGGGGCGGTCAGGAACCGGCTCAGGCCGGCCGATGCGCCCACCAGGCCAAGGTTCGCCTCCGGCGCCGCGGACAAGCCGATGCGGTACGGCATTCGCGACAGGGCCACCGCCCCGATGACACCGGTGACCCGATTCAGCCTCTCGCAGTCGGCGGCCTCGATGCCGTCCTCGTTGGCGGCGACCAGGACGCGTCCGCCCGCCGCGACCCACCCTGCCTCGTCCGCAACGAGTTGGCCCACCACGAGGGCGTCGCTGATGGAGATCGCGGCGAAAGTCGCCGCGATCACGAGGATCATCGAGATGCTGGCGCCGCGACCCGACCATGCGTTGCGCCAACCCTCGCTGAGGGCGAAGCGGGCCGCGTTGCGCATCAGGAGGCCACCTCCAGCCGGCCGTCGTCCAGCCGGAAGACGCGGTCGCACATGCCGGCGACGTCGGGATCGTGGGTCACCACCAGGATTCCCCGATCGGTGCGCGCCCCGATCAGTGCGCGCGCGACCGTCTGGGTGGTGGCCCGATCGAGTTGTCCGGTGGGTTCGTCGGCCAGGATGAACCGGCGTCCGCCGATCAGGCAGCGCGCGATGATCGCCCGCTGCGTCTCGCCCCCGGAGAGCAACCCCATCCGGTACCCGCCGAAGCCGTCGAGCCCGACCTCGGCCAAGGCGGTCGCGGCGCGAGCTTCGGCGGTCGTCCGGCTGACCCCGTCGACGAAGGCGCCGAGCGCCACGTTGTCGAGCAGGGTGCGGTGGGGAAACACGTTGAGGGTCTGGAGGACCCACGAGATCTCGCCGTCCGGGGAGTGCGCGACGCCCTCGTCCTCCACGTGCACCACGCCGTGCTGAGGGGCGATGAGCCCGCCGATGACGGCCAACAGGGTGGTCTTGCCCATGCCGGACGGACCGGTCACGGCCACCACCTCGCCGGTGCGGACCTCGAGGCTCACTCCGTCCAGGATCGTCCGCGACCCGTAGGAGAACCGAAGGTCTTCGGCAATCAGGCGCATCGGAGGTCGGTCCGGACTTCGGCGGGATTGGCCAGAACCTCGGTGAGGGTCGGCACCGGTTCGATGTCCACTCCGCCGAGTCCGCCGCCGATCGCGGTGACCGGCGTGGGGTCGGCCGTTGGGCCGGGGAAGACGCACGTCTTCCCGCTCTCGTCGGTCACCAACGCGCCCGAGGGGACGACGGCGACGTCGGTCCCTTCCCTGGTCACCACCCGTCCCGCACCCTCGTCCTTGCCGCCCAGCATCGCGGCGATCTTGCGGACGGCCTTCCGCTCGCTGATACTGCCGGAACCCGGAACGTAGTCGACCTGGGTGCCGGCGACCTCAAGCACGGACGCGCCCTTGGCGACGCCGCCGGCAGGCTCCTGGACGCGGATCATCCGTGCGCTCGCCTGCAGGGTCACCAGCTTCTGGCCGTTCGCCACCATCGAACCGGGCGAGGTGTCGATCGAGGCGACCAGCCCGCCGGACGGGCCGATCCAGGCGACCTGCTCGCGGGTGAACCTGCCGGTGACCGGCAACCCGACGGAGCGTTGCCAGCGGCGCACGGCCTCCCGCGTGCGCCAGTCGTACCGGCTCGAGACCTTCGCCGTCGATCCCTGGCCCCGCAGCCACTTCGTGAGGTCCTGGACGTCTCGGCCGCGGCTCCCGGTGGCGAGGTCCCGGTACAGCGGACGGGGAGCCGCCATCGCGATGACCGGGAAGTTGTCAACCCGCGCCAGCAGCTGCCCGTCGCGAACCGTCGACCCGGGATGGGTGGCCAGCGTGGTGAGCGTGCCGCCCCTGCCGACCACAACGGGACGGGCCGCGTCGGGAACGACCTTGAGGGTTACGGGTGAGGAGGCCACGCGGTGCGTGACCGAGATGGGAACGATCACCGGCTGTGGCGGCAGCGAGCCCGACATGGGGTTGGGAGTGAGCCGGTCGCTCAGCCAGACGCCGCCGGCCAGCGTGGTGACCACGACCCCGACAGCCGCACCGAAAGCTGCGGTGCGCCACCCGCCCCTCACCGGGCGCCCGCCTCCTTCATACAGTCGACGCCTGTCTTGTTGAGCACGTCGAACGAGGCGTCGTCAGCCTGCTCCGTCGAGGGGGTGTCCGTTATCGAACCGCCGTTCTTCCGGATGCACGCGACCACCGCCGCGCGGTATCTCTCGAACCGTTTGTCGATGGCCTCAATGGTTGTCGGCTGGGTTTGATAAACCATTTCCACCCATTTGCTGTGCTCTGTGATGCAGTCGTCACCGACAGCCTGCGCCTGGTCATCCGACACTCCGCCGGCGCCGCCATAGGAGTACGGGATCTCCGGGAATCCCCGCTTGTCGACCGGGGTGTCGCCCACGACATCCAGCCCGGCGGAACGCATGCAGGCTATCGTGCGACCGACCGCCGCCTCGTAGTCGACAAACGTGATGACCCCGCGGCCGAGTATGGCCAACTGCTCCTGGCTCGCCCCACCAGCGCGGGCAGCCGCGACCACATCGCCGTCCGACGCCGGCGCGCCGCTGGCGCCGGCCGAACTCGTCGCCACGCCCGGTGCCTGCGTGCACCCACCCAGCCACAGGACAGCGAAGACGAGGACTGCCGCGCCGGCGGTACGCCTCATCGTTCCTAGCCAGCGCTGTGGCTGAACTGAGCGTCGTAGAGCTCAGCGGTGGAAGGAGTCTGCGCCGAACTCCCTCCGTAGTACCAACTGGTCCAGTAGTTGTTGCTGCTCCAGACCGGGTCGTACTTGTGGCGCACACCGACGGTCCCACAGGTCCCGGAGACATCCGTGACGCGGGCGTAGTCGTAGGTGTAGCTCCGATACTGGCCGAGCACACATGGATCAGCAGCGGCTGCCGGGGTAGGGGCCACAACGCTGGTAGCGCCGAACAGTGCCGCTCCAAGCGCAACTGCGGAAATGGCGTAGCGCTTCATTACGCACCCTTCATGTTTGGGGGTGTTTCGCGAAGACCGTAGCCTTCATGGAGCTCTTGCGTCAAGGAAGTAGCTGTGGCGATTCCATTCGCGAGCCACAACCAAGGGCGAGCGTGTGCATCCCATCCGAATACGGCGACGCGTGGGGGCGGTCACGATTTCCGAGGCGAACATCCTTCTGGATGCGAGATTGGCACGTGCCGAGGGCTCCACGTCGGCGGCAAGCAAAGGTCCTCTCCCAAACCACATCGCTTCGGCCTTCGCCAATGGTGTGGCCTGGGGGCTTCTCACCACCGGGCCCAAGCCTTGGCTCTGGTTCGCCGATTGGCAAACGAGCGACCTGCAGGCGGTGGACTCGCGGATCTGGACTGTCACTGCATCATGCGTTCGCGCCGAGGGAGCGATCCCGCCGAGCCCAGATGTTGCCCAAGCCAGTCAAACCCTCGAAGCCCGCCTGGCATCGATCGGTGAGTTCGCCGCAAGTCAGGGATTCGATGAATGGCTGCCCTGGTTCCAACGAGCCTTGAGCATGTTGAAAGACCCGGCCCCGGTGCCGCGCTACCACGCTGACATGATCCCGGTCAGCCGGCCAGTCGAGCAGCGGCAACTGGCCGCCGCGGCGATCGAGGCATGGGTCTTCGGTGGGATGGGTTCGTGGAACGACGTCTGGCTCGCCGATGAACAGGAACGCGCCGAATACGACGAGCACACCGAACAGCTGTACGCAGCCGTGGTCGACGCCCTCCTGGCCGTCGCCAACGCTTAGCCCGGAAGCCGGGCCGCACGCACGCAAATGCCGGCGCATTCGACCTCGTTTTTCGATCCGGATGAGGGTGGTGACGTATTGTCCGCCATGAGCCCAGTTGCGACCCTTCGAGAGCAGCTGGAGCTGCTCGGGGCTGTTGTCGGTCGGTCCGATTCAGACGGCGCCTTCTCGTGGGAATGCTTCACGCTCGACGGGCTTCGGATTGAACTGACCAGCGAGTACGGGAGGTGGCTTGCGAACGTTGGATTGGGAGACGGTCCCCTCTCGCCTGCCGCCTATTGGCTCGCCGCCCTCGCCGGTGACCTTGAAGTCCCGGACGTCGGGCCAAATGACCTCACCCGACTCTCTGGCGCACTGCCCGAGCTGTTGGCTCACGCCTCGCTGCTCGAGCCCGCGGTCGAGAGCCTGGGAGCCAAGTACCGCGCGGTAGTGAAAGCCCGCCTGAGCTAGGCGCAGTCCAGCGGGCAACGGACGAGATATACATCCGGACATGCCGCGCTTAGTGCGGATGTCTCTGCCGCCCTACAAGAAGCGTCGAGTCGACCAACCCGTGCGGATGGATGAGGCCCGTGGTGGCTCCTTAGCTCCATCGGAGGTGGATCTGAAGGACGCGACCATCGAGCGCTCCGAGCCAGAGTCCGTCTGTGCCGTCGATTGCGACAGAGAGAGGGACGATTGGATTCTCGTCAACGGATAGTCGATCGGCGCGAGCCAACACTGATCCGTCGCTTGCATTGACGACGACGAGCTCGCCCAAGTTCGTCACCGCGATGATCCGGCCGTCACTCTCGTCGAGTGCGGTTATCTGGTTGTCAAGCGGTACGTGCCAGATGAGTTGACCGTCGGGGTAGCGCCGCCGAGCGATGAACGCGTTGCCTGGGAGGAGGCCCCGGCCGTCGTGAACGATTCCGGTGTGGACAATCGCTTCGCCGGCGGGGTCGTGGACGAAGACGCCGGGCCCGCCGTATAGATGGTCGCCGGAGCGCCATGCCAACGGGAACAGCCGCTCGACCGTCCAGCTGCCGGTGGGTGTGCGTCGCACCTCCGCCACGTGCTTGCTCTCCCAGGAGCGGGGATCGTCACCGACGAGGATGAGGAACTGCGTCGCACGGCGTATGTCGAAGTAGTGGTTGAACAGGTCGTAGGCGCTCAGCCCGAGTTCGCCTTCCTGCCGGAATGAGCTCGACCAAATCGCTCCCGGATGGGCAGCGGCGGGTCCGTGGCGCGTATCCCGGATGAGCATGTCCCCGGACTCGCGGTTGACGAGGATGGCCGGGTAACCCACCGCAGCCTGGTCAAGGATCGCGCCCGACCGGGCGTCCAGGGCGACCACTGTGGTGGGGCGATCTAGTGGCTCCGCCGACCCTGGCTGTCCCCACACGGCGGCCACGACACTCCCGTCGGGCCCGACCTGGAGTTGTGTGCAGGTCCCGTTCAGTGCCGTGCGCCAGACGAGGTTGCCCTCGTCATCCCATCGCTCCACGGCGCGCTCCAGGCCGACGAGTACGCCGTCACCGTCTGCAGCTAGAGCCCACGCTTGGCGGCGCGACTGCCAAGCAGCCCCGAGGCGCGTACTAAGCCGGATGCAGCTGTCTTTGAGAACTGCTGGATCGCTCTGGACCCACTCGACTCGTGTCCGATGTTCGACATTCAGATCGACCGAACGGCGATCAAGACGCGCCCAGTCGGGGTGACGCAACTCGTACCCCTCGTACTCGATGAGCGGCCAGTCGTTGAGCTCTTCATCTGTTGCCGGTGCCACAACAGCGCTCAAAGTCTCTGCGTCGAGCCATTCCAGGCTTGCGATCATTCGCAACGTGTTGAGCATCGAGGTCGTGGTGCCCCGATCGAGGTCGTGAATCAGTAGCTCGCCCTCGAAGGCATAGCCGCCGTCGTAGGCCCCCGTACCGATCGCGATCAACCGGCCCGCAGGATGAATCGCGACAGTGTTGACCTCCCATGAGGAGGTCAGGAGCCGCAGGCACCGGAGGTCGGCTGCGTCGTAGACCCCTATCGGGTACCACCCCACGGAACGGTCGGAACGATCGAGAACGCTTCTGCCGTTCCACTGCGGCCAGCCCAGATCGCCGCCGATAACTACCAGTTCGACCGTCGAGTCCATTGCCACGGGCCGCCCAACCTCAGCGAACGGCCCATCTCCGAGGACGCGCTCCACAGTCACGATCGAGTTGCTCACGCCACAATCATGGGTGAACGCCGTCGCGGTGGCGGGACCCGCGCGGAGGGTGGGACTGGCACCCACCCGACGAGCGGGCTGACCCTCATTCGCGCGCTTCTGCCGCCGTCCGCGCTGTCGATCTGGCCGACGTCAAGCTTCCCTCTAATCCCTCGAAGCGACGACAACCCTCAGCCCCGGCCCAAGAGCCCCGCCACTCCCTCCTCGCTACCACTTCGCTTCTTCTTCCGATCCCGCGTCACCTCTCTTCGCACCGCAGTTGCATACCCGAAGTCAAGCCCGAAACCCCAGCCATTCTCCGAACACACCTACTGCACCAAGGAACCGTCAGCAATTGCCTGTTAGCGCAACGTTCAGCCCATGTCTGCAATGAATAGCTCAGGGAGGATCATCGCCTCCCGCAGTCGCTCCGCGCGGCAGTCGTCGGGCTCAGCGAGCTGTCTGTAAGCGTAGCCAGGCGGACATTCCGAGTCGGCGCGCGCATGGTGGGCAGAACCTGACACGTGTACGCAATTTCTGCGCAAATCTACTTCCTCCGCGTCCGGATCGACGCCTTTTTGGGCCTAGGGATAGGTAGAAGGGCAGATTTCGGCACTCATCCTGTCCGAATCGAAGGGGTTGGACGGCTTAAGGAAGTACCGGCGCCGATCAGCCGTGGCCACCGATGGCCAGCTCATCTGCCTGTACAGGAGGGAGGGGGTGATCGCGGTGATGGGGATGCAGAAGCTGACCGCCGGGTCGGGCTATGACTACCTGACCCGGCAGGTCGCCCGCAACGACGCGGTCGGCCCGGCACGCACTCCCCTGGCCGACTACTACGACGAGAAGGGCGAGGGCCCCGGCATCTGGCTCGGTTCTGGCCTAGCCGGCATCGAAGGATTGAAGGCCGGCGACCCGGTGACTGCCGAGCAGATGGAATTCCTGTTCGGCAAGGGCCTGCATCCGCTCGCTGCGCAGCGGCTCGCCCTGCTCGGGCCCGACGCGACCGAGCAGCAGCGACGTGACGCGGTCCGGCTGGGCAGGCCCTATCGGCAGCCCGACACCAGCACGAGCCTGTTCCGGCAGGAGCTGCATCGCCGCTACGCCGCGTGGAATCGCGAGCACGGTCACAGGCCAACTGCGAAGCTGCCCGACGAGGTTCGTGCGAGGCTGCGCACCGATCTGGGTGTGGAGTGGTTCAGCGCGATGGAGCACCGGGCGCCGAACGCTCGTGAACTGGCCGGGTTCATCACTCGCATGTCGAGGCCGCCCGCGACCCCGGTGGCCGGGTATGACCTCACGTTCTCGCCGGTGAAGTCGGTGTCGTCACTGTGGGCGATCGCGGATCGGGAAACCGTCGCACTGATCGAGAGGGCGCACTGGGCGGCGGTCACCGACGCGTTGCGGTTCATCGAGGCGGAGGTGCTCAAGACCCGCAAGGGCCACGCTGGGGTCGAACAGGTCGACGTCACCGGGCTCGTGGCCGTCGCGTTCACGCACCGGGACAACCGGGCCGGTGACCCCGACTTGCACACCCACGTCGCGGTCGCGAACAAGGTGCAGACGGTCGCGGACGGGCAGTGGCGGGCGATCGACGGTAGGGCGATGCACAAGGCGATCACCGCCGCGTCGGAGACCTACAACACCGCCCTGGAAGCCCATCTGGGCGCGGCGCTCGGCCTGCGGTTCGTCGACGTGCCGCGCACCGACGGCCGGCGCCCGGTCCGCGAGATGGCGGGTGTCGATCCGCGGCTGATCCAGCTGTGGTCGACCCGCCGTCGGGAGATCACCGGCCGAGCCGGCGAGTTGGCCAACGCGTTCCACAACGAGCACGGCCGGCCGCCCACCCCGGCGGAGCGGCAGGAGCTGTACCAGCAGGCCACGTTGGATACCCGGGAGGCCAAGCACGAGCCGCGGTCCCGCAACGAGCAGCGAGCCGTCTGGTGGCAGCAGGCCGTCGGCCTGCTCGGTGAGCGCGAGCTGCAGGCGATGTGCGGCCGCGTGCTCCACCAGGAGCGCCTGCCCGTCCCGACCCTGGACGACGCCTGGTACGGCCGGCTCGCCGCCACCGTGATCACCCGCGTGGAGGACGGGCGCGCCGAGTGGCAAATCTGGCACGTCCGCGCCGAAGCCCAGCGCCTCGCCCGCGCCAATGGGGTGCGGTGGGACCAGCTCGACGAAGCCATCCCGGGACTGCTTCAGACTGCACTGAACAGCTGCATTCCCCTGGAACCGCCTGACGACGGCATCCGCGAACCCGACGCGCTGCGCCGGGCGGACGGAACCTCGGTGTACCGAGTGGCCGGGGCGACCCGCTACACCTCACAGCGGATCCTCTTCGCCGAGCACCGGATCGTCGACGCCGCCGGCCAGCGTGGCGGACGGGCCGCTGACCACAACTCCGTCGACACCGCCCTGCTCACCGATCAGGCCAACGGCACCGACCTGAACCAAGGGCAGGTCCAGCTCGTCCGTGACCTCGCTACCTCCGGACGTCGCGTCCAACTCGCCCTGGCACCGGCCGGGACCGGCAAGACCACGGCCATGCGCGCCCTGGCCACGGCCTGGGGCTACAGCGGCGGCAACATCCTGGCCCTCGCCCCATCCGCCACCGCCGCATCCCAGCTCGGCGAGGAACTGGGCCAGGGGATCCACGCCGACACATTGCACAAGCTGACCTACGAGATCGGCCAACCCCGACCCGCCCATTGGGTGCAGGCGGTTGATGCAGACACCCTGATCATCATCGACGAGGCCGGCATGGCCGACACTCTCCGCTTGGACTACCTGATCGGTTGGGCGCTCGATCGTGGCGCCAGCATCCGGCTCATCGGGGACGACCAGCAACTCGGCGCGATCTCGGCCGGCGGCATCCTGCGCGACATCGTCGCCGCCCACGGTGCCGCCCGGCTCGACGAAGTCATGCGGTTCACCGACCCCGCCGAAGCCCACGCCTCCCTCGCCCTGCGAGAGGGCGACCCCGCCGCGCTCGGCTACTACCTCGACCATGACCGCGTCCACGTGGGCGACCCGGACACCGCATCAAGCCAGCTGTTCGACGCCTGGCTGGCCGACAAGCGCACCGGGCTGGACGCGATCATGCTCGCCCCCACCCGAGAACAGGCCGCCGTCCTCAACCAGGCCGCCCGCGACCACCGCCTCGCCGGCCACCGACCCCGACGGGAGGCCGACCTGGCCGACGGCAACCGCGCCTCCATCGGCGACACGATCGTCACCCGCCGCAACGACCGGCGGCTCCGTGCCGGCAACGGCTGGGTCAAGAACGGCGACCGCTGGCAGGTCCTCGACGTCCACCGCGATGGCGGACTGGACGTCCGCGACCAGCGAACAAACCGCCTGCTCACCCTCCCGGCTGAATACGTCGCCACTTACGTGGAGCTGGGCTACGCCACCACCATCCACGGCGCCCAAGGCCTGACCGCCGACACCTGCCACGGACTCCTCACCGGCCAGGAGAGCAGGCAACAGCTGTACACGATGCTCAGCCGCGGCCGCCACGCCAACCACGCCTACCTCCAGACCTCCGGCGACGCCGACCCGCACAACCGGCTTCGCTCAGAGAACGCGGCATCACCCACCCCGACTGAGCAGCTCGAAGCCATCCTCGCCCGCTCCGACCTGCCCACGTCCGCAACCACCCAGATCGCGGAGCTACACGACCCGCGAACCCTGCTCGCGGCAGCGGTCGCCTGCTATCAGGACGCGATCGTCACCGCCGCCGAACAGGTGGCCGGCGCCGATCTGATCTCGCTGCTCGACCGGGTCGCCGGGACCCACGGCCTCGCCGATGCCGACGCCTGGCCCGTCGCCCGTTCGCACCTGCTCGTCCTGAACGCCCAGGGAGTCTCCCCCATCAGCGCCCTCCAGTACGCCGTCAACACCGAGGAACTCGACGACGCCCGCGACCCGGCAGCGGTCGTTGACCGACGCCTCGACGTCGTCAGCTTCCGGGCCGACAATGACGGGCACCGCCCACTCCCCTGGCTGCCAGCAGTTCCCGACAAGGTGCTGGCGGAACCCGACTGGCGCCGCTACCTCGCCGCCAGATGGGCCCTCGTCACCGAGCTGGCCGAACGCGTCCAGCGGGACGCTGCCACAGACCGAGCAACGCCCCGATGGGCCGCTGCGCTCATCGAGCAGCCAGCACCCGACACCCTTGCCCAGATCGAAGTGTGGCGCGCCGCCCACGCCATCCCCGAGGCCGACCTGCGGCCCACCGGAGCCGCGCAACACCACCTGGTCGAGGCGCGCGCCCAGCGCCAACTCGACAGCCTCATCGCCGGCGAATCCGTACCCGTGCTCGACTGGCTGGAGCGGATCCACCAAGCCGCACCCGGCACCATCGACGACCCAGCCACCATCCGGCTCGCCCGCGAATGCGCGGCCATCGATCCCGAAGGTCGTCACCTCGCCCAACGACTCGCCCAGGCCGCGCGGCAACCGCTTCCCGATGAGCACAAGACCGACGCCCTGCGCTACCGACTCGAACCCTGGCTCAACGAGGTCTGGGAGACCTGGCCACGCCAGCCGGCCCACCCCCAGCCCCGCCGCCACGAGCCGCCATCCCCCAGCCACGACCGAACCCCCGGGATCGGCATCTGAACACCACCGCCCGGCATTCGCCGGGCACCACCCAAGGAAGGAACCGACATGGCCATCCCACACACCCAGCCCACCGAACCCGAATGGATCTCCCTGCGCGAAGCCGCCCGCATCTACGCGGTCAGCACCTACACCCTGCGCCGGCGGATCGCGACCGGCCACCTGCCCGCCGTCAAGCTCGGCTACAAACTCATCCGCGTCCGCATCACCGACCTCGACAAGCTGTTCCCCGCCATCCCAACCACGCGTCCGGAAGACCGCTACGCCCGCTGGTGATGCCAACGGCCAGCATCCCTGCAACCGGCGGCCGCAGAACGCGAGCCACCCGAGGTGGTGCACGGTGATAAGATACCCTTATGAGTTTGGTCGCCGAGTACCGCGACGCGCGGGCCCACGAGGAGACCTCGCGGTTGCGAAGGATGCTGGCCCTGCGCGCCCTGCTCGCCACGGGTTCGAGTCAACGCGACGTGGCCTCGAAGCTCGGGATCAGTCAGCCGGCCGTGAGCCAGCAACTCAAGGCGTCCCGAGACTTGACCAAGGTGCATCCGGAAGCCTTGGTGAGGGCCGCGGCACCGGTCCTGGTGGACGTTGCGCGAGCTCGGGGCTTCGAGCGCCTGGCGGTCTTCGGATCGGTTGCCCGAGGCGACGCACGAGACGACTCCGACATCGATCTCCTGGTCGATGCCCCTCCCGGCGCCGCGATCAAGGAGCTGCTCGCTCTTCGCGGAACCTTCGAGCAGATCCTCGGCCGTCC
>Ga0116179_1002892_pt1 | contig 12108 bp, 8 predicted proteins | sample AD_UKC071_MetaG_FD_89751 | JGI IMG/M metagenome (GOLD analysis project Ga0116179, IMG submission 89751) | Active sludge microbial communities of municipal wastewater-treating anaerobic digesters from USA - AD_UKC071_MetaG | ecosystem: Engineered > Bioreactor > Anaerobic > Digestate | place: USA...
ACCCGACCACAGGCGCCACAGCTGGTCGGATGCCGGGTGGCCAGCCGTGGTGTCGCTCGCCTCCCCGGTGGTCACGAGAGAAATGGTGGCGTGGAACCCCCGATCGCGCACGCGGACGGTGACGGGGCCGACGTGGCGGGACAGCACGGGTGCCGGTCTCGGGCCCTTCGAGGCGTTGTCCACAGCCCCGGCGCGTCGACTTGAGGAGGTACGGATGTTCGATTAGTGTCTATCCATGGACGTGCAACCGCTGGGACTCGAGGAGCGACGCTCCCGGATCGCGGCTGCCCGTGAGGCGCTGGTGGGGCTTGCCGACGTCCTGTACGAGGCGACGGGTCCGGAGCTCGGTGAGCTCATGTCGGCCGTCGACGGCGTGGCCGCCCAGGCTGCGGCCGCTCGCGTGACGATCACCGTCGAGGCGGTGCGCCGCGGCCAGGTGGCGGAGGAGGGCGTCAACGCCCACGCGTGGGTTCGCGACCACGCTCCGTCGCTGCGCCAGGGTGGAGCCGGCGACGTCGCCCGGGTGGCCACCGCGGTGGTGCCCGCCGGTGCGCAGTTCCGGCCGGAGGGTGGAGAGGTCGACCCGGAGTCGACGGTGGGCATCGTGTGGGCGGGCGTCGCGGACGGCTCGGTGTCGCCCGGCCTGGCGAGTGCGACGATGCGCGAGCTCGACAGGCTCGCACCGTTGCTGAGGGAGGAGGCGAAGCCGACGGTCGTCAACGCGCTCCTCGAGCTGGGGGTCCAGTGGGGCCCGGGCCTCATGCGTCGCTTGCGGCCCCGGCTCCTCGCGGAGTACGGGCACGCTGGCGTTCTCGACGACCTGCAGGAGCGGCTGGCTCCGTCCGCACGGCTCTCGCAACCGTTCGTCGAGTCCGGTGACCTCACCGAGTACCTGCTGCTCATGACTCCGGAGCAGGCTGCCGCGCTGGAGGCGGCCATCGGTCCGCTGAGCGCACCGGCCCCGAACGCCGAGACCGGCGAGCGCGACCTCCGACCTGCGGGGCGGCGCCGAGTCGAGGCCCTCGCAGAGGTCTGCCGTCGGTCGTCGGCGGTCGATGCCGATGAGTCGGGCGGCCGCGACGGCGCGGCCGGGACGTCGGCGGCGCTGCACGTGATGATTCCGCTGGCCGACCTGGAGGCGCGAACCGGGTGCGGTGAGGTGATGGGGTCCACCGCGACCGGCACGATCCTGTCGCCGGAGGTGCTGCGCCGGGTGGCCTGCGACGCGGCCCTGATTCCCCACGTCCTCGGCAGTGCGGGAGAGGACCTCGACCTCGGCCGGGTCGTGCGGTTGTTCACCCGGGCGCAGCGGCGCCGACTGTGGCGGCGTGACCGGGCGTGCACGTACCCGGGATGCGCTGCTCCCGCGGCCTGGACCAAGGCCCACCACGTCGTGCACTGGGCGGATGGTGGCTTGTCCGACGTCGACAACGCCGCCTTGCTCTGCCAGAGACATCACACGCTCGTCCACAGCCGCAGACTGATCGCCGAGGTGAGGCGCACCCCCGACGAGCGCGGACGGTTCGTCGTCTGGGACCTCGACCCGGGCAGCTACGACCGGCACCTCGAACGGCTTCGAGCGGAACGGGCCGCCAACGATCCGCCACCTCTGACACCTGAGCGCCTGCGCAGCCTGGTCGCTGCGATCCAGGGCGACGATCCCGAGGAACGACGGTGGGCCAGGGACGAGCTGGAGCTGTCGCAGCCGGATGAGCCGTGGTGGGACGACGGCGAATCTGACGTGCTGTGGCCCGAGGATGCCGTGACGCGGCTGGAGCTCTCGGCCTGAGGGTGCTCCGGTTCGGATGCCGGCAGCGACTCGGCCGTGGTCGCGGGGGAGCCGCTGACGCCGACGTCGAGGGTCGTGATCACCAGCCCGGGTAGCGCGCCTGCCACAGGGGGTCGCGCGCCTCGACGTACTCCGAGCCACCGGGAGGGTCGCTGAGCTGGGCGACCACATCCCGTGCGAGCACGTCGAGGGGCCAGGCGAGCTCGTGGCGAGCGACCAGGTCCACCGGGAGCCGCGACGCCCCGTGGGCGGCTCCGAGCAGCGCCCCGGCGACCGCGGCGACGGCGGCGCCCTCGGGTGCCCGGGCCGCGAGCTCCAGGGCGTCGCGGAAGCGCTCCGGCTCCGCGTGGGTAGCGGCGACGTACAGACCGCCCGCCAGCGCCGACAGCGACGTCGGGTCCGGAGCCAGCGAACGCAGCGTGTCCAGCGACGGCCCGGCGGGGGAGGCGCGCGTGGTGGGGTTGGGGGTGGCGGGCGAGGCGACGCCCACGGCATCCGCCATGGCCCGGTCGAGGGTGCCGACGAGGTGCGCCTCCACACCGAGCCCGCGCGCGGCATCCACGCCGGTGCGGAGCCCTCCGAGCACGTCATCGGCCGTCAGGGAGCACGCCGTGAGGACGACCGCCGCGCTCGTGACGTCGAGCCCGAGTTCGCTGCCGTGGGTCAGGGCGGTGGCTTCCCGGGCGAGGGCGACGGTCGCGAGGTGTCCGTGGGTCGCGCCGACCGCGACGGGGAGCACGCGCACGAGGCCGTGCCAGCCCATGCTCGAGGAGAGCGGCTGCTCGATGGTCCCCGGCCGCCCGCCGCGCAGGGCGGCGACGGTCGTGGGCGCGTCACCTCGGCGCTCGTGCAGGGCGGGGTCGTGGCACAGCCAGCCGTCGGGCGGGTGGGGACCGCTGAACGGCATGGTGGCGTCGGCCGGGAGGTCGATGCCCTGGCCGGTCGCCCAGCGTCGGTACGCCCGCCACAGGATGCCCGGCGGGTCGCAGATCCCCTTGTGCGCCATCCGGGCGGCGGCGCGGATGTAGCCCTCCAGCGTGAACGCCGCGAGCTGGGTGGCGACGCCGGCCGTGATGGTCCCGCTGCTGGTCGGGCCACCGGCCCCGGTCTCGGTGACGGCGCCTGCGCGGTGGCGGCCCAAGCCCACCGACTCCCCGAGGGCCAGACCGAGCATGAGTCCGCGGGCGCGATCGGTGCGGCGCTCGAGCTCCGCCTGACGGGCGACGGGGTCGTCGTCGCTCCCCACGGGGGTCAACGGTCGGCTCTCGGTGCGTGGGCTCCCGGCGGGTGGGCTCCCGACTGGCCGGCGGTCGAGGGCTGGGCCGTCGCGCGGCCGAGATCGACGAGGTCGGCCCCGCGCAGGCCGGGCCAGCCGTGGACGGCGCTCGCCCACTCGACCGGCACCGCGGACGCCCCGTACCTCGCCCCGAGCAGCCCACCGGCGATCGCGGCGACGGTGTCGGTGTCGTCGCCCGCGTGCACCGCGGCGGTCAGGGCGCGGCGCACGTGCCCGGTCGGTTCGTCGTCACCATCACCCTTGTCGGTCGTGGTGATCGCCGCCCACGCGGCCTGGAGCGCGGTGACGGTGAACCCGTTCGGTGCGAAACGGGCGGGGTCGGCGCCGGTGGCCTCGGCGACCCAGGAGGCCCACCGGCCCCGGCGTTCGCCGTCGACGAGGTCGAGCCCGGCGGTGAGGTCGAGGTGACCGAAGAGCACGGCCCGGCGCACGGCATCCGACCAGAGCACGGACGAATCGAGCGCGAGGGGGTCCGCGTGGGTGAGCTCCGCGATGGCCCGCGCGGCCGCTGCGGTGTGCTCGCGGTCGTCCAGGCGGGTGAGCCCCACGATGCTCGTGCGCATGAGCGCGCCGTTGCCGGCGCTGTGCGGGTGCGATGCCGTGTACTCGCGGGCAGCCATCGCCAGCCGGATGCCGGCCGGTCCCGTCGCGCGGCTGGCCACCTCGAGCACGGCACGGGTTTGGATGCCGACGTCCGAGGCGCCACCGGTGAGCCAGCCCTCGAACGCGGCGGCGACGGCATCCAGGGCGGTGGTTGAGGTGAGGTCGGCTCCGGTGGCGGCGACGCGGGCGATGCAGACGGACACCTGGGTGTCGTCGCTCCACTCACCGGGGGCGAGGTCGCCGAGGCCGCCGCCGATCATCTCGGGCTCTCCCCGTGGGGGAGTGGCGAACTCGTACGGGACGCCGAGGGCGTCACCGACCGCGTGGGCGAGCAGGACGCCGCTGGCGCGGTCGGCCTGCTCCGGGGTCAGTGTCATCGGTGCTCTGGTCGTCGGCGTCGGCTCACCCGTGGTCACGGTGACCAGCGTGTCCGCCTCGCGGGAAATGTCAACCTGTCGACGGGTGTGGCGAACCACGCTGTCGGCGCGCGTGAGCGGCTGCTTTGCGCCATGCTGGAACTGCGCCGCGGCGCCGTGGTGGTGGTGTCGGCGCGCGCGGGTCACCCGAGGCCAGCGCAGGCGAACGTGTCACCCGTAGGCGGTCACCGATGCTCACCGTTCATGTCGTCACCAGCATGCGGCGCCTCGTGGCGCTGTCCGTCGCCTGTGTCGTGGTCGTGCTAGCCCTCGGCGGGGCCGGGTCGGCGCAGGCCCGCAGCGTCGGTGCGCTGCAGGTGGGGACGCCAACGGTGGATGACGCGTCGTGCGTCGCCGCGGTGCTGCTGGTCCGCGACGGGTTCCCACGCCGTGCCCTGGCGCTCGTAGAGACGGCTTCGCAGCCGGCGACTGCTCCGCCGTGCGCGAGTGTCGTGGCCGATGCCCAGGCGGCGGCGCAGGTTGCCTCGCTCAAGGCGCAGGCCGCCGCGGAACTCGCCGAGGGGGAGGAGTGGGACAAGGTCACCGAGGCGGCCGCCGCCGCCCTGGAGCTCGATCGCGACAACGCCGCCGCCGCGGAGCTGCAGGTGCAGGCCCAGAAGGCGATCGCCGCCGGGGAGGCCGACGAGGCCGGGGCGACGGAGAAGGCCAAGTCCTCGGTCGAGCAGCTCGTGGACCAGTGGAAGGTCCTGCTCAAGAAGCAGCTCACGCCGCTGGGCTCCCTGCTCCTGCCCCTCGTCGGGATGCTGCTCCTGCTTGTGATCCTCGCCCGGCTCGTCGTCCTCGTCGTGCGTGAGTGGCCGGAGCCGGAGCCGCCACCGACAGGCAGCCGGGAGCGGGACCTGTTCCGCCCACTCATCCTGGTCGGGGGCGTGGTGTCCGTGGCCGGCGCGAGCTTCGTGGCGTCGGTGGCCCTCAGCGACACCTACTCCGCGCCGGTGTCCAGGCCGATGGTGGGGTGGGCGGTGGTCGTGGCGTTCCTCGCCTCGGCTCCGGTCGTCGCCGCCGCGCTCCAGATGAAGGCGCAGCGGGAGGCGCCGCCGGAGGCGCAACGGGAAGCACAGCCCGAGGCGCCGCCACAGGCACCGCCGGAGGAGCCGCGGAAGGCACGAGCCGAGGACACCATGCCCCGGCAGCCGAAGGTCGCGGGTGTCGTGGCCGTGGGGGTGGCGGCCGTCGGGTTGGCCCTGCTCGGTGCCCTGGTGCGCGGGCTCGAGGGCACCGACGTGACCCGCGAGGCCGAGCTCGCGTGGGCGCTGGGGCTCGCGGGGCTTCTGGCGGTGCAGGGCGTCTGGCTGCTGGCGTGGTGGCTGGCGACCCGCATCCGACTGGACGTCAAGGCGTCCTCCGAGGCCGAGATCGGCACTCTGGCAGCACTGCTGAGCGAGCTCGGCGCCGAGAAGCCGAAGGGCCTCGAGGTCCCGCGCGGAGCAGATGTCACCGCCCTCGACGGTGCCCTCGCAGCCCTGCCTGACAACCCCGTGCTCAAGGTCCTCAAGGACATCCTTCGCAGCATCTCCGGGGTGACGCCCTGGACGGCCACGATCGAGGGCGACGCGAAGGCCCGCGTCGTCACCGTGGTGCGCAACGGCCGGACGGTCGGCTCGGCCATCATCGACCCGCAGCGCATGCGCCTCGTTCCGTCGACCGACGCCTCCGGTGACGGCGGCAGCGAGGCGGCCACGACTGCATCCTCGACGAGATCGAGCGAGACCGATGCCCCGGACCACACGCTGAAGATGGCTGCGGCCTTCGTGCTGATGACGATGGCTGAGGCTCACCCGGTGATCCGTCGTGGGCTCGCGGGTGCCGTCACCTGGACGAGCCTGGGGTACCACTACGTCGCGACGACCTTCCCCCCCGGCGACGCCGAGGCGCAGCGGCTGCTGGCACGTGCGCTGGACGAGGACCCTGAGAACCGCGCCGCCCGGCTGGCCTTCCGGCACGCCGTCGACCGCGAGTCGGTCGATTGCGACTCCCTCAGCCGGTACGCGACGTTCCTCGAGTCCTTCGTCGCGGACCTGAACGAGAAGAGCTCGATGTTCGACATCGAGACCCTGAAGCTCAGGGCGACATACACCCGCGCGATCATCGAGGTCAACGCGATCTACGCCCACGAGAACGGCAAACACGGCGCCGACGAGGGGACCTGCTCGTTCAACCTGGCCGCCCACCGAGGGGCCGCGCGGGCGGCCCTGGAGTCACTCGACACACTCACGAGACGGGCCGTTCGCGATCCGCTGAGGGCGTTCAAGAGCCAGTTCAGCGATGACGTGGCGGGTCTGCGGCTCCTCGTCGGCCTCGACGCGGGGGATCCCAAACCCAACTCCCCGACCGGCATGTACAACCTCGGATGCACCTACGCGTCACGCGGCGACGTCGATTGGCCCTTGGCGGCTGCTGCTCCCGCTGCGCAGCCCAGCGACCGCATCCCGGACGACGAGCTCGCGCGCGGGTGGCTGGACCTGGCGTGCCAGGATCCGCGGAAGAAGGAGTGGCTCACCAAGGACCCCCAGCTCGAGGGCTTCCGCAAGCGCGTCACCTACCGCACCGGCTATCTCGCCGACCCGCGGACCGACTTCTTCACGCTGTCGACCGTCAAGCCGTTGGCCAAGCCCCTGCGCTCGGCCGGGTTCGGTGACGTCTCCCTGATCGCCCAGGCGAACCCGGTCGCCCTGGGCAGCCTGCTCCCCGCGGACCCGACCGTCAGCGCGCAGCTGGTCGAGCTGGCCCAGCTGCGGCTGGGGCTGGGCCAGTTCACGCCTGTCCGGTCTCAGCCCGACCCGGCGGTGGTCGACCCGTTGGAGCTCGACCCGGTGGTTGCCCAGATGGTCGAGTGGCTGAACACCAGGCTGGATGCCGTGTCGCCCCCCAGCGCGAACGACCCGTCCGCGCTGGCGTGGGTCGTGGACCTCGTGTCCCAGCTTGGCCAGGACGCCAGCCCATTCCCGCCTGCGCCCCCGACTGGGGCTGCCGACGAGGCGCCAGCGACCCCCTTGGACGCGTGGGCGATCGAGATCCTGGACCAGCTGACGAGCCGGGGGCTCGCCCGACGGGCCTCGCTGGTGGCCTTGGCCCCGGGTGAGCGGACAGCACTCGCCAAGAAGGTGGTCACGGCGCTGATGAAGACCCACAAGCCGACGTCGGGGCCCAATCTGGCCGCCGGCGAAGCCGACTTCGTCACCCACCTGGCGGCGTGGATGCAGCGTCCGTCCTGACCACCGCCCCACGCCCCGACGCGGGCTGGAGGGAGGCAGATAGCCTCGGGCGATGACGACGTCGCTGCGCATCCCCGGGCTGGTGCTGACCGATCACGTGCTCACCCTGCCGCTCGACCACGACTCCCCGGATGCCGGGAGCATCGAGGTCTTCGCGCGCGAGGTCGCCGCCCCGGACGGGCTCGACCGCCCGTTCCTGGTGTTCCTCCAGGGCGGGCCCGGGCAGGAGGCACCGAGGCCCACGAACCGGCCTGGATCTCCCCCGTGGCTGGCCCGGGCGCTGCGTGACTACCGGGTGCTGATGCTTGACCAGCGCGGCACCGGGCGGTCCACGCCGTACGGCGTCGGAGTGCGTGCTGCAGCGGGCGGTGGGGCGACTGCGGGGGCCGGCGACGCGGCATCCGAGGCGGAGTACCTGACCCACTTTCGCGCCGACGCGATCGTTCGTGATGCCGAGTGCTTCCGCGAGTACCTGGGGGTTAAAGAGTGGAGCGTGCTGGGGCAGTCGTTCGGTGGGTTCTGCACGCTGCACTACCTGAGCGCGTTCCCCGGGTCGCTGCGCGAGGCGTTCTTCACCGGGGGTCTCCCGCCGGTGGGGCTGCCCGTAGACGACATCTACGCGACGACGTACGGCATCGTGCGGCGGCTGAACGCCGAGCACCACCGGTGCTTCCCGGGCGATCAGGAGCGGCTGCGGCGGGCGATGGCGCTGTGTGACGCCGGAGAGGTGCGCCTGCCCGGCGGGGCGGCGATCTCGAGCCGGCTGCTGCGCTCGATCGGTGGTCGCCTCGGGGCGGACGGTGGGTCCGAGGAGATCCACTACCTGCTCGAGCGTGACCCGCGCTCGCCCGCGTTCGGGCACGACCTCGCGGCGCTGTTGCCGTTCAACGGGCGGGCTCCGCTGTACGCGGTGCTGCACGAGTCGAGCTACGCCGACGGGGGAGTGACGAACTGGTCGGCGCAGCGGGTGGCCCCCGATGACTTCGTCGGTGACTCGACGCTGCTCACCGCCGAGCACCTGTTCCCGTGGCACTTCGAGGACCACCCCGAACTGGTGCCGTATGCGGGGGTTGCGCAGGTGCTGGCCGGGCACGAGTGGCCGCGGCTGTTCGACGCTGACGTGCTGTCGGCGGTCGATGTGCCGTGTGCAGCGGCGATCTATGTCAACGACGCCTTCGTCGACGTCGGGTACTCGCAGGCCACCGCGGACCTGTTGCCCGGGATGCGCCGGTGGGTCACGGACGAGTACCACCACAACGGGTTGCGCACCGATGGTGGGCGCATCCTCGACCGGTTGATCGGGTTGGCCCGCGGGAGCCTGTGACGGCGGAACCCGGGCGACGCGCGAGGTGAGGAGCGACGGTGAGGCCGCGAACGGCATCCACCTTCGTGCCCCGCCACCAGACCCGAACGCCGCGGCAGGCCGGCATCAGGGAATGATGGCGCGCATGCGACGACACCCGGCAGCGCGCGCGTGACCACGGGCGATGAGGCTCACGAGCGGCGGACGCGCGCCCTGATCGCGCAGCTCGGTACGGCGATGATCGCGGCTGGCCAGCCGGTGCAGGAGATCGAGGAGGAGCTCGTCGAGCTCGGGGGAGTGCTCGGGTACCCGGACGTGCAGCTCGCGGTCGGGCCGACCGGTCTGCAGGTGACACTGACCGAGGGCGGCGCGTCGACGAACCGGTCGGCGCCGCGGGGTCTGCAGCTGCACCAGGCGGCGAGCGTACGGCGGATCCGCTACCAATTGGTGCGCGGTGAGCTCGAGCCGGAACAGGCGCGCGAGCAGCTGACGGCCGCGACCCGGCGCCCGGTCGGGCACCCGTGGTGGGTGGTGGCGCTGGCGTGGCCGGTGCTTGCGGTCGGGATCGCGCTGATCCTGCAACCCGGGTGGGCCAACGTCGCCGCGGCCGGGGTCGGGGCCGTGATCGTCTACGGGTTGGTGCAGCTGGCCGGTCGGTACCAGGTCGTGACGGCGCTGCTGCCGACGCTGGCGGCGTTCCTCGTCTCGCTCGTGGTGTTCGGTGCGGCCAATGCCGGGCTGTTCGAGGGTCCGCTGCGCACGGTGCTGCCTCCGCTGGCGGTGCTGCTGCCCGGGGCGCTCGTCGTCAACGGGATGTCCGAGCTGGCCGCCGGGCACATGCAGGCAGGGTCGGCGCGGCTGACGTACGGGTTGGTGCAGCTGGGCCTGTTCGCGCTCGGGCTGCTCATGGCCACGACGCTGCTGAGGGTGCCGACGTCGGACTTGGCGAACATTCGCGTCGACGAGATCGGTTGGGGCGGAGCCGTGGTGGGGCTGCTGCTGATCGGGCTCAGCATCTGCCTCATGGAGGGCGTGCCACTGCGGATGCAGGGGTGGGTGGTGCTCGTGCTCGCGCTGGCGTTCAGCGCGCAGGTGGCTGGGCAGGCGCTGGGGTCGGTGGCCCTGGGCGGTTTCCTCGGGGCGATCGCGGCAAGCCTGGGTGCGAGTGTGGTGGAGATGCGGCGGCCGCAACTGGCGCGGCTCGTGCTCTTCCTGCCGGCGTTCTGGCTGCTCGTGCCCGGGAGCCTCGGGCTGGTGGGTGTCATGGAGCTGGCTGCTGGGCGCCAGTCGACCACGGACGTCGCACTCAGCGTGCTCGGCGTCGCCATCGCGATCGCTCTCGGGCTGCTCGTGGGGTCGTCCCTGGGGCGATCTCTGCGTGGGCGATTGGCTGTCGACCTGGCACCTGCCTGAGGGGGCGTTCGTCGGTTATCCACAGGTTGCGTTCCTCGGGTGGCGAGATCTGTCCTGATCGCTACCGTTGTGGCAGCAGGTCGACATCGGGGGCGGCCGGGGAAGGACGTTTCGTGGCTGAGCTTCGTGTCGGACGTGTTCGGATGCCGTGGGCCCGTGGTGGCTCGTCGCGTCGCCGGATGCCGTTCGCGGCCTTCGTCGTGGCGGGTGCCGTGGCGCTGGGCGGGTGCACGGGGGAGTCGGAGCCCGACCCGAGCCCAAGCACCGGTTCGGCGTCGGCGACGTCGAGTGAATCCCCGTCCGTGACGCCCTCGCCCTCGCCGTCGGTCACTGCCTCGGGGCCGGAGATCCCCCCGTCCGCGCGGGAACAGACCGAGGCCGGCGCAGAAGCCTTCGTCCGCTTCTTCTTCGACCAGGTGAACACCGCTTGGACCGAGCCCCGCGCGGGACTCATCAAATCCTTCAGCGACCCGAAGTGTGAGTTCTGCAGCAAGACCGAAGCGACCGCAGCGCGCTTGGTGTCCGATCGGCAGCGCTACTCGTCCAACCCCGTCGAGGTCACGGCGATCGACCAGTTCGTAGGTGCGCCCTCAGGGCAGGAGTACCTCGCGGTCACGCTCGTCCAGCGACGGGTGGACGTTCTCGATGCGGATGGCTCGGTTGTGAGCACAGACCAGCGCAAAAACCTTGATCGCTACGTGGCAGTCATCTGGACCGACGGCGAATGGCGCCTCCTGGGTGTGGAGAAGGCGGCGTAACTCATGGGGGTGTTGGCATTGACCACGGCCTTGGTGATGTCTTTGCTGTCCGCGCCGTCCCCGATGCTGGCGCCCGCACTGGCCGGCGGAGATGACATCGACGGGAGTAGCTCGTCCACGGGCAGCGTCGTCAACTTGGTCGGATCTGACAGCCTTCGGGATTGGTCCGAGCAGGCGCTCTTGCAGGCGGATTCCGGGCCGTGGTTCGAGTACGACTCTGTGTCGGTGTGTGGTGGACATCCTGATCGGCCTGGGTCGGACAGCATGTGCCTGCGTGCCGTGGTCATGTGTCAGAGCGGTGTGAATGGCGACGGGCCGGCGGTGGCGATCTTCCGGCGGGAACTGGAACGCAACCGTCAGCCGATGCCTGGTGCCGCTGGGCGGTGGGCTTCCGTTGGGTTCACGTGTTTCCCAGCGTTGGTGCCGGGGGCGAGGAACACGTTGACGATGGCGATGATCCGGGAGGCGTTCCACAACACCGACTTCACGGTGCCGACGGTGAACATCCAGCCCGAGGGCGACCTGACGTTGGTGAACCTGCCGACGTTCTTCGAGGCGAAGTTCCCCGAGAGCGGCTTCGGGCCGGGCGAGATCGACGAGGTCGATCCTGCGCGGATGCTGGGCCACCGCGTCGAGGTGCGCCCGGTGCTGAAGTCCATCACCTACCACCTGGGTGGCCAGACGGTCGGTCCGACGACGTCGATGGGTGGCCCGTACCCGAACGGCGATGTCCGAGCGACCTACTCCAGCGCTGGCACCCATCAGGTTCGTGCCGACATCGTCTACACCGGGCAGTTCCGGGTCGGCGGCAGCGAATGGTTCGACATCCCGGGCGAGGTCGACCTGACCGGCACCCCGGTGACGTTGACAGTGGCCGAGGCGAAGTCCCGCCTCGTCACCAACTGACGGGGATCTGCTCCTTCTCCCTGGCCTGCACTGACCTGGCTCGGCTTGGCTTGGCATGTCGGTGGTCGCTGCCACGATGACGGTGTGAGCGCCCACGGCATCCCCGATGACCCGCAGTTCGCGACCGAGTCCGAACGCGAGGTGTGGACGCGCCTGAAGGCCGACGGCGCGTCCGACTGGACGCTGCTCGCCAACGTGCGCCTCACCGACGCCAAGAAGGACCACGAGCTCGACGTCATCGTGCTCATGCCGGACGTCGGCATCGTCGTCGTCGAGGTCAAGGGCGGGGACCTGCGGATGGAGGAGGGCGAGTGGGTCGTCGGCCACGGCAAGGGCCGCCGCGTGGTGCACCCCGTCGACCAGGGGCGCGACGGCAAGTACGCCCTG
>Ga0116179_1002895_pt1 | contig 12101 bp, 8 predicted proteins | sample AD_UKC071_MetaG_FD_89751 | JGI IMG/M metagenome (GOLD analysis project Ga0116179, IMG submission 89751) | Active sludge microbial communities of municipal wastewater-treating anaerobic digesters from USA - AD_UKC071_MetaG | ecosystem: Engineered > Bioreactor > Anaerobic > Digestate | place: USA...
CCCGGTACCAGTCGCCATTTCTACGAGATCGATATCGGCAGGTCTCGTTCGGTGAGTCGTGACAAACCTCAGTGAAAAGGTTTTTGTCTCTTCTAGTTTTCGATCGGGAGGCGGCAGCGGTGGGCGTTCCCTTTTCCTGGTTGGCTCAACCATTTACCCCTCCTCCTGGCAAGAGACGATGCCTTCCAAGAATGCATCGTACTCCTCGTAGATTGTCGATTTTGAGTAAACGCCTGCCAACCATACCAAGTACATTTCCGAAGTTTCCTTGTCGACGTGCCCAAGTTGTGGTCGCACTTCCATCAATATCGCATCACTAGCGCAGCCATTTAGCCAATTCGGTGACAACGCGGCGGGATTCTGGCCACTGAGTGCCTTCCTTGTTCGTTCAACTGCGCCAATAATTAGTTTGCATGCTGTGAAATGCCTTCCTCCATGAGGCGACCAGCCCTTGAATGGAATAGCACCCTCCAGCACCCAAGCTTCGTATAGCCTTTGCCGGCTGACGGGTTCGCCTGTATGGTCAGATAAAAACAATCGTCGGGGGTTTTGTGCGGCGGCTTTCCTACGTTGCGCTGGGTCACCCGACTTGCGTACGCAAATGGATCGATTCGCAACGCGCCGAAACTGACGATACTTATCCAATTCCTCTGCAAGTTCGATCGGCATCTTTATAATTCGAGATGGCCCCAAAAGGTCACCGTGCGAATTCCGTCGCTTTGTCCCCTTTGTTCCATGAGTCAAAGTTACTTGAACATATTCACCGCCCGGCTTCATAATCCAATCTTTTTTATCAAGAGGCAGCGTGTCCACTTGCCATTCGCATACTTCTTCAAGTCGGATGCCGGTTTTAATAATTAACTCGCACATGAGTGCCTTGGTGTAGCCGGCCTTGATTCGGATATTTCGATGCCATTTTTCGATTTCACCGTCTGTGGGAAGTCGAAGTACCTTTGGGTGCTTTCGTATTCGCCCGTCGCGTACTTCTTTCTCAACCGTTCGATGTCCATCGCTGGAGTCGCCCCGATCGTTACGGACCCGTTTAATAGTTGTGGAAACCTTGAATGGTTCTCGCAGCCCGCGACTTTCACCCCATTGGTGAAATAGGCATGCCTCGTCTCCTCGGGAGTTTATGGTCGATGGACTCAGAGGTATTTGGTCGCGTGACCAAATGCCAGTTTCCATGTCGCGTTGATATCCGTTGATGATGTCGCTGGCATAGGTAACTGTCCGCCAATCTCGACCCGAGTGTTCACACCAGTCCAAATGGTCCACCAGCCAACTGCCGAAATTTTTCAGACTTTGTTCCGTGGGGAGCGTTGCACCTTCCGATTTAGAGCCCGAGGGGTCACGCGCTGAAAATTGCTTGAGCGCTCGATCGATTAGGTATGAAGTTGCAGCGTCATGCAGTACCCACGTCGAATCAAACACGCAGGGCACGTGACTGATCGAGTCGTAGCCTGCAGCCTTCATGAGATCGGGATCCGGCCAAAGGAGATGGTGTGGCATGACGAAAATGTGGGGGTATTGGAACGCAGTGAAGCACACCCCATCTTGGAAGTCAAGCTGTCGTTGTCCGGAACGGAGGGCCTTTTATAACGGTGATGGTGGTCGACGAGATCGACAAGGCCCGCGGCGAACATGCCTACGACCCGCTGGGCGCGCTGTACAGCCTGCTGGAGCACGACACCGCGCACGCCTTCGTCGACGAGTTCGCCGAGGTGGCGGTCGACGCCAGCCAGCTGATCTGGGTGGCCACGGCCAACGACGAGCGCGGCATTCCCGAGCCCATCCTCAACCGCGTCAACGTCTACCAGGTCGACATGCCCGACCATGCGGCGGCGCGCACCATCGCGATGCGGCTGTACGCCGGCATCCGCGCCCAGCACGACTGGGGCACGCGCTTCGACCCCGAGCCCGCCGACGCGGTGCTCGACCGCCTGGCCGAACTGGCTCCGCGCGAGATGCGCCGCGCCTGGATGACCGCCTTCGGCAACGCCCGGCTGGACGGCCGCGGGCAGATCACGCTGGCCGACCTGCCGGCGCCCGGCGGCGGCGGCAAGCGCGGGCCGCTGGGGTTCGTGAACTGAGCGCCCGGCCGGGCGCCGTCAGCTGGAGAACGTCAGCCCCGCCGATGCCCCGCCACGCCGCACGGTGTGGCGGCCGGCCTGCTTGCCGGCGTACATCGCGGCGTCGGCGCGCTTGAGCAGGTCGTCGGCGTGGTTGCCGTCGTGCGGGGCCAGGGCAAAGCCGATGGTCAGGCCGACGCGACAGCGTGCGCCCCCGACGATGAAGGGCTGCTCGAACGCGGCAAGCAGCTTGCGGCCCAGCACCAGGGCCTCGGCCTCGCCGGGAATGGCGTGCGCCATGATGACGAACTCGTCGCCGCCCAGGCGGGCCACCAGGTCGCCGTGCCGCACCTGCTGGCGCAGCCGCTGGCCCACCTGCACCAGCAGGGCATCGCCGGCATCGTGGCCCAGGCGGTCGTTGACCGGCTTGAAGCCGTCCAGGTCCAGCAGGAACAGCGCCAGCGTGCGGCCACCCTGGCACTCGGGCAGGGCCGCGGCCAGCGCGGCCTGCAGGCCGCGGCGGTTGGGCAGGCCGGTCAGCGCGTCGGTGTGGGCCAGCGACAGCAAGGCGGCACGCTCCAGCTCGGCGCGCTCGCCCTGCAGCCGGATGCCGGCCACCCGCAGGCTCAGCACCTGGGTCCACAGCAGCATCTCCAGCAGGCAGGAGAACTGGAAGGCGTGCTGGGTCCAGAAGTTCACCGGCAGGAAGCCGCGCAGCAGACCGGCCGCGCTGAGCGCGCCAGTCATGTACGACAGCCAGCCCAGCAGCACGTACAGCGCCAGGCGGTCGCCGGCGCGGGCCTGGCGCCAGGCCAGCGGGATGGCGAGCAGCATGGGCAGCGGGCCCATCGCGGTGGCCAGGGTCTGGGTGGCGCGGTAGTCCAGCGCACCGGCCAGCGAGGCCAGGAAGCCGGCCGTGGCCAGCGCGGTCACACCCATCAGGCCGCGGTGGGTCCAGGGCGCCATGTCGCGCGTGCGCAGCGACCCGGCGACGAACAGGCCGCCGCCGGCCAGCGCCACCAGCACGCCCTGCGGCGCCACCTTGGCCAGGGCGCCACCGCCATCACCCCACAGGTGCTGCTGGCCGATGCCGAAGTAGCTGATGAAGAACACCGTCAGCCCGCCCAGCATCAGCGCGTACTCCAGGAACATGGTGTCGCGCAGGCTCAGCCAGTGGGCCAGGCTGTAGGCGATCAGCGCCAGCGCGACGCCGGCCAGCACCCCCTGCAGCAGGCCGGCGCGGGACTCCCTGGCGTGGTAGATGGCCGGCTTGGACAGGCGCATCGGCAGCAGCATCGCCGTCTGGGTGCTGACGCGCAGCAGCAGCGCGTGCGACACGTTGGGCGCCAGCTGCAGCTCCACCGCGTGGTCGCGGCTGCGCATCGGCCGGCGGCCGGCCTCGACCAGGCTGCCCATCAGGTGGCGCGCCACCGGCTGGCCGTCGCGCAGCACGGTCAGCTCGATGCGATGCAGCGGCGGGTAGTCGATGTCCAGCACCCAGCGGCCATCGCCGCCCACCGCCTGCACCGGCAGGTACAGCCACACCACGTCGCGGCGCGGGCCCAGGTTGGCGTGCGGGCCGTCGGGCGGGCTGAAGTCGGCCAGCCGCCGCAGCGCCCCGGCGGCGTCGAGCCGGCCATCCGGGTCGGACAGCAGGCTGACGGCGGGCCAGGCGTCGATGGCCACCGGCGCGTCGTCGGGCAGTTGCAGCGGCGGCGCCGCCTGCACCGCGGCGGCCCACCCCCACAGCAGCGCCGCCAGCCACAGGTGCAGGCAGGAACGGAGGGAGCGGTGGGGGCGCACGGGCGGTGTTCCACGTCGGTGCACAGCCCGGCGCATGCCGCGTTATCGGCTGCGGCGGGCCGGGCTTGAGCCCGCAGCGCCCCCTATCATCCCGCGCATGAGCCCGCCCCCGGCCCCCGACGGCGCACCGCTGGTGGTGGCGCTGTCGTCGCGGGCGCTGTTCGACTTCGAGGCCGAGAACCGCGTCTTCGAAGCCGGCGACGACCAGGCCTACATGCAGCTGCAGCTGGACCGGCTGGACCAGCCGGCCGCGCCGGGCATCGCCTTCGCGCTGGCGCACAAGCTGCTGGCCTTCAACGCCGGCATGGCGCCGGGCGCGCAGCCGCGGGTGGAGGTGGTGATGCTGTCGCGCAACGACCCGGTGTCGGGGCTGCGCGTGTTCCGCTCCTGCCGGCACTACGGCCTGGCGGTGGAGCGCGGCGTGTTCACCCGCGGCCAGCCGCCGTGGCGCTACCTGCGCCCGCTGGGCGCGCAGTTGTTCCTGTCGGCCAACGAGGCCGACGTGCGCGCCGCGCTGGACAGCGGCGTGCCTGCGGCGCGGGTGGCGGCACGGCCGCCGCAGGGCGGGCGCCCCCCTGTCGACGAACTGCGCATCGCCTTCGACGGTGACGCGGTGCTGTTCTCCGACGAGGCCGAGCAGGTCTACCAGCGCGACGGCCTGGCCGCGTTCCAGCAGCACGAGCAGGCCCATGCCGCCACGCCGCTGGCGGCCGGGCCCTTCAAGCCGCTGCTGCAGGCGCTGCACCATCTGCAGCAGGCGGCGGGGCAGTCGGGCATGCGCCTGCGCACTGCGCTGGTGACGGCGCGCAGCGCACCGGCGCACGAGCGGGCCATCCGCACGCTGATGGACTGGCACATCGGCGTGGACGAGGCGATGTTCCTGGGTGGCCTGGCCAAGGGCGCCTTCCTGCGCGAGTTCCAGCCCGACTTCTTCTTCGACGACCACCCGCGCCATGTGCAGGGTGCGGCCGACCATGTGCCGGCGGGGCATGTGGTGCATGGTGTGAACAACCCCTGACCGGGCCTGGCCGGCGTTGCCCCCCCCTGGATTGCGGGGGCCGCGCCGACCCCACCCGGGGTGCGGGGTCACGCAGCTTTCACGGCCGGCGCCGATGCTGGCAGCTCACCACCTTCACCACCGGAGCTGCGCATGCGCCTCAAGCCCCTCGTCCTCTCGCTGGCCGCCCTGGCCGCCCTGCCCGCCTCGGCGCTGACCACCGGCGACCTGGCCTTCACCGCCGTCAATGCCGACGAAGACGGCTGGGCGATGGTGGCCCTGGCCGGCATCGCCGCCAACACCACCGTCTACTTCACCGACAACGAGTGGAACGGCACCGCCTTCAACACCGGCGAGAGCTACCACGCCTGGACCAGCGGCGCGGCGCCCATCGCCGCGGGCACCGTGATCCGCTTCAGCAACATCGACAACGCCACCACCCTGGCAGCGTCCGTCGGCACGCTGGCGCGCGCCAGTGTCTCGGGCAGCACCAACTTCGGCCTCAGCCAGTCCGAGGACGCCGTCTACGCCTACCTCGGCAGCTCGGCGACCGCGCCCACCACCTTCCTGGCCGCCATCGCCACCACCAGCTTCGGCATCGCCGCCACCGGCGTGCTGACCAACACCGGCCTGGCCATCGGCGCCGGCGCCATCAACCTGGGCGTGAGCACGGGCTCGGATTTCGCCCAGTACACCGGCCCGCGCAGCGGCCAGGCCAGCTTCGGCGCCTACAAGTCCCTGGTCGGCAACCTGGCCAACTGGACGGTGATGGGCGACGGCAGCTTCGCCACCACCGCGCCGGACATGACCGCGATCACCGCCGTGCCCGAGCCCGAGACCTATGCGCTGATGCTGGCGGGCCTGGCCGCCGTCGGCCTGCTGGCGCGCCGCCGCGCCTGACACCGCCGCGACGCGGCCCGGCCCGCGTCTTGCAACGCACGCCCAATGCGCACACTACGCAGCATCGCCCGGCCGGGCGATGCTGCCCGCTCATTTCCGGAAGGCCCCATGACCACTGCCCACCCGCCGCTGCGCCGCTTCCTGTCCACCCTGGCCGCCGCCCTGCCCCTGATCGGGTTGCTGCAGGCCGCACCCGCCGCCGCGACGGTGGTGATCAGCCAGGTCTATGGCGGGGGCGGCAACGGCGGGGCCACCTACAAGCACGACTTCATCGAGCTGTTCAACAAGGGCACGGTGGCGGTGGCCATCGGCGGCTGGTCGGTGCAGTACGCGTCGGCCACGGGCTCGACCTGGCAGGTGACGGCGATTCCGGCCGGCACCACGCTGCAGCCCGGGCGCTATCTGCTGGTGCGCCAGGCGGTGGGGGCCGGTGGCACGGTGGACGTGGTGGGTGACGTGACCGGCACCATCGCCATGAGCGGCACTGCCGGCAAGGTGGCACTGGCCAGCAACAGCACGGCCTTCTCGGGCACGGTGCCCACCGGGGCCGTCGACTTCGTCGGCTACGGCGCGGCCAATGCGAGCGAGGGCAACCCCACCCCGGTGCTGAGCGCCACCACCGCCGCACTGCGCAACGGCAACGGCTGCACCGACACCAACGGCAACAGCGCCGACTTCACCATCGCCGCGCCGGCGCCGCGCAACGCCGCCAGCCCGGCCAACCTGTGCGCCAGCGTCCCGGCCAACCAGCCGATCACCGCCAGCTGCCCGGCCGCCAGCGTGGCCGCCGGCAGCGCGGCGGTGCTGGGCACCAGCGCCACCGACCCCGACAGCATCGTCACCAGCGCCACGCCCACGGGCACCTGGCCGGCCGGCTTCAGCCTGGGCAGCTTCACCGCCGCCAGCGCGGCCGGCGGCACGGCCACGCAGACCATCCAGGTGGCCGCCAGCACCGCCGGCGGCAGCTACACCCTGGGCCTGGCCTGGGCGAACAGCGACGCCCAGACCGCCAGCTGCAGCTTCACCGTGACCGTGGCCGGCCCGACGCCGATCTACAGCATCCAGGGCAGCGGCGGCACCAGCCCCTATGCCGGCCAGACGGTGCTGACCGGCGGCGTGGTGACCAAGGTGCAGAACAACGGCTTCTTCCTGCAGGACCCGGTGGGCGACGGCAGCCCGCTCACGTCCGACGGCATCTTCGTCTTCACCAGCACCGCGCCCACCGTCAGCGCGGGCCAGCGCATCCAGCTGAGCGGCCAGGTGGCCGAGTTCAACACCGGCGCCACCGACGCCAGCGCCCGCACGCTGACCGAGCTGGTCAGCCCCACCGGCATCGTGGTGCTGGGCAGCGGCTTCAGCATCGCGCCGGTGGCGGTGACGCTGCCGGTGGCCACGGCTGGCGACCTGGAACGCTACGAAGGCATGCTGGTCACCATCAGCGGCGCCCAGGGCGCACCGCTGACGGTGGCGCAGAACTTCTTCCAGGGGCGCTACGGCCAGCTGACGCTCGCCGCCGGCGGCCGGCTGGAGACGCCCACCAACCGCCACCGCCCCGGCCCGCTGGCCCAGGCCCTGGCCGACGAGAATGCCCGCCGCACCATCCTGCTGGACGACGGCAGCAGCCTGCAGAACCCCAACCCCGTGCCTTACCTGGCCAGCGGCGCACGCGCCGGCGACCGGGTGGCGGCCATCACCGGGGTCATCGACGACGGCCTGGCCACCAGCAGCAACCCGGGCCTGGGGCTCTACAAGATCCACCCGACCCAGGCACCGGTGTTCAGCAGCGGCAACCCGCGCAGCGCCGCACCGGACGCGGTGGGCGGCAACGTCAAGGTGGCCAGCTTCAATGTGCTGAACTACTTCACCGCCTACACCAACGGCGGCGGCACGGCCAACGGCTGCAGCCTGGGTGGCAGCACCAGCACCGCCAACTGCCGCGGCGCCGACAACGCCACCGAGTTCGGCCGCCAGCAGGCCAAGATCGTCGCCGCGCTGGCGGCCATCGACGCCGACGCCGTGGGGCTGATGGAGATCCAGAACAACGGCAACGTGGCAGCGCAGAACCTGGTGAACGCGCTGAATGCGCGCGTCGGCGCCGGCACCTACGCCACCACCAGCCTGCCAGCGGACACCGGCAGCGACGCCATCCGCGTGGCGATGATCTACAAGCCCGCCCGCCTGTCGCCGCTGGGCGCGGCCGTCAGCGACAACAACACCATCAACAACCGGCCGACGCTGGCGCAGAGCTTCCGCCTGGCCAATGGCGAGGGCTTCACCCTGGTGGTCAACCACCTGAAGAGCAAGGGCAGCTGCCCGGCCGCCGGGGACGCCGATGCCGCGGGCAACACCGATGCCGGCGACGGCCAGGGTTGCTGGAACGCGCTGCGCGTGCAGCAGGCGCAGCGGCTGCAGGCCTTCGTGGCCGAGCGACTGGCGGCCAGCGGCACCGGCGGTGCATTGCTGATCGGCGACTTCAACGCCTATGCGCAGGAAGACCCGATCGCCCTGCTGGCCACGGCGGGCTATGCCGACCAGGTGCAGCGCTTCGGCAGCTTCGGCTATTCCTATGTCTTCGACGGCGCGGCCGGCCGGCTGGACCATGCGCTGGCCAACGGCGCGCTGGCGGCCAGGGTCAACCGCGTGGCGCACTGGCACATCAACGCCGACGAGCCGGCGGTGCGGGACTACAACACCGAGTTCAAGGCGCCGGCCACCACCTGCGGCGGCGCCTGCCCGGCCGACCCGTACGTGGACGACGCCTACCGCTCGTCGGACCACGACCCGGTGGTCGTGGGCCTGAACCTCTACAACCGCGAGTGGTCCGGCACCAGCGGCGCCGACACCGTCACCGGCGGCGCGGGCGACGACCTGATCTGGGCCAGCGCGGGCGCGGACGTGCTGACCGGCGGCGCCGGCAGCAACGGCTTCGCCTTCCGCTCGCTGCGCGAGGCCGGCGCCACCATCACCGACTTCGTGCCCGGCAAGGACCGCATCGACCTGAGCGCCCTGCTGGCCTCGATCAACCAGGGCAGCGCCACGGCGATGAGCCGCGGCGTGGTGAAGCTGGTGGCCTCGGGCGCCCACACCCTGCTGCAGATCGACACCGACGGCAGCGCCGGTGCGGTGCTGCCGCGCACCCTGGTGACGCTGCGCAACGTGGCGCCCGCGGCCATCGTGCCCAGCCGCGACCTCGGCCTGAACTGAGCCCCACCGGAGGAGGACCCACCCCATGACCCAGACCCCGTTCCTGACCACCGCCCTGGCCGCCCTGCTGTGGGTCGCCGCCACGCCCGCCCAGGCGCAATCGACCGACCTGCGCACCTGGACCGCGGCCGGCGACGTGCTGGTCGGCGCCGATGGCGGCAGCGCCACGCTGAGCACCGCCTGGCTCGACGAGGCGCCGCTGTCGGCCGGCAGCGCCCTGCTGTTCGACGAGCTGGAAGCCGCGCTGGCGCTGACCCCGGGCAGCCTGGCGGCCGACACCATCGAAGGCTCGGGCCTGCAGCAGTCGTTCAACACGGCAGCCGGCAGCACGCTGCGCTTCGACTGGCAGCTGCAGACGGCGGACTTCGCCGGCACGCAGGCCGACCGCGCCTTCGTGCTGGTCGACGGCACCACGCTGGTGGAACTGGGCACGGTGGCCATGGCGCCGCTGGCCGGCCGCTTCACCTACACGTTCGCCGACGCCGGCGCCCATGCGCTGGCCATCGTGGTGATGGACGTGACGGCCGCGGACAAGGTGTCCACGCTGACCATCAGCGGCCTGCAGGTCAGCGCCGTGCCCGAGCCCGGCCAATGGGCCCTGCTGCTGGCCGGCCTGGCCGGCGTGGGCGCACTCGGCCGGCGGCGGGACGCTCAAGTGACGCGGTAGTCCCGCAGGCCGGCCAGGTCGATCACGCGCACGCCGCCGTACTCGATGCGGATCAGGCCGCTGGCCTGCAGCGCGACCAGGGCCTGGTTGACCCGCTGGCGCGACAGGCCGACCAGCCAGGCCAGCTCCTGCTGGGTGATGCGCAGCAGCTGGCCCACGCCCGGGTACAGCACCGGGTGGAACAACGAGGCCAGGCTGCGCGCCACGCGGGCGTCGGGCTGGTTGGTGCGGTCGATCTCGCGCGCCGCGATGAACTGGCCCAGCCGCTCGTTGAGCTGGTGCATCACGTGGCGGTTGAACGGGATGCTGCGCTCCAGCAGCTGCCAGAACATGGCGATGGGCAGGCCGGCCACCGTGCTCTCGCGCAGCGCCTCGATGTTGTAGCGGTAGACCTCGCGCTTGAGCAGGGTGCCCTCGCCGAACCAGGCGCCCGGCGGCAGGCCGGTGTAGGTGATGGGCTGGCCGTCGGCGCCGACATTGCTCATCTTCAGCAGGCCGTCGACCACGCCGAACCAGTAGTTGCTGGGCGCGCCATGGCGGCAGATGCGGTCGCCCGGCTGGGCCTCGCCAATCTCCAGCGCCGCCACGGTGGCGCGGCGGTCGTCGGCCGACAGCAGGGCCAGCCACGGGATGCCGTCGAGCTCGTCGGCGGTGGCGGGGCGGGCGCGCTGGCGCAGGCTGGTCTGGGCAGTGGTGGCCATGGCTTGCAGGGTGCTGACAACACACCCCGGGGAAAGTCCGCCCCGGGGTTGACCCGCAAATTGTCGTTGGACCGACAAGCCAGCGTCAAAGTGACGCCTAGCATGGGCCCCGCAGTCACCGCCCATGCTGGGCCCGGTGCTGCCCAAGGAGTGGCTGGTGCAGACGACCTTTCCCCGATTGATGCTGGATCACGCCAAGGCCCGGCCCGATGCCGCGGCCCTGCGCGAGAAGAGCTACGGCATCTGGCAGACCACCACCTGGGCGCAGCTGGAAACCCTGGTGCGCCGGATGGCCGGCGGCCTGGCCGAGGCCGGCGTGCGGCGTGGTGAACACGTGGTCGTCGTCGGTGACAACCGGCCGCGGCTCTATGCCGGCATGCTGGCGGCGCAGGCGCTGGGCGCCGTGCCGATTCCGCTGTACCAGGACGCGGCGGCGGCCGAGTTCGTGTTCCCGATCCGCAATGCCGAGGTGCGCTGGGCGCTGGTGGAGAACCAGGAGCAGGTCGACAAGCTGCTGGAGATCCGCGACCAGTGCCCGCAGCTGCAACGCCTCTGGTATGACGACCCGCGCGGCCTGCGCAAGTACGACGAGCCCGGCCTGCAGTCCATCGACGCCCTGGTGGAAGCCGGCGCGGCGCGGGTGCAGCGCGATGCCGGCTTCTTCGATGCCGAGGTCGCCAAGGCCGACCCGCAGGACGTGGCGGCGATGTTCTTCACCAGCGGCACCACCGGCAACCCCAAGGGCGTGGTGCACACGCACTTCAGCCTGCTGGACCGCGCGGCGGCCGGCCAGGTCTTCGACAAGCTGACGGCGCAGGAAGAGGTGCTGGCCTACATGCCGCTGGCCTGGATCGGCCAGAACATCTTCAGCTACGCCCAGTGGCTGGCGTGCGGCTACGTGGTGAACTGCCCCGAGTCGGCGGCCACGGTCACCATCGACCTGAAGGAAGTGGGCCCGACCTACTACTTCGCGCCGCCGCGGGTGTTCGAGGGCCTGCTGACTTCCGTGATGATCCGCATGGAAGACGCCGGCGCCTTCAAGCGCAAGCTGTTCCACGCCTGCATGGCGGTGGCACGGCGCGTCGGGCCTGACCTGCTGGACGGCAAGCCGGTGGCCCTGCTCGACCGCATCCGATGGAAGCTCGGCGACTGGGCGATCTTCGGCCCGCTGCGCAACAGCCTGGGGTTCAGCCGCGTGCGCGTGGCCTACACCGCGGGCGAGGCGATCGGGCCCGACCTGTTCACCTTCTACCGCTCGATCGGCGTGAACCTGAAGCAGCTGTACGGCAGCACCGAGACCGCCGTCTTCGTCTGCCTGCAGCCCGACCACGAGGCGCGTGCCGACACCGTGGGCGTGCCGGTGCAGGGCGTGCAGATCAAGCTGGCCGACAACGGCGAGATCATGATCAAGAGCCCCGGCCTGCTCAAGGCCTACTACAAGAACGACGCGGCCACCGCCGAGGTGCTGACCGCCGACGGCTGGTACCACAGCGGCGACGCCGGCTTCATCGACGACAGCGGGCATCTCAAGATCATCGACCGCCACAAGGACGTGGGCCGCCTGGCCGGTGGCGCACACGACGGCGCGCTGTTCGCGCCCAAGTACGTGGAGAACAAGCTGAAGTTCTTCCCGCACGTGAAGGAAGCGGTGGCCTTCGGCGACAAGCGCGAGAAGGTGTGCGCCTTCATCAACATCGACTTCGAGGCGGTGGGCAACTGGGCCGAGAAGCGCAACCTGCCCTACGCCGGCTACACCGATC
>Ga0116179_1002908_pt1 | contig 12081 bp, 9 predicted proteins | sample AD_UKC071_MetaG_FD_89751 | JGI IMG/M metagenome (GOLD analysis project Ga0116179, IMG submission 89751) | Active sludge microbial communities of municipal wastewater-treating anaerobic digesters from USA - AD_UKC071_MetaG | ecosystem: Engineered > Bioreactor > Anaerobic > Digestate | place: USA...
AGGGTCTTCCTCAGTACGAAACGCCGCCAGCCTGCCAGCCGGTGGCGTTTTTGTTTTGCGGGGCGTCAAGTCGTCATGAATGCCTCCCGCCGCTTGCCATTGCCGCAGCCAAACCCTCCGGCGACCTCACTGCGGTGTCCGCTCCACTTATCGCCAGCGAGGGAGGTCTTGACGATTTGAGGCCAAGTGCCACGGCAATCCGATGGCTTTCTCCGCGACTCGCTCGACTGCGCCCCGACAGCACGCTATAGACCAAATGGACGTCAAACCCGCGCTGACGGGCCCAGTCCACGACTGACACTCCCTCCTCGTAGAACTGCCGCTTGACGGCATCCAGCTCGGACTGGCTTGGCGCTATTGACATGGGTTTGATCAAAATCAAATGAAAATAACTATTGACGGTCAATAGTTTCTATAAATATACTAATCTCAGAATATGAGAAACCTCGAAATCCGTCAACAAATCGGGGAACGGTTGCTTGAGGAACGGCAACGCCTCCGTCTCAGTCAGCAAGCTCTTGCTGACCTGATAGGGGGCGTTCGGCTCAGCATCGTCAAGTACGAAAGCGGACGCAGCTCACCCGCAGCAGAGACCCTGGCAGCAATGGAGGCGATCGGAATCGACGTGCGGTACGTGCTCACAGGCTTTCGAACATCACCCTCCGGCATCGACCGTGAACGCTTCAAGGTCGCATTCGCCGAAGTCCAGCGTCAGGCGCAAGCCAAGCAAGAAAAACTCTCCCTTGAGACAAGCCTTGACTTAGCCTGGCGCTTCTACGATTCCTTCGCCACATTGCAGGCTGCTAGACCTCTCGCGATCTAGCAGAACGATGAAGAACACAGCGAACGAACTCACCACCCGCCCCGCCCGTCAGCGGAGCGCAATTTGCTGCAGCCGGCTGCGGACTCTGGAAGCGTCGAACCAGCAGACCCACTCACAGTAAGCGGTACGCCAAACATGCTGCAGCCACCATCATCAGCCCACGAAAAAATTACAGTTTTCTGTATTTTAAGTACAATTTAACTTGTTTATTACACGGAATATCGTGCCTCATATACAAGAAACGTTAGGCCACATCATGCGGCGACTCCAGGTCTCTCAGAACCGCCGCTTAACTTATCGCGACCTGGCAAAGATGGCCGGGACCAGCGAACGAACGATGGCCGAGTGGATGCGCGGTGCCACTTCGCCTATGGCGATGAACGGGCTGCTCAATTTGATGGCCGCCTTGAAGGCGGACGACGTGATACAGGTGTTGGCGCTGTGGCGCGAGACAGCACCGCAAGACCCCACCAGTGCCGACAGGACGCAGGAGATTCATAAATGACTAAGATCGAAACCGAAATCGAGCTAACCGAAGTGCGCTTCTACCGTGCAAGCGAGAAGCCGTACGGCGCCTTCAGCAACCTGTACCGGCGCGAGATCGAGTTCGAGGGTGAAAAGTTCGCGACCTCGGAGCACGCTTACCAAGCCGGCAAGGCTCGCAAACCAGAAGTTCGGAAATGGCTGATGGAGGCCCCCTCTCCCGCGCTGTTGGCTATGGCTGCCCATGGTCTCTATGTGTGGGACATCAATCCGGACTGGTCGAAAATCAAGTTTGACCGGATGAAGCGTGTATTGCAGGCAAAGTTCTCGCAGCATGAGGACCTTAAGCAACTACTCCTGAGCACCGGCACAGCACGCTTAGTGGAGTCAGCCACTGTCGACAACGCCGTAAACCGCCTTTGGGGCGAGGTTAATGGCGTCGGCAAGAACAAGTTGGGCGAGTTGCTCATGGAAGTACGTGCCGAACTCGCTGGAACCGAAGCGCCCACGACGATCAAGGGCAAGGAGGAACCGAAGGTTCCGCCCAAGAGTCGGGCCGTGCAGCCTAACTCGACAGCCAGTAATGCTGGCCGTTCAAGGCGACGGTCAGCAGCCGAGCCCATCTCAGCGTAAGACGGCATCAGGCATATCGGGCGTACGGTGCGATGTGCCGGCCATCAACGCTCCGCTGTTGCGAGTAGCGGCGCCGGCCCACAAACTGGAACTTCAATCGACTAGGCACATGGGCAAACGATTCATCGACGAGCTCCAACAACTTCCCACGACCATGCAGTGGGCAGCCGAACAGGATGTCGCGTTATTGCGCCGAGCAGTTCAGCTATACGGCGATCGAGGCCTCCTAGCAGTGGGTTCTGGCGGCTCCTTCACTGCGGCAGCCTATGCGGCGGATCAACATTTCCGATGGTACGGCCGCCCGTCGCAGGCCATCACGCCACTCGAGGTCTTTCAGGTACCCACCAACGCGGCAGCGAATGCCGCGGGGTTGCTGCTGTCCGCAGAAGGCAAGAACTACGACATCCTGGCCGCAGCGAAGCAACTTCGGCTGCGTGCCTGCCCGACTATCGGTCTGACGCTGCGTTCAACGAGCCCGTTGGTTGAGCTGACTGATGAGACTGGCGCGGCATCTCTAGCGGCCTACGACATGCCTTGGGGCAAGGACGGCTATCTTGCAACGAACTCGCTTATCGCCACGCTGATCCTGCTCTGGAGAACGTATGAAGCAGATGCCACCGTCGAGGCCGAGTTACCACTTCTGGTGAACTGGTTCCTACAGTTCAATCGCCGCCTCGAGGAGACTGGCAGTCTGAAGCGTTCAAAGCGTGCGTTGATCTTGTATGGCACCGTCGGCCGTATCGGGGCCATTGACCTCGAATCTAAGCTGGCAGAGGGAGCGCTAGCGTTCGGCCAAGTCTGCAACTTTAGGCAGTTCGCACATGGCCGGCATCTGCAATTGTCCCGGCTCAGCGAGCCAGTAACCGTGGTGAGCCTCAGTACTGAAGGCGACCCGCTTGCCGCCGAGACCATCCGACTGTTGCCGACGGAGGTCGGACCTGTCCTTAACGTGGCTCTGCCTCGCATCAGCGACGCGGGCGCTGAGATCGCAGGCGTTTTGGCTGCTATGGTGATCACGCGGGCATGGGCTGGCGAGTACATCGATCCTGGCCAGCCGGCCGTCCCCCAATTCGGCCGTGATCTTCACGCCTTGGACGTGTCAACCCTCGTCCCACATGCGTTGCCGCCCACACCGACCATGCTGAGAAAGCAAGTCTCCGGCGACCCGCCCGAGATGCTCATCCAGAATGCTCGACGCTACATTGAACGCCTGCGGTCTGCACGACTACGTCTCCTTGTATGTGACTTCGACGGCACGTTCTGCGATACGGTCAAGCGTTTCGAGGGCCTCGATTCAAAGATTGCACCTGAGCTGACGCGATTGGCACGCAGCGGTGTCCACTTGGCCTTCGCCACCGGACGAGGACTGAAGCTCAGAAAGGTCTTACAAGACAAGCTGCCCGCGGATATTTGGCCCATGGTGACGATGGGATGCTACAGCGGCTCCTTCATCTTCAGCCTGGCTGACATACATGCCGCCGCCCCCCCCGCCGACCCGCGCCTCTCAGATCTGGCTCAGTGGCTGAGCAACACACGCGCACTATCGACACATGTGGATCCATGCGCAGATGCTGGGCAACTGAGCCTTCGCGGCATATCCAGCAACGAGAAGGTGCAATTGATCGCAGCGATCAACGAGTGGGTCGCTCAGCACGGCTACGAAGGATGGCGAGCGTTCAGTTCTGGCCATTCGGTGGACGTTGTGACCGAGAGGTCAGGCAAGCTGCTCGTCGTGCAGGACGCATGCCATCGGCTAGGGCTGGACCCACTGACGCAAGTTCTTCGTGTCGGAGACGGGGGCGATTTCGGCGGAAACGACTATGAACTGCTGTCGGAGGGGCTTGCGCTGAGCGTCGATGCTGTTCCTCCAGGGGTTGAGCAATGCTGGAACTTTCTGCCGCGTATGCTGAGTGGCGTTCGTGGCACTGAGTACTACCTGCGACACCTTGAAGCCGCCGACGGCGAGGCCAGATTTTCAATCGGGTTCTCAGAGCAAGCGGCCGCCGCAGTATGCGATACCCTCAGCCGCAGCTAACCCGGCAAAAAGAAAAACGGAGATTGTTGCATGAAGGAGACGCTGGCAAAGCGATTGGTAGCCGACCTGATGGACTGGAAACTCGAACGCGCAACAAGCGAGTTTGCCTGGCTAGACCTGATGGTGAACTACAAGTTCGACAGCTACCAACAGTATGGGCCTGGTCACCGGTTTTATGTCCATCTGCTGCGGTGGCTATCGCAGTACGAAATGGCGGATCGCGAGCGCATTTGGAAGCTTCTTCGCGAGCATCTGGTCTACATCAGTCAAGACGAAATGCATCACCTCGTTAGCCTCACAGGTCCGGTAATTGAGCGCGAGATGCGCACAGCCGTCGCCAAACAACTTGGTCTGCCGGTGTACCGCGTCAACGATGACCCTAAAGCTAGTCGCCGTCTAGCGGAGATGCAGTGCCGTACGCTCTACGTCGGTGTCAGCGATGGAGCTCGAATCGACGTTTTTCGCCGATACAACGAAGGCACAGTTAACAACGAGCAGGTCGTCGCCATGATCGAGATCTCGGAACTCAAGCAGGCCGGGCTGAAAGAAAAGCTGCGGGAGCGACTGGACGCAATCAAATCAACCGCTCCGGCCACATTCGAGTGGGTCTGCCTGATAGACGACTTCACCGCATCCGGCACGACATCAATCCGGGAAGAGGGTAACGGCAAGTGGGGTGGCAAGGTGCAACGCTTTATCAAAGAGGTCGACAAGACACGCGAGAATGCGCCTCTGATCACTGACGATGCCCATATTCAAGTCCACCACTACTTGGCGTCCAAAGCAGCCAGTATCAAGGTTTCTGGTCTGCTTGAGCGCTTTCAGGCTCAGTCTTCTGGAATGCGCTTCATTCCATCGTTCTCGTATGTGCTTCCGAACGACGTCGTGGTTACGTCGGCAACCCATCCAGATCTAGCGGAGCTCCTGGAGAAGAGCTATGACCCGGGGATCGAAACCACCCATACGGGTTCGGACATCGCGCTAGGCTATAAGCAGTGCGGTCTGCCGCTTGTGCTCGACCACAACACGCCCAACAATTCAGTGGCCACACTCTGGGCGCGGAGCGATCCCAAGGCCGAAAAATACGAGAAACACAACCACATGTCGCCTCTCTTCCCCCGCCGTCAACGCCATTCGGATGTGCGCTCATGAATCCTTGGCACAAACGGGCGAACGAGTTTATCCGCGACGCGAACGAGCTCCTTCCACTTATAAGCCCTCAGCCCATCAAGCGCTTCTTCCAGCGCGAGTCGACGCGACTTTTTGATCGACTGGTTGTGGTGGTCGGTTCACCAGGCTCGGGCAAGACAACTCTCGCTCGCCTGCTTGAGCTTCGCACACTTGCGGCAGTGCCAGACTTCAAGGGCAACACTGACGTTCGAGAACTATTGGCGTCATTGGCAAAGGCAGATGTCCTTGACGATCTCGAACCTGCCATTCTCGCTTTGCGGCTTCCAGCTGGTGGCCAGCTTCGATCGATCTGGGACCTGCCCTACGATGTTCGCCTTAGGCACCGCCTACTGCGCGCCATGATTGAGGCAAAGACCGTGCTGGGATGGCTCCGAGCAATGGAGGATGTCGGCATTAACCTAGAGCAAGTCCGCATCATCACCACGCCCAATGCAGAGGCTGCGCGGGACGCGGTGAATGCTGATGATTTGAGTGCATTCCGCGAGCGTGCGCGCGTTACAGAGCGCGCAATCTTCAAGCTCATCAATGCGCTGGTCGCGCCCGCAGAAGACGAACTGGGGGGACATCTGATTGACGTGGCATACGCACCATTTGCCATCATCGAGTGGATCGAAATCTCTGCCGCATGGCGCGGCAGGGCATTGCGTCTCAAGCCCATGGTTATCATCGATGATGCACACGAGTTGCACCCTACCCAGTTAGAAGACGTTGACCTCTGGCTCAGGGATCGGGAGATCAAGATTGCGCGCTGGATGCTGACACGCATCGACTCACTGAACCTAGAGGATTTCAGGCGCGTCCTGCGTGATGAAGAAACTGTCTCGCCCGGTACCAACCCTGGCCGTGACCGCGTGCGCATCCTGCTTCAAGATACCGAGAACCGGAACCGTCAGGCTTTCCGCGCAATTGCTGAGGACGTAGCTCGTCGCTACCTGCAGCCCCTGGCGGCCTTTCATCGTCGCGGCAGCTTTCTGAGCCTCAAGACCATACTGAACACGGCCCGCCCCCCCGTGCTGTCGGATACCGACTTGCATATCCTCCGGGCTGAAAATGCCCGCCTCGTTGAAGAAAATCAGCTAACCCGCGAAAGGGTTGAGGCCATGGAGGCGGCGTATCCGGCAGACATCGCGCCTGACGTGAAGGCCGCAGTGACCCACATCATGCTAGAAAGGGAATTGAAGCGAACGCCGCAACGATCATTGTTCGGTGCGCCCGCAGAGGATTCGTCTGAGGAAGAAGTATCGAAGGTGCCGCGTCCCGTCATCACTGGTGCGGAACTCCAGATGCTCCATCGCTTTGAGCGCCCCTTCTATTTCGGATTTGAGAGACTAGCCGATGCTGCCAACGAAAACATCGAGCAGTTCGTAACGCTGGCCAGCGTGTTAGTGGATCGCTTGGAGACACAAGCTATTCGAGGTAGGCCGCTAGCACTGGATGCGCGTCAGCAGCACAAAGCTGTGCGCGAGCAGGCTGGGGACTTGATTGACCAGTGGGATTTTCCGTACGCCCCGCAGGTACGCAAACTGGTTGATTTCATCGGCGGCAGATGTGAAGAACTAACCCTCAGGCCCAATGCCCCGCTATCCGACGGCGCAAATGCCTACGGCATTTTGCGTTCCGACTTAGAAAATCTGGATTCAAACGACGAGCTCGCTCGCGTGCTTCATTACGCGCTCGCCTACCAAGCCCTCGTCCTCATTGAGCCCTATGAGTGCAAAGGCAAGACTTGGGCGTTGTTCGAGCTCGGTGGTGTAGCCATCATCGCTAAGGGTTTGACGCACAGCCGCGGAGGGTTTGTTGAGGGAACGCTTCACCAACTCAAGACTTCGGTAGGGAGTGCCGCGTGATTCGTGTGCCCAACCTCTCCCTTGACGATGTCGACGAGTTCATTAGCGACTATTTCCCGACCGCTGGAGCCACCCTGTTGATCGGTAACGTGGGGTTCAGCCCCGAGGTTCTGTATTTCCCAGAGCGCCTGGGGCCGCTTTCCAACGTTGACATGCGCTTTTTCCACGAGAGGCGCCCAGCAGTTCCCGCAGTGATCACGCACTTAGCTTCTGAGCGCGAGCAACAACTCCGCGAGCTCTCAGCATGTCCCATGCAGGTTGTCGACATCGCAATCCTTGCCGAAGATGGCGCACCTATAGGGGGCCGAAATGCTTGTATGCAGGTACACCAGTGGCTGAACGCAAAAGCCTATACGGACGTTGTGGTCGACGCCACGGGCATGTCGCGATGCACAGCCTTTCCGATAGTAAAGCAGCTCTACCAGCTATCACGAGACACTCCGATTCGTGTTCATCTGCTGGTGGCCGACAGTACCCAAGCCTTCTCAAATGTCGAGTCGGTGTCCAACGACCGCGGTGGCTGGATGCACGGATTTCCCGGTGAAACGGAGACCGACGAATTTGCAAAAGCGCTCAAGCTGTGGGTAGTGCAACTATCCGAGAAGGCCGGCACATCGCTGCAAACAATGTATCGTGAGCTGGACTCACCGGAAGAGGTCTGCCCAGTCCTGCCTTTCCCAGCGCAGAACCCGCGCCGCGCCGACGAGCTGTTGTTCGAACATCGCGAGTACTGGCAGCGGGAGTGGTTCGAATCACCACTTAACTTCATCCGGGCGCACGAGACAGATCCCATGGATGTTTTCCATTCGATAGCGCGTCTCCATACAACCCGCGTGGAAGCCCTGACCGGCTCCGGTCTGATATCACAAACCGTGTTGTCCCCAGTCGGGCGTAGGCTCCCCGGCATAGGTATGCTTCTTGCCGCGCTCTCCTACGAATTACCAATTTTCTATCTGGAGACAGTCGGCTATGATGTTCATGGAGACTTGGTTCCTGGCGCCCGAGGCACCCCTACTCACAGATGGCATTTCCGTGTTGATAAGCTCACCCCGACTCACGACTGAAAGGCCGCGCTCCCGTGTATCGGGAGCGGGCTTCATCACGCTGGATGTGATGCTGGGCACGGAGTCTCAACTGGTTTACACAGGCATCGGCGGGTCCACAGGCAACGTGCTTTCGATCCTCGCTTTCCTGGGTTGGGAAAGCCTTCCGCTCGTAAACCTTGGGCGCGACCACGTTGGAGCAACCATCCACCGAGAATTCACGAAACTCGGTGCAAACATGCGCCACGTGCGACTGAACCGTGGGCTCTTGAGCCCTCTGCTCTATCAGTTTGCTGGCGAACCTTCCGACGCACCTCGCTACAGCTTCGCCTGCCCTGTTTGCGGTCAGGCACGCCGCTTCCACGAAAACCTCGTGGACAGCGGCGGTGATGAGTTCGTACGCTGCGCCGCTGAGTCCAACGTGTTCTTCTTCGACCGAATCACCGATGGCACGGTACGCATGGCTAAAGCCGCTCGTGCTGGTGGCGCCTTCGTTTTCTTCGAACCATCGTCTATCTCTGCAGACCGAGGCCTGTTTGAAGCTGCGCTGAACTGCGCGCACGTGGTGAAGTACTCGGTCGACCGGATTACTGAGCCCTTAGATCATCGTCTGTCTTCGGGCTTCGTCGAGATCCAAACACTGGGTGTGCGGGGCCTACGTTTCCGAAAGCACTCTCTTGCGCCAGACTGGATCGAACTGCCGGCGCTTCACACAAGTTCGGTCGCCGACACATCAGGGGCCGGAGACTGGTGCACGGCTGGCTTTCTACATGCATTGCTTGCGAATCGTGGAGCCAACGAGCTCAGCCACCTAAGCTACAACGACATCTATCGTTCTTTGCGGCTAGGGCAGTCTATCGCAGCTTTGAGCGTGAGCCACGTCGGCGCGCGCGGAATGATGCGTGCGTGGCAACCGTCGGACGCCTTGGAAATGGCTCAGCGGGTCCTAGACGGTGTCAAAGCACCGGAGTGGACTGGCCCGGCTCGCGCTCATCGGCAGCTCGATTCGGTTTGCTGCACGGATCTGACGTCCGCTACCCCGCAGCCTGGGCGACTGTCGACGTTCTTCTGACTCCTCCTCTTCTGATTCCTCGATTAGGCTGCTCCACCTTCGCATACCGTGCTTGTGCAGTCACCAACACGGAGTTGTGTAAAGCCGATTCGGCATCAGGAACTCAGCCACAACCCGCCTCACAGCGACGTCCAGCGCAACCACTGAACAGCTCAGTAGCTTCTAAGCACCCTGACCACTTGAACTAAATGGCCAGGGCTAGTCTTTAGCGGTCGGGACGATGGCAAACTCACGAGCCTCGTCGCCACGAACCCCCTTATCCGAATATCAAAACGCCTAGGGCTATGGGGTCGTTGCAGAAATCAATCCTTCCTACCCAACCGACCGACTTTATTTTTCACCGACAGACTTTATTTGCTCCAGTCACCGTGCGCGCTGCGTCTTACTCCACCGTTACGGATTTCGCGAGGTTGCGGGGCTTGTCCACGTCGGTGCCCTTGACCAAGGCGGCGTGATAGCTGAGCAGTTGCAGCGGAATGACGTGGAGGATGGGCGAGAGCATGCCGTAGTGCTCGGGCAGACGCAGGATATGCACGCCTTCGGACTCGGAGATTTCGCTGCCGGCATCGGCAAATACATAGAGCTCGCCGCCGCGGGCCTTCACTTCCTGCAGATTGGACTTCAGCTTTTCGAGCAGGCTGTCGGCGGGGGCGACGGCGATGACTGGCATTTCCTTGTCCACCAAGGCCAGCGGACCGTGCTTGAGTTCGCCGGCGGGGTAGGCTTCGGCGTGGATGTAGGAGATTTCCTTGAGCTTGAGGGCGCCTTCGAGGGCAATCGGGTAGTGTTCGCCGCGCCCCAGGAAGAGAGCGTGGTGCTTGCTGGCAAAACGCTGGGCCCAGGCTTCGATTTCGGGTTCGAGCTCGACCACCTTGGCGACAGCCACCGGCAGGTGGCGCAGGGCGGTGAGGTGCGCAGCTTCTTCGGCTTCGCCAAGACGGCCGTTGACTTTGGCAAGGGTCAGCGTCAGCAGCGCCAGTGCAGCAAGCTGGGTGGTGAAGGCCTTGGTGGATGCGACGCCGATCTCGGGGCCGGCACGGGTCACAAAACGCAAAGCGGCCTCGCGCACGATGGCGGACTCGGGCACGTTGCAGATCGCCAGGGTCTTGGTCATGCCGAGGCTCTTGGCAAACTTGAGCGCGGCCAGCGTGTCGGCCGTTTCGCCCGACTGGGAGATGACGACAACCAGGGTGTCGGGGTCGGGCACCGATTCGCGATAGCGGTATTCGCTGGCGATCTCGACCGTACATTGCAGCTTGGCGATCGATTCGATCCAGTAGCGGGCAACGAGGCCGGCATGGTAGCTGGTCCCGCAGGCGAGGATCAGCACGCGGCGGGTGGCGCCGAAGATACCGACCGCGTCGGCACCGAAGAGCTGCGGCGAAATGCCTCCGCCGCCGGCGATCATTTCGAGGGTATTGGCGAGCGCCTGGGGCTGCTCGAAGATTTCCTTCTGCATGTAGTGGCGATACTTGCCCAGCTCGACCGCATCGGCGGACAGACTGGAGATGTTCACCGGACGCTCGACCGGAGTGCCATCCAACAGGGTGACGCGATAAGCGTCGAGGGTCAGTTCGGCAACATCGCCGTCTTCAAGATAGACCACCTTGCGCGTGACCTGCAGCAGCGCGGCGGTGTCGGAAGCGGCGTAGTGACCGTCTTCGCCGATGCCGAGCAGCAGCGGCGAACCCTTGCGGGCAACGATGGCACGGTTCGGGTCGGTTTCGCTGAGTACGCCGATGGCGTAGGCACCGACCAGCTCGGCGATGGTGGCGCGTACCGCGTCGAAGAGATCGGGGATGGTCTTGAGTTTGTCGTGGAGCAGGTGGGCGATGGCTTCGGTGTCGGTTTCGGACGTGAAGGTGTAGCCCTTGGCCTGCAGCTCGCCGCGCAGTTCTTCGAAGTTTTCGATGATGCCGTTGTGCACCACGGCAAGGCCGCCGGAAATGTGCGGGTGGGCGTTGCGCTCGGAGGGCACGCCGTGGGTGGCCCAACGGGTGTGGGCGATGCCGATGTTGGCGGCAAGGCCGGTGGCATCGGCCTGAGCGGCCAGTTCGGCGACGCGACCGACGGCGCGCAGGCGCTGCAGATGCGGCGCGCCGTCGGTCTTGAGTACGGCGAGCCCGGCGGAATCGTAACCGCGGTATTCAAGTTTGCGCAGCCCTTCGAGCAGCACGGGAACGATATTGCGACGGGCAATGGCGGTGACGATGCCACACATGATGGGAAGCCTTTCAGGAAAATCCGGCCGTCGGGCCGGATTGAAAACTGGATCTATGGATGGAAATCAGGCCTTCTTGGCCTTGACCGGGCGTTTCCAGCCGGCCACGGAAATCTGCTTGGCACGGGACACCGTGAGCTGCTCGGCCGGCGCGTCCCTGGAAAGCGTGGTTCCGGCGCCCAGTGTAGCGCCGCGCCCAACCCGGACAGGGGCAACCAGCTGCGTGTCGGAGCCGATGAAAACGTCGTCCTCGATGATCGTGCGGAACTTGTTGGCGCCATCGTAGTTGCAGGTGATGGTGCCGGCTCCGACATTGACCCGCTGGCCGATGTCGGCATCGCCCACGTAGGCCAGATGGTTGGCTTTGGAGTGGTTGTCGATGGTGCTGTTCTTCACCTCGACGAAGTTGCCGAGGTGAACATCCTTGCCAAGCACGGTGCCCGGCCGGGTGCGGGCATAGGGACCGATGACGCAGACTTCGCCCATCACAGTGTCTTCAACCTGCGAAAAGGCGGCGATTTTGGTGCCGGCGCCGATGCGGGCGTTTTTCAGCAGGCAGTTGGCGCCGATGCGCACCCCGTCGCCGAGCTCCACACGCCCCTCGAAGATGCAGTTGATGTCGATTTCCACATCGCGACCGCAGATCAGTTCGCCGCGCACGTCGATGCGGGCCGGATCGATCACCGTGACGCCGGCGTCGGTGAGGCTGCGGGCAATGTTGCGCTGATAGATG
>Ga0116179_1002915_pt1 | contig 12063 bp, 10 predicted proteins | sample AD_UKC071_MetaG_FD_89751 | JGI IMG/M metagenome (GOLD analysis project Ga0116179, IMG submission 89751) | Active sludge microbial communities of municipal wastewater-treating anaerobic digesters from USA - AD_UKC071_MetaG | ecosystem: Engineered > Bioreactor > Anaerobic > Digestate | place: USA...
CCAAGACCGGCCACGATTTCCATCACTACAAAAAAGGCACCCTCGGTCGCCGCATCGCGCGCCGCATGAGCTTGGCGATGCTCGAAAGCATGCACGAGTACCTGGAGTTGCTGCGGACTTCGGAAGACGAGGTGCGCGATCTGGTGCGTGATCTGCTGATCAGCGTCACCAGCTTCTTCCGAGAGCCTCAAGCTTTCGCGGTACTCACGACGAACGTCATCCCGTCGCTGCTGGAACAGGATCGGTCGGACGAACCCATCCGCCTGTGGGTACCGGGTTGCGCCAGCGGCGAGGAAGCGTATTCCCTGACCATGCTGTTCATGGAAGCCATCCAACAAAGCGGAAAACGGGTGGGTTTGCAGGTTTTCGCTACGGACATCGACACCGAAGCGCTCGAGGTCGCCAGGGCTGGCATTTATCCCGTCTCGGCCACGGCGGACCTGCCAGCTGAATACTTGCGTCAATTCTTCACTCGCGACGGCGACTACGTCAGCGTAAAAAAGCCGGTGCGGGAAGCGGTGGTATTCGCGGTCCAGAACCTCATCATCGATCCGCCTTTTTCCCGCCTCGACCTCGTCAGTTGCCGCAACCTGTTGATCTATCTGGACAACGAAGTTCAGACCAAAGTGATTCGCCTATTCCACTTCGCGCTGCGAGAAAACGGCTATTTGTTCCTGGGCAATTCCGAGACCATCGGCCAGCGCACCGATATGTTTCGGGCCGTTTCAAAAAAATGGCGCATCTACCACCGTCTCGACGTGCCGTTCAACCCCCGTGGCCCAGACTACTTCCCGGTCGTGAGCGAGGCGGCCACGACTTCCACGCGCGGCCTGGTCGGGCGTGCGAAAGCAACGGCCGGGCGACAATTCGCCGTACGCGTCGAAGAGAAACTGCTCGCGGAATACGCTCCCGCAGCGGTGCTGGTGGATCGAGCGGGCGAGGCGCTGTTCTTTCATGGTGCCACATCCAACTATCTGGAAATGCCCAAGGGAACGGCAACCCACGAGATCGTAGCGCTGGCTCGAGAAGGGTTGCGCACCATCTTGCGGTCCACCCTGCAAAAAGCCGTGCGGGAAAAAACAGTCGCGGAAACGCGCCGGATCGCCCTGCGCAGTTCGAGCGGCAATCGCGAGGTATATCTCAAGGTGTGGCCGATGGATGAGGCCGACGGCACCTTTCTGGTGTGTTTCGACGAGGAAAAGGAAGCGGCGCTCACGAGCAAGGTGCAGGCTGGTGAAGAAGCGTTGGTCAAACAATTGGAGTACGAGCTTAAGGCGACCCGCGAGGATCTGCAGATCACCATCGAGGAGGTGGAAACCGCCAACGAAGAACTCAAGGCGGCAAACGAAGAGGTGATGTCCATGAACGAAGAGCTCCAGTCCACCAACGAGGAACTGGAGACTTCCAAGGAAGAGCTGCAATCCCTCAACGAGGAGCTGTCCACGGTCAACAACCAGCTGCTGGACAAGGTTCACGAGCTTGAAGCGACCAACAACGACCTGGCCAATCTGCTTTCCAGCACCGATATCGCCACTCTTTTCCTGGATGCCGATCTACGCGTGCGGCGCTACACACCGTCGGCGACGCGCATGTTCGCGCTGATCCAGACCGATCATGGCAGGTTCATTGGAGACGTTGCCCAACGCTTCAAGAATGGCGTCCTAGCGGACCTGTGCCAGCAGGTCCTAAGCGACCTCAAGCCTTTTCAAGAAGAAGTGCGCGGCAACGATGGCAGCTGTCTTTTGCTGCGCATCCTGCCCTACCGCACGACGGATAATCGCATCGATGGTGTCGTGCTCACTTTTTCCGACATCACCGAGATCAAGACCGCCTATGCCGAAGCGGAAACCCGGGAACGGCAATTGCGCATCGTCGCCGACGCGTTACCGGTCTTGATCGCCCACGTCGACTTGCAACACCGTTTCCGCTTCGTGAACGGCGCCTACGAAGATTGGTTCGATCTGCGAAAAAAGGACATGCTGGATGAACCGCTTTGTCAGGTCTTTGGCGCCACCGCTTACGAAAGTCTATGTCCTCAGCTCGAAAAAGCGACGAGTAGCAAAACCGTCGAGTCCACCGTTCGTCTGGTGCACCATCGCTTGGGCGAACGCGACGTACACATGACTTGCGTGCCGGAATCGACGGCTGACGGCAAAGTCGTGGGCTTTTACACTTTGATCCATGACATCACCGAACAGAAGAAAATCGAACGAAACCTGATTGCGGCCAATACGGTGTTTCGCAGCACCGCTGAGGCGGTCGCCATACTGGACGAAAATGGTTGCTTCGTCACGATCAACCCCGCTTTCGAAACCGTGACCGGGTACTTTCTGAACCAGTGCGCCGGCGAACATTGGGAATTTCTGCTTTCCGAGCGCCTGTCGCCAGACCAGTCCAACACGACCTGGGAGCATATGAAAACGGAGAGAGGCTGGCGCGGCGAGGTTTGGCTGCGACGCAAGAGCGGCGAGGTATTCGCAGCGTGGATGACCATCGACGTGATCGATCCCGGCGAGGGCGATGTGCGCGGATATGTGGCTGTATTCGCCGACATCAGCACCGTCAAGGAGGCCGAAAAGCGGCTGGAGTTTCTGGCTCATCACGATCCTCTCAGCGGTCTGGCCAACCGCACCATGTTTCACGAGCGAGTGGTCCACGTGCTCGCCCGGGCGGAGCGCCGAAAACGCCTGGTCGCGTTACTGTATCTGGATTTGGATGGTTTCAAGCATGTCAACGACAGTTTCGGGCACGAAGTGGGCGACCGGGTGCTGGAACTAGCCGCAGAGCGACTCAGAGGGTGTGTACGCGCGGAAGACATGCTAGCGCGGCTTGGCGGCGACGAGTTTGGGGTGCTGCTGGAAGATATCGCGGAGCCTTGGAGCGCGGCCCTGGTGGCGGAAAAGATCATCGAAGGGCTATCCGCACCGTTCGTGGTGGACGAGCGCGAGCTGGTTCTCGGCGCCAGCATCGGCATTAGCCTCTTTCCGACGGATGGCGAAAATGCATCGGCGTTGACCCGCAACGCCGACACGGCCATGTATCGCGCCAAGGCGCGCGGCGGCAATGTCGTTCACTTCTATACGCCAGCGCTGACCGAAGTCGTGCGGCGACGGGTGTCGACCGAAACTGGGCTGCGCCGAGCCATGGATGGCAACGAACTGGAGCTTTACTTTCAGCCCATCATGGAAATCGGCTCACAGCGAATCGTCGGTGTCGAGGCACTCCTGCGCTGGCGCGCGCCGGGGCGAGGCGTTCTTTTGCCCGAGAACTTCATGCCGATCGCCGAACTGTCCGGCCTTATCATCCAAATCGGCGAACATGTGATCGACCTAGCGTGCGCACACCTCGCCGCGTGGCGCGACCGGACTTTGTCCGTACCGCGGCTTTCGATCAACGTGTCAGCTCGCCAATGCATGGACGAGGAGTTTCCGGTCGTTTTCAGGCGAATTCTCGAAAAGCACGGCATATCGGCTAGCACACTCGATTTGGAGATCACAGAAAGCTGTTTTCTCGACAAGAACGCATCCAGCCAAATCCTTCTGGCGCTCAAACAAGTCGGCGTAGGTCTCACGATCGACGATTTCGGTACCGGTTACGCGACTCTCGCCTCTCTTCGCCACGTTCCAGTGAACGCGATCAAGATCGATCGTGCTTTTGTGAACGACATCGATAGCGGGAAGGACGATGGAGCCATCGCGAAAGCGGTGGTCGCGCTCGGCAAAAGTCAAAATTTGCGGATCGTGGCCGAAGGCGTCGAAACCAACAGGCAATTGGAATTTTTAGGAAAAATCGGATGTGATGCCTGCCAGGGTTATTGGGTTGCACCACCCATGGCGGCTGAAACATTTCTCGGCTGGCTCGAAGAAAACCAGCAACGGATCGACACGGCCTGATCGAAGGAATGCCTCTTCCCGCACAGCAGGAAGAGGCATAGCAAGACCAAAGAATGACTTGCGGTTAACGCATCCCGCCGCTGATGGCCAGGGTTTCGCCGGTCATATATTTGGAATCGTCGGAGGCGAGATAGACCGCCGTCGGTGCAATGTCGTCTACCTGCCCTATACGGCCCAGCGGCGCGGCGTTTTCCACCCATTTGCGCATATCGCTTTCCGCAGAGGTAACGCCCATGGCTTGCGCGCCTTCGGTTTCGATCATGCCGGGATTGATGGCGTTTACGCGGATCTTGCGCGGTCCGAGTTCCTTGGCCAGTACGCCGGTGATGACATCGACTGCGCCCTTGGTGGCCGTATAGACAACGGTGTTTGGCAGCATCAGCGTAGTGACGGCCGAACTGATGTTGATGATGCTACCCCCCTGGTCACCGAACAGCTTGACGGCCTCACGCGTCACCAGCAGCAGGCCGAGGACGTTGGTGTTGAACTGCTTATGGAATAGCTCTTCGGTGACATCTTCCAGCGACGAGAACTGATAAATACCAGCATTGTTAACCAAAATGTCAAGTTTGCCATAGGCTTTACGTGTTTCGGCGAAGAGGTGCGCGACATCGGCGGCTTTGGCGACATCGCCTTTGACCGCGATAGCCTGGCCGCCCTTGGCGATAATGGCGGCGACGGTTTTGTCGGCGCCTTCCTGACTGGAGGCGTAATTGACGACGACCTGCGCGCCTTCCGCCGCCAGATGCTGGGCGATGGCCGCGCCGATGCCTTTGGATGCGCCGGTGACGACCGCGACTTTACCTTCGAGTTTCTTGACCATGATATTCCCCTTGGGTTGGTTGGGCTTGTATAGCCAGTTCAATAATTCGTTAGTTCACTATAATTGAACTATTGAAATTAGCAAGAGCAATCCCTAAAATTATTTTATGAATTTCGTGCATCCATCGCGGGAAGACCTCACCTTGGGAGGCGTGCTGAGCGCGCTGTCCGATCCGACGCGGCTGCGCATTGTGCGGTTTTTATATGAGAATCGCGGCAATTGCGCTTCCTGTGCCGAGGCCGCACCCTGTCCAAAAATGGCGAAATCAACGCTGTCCAATCATTTCCGCATTTTGCGCGAAGCCGGTTTGATCCATACCGTCAAACATGGCGTCGAGCATCGCAGCGTCCTGCGCAAGGAAGATATCGATGCCCGGTTTCCGGGCCTGCTGGAACTGATCCTGAAACTGGCGGAATAGAGGTTCTATCCGGCTCTGCTCGTGCTCTCGGCGTTACGGTGTCGATTCAACCTCGAGATGACGGAAAACCGACCTCTTCTGACATGCTATAAGCCTTACTTAGCGAATTTTATGATGAGGCATCGTTCAGGTAGGGAAGTTGGTGATTTCTATCCTGAAGATGGTATAAAAACGATGAAACTGCGTGCGCTAGCCAGCTGCAAGTAGCCGGTTAGCCTCTCGCTCGGGTAGCATGCTGGCTGTCGTCTTTATTCGTATTGGAGATTTTGCCCATGGTCACCCACAAACCCACCGATACCGAGGCCCACACGGCCAAGCGGCATGACTGGATCGCCGAAGCGGCGTACTACCTGGCCGAACGCCGCGGGTTTCAAGGAGGGTGCCCCATCGAAGATTGGCTATATGCCGAACGCGTGTTTGACCAGCACGATGCGCAGGGCCTGCCATCGCCGCGCATGGCCCTGGTATTCCTGGACCGCCGCTCGACAGACGAGGGGGCAGGCGGCTGAACGTCAACATCACTCCTGGGAGATCGCTACGATGCCTCAACATGTTTGCAACGGCGCCACTCTGAAATGCATGTTCGCCGTTCCACCGGGGGTCAGCACTCTGATCGTGCTGCCGCAAAATCGGATGTTGACCAGCAACCAGCCGGCGGCCAACATCATGGATCATATGCCGATCGTGAATATTCCAACCTTCGGCATGTGCATCTCCCCCACCAATCCAGCCTTCGTATCGGCGACCGCTGCCGCCATGGGTGTCCCGACCCCGGTTCCTTGCGTGCCGGCCACGCCGGCTCCCTGGGTGACAGGAGCACCAACCGTATTGCTGGGCAATTTTCCTGCCCTGGACAATATCTCGACCCTGGCCTGCGCTCTCGGAACGCCCGGCTGCATCATGGTCATGGTGCCCGGCCAACTGACCGAACAGATCCCCTGAACAAGCTCATCTCGCTTTTTCAACCGGGCCCATCATCGCAACCGGCGTCGTCCACAGCGGTCGCGCCGGTCCTGCCCCGCCCTTCCTGCGCAAACAGCGCAATGCATTGTTCCCGCAACCACTGGTTGGCCGGATCGTGATCGACGCTGACATGCCAATACAGGTGCACATCCAGCGGCTGGGTTGGCAGCGGAAACGGCATGATCCGGTTGCCGAACTGAGCATTGGCGATGCAAGCGTATTGTTCCGGCATGGTCAGTAACCAATCGGTCTGACTGACCACTCGGCAGGCGGCGAAATAATGCTGGCAGCGCAGCCCGATCCGCCGCCGATAGCCTTCCCGATTCAGCTCGAAATCCTCCAGTCCCCGCCCCTGACGACGCGACGACACCAGGATATGGGTCTGGGCCAGATAGTCGGCCAAGGTCAAGAGGTCCCGCAACGCAGGATGACCGGTCCGAGCCATGACGATCAGCCGATCCCGCGATACCCGGGTCTGACGAATCGCATCGCTGGTCGGCAAAGGAATATCCAAGGCGAGATCGAGTGCGCCGGCGGCCAATTCGGCTTCCAGGGTGCGGCGGTCGGTGCGCGCGCTGATCAGCTCGACCCCCGAGGCTTGGCATTCGATGCTGCGAATCAGCGCCGGCAGAATGGTGGCCTCGAACACATCGCGCAAGCCCAGATGAAACTGTCGCCGGGTCTGGGCGGGATCGAACCGCTGGCTCTGACGCACGCTCAATTCCAGGGTCTGCAAGGACTGCCGCACCGGGCCGATGAGATTGCGGGTCAGCGAAGTGGGGACCATGGCCGAGCCCTGGCGCACGAACAGCGGGTCCTTCAGCAATTCGCGCAAGCGTCCCAGCGCATGACTGAGCGCCGGTTGACTCAGCTTGAGCGCCTGGCTGGCTCGGGTAATGTTGCCTTCCCGATAGATCGTATCCAGCACGACGAACAGGTTCAGATCGATGCGACTGATATGCATGAAACGAATTATAGAGTATTAGAACTATTCATTTGATCGATTAATATCGGCTGGGTACGCTGCAGGCATACCCCGATCAGAGACCCGCCGATGGATTTCGCCTATTCCGCCCGCGCCCGCCACTATCTCGAACGCCTCCAGGCTTTCATGGCCGAGGAGGTGATGCCTGCCGAGCCGCTCTATCGGCAGCAACTGGTGCATGGTCCGGACTGGCGTCAGTGGCGGCAACCGCCGATCATGGAGCAATTGAAGGCCAAGGCCAAAGCCGCCGGCTTGTGGAACCTGTTCCTGCCGGAAGCAGGCCATGGCCCTGGCCTGAGCAATGCCGATTACGCCCCGCTGGCCGAACTCACCGGCCGCACGCCGATGGCCCCGGAAATCTTCAACTGCAACGCACCGGACACCGGCAACATGGAAGTGCTGGTCAAGTACGGCTCTGCGGCCCAGCAGCAAACCTGGCTCAAGCCGTTGCTGGCCGGCGAAATCCGCTCGGCATTCTGCATGACCGAACCGGGCGTGGCCTCCAGCGACGCCACCAACATGCAAGCCACCGCCACGATCGAAGGGGATGAAGTGGTGCTAAACGGCCGCAAATGGTGGAGTTCCGGCATTGGTCATCCTCATTGCAAGGTGGTGATCTTCATGGGGCTGACCGACCCCGGCGCGGACAAGCACCGGCAACATTCGATGGTGCTGGCACCCCTGGAGACGCCCGGCATCGAGATCGAGCGCATGTTGCCGGTATTCGGGGCCTATGACGGACCGTTCGGGCATGGCGAAGTCCGCTTTACCAACGTCCGCTTGCCGCTGGATGCCATCATCGCCGGGCCGGGCCGGGGCTTCGAAATCGCCCAGGGCCGCTTGGGACCGGGCCGCATCCATCATTGCATGCGGGTCATCGGCGCGGCAGAACGGGCCCTGGAGCTGTTGTGTCGCCGCGCATCCAGCCGAGTGGCTTTTGGGCAACCACTGGCCCGACTCGGCGGTAACCCCGATGTGGTGGCCAACAGCCGCATGGCCATCGAACAGGCACGGCTGCTGACCCTGAAAGCGGCCTGGATGATGGACACGGTCGGGGTCAAGGGAGCGATGAGCGAGATTTCACAAATCAAGGTGGTCGCGCCCGGCATGGCCCAGCAGGTGATCGATGCCGCTATCCAGCTGCACGGCGGCGCGGGCCTGTCCGATGACTTCGCCTTGACCGCTCTGTATGCCTATGCCCGGGTGCTGCGTATCGCCGACGGCCCGGACGAGGTGCACCGCAAGCTGATCGCCAAGCTGGAATATCGCAGGCAGTACGCCGCATCGGGCCAGCTGGCCTGAGTTTCTTCCTCCTTCCCCTCAGCTCCGCTTCCTCTGGAGGTGAGGGGCGCTTTGACCCCGTCGGTGCAACCATCATGAAGAATGCTACGGAACAACTGATCGACCGGCCTGGTTCGGTGCGCCAGGGTGAAGAGCTCGATGTGGCCAAGGTCGATGCGTTCGTCAAGGCCCATCTGGCCGAGCTGCGCGGTACCCCGGAGATCCGCCAGTTCGCCGGCGGCGCCTCGAACCTGACCTACCTGTTGCGCTATCCCGATCGCGACCTGATCCTGCGCCGGCCGCCGTTCGGCCACAAAGCCCAGTCGGCGCACGATATGCTGCGCGAGGCTCGGATCATGACCGCGCTCAAGCCAGCCTATCGCTATGTACCGAAGGTCATCGCCCGTTGCGACGACCCAACCGTCATGGCAACCGATTTCTACGTGATGGAACGCATCAACGGCATCATCCTGCGCCAGGATCTGCCGACCGGTCTGAACCTCGTCGCCGAAGAAATCCGTCAGCTATGCCTGAATGTCGTCGATCGCATGATCGAGTTGCATCAGGTCGACTATCAAGCCGCTGGTTTGGCCAGTCTCGGCAAGGGTGAGGGTTACGTACGCCGCCAGGTGGAAGGCTGGATCGACCGCTATCGCAAAGCCAAGACCGTCGATGTGGGCGATTTCGAACCGGTCATGGCCTGGCTACAAGACAAGATGCCGGCTCAGGATGTCGCCACCTGCCTGATTCACAACGACTTCCGTTTCGATAACGTGGTGCTTGATCCCGCCAACCCATTCGAGGTAATCGGGGTGCTGGACTGGGAAATGGCCACGCTCGGCGATCCGCTGATGGATCTGGGCAACACCCTGGCGTACTGGGTGCAGGCCGACGACGACGCCTTGTTCCAACAGGTGCGCCGCCAGCCGACCCATTTGCCGGGCATGCTGACCCGGCAGGACGTGATCGAGTATTACGGCAGCAAGACCGGTTACCGGGTCGACAACTTCGATTTCTACGCCCTCTATGGTCTGTTCCGGCTAGCGGTAATCGTGCAGCAAATCTATTACCGCTATTTCCACGGCCAGACCCGGAATCCAGCCTTCGCCGGTTTCGGCCATATCAGCCGCTATCTGGAAAAACGCTGTCTGCGGCTGATGGCTGCGTCGAAGCTGTAATCCAGACTGCGAGCATGGGCGCGATTCATCTGGTGCGTCACGGCCAGGCCAGTTTCGGCGCCGACGACTATGACCGGCTGTCGCCGTTGGGTGAAGAGCAGGCGCGGTTGTTGGGCAGCTGGATCCAGGACTGCGGTTTCAAGCTCGACCAGGTCGTGTTGGGTACGGCTCGCCGCCATCGCCAAAGCGCGGAACAATGCCTGGCTGCCTACGGTGCGGGACCGGCTAGCCAGGATTGGCTGGTCGATGCCGGCTTCGACGAATTCGACCACCATGAAGTGGTCATCCGTTACCGACCGGATCTGGCCGAACCGGGTGCACTCGGCCGCTTTCTGGCGCAGTCCGCTCATCCGCACCGCGCCTTTCAGAGCATGTTCACCATGGCTGTCGCCCGTTGGGTCGGTGGCAAACAGGACGCTGACTACCGCGAATCCTGGCCAGCATTCCGCCAGCGCTGCCGGGCCGGTCTCGACCGGTTGTTGGCGACGGCCGACCCCAGCCACGCGGTGTGGGTATTCACCTCTGGTGGCGCCATCAGTGCCCTGCTGCAAAGCGTGCTGGCCATTCCCGATACCCGGATCTTCGAACTCAACTGGACACTGGTGAACAGTGGCGTCACCCGGTTGCGCTACCGGCCGGGTCGGGTGAGTTTGGATTATCTGAACAGTCAGGCCCATCTGGAGCGGCAGCGCCGGCCTGCTCTCATCACCTATCGCTAAATTCTCTGCAAGGAAATTGATGATGATGATTCCCAACCCCTTCGATCTGCGTGGCAAGATCGCCGCGGTCACCGGCGCCAGCCGTGGCATCGGCCAAGCCATCGCCCAACAGCTTGCCGCGCAAGGCGCGCATGTGATCGTTTCCAGCCGCAAGCCGGACGATTGCCAGAAAGTGGTCGACGCCATCCAGACTGCGGGTGGATCGGCCGAAGCCATCGGCTGCCACATCGGCGAAATGGACCAGATCGGCGCGTTCTTCCAGACCGTAGCCGAACGACATGGCCGACTCGACATCCTGGTCAACAATGCCGCCGCCAATCCTTACTTCGGCCCCATCGTCGATACCGACCTGGACGCTTTCCAGAAAACCGTAGACGTGAATATTCGCGGTTATTTCTTCATGTCGACCCATGGCGTCCGGTTGATGGCGCAGAGCGGCGGCGGAGCGATCGTCAACGTTGCTTCGGTCAACGGGGTGATTCCTGGTCCCCTGCAAGGCATCTATTCGATCACCAAGGCCGCGGTGATTGCGATGACCCAGGCGTTCGCCAAGGAATGCGCGCCGCTGGGCGTGCGCGTCAATGCTTTGTTACCCGGCGCAACCGACACCCAGTTCGCCGCGGCGCTGATCAAGAACCCGGCGATCTTGAAACAGGCCCTCAGCCACATTCCCGCCAACCGAGTCGCCCAGCCGGAAGAAATGGCCGGGGCGGTGTTGTATCTGGTTTCACCGGCCGCCAGTTACACCACCGGCGCTTGTCTGCCGGTCGATGGCGGCTATCTGTTGGGCTGAGCGCGGAAAATGACGATGAACCCATGGCAAGATCAGGTCGCGGTCATCACCGGCGCGGCGGCCACCGTTATGGCGCTTCCCGGCCGCGCTGCTTGGCGGCGTCCTGCATGAAATGATTGATGTCCTGCTCGAACTGCTTCAGATCCTGGGGGCGAGTCGGCACTTGCGGCGGTTCCCGCGTCGCCGCTTGACGAGAGGGCTCTGGTGGAATCGGTGGCGGCGAGTGGCTCAACCATTTCACCAGCGTCAGGCCGATCACGGCCACTACCACCAATAGCAATACCATACGCATACTTGTCCTCCTCTGCTCAACCGCAGAGTGACGCCGTGCGCCACTCCGTCGTTTCGGACCGATCCGGAACGCCCGCTATCGACGCCAATATTCTGAAACGCGCTTTGGGAACGTTTTCACCGCCGCCCCTGCCGAAGCGCATCGAAGCTGACATTTCATCCGGAGAGAGTTCCATGCTACAGGTTTATGGCTGTCCCAATACCCGTTCCACCCGAGTCGTCTGGGCGCTGGAAGAAGCCGGGGCCGAGTATGACTATCATCTGATCGAGCTGCGCGCGGGCGCAGGCCACCGGCCGGATTACCTAGCCATCAACCCCGGCGGCAAAGTGCCTGCCCTGGTGGATGGCGATTTGATCCTCACCGAATCGGCGGCCATCTGCACCTATATCGGCGACCACTTTCCGGCCAGCGGACTGACGCCGCCGGTGGGATCGATCGAACGCGCCCTGTACGATCAATGGTGCTTCTTCGCGATGAGCGAACTGGAACAACCGCTGTGGACCATCGCCAAGCATCGTTTCGCCCTGCCGGAAAAGCGGCGGGTGCCTACGGTGGTCGATACTGCGATCTGGGAATTCGCTGTAGCGGCCAAGATTCTGGCCGCCGGACTGGGCCAGCGGGAATATCTGGTCGGAGACCATTTCACCGCTGCGGACGTGCTGGCAGCCCATACCTTGAAATGGGCCAGAGTCTATCAGCTGGAACTGGGTCCGCTGGA
>Ga0116179_1002920_pt1 | contig 12041 bp, 5 predicted proteins | sample AD_UKC071_MetaG_FD_89751 | JGI IMG/M metagenome (GOLD analysis project Ga0116179, IMG submission 89751) | Active sludge microbial communities of municipal wastewater-treating anaerobic digesters from USA - AD_UKC071_MetaG | ecosystem: Engineered > Bioreactor > Anaerobic > Digestate | place: USA...
CAACGACCTGCCCGGAGCTGACCCCACCGACCCCACCGCGCGACTGCGCCTGGCTGCCGAAGTCCGCGGCCCGGCCGGGCTGATGATCGACACCAACGTCGAGACCGGCGTGGTCACCATCACCGGCTCGGCTCCCGGCAGCCACCTGCTCACGTATGCCGCGCAAGTCGGCTCCGCGGTCGGGGCCGGCCGGTTCCGGGTCGACATCCTCCCGGCGCCGACCGACGACGCCCCGCCGGTGGCCGCACCCGACGCCGCGACCGTGCGCGACCAGTCGCCGGCCATCACCGACGTGCTGGCCAACGACTACAGCCCGCGCTCGGACGTCCTGGTCATCCAGTCGGTCGCGACGACCGAGCCCTGGGTGCGCGCCTGGGTGGTCCAGGGTCGCTGGCTGCGCGTCCAGGCGCTGGCCCCACTGCAGGTCGGCCAGACCGAGCGCCGCGGTGTCGTCAATTACACGATCAACGACGGCACCCGATCGGCCACCGGCGAGCTCTCGGTGGTGCAGAAGCCCGCGCCCCCGGCCGCCCTCATGCCGACCATCGTCGACGACCAGGCCACCGTGCGCTGGGGTGACGTCGTCACCATTCCGGCGTTGGACAACGACTCGATGGCCGACGGCGTCCCGCTGAAGTTCACCGCCGGCACGATCAAGGTCGTCGTCGGCAAGGGCCAGGTCTATGCCAGCGGCCAGGTGCTGCGCTATCTGCCCGACCCCGACCCGATCACGGTCGAGAAAGTCGTCACCTTGGAGTACGCGGCATACCCCGAAGGGATGCCCGAGCGCTCGGTGACCGGCCGGGTCACGGTGACAGTCAAGCCGCCCCCGACCCCCCAGACCCCCGACCAGCCGCCGACCGCGCGCAACTTCTCGGCGTCGGTGACCGCCGGCGAGGCGATCACCCTGACCGTGCCGACCAGCGGGATCGACCCCGACGGCGACCTCGCGTTCGTCTCCGGGATCGTCGGCGAAGCCGGCGGACCGGTCAACCTCAAGCTCGGGCGGGTCACGGCATACGGGGCCTCGACGATCCGCTACGAGTCCTACCCCGGGTCGGCGGGCACGGAGGTGCTCCGGTATGCCGTGGCCGACCGCTACGGGAAGTCCGGCGAGGGGCTGATCCGGATCGGTGTCGTCCAGCCGGGGTCGCCGCAGCCGCCGGTGGCCATGCCCGACGACGTCACCGCCGCCCCCGGACGCCAGGTGACCGTCGACGTGCTCGCCAACGACCTCATCCCGCGCAATGCCGATGTCGTCGTCGAAGACCCGGCAACGACCAACTCGCCCGAGGTGCTCGCGCAGTTCACCCGCGAAGGCGAGCAGTCCTTCAATGTGGCCGCGCCCGAGGAGGGCCCGTCCAAGGTCCTCGTTTACGGCATCAACGGCGGGCTCTTCGACCCGTCCCGCACCACCCTGACCGTGCGTGGCCGAAAGGGCTACAACAACCCGCCGGTCGCTGCCGATGACGTCGCCCGCGTGGCACCGGCACCGGCTGCGGCCGGGGCGCCCGGCGCGGGCGGGGCTGGTGGCGCCGGTGGCGCGCCCACGGTCGGTCCGGCCCCCGCCGCGACGGCGTCCAACAGTGCACTCGTCGACGTCCTGGAGAACGACCGCGATATCGACGGCGATCACAACGCGCTCAAGGTCGTCGAGGTCGGTGAGGGCGCGAGCATCGAGAAGGATGGCGTGCGGGTGAGCTTCGCGGACTATCCGCGGGCGGTGCCCTACATCGTCGAAGACGCCGACGGCGGCCGGGCGATGGCCCTCATTTATGTGCCGGCCAGCGGCAGTGACGTGCCCTATGTCATCGCCAGCAAGCCGATCACCATGGACAAGGACGCGACGATCACCGTCCCCTTGGCCGACCACATCACCGACCCACGCGGTCGGGCGGTGCGCCTGACCACCCCCGACACGCTGTCGGCCTCGCCCGCCGACCGCCTCGCCGTCAAGGCCGTGTCGGCCACCGAACTCCAGCTGACGGCCTCCGGTGGTTACGTCGGCCCGGCCGCCATCATGCTCGAGGTGACCGACTCGACCGGACCCGACGATCAGGCGCCGCGCACGGCATACCTCGTCGTGCCCGTGCAGGTCGGGCCGTTGCAGCCGCTGCTGCGTTGCCCGCAGTGGGAGATCAACGTCGTCGCCGACGCCCCGGGGCGCACCATCGACATCCCGCGGCTGTGCTCGGCGTGGTTCCCCGAGGGGCTGGACCCCGCGTCGGTGGAGTACTCCGCCACATGGGACGCCGCGATCGACAACGTCACGATGCGCCAGCAGGGGCAAGGCGGGCGGCAGGTGCTCGTGACCGCCGCCGCCGACGCGCTGCACGGAGCGAAGGGGTCGTTCTTCGTCTCGGTCGCCGGCGCCGCCGAGAAGTTCGCGCTGCGCGTGCGGGTCACCAGCCTGCGGGCCGATCCGGCTGCGGCGGCCGCGGCGGCTGCCGGCGTGGAAGTGCCGCCTCCGCCACCCTTGGCGGTGCTGCGACCGGCGCGGGTCGAGGGCCTGTATGCCGGGCAGAGCCAGGTGGTCAACCTCGCGCAGTACCTCGACAGCCCGTTCGGGACGCTGCACTGCGACATCGTCGCGGTGCGGGTCGTCACCGACGGCGGTGTGACCGCCAGCCAGCAGGGCTGCATCCTCACCGTCACCGCGTCGCGGAACGCGACCGGGGTGACCCAGTTCGCCGTCGACGTCAGCGATGCCCCCGACCGGATCTCGACGGGCACCGTGACGGTGTCGGTGCGGGCCCGGCCCACACCGCCGCAGTCAGTTGACGCCGTCGCCGACCGGATCCAGGGCGGCAGCGCGCGGGTGTCGTGGCTGCCACCGGCTTTCGACGGCGGCTTGCCGATCCTTGGCTACGAGGTGGGCTGGTCCGGAGGCAGTGCCTCGTGCGAGGCGTCGCCGTGCACGATCACCGGGCTGACCAATGGCGTCGACTACTTCTTCACCGTGCGCGCGCGCAATGCGGTCGACTGGTCCGACTCGGGTGGGCCCTCTCGGGCGGCCCGTCCCGACACCGCGCCCGAGGCCGTGTCGGTCGGCGCAGTGACCCCCAGCGACCGCACGCTCGCGATCTCGTGGACCGCCCCGGTCAACGCCGGGAGCGCGGTCGACAGCTACAACGTCCAGCTGCTGCCAATCGACGGCGGGTCTTCCGGAGGGCTTTACCCGGTGACGGGCGGCGGCACGTCGACCTCGGTGAGCGGGCTCAACAACAACAGCGAATACCTCATCCGGGTCCAGGCTCACAACGAGGCCGGCTGGGGACCCTATGGCCCCTCGCGCACGGCCCAGCCGGTCGGCACCCCGTCGCGGGTCGTCGTCAACGACCTCGTGCTCTCGACGCCGAGCCCGTCGGATGACACCGCCACGGTCCAGATCTCGTGGCAGCCCGCCGACCCCAACGGTCCGCCGATGTCCTCGTATGCCGTGTTCCGCGCGGTGGGGGACGGCGCCATGACGCGCATCGCCACGGTCTCGCCGGGCGGGTCACTGATCACCTCCGATGTCGTGCCCTATGACGGGCTGGTGCGTCGGTATGCCGTGACCGCCACCAACGGCGGTGGCGTGGAGTCGCCGATGAGTGACGCTCGGTCGTTCGAGGCGGTCGGTGTGCCGGAGACCCCGCGGGCGCCATCGGTCTCGACCCCGGCCGCTGACCTGCAGATGGCGGTGTCGTTCGCGTTGGGTGCACCGCATGCCCTGAGGTGGACCTATGTCGAGTGGACCTCGACCGCGGGCGGCAGTGGCCAGATCCCGTGTTCCTCCTCGGACTGCTCCTACTCCGGGAGCATCGGCAACAGCGACATCTCCGAGCAGCGGTTGTCGATCCGCGGGTGCGTGCTCAACGGTCCCTGCTCAGCCTGGTCGGCGCAGAGCGCGGTCTTCCAGCCCTACGGACCCACCAAGCCGGTCGTCGCCTTGGAACCATCGATGAGCGGACCCCGCGGGAAATACGACGTGACGTTCTCGTGGAAGCTCGTCACCAACGGGCGACCAGTGACGGTGGCGGTGTCCGGGGCCGCGGCAGCCAACTGCAAGCTCTCAGCCGACAACGCGTCGTGCACCGTGCGCAATGTCGGCTATGACACCACGGTGGCCATAGCGGTCACCGCCCAGTCGATCGCCGGCGATGCGGCGGCGGTGCCGATGTCGTTCAAGACGCCGGCGAAGGCCGATCCAGTGATCCGGCTGTCGGCGTCTGGGAGCTGCATCGGGTTGCTCTGTGGCGTCCAGGATCCGCCGTGCGCGATCGACAACACCTGTCGCTACATCACGGTGACCTCAAGCCTGTGGGATGCCTCGTCAGTGACGTGCACGTTCACCTCGCCCTCGGGCACCATCGGTGACCCGGTGACGATCGACACGAATGCCACAGTGCGGACCGACGTCTTCTACGGGGACCAGACGACGGTCACCGGCAAGTGCGAGAACACCACGACCAACGAGACGGCGACGACGACATTCACCTGGCCATAGGCAGAAGCGGGACCGACGCCGTTCGCGTCGGTCCCGCTCCTGGTGATCCGTTTGAAGTAGAAATTCAGCGTTCTTCGGTCCCCGCGATGAACGCCTCAAGACGAACCCGGCCCTCGGTGTCTTCGCGCTGCACCGGCGGGGACTTCATCAGGTAGGACGAGGCCGAGATGAGCGGGCCACCAATGCCGCGGTCCTTGGCGATCTTCGCCGCGCGAATGGCGTCGATGATGATGCCGGCCGAGTTGGGGGAGTCCCAGACCTCGAGCTTGTACTCCAGGTTCAGCGGCACGTCACCGAACGCGCGACCCTCCAGGCGGACGTAGGCCCACTTGCGGTCATCGAGCCACGCGACATAGTCCGACGGGCCGATGTGCACGTTGCGGTCGGCGATCTTGCCGCCGAGCGGACCGGTGAGGTTGGAGGTCACCGACTGGGTCTTGGAGATCTTCTTGGACTCCAGGCGCTCGCGCTCAAGCATGTTCTTGAAGTCCATGTTGCCGCCGACGTTGAGCTGGTAGGTGCGGTCGAGCACGACGCCGCGGTCCTCGAACAGCTTGGCCATGACCCGGTGGGTGATCGTCGCGCCGACCTGGCTCTTGATGTCGTCACCGATGACCGGGACGCCGGCCTTCTCGAACTTCGCCGCCCACTCCGGGTCGGAGGCGATGAACACCGGCAGCGCGTTGACGAAGGCCACGCCAGCGTCGATCGCACACTGCGCGTAGAACTTGTCAGCCTCTTCCGACCCCACCGGCAGGTAGGACACCAGCACGTCGGCCTTGGACTCCTTGAGCGCCGCGACGATGTCGACCGGCTCGGCCGCCGACTCGTCGATGGTCAAGCGGTAGTACTTGCCCATGCCGTCGAGGGTGTGCCCGCGCTGCACCTCGATCCCGAGGGTGGGCACGTCGCAGATCTTGATGGTGTTGTTCTCGGAGGCGTTGATCGCCTCGGACAGGTCCTTGCCGACCTTCTTGTCATCGACGTCGAAGGCTGCGACGAACTGCACGTCGCGCACGTGATACGGCCCGAACTGCACGTGCATGAGGCCGGGCACGGTCGATCCCGCGTCGGCATTGCGGTAGTACTCCACGCCCTGCACCAGCGAGCTGGCACAGTTGCCGACGCCGACGATGGCGACGCGCACAGATCCCATCAGGGTTCTCCTTGTGTATTCGGATATCTCGGCCGCGGCTCGGTGCCGCGCGCCTGCTGGTGGTGAGACGGCATACCCCTGGTTTGGTGCTGGTGGGCTGTCAAACCCGCCGGTATGCCGGGTGTGCAAGGTGGTGCGAAAGTGCGGTATCGCGCGGGGCGGGGTCACCCGCCGGGCGGTCCTGCGGAGGTGCGGCGCTCGATGGAGATGAGCTCCTCAAGCCAGCGGACCTCGCGTTCGGCGGACTCTTCGCCGTGCCGCTGCAGGGCCGCGGTATAGCTGTCCATGCGCTCGCGGTTGCGCACCGAGGCCTCGCGGATGTTGGCCAGGCGCTCCTCAAGCCGGGATCGCCGGCCTTCGAGGATGCGCAGCCGCACGTCGGCCGGGGTGCGCGCAAAGAACGCGAAGTGGACGTCGAACTCCTCGTCGCCCCACGATGCCGGCCCCGCCTTGTCCGCCATCGTCTGGAAACGTTCCTTGCCGTCGGCCGTCAGCTCGTAGACGATCCGCGCGCGGGCGCTGCCGCGGGTGGACTCGCTGCCGTCTTGCGACTCGCGGATCCAGCCCTTGGTCATGAGGTCACGCAGGCACGGATAGAGCGAGCCGTAGGACAGCGCCCGGAAGGCACCCAGCGCGGTGTTGAGCCGCTTGCGCAGTTCGTAGCCGTGCATGGGCGTCTCGTGCAGCAGGCCCAGCACCGCGAAGTCGAGCAACTCGGCTCGTCGTGACATGGCTGGCACCTCCTGCGCGCGTCAGGTCCCCGGGCGGGACGACCTCGCGAAGCGTAGCACTAGATATATCGCTGCGATACATCTAACGGATACAGCGCGCCGATGCGTCGCTCAGCGTTCCTCGCGCGGTCCCGCCTCAGGCGATTCGGCAGGCACAGGAGGGGCACCGCATACTGGATTGCCGTCCTGCTCGCCCGGCTGGGACCGGACTGACGGCGACGACGGAAGCGGACGGCATACGAAAGCGGGACCCACGTGAGCACCTCGAGCGGGCAGCAGCCCGAATCACGCGCTGCGAGGCGAGCGACCCCATCGGCCCCAAACCGCCGCTCTCCCAACGGAACTCGCAACGGCACCCGCAACGGCACGCGCAACGGCGCCGGCAACGGAAACCGGCCGACCACGCGGCAGCGGCGCAGCTTCGGGGAGTGGCTGCGCGCCCCCTGGAAGGTGTGGCTCAAGCGGCTGGGGATCACCGCAGCGACCGCCTTCACCCTGGCCCTCATCGGCGCGGTCTTCGCCTTCCTCGCGGTCGACATCCCGGACGCCAACGCCCTCGCCGAGGCACAGACGACGATCGTCTACTACGACGACGGCAAGACCGAGCTGGCCCGTATCGCCGAACTCAACCGCGAGTCGATCCCGCTCGCGTCCGTGCCCAAGCCGGTGCAGCAGGCGGTCATCGCCGCTGAGGACCGCGACTTCTACAGCAACAGCGGCGTCTCGCCCAGCGGCATCGGACGCTCGATCTGGCAGGCGCTCAAGGGCAGTGACGTGCAGGGCGGTGGGTCGACGATCACCCAGCAGTACGTCAAGAACTACTTCCTCACCCAGGACCGCACCATCGACCGCAAGCTGCGCGAGATGATCATCGCCATCAAGATCGACCGCGACCTCAGCAAGGACCAGATCCTCGAGGGCTACCTCAACACCATCTACTACGGCCGCGGGGCGTATGGCATCCAGGCGGCGGCGAAGGCCTACTTCAACAAGGATGCGAGCGCGCTCAACGTCAGCGAGGGAGCGGTCCTTGCGAGCGTCATGAACGCTCCATCTCTGTTCGACCCGGCCCTCGGCGAGAAGCAAAAGACCAACCTCGCCAACCGCTGGACCTATGTCATGGACGGCATGGTGTCGATGGGTGCGCTCTCCGCGGCCGACCGCGCTGCCGCCAAGCTTCCCGAGATCCAGGCCAAGGCGCCCTCCCGCGCGCTCTCCGGGCCGACGGGCTACCTCGCCGCGGCCGTGCGCCAGGAGCTCGCGACCAAGCTCAAGCTCAGCTCCGAGGACATCGATCGGGGCGGGCTGCGGATCACGACGACGATCAACAAGAAGGCCCAGGACGCGGCGGTCGCGTCGGTGGATAAGAACTTCCCCAAGGCCAATGCGACGGACGTGTATGCCGGTCTGGTCGCCGTCCGCCCGGGCGACGGTGCCGTCGTGGCGATGTATGGCGGCGCGGACTATCAGAAGCGCCAGTTCTCGGCCGCCACCGACGCCAAGATCCCGGCCGGCTCGACCTTCAAGCCGTTCGCGCTGATCGCCGCCCTGCAGCAGGGCATCTCGACCAAGTCGACGATCGACGGCAGCAGCCCGCTGCGTGACAAGGCCTTGGGCATCGACCGGATCGAGAACGAGGGCGGCCGGTCCTATGGCACGGTCGATCTCCGCCGTGCGACCGCATCCTCGATCAACACCGCATTCGTGCGATTGAACGCCAAGATCGGCGCCCAGGCGACGCGCGACGCGGCGGTGGCGGCCGGCATACCGGATTCCACGCTGGGTCTGGGCACCGAGATCACCCACGTGCTCGGCAATGCCTCCCCGCGGGTCTATGACGTGGCGAACGCCTACGCGACGATCGCCGCGGAAGGCCGCCGCGCGACCCCTTACCTGGTCAAGCGGGTGACCTCGCCGGCCATCGACGTGGACTTCACCGCACAGCCGAATGTCGTCGACGCCTTCGGCAAGGATGTCGCCGCCGACGTCATCGACGCCATGCAGGCGGTCACCGCGAACGGCGGCACGGGAGCCCGGGCCCAGCAGATCGGGCGGCCCTCGGCCGGCAAGACCGGCACCTCGGAAGAGCGCAAGTCGGTGTGGTTCAGCGGCTACACGCCGCAACTCGCGACCTCGGTGGCGATGTACAAGGACGTCAACGGCACGCCGGCGCCCCTGACCGGGATTGGTGGCCTGGACGAGCTCTCCGGCAACTCGTTCCCGCTGTCGATCTGGATCGACTTCATGAAGGGCGCGTTGGACGGCGAGCAGAAGGTCGACTTCCCCAAGCGCGCTGGCATCGGTGACGACAAGGTCCGCACCGTCGCTCCTCCCGCGCCCGCGACGAGTGCCCCCGCCGTGACGACCGACCCGACCCAAGCGCCGCCAGCTCCGACGGTCGAGCCGACCGTGCCGGCGCCCACGCAGACGCCGACCAAGACGGTTGGACCGACGACGCAGCCCACGGCGACCAAGCCCGGCGGCAAGCCGACGACTCCGCCCGGCCAGTCCACAGCGACCGCACCCGCCCCGGCCCCCTAGCGACCGGGCGGCCCGTCGCCTCCTGAACCCAGCTGCCCGGCATACCCTGTCGCTCGTGATGTCACCCGACCGCCCCGTCGTGCCCTCCCGAGAGGACCCCGTCGCGCGCTCGGCATCCCGGGTGATCGGGGGACCGCTCGGCCGGTATGCCGTGCCGCTGGCCCGCGGGTGGCGGCACGCGGCGGCGTTGCTCATCGCGGTGTCGACCGTGCCGATGGCGCTGAGCGTCTGGTTGCGCGGGTACTGCATCGACGGGGGCTGGCGCTCGCCGGATCAGTTCTTCCACATGTGCTTTTCGGACCTGCCGGCGACCTTCGGCAACTCCAATCTCGGGGCGGGGCTCGGCGCATTCTTGACGGGTGGGGCCGACGCGCCGACGCCCGAGCAGCCGCCGCTGCTGGCGATGCTGTCCGCACTGACCGGAGGGTTCATCCCGGACGGAACCCCGGAGACCCGCGAGCGGCTGTTCTTCGGGTTATGGGCCCTGTTGCTCGCGCTGTGTCTTGCGCTCACGGTGTGGTGGACGGCTGCGGCGCTTGACCGTATGCCGTTGCGCGCCAGTCATCTTGCGCTGTCGCCGGTGGTGGCACTCGCCGCCCTGGTGGCACCGGATCTGGTGGGGGTGGCCTTCACCGCAGCGGCGCTGTGCGGGTGGTCGAAGGGCCGATTGCGCTGGGCAGGGGTGTGGCTCGGGCTGGCGATCTCGACGGTGCACTATCCCGTGCTCGTGCTGATCGCCATCTGTTTCGTGGCGGTGCGGGCCGGGCGTTGGGCAGATGCTCGGGTGGTGGTCGGCTCGGCGCTGGTGACTTTCGGGTTGGTCTTTGGCCTCGTGGCGTGGCGGAATCCGACCGGTGCGGTGCAGTCCTATGTCGGGTGGTTCCAGGCGTCGGCGGGTTTCGGATCCCCTTGGGTGGCGCCGCAATTGGCCGGCTCGCCCCTGCCGACCGTGGCGGTGACGGCATTGGCCGCCTTCGGCTGGGTGGTGGCGATCGCAGCGGGTGCCTTCTTCGCGCTCGGCGCGCCGCGGCGGCCCGGGGTCGCCGAGGTCTCCCTCGTCATGCTCGCCATCGTGCTGGTCACCGGGAAGGCATTCCCGGTGCAGGCGTCGCTGTGGCTCGTGCCCTTCGTTGCCCTGGTCGGTCTGCGTTGGCGGGACCACTTGTGGTGGGCCGGAGCTGAGGCGCTGCACTTCGGTGCGGTGTGGCTCTACCTCGCCGGAGTGTCGGTGCCGGAACGTGGCCTGCCCTCGGGGTGGTACCTCGTGACCCTGTTGGCCCGAGTGGCTGCCGTCATCTGGCTGGCCGTGGCCGTGTGGCGGTTGGCCTGGCGGCGCCCGTCAACCGACCCGGATGACCCGGCGCCCGAGGAGACCGACCTGCTGGCCGGTCCCCTCGAGCGCGCGCCGGACGCCATCTTGGTCAAGGTCGTCTGACCGCCGACATACGACCCATCGCCCCTCGGCTGGTGTCGTCGCGAGCGGTGCAAAGGCGCTCAGGGAGCGGTCGTCGCCTTGGTCTGCGCCGTCGAGCACTCGTCGTGGGCCTGGGCCACGACGGCAGCGGGGACTGATGCGACCAGGCCGTGACCGGCATACCGGGCGGTGTAGTCGATCTCCCCAGGAGCGCTGAGGCGTTCCCCGGTGAGCAGGGTCGTGGCGGGGTCGAAGCTCAGGGTCTGCGTGATCCCGGGCCGGTGGACGTCGTCGCGGAAGGAGACATCCAGGCGCGAACCGGCCGGGTCTGCGGTGTCGGTCGTGGCGGTGGCCGTGACGCCGGGCAGCGCGGATAGGGCGTCGATCGCAGCGGCCCGCAGCGCAGGTGGCGCGAAACCGGGCTTGAGCAGGTCGCCGAGCGCGGTGAAGACGGCTTCGTCGAGCGAGGTCGATCCCTGTGCCTGGGCCCGGAGGGTGCGGTCCAAGTCGCCGGCGCTGGTCGGCAAAGACGCCAGGAATGCCGGTGACGGCGAGGTCGGCGTGCCGGCCAGGCAGAACCGGAAGAACGCCTCGCGCGAGCCGCCCGTGCTGGAGCGGTCGACATCGTGGCGCCACATGGTGCCGTCGGCCGCGATCCAGCTCTCCAGCGAGCGGGTCTCGGTGCGGGTGGGCGCCTCGGGCTGCGCTCCGGCGGCGAGCGTGTCGGGGGCGGTGTCGGGGCCGAAGCCGGCTTGCGTGCTCGTGGTAACCAGGTGCGCGTATTCGCCGGCCGGGATGACGACGGCGGGACGGGCGGCGGCCGCGCGCGCGAGCGAGTCCAGGGCGGATGCCTGGCCGGACGGCATACCGGGAAGGACGAGCGCGGTGCCGACGAGCCCCGCGGCGGCGACCACACTGGCAGCCGCGATGCCGCGCCAGCGCAGCGGTCGGCGGCTGGCTGGTGCGGAGACCTGGTCGCGTGCGCTGTCGAGTGCCTGGTCGAGGACGGGGTCGCGTCGGTCGGCCGGCCAGTCGGCGGCGAGGGCGGACGCGTCGGGGCGGATGGCGCTGAGTCGGTCGAGGACGTCGGAGGAGGTGGGGTGCGACATGTCAGGTCTCCTGAGTGTGGGCGCGGGCGGTGGTCACCGCGGGGGTGAAGGGGAAGATCGTGACCACGGGGTCCGGACGGGTACTTGCGGCTGTAATGGGCCGATGGGCGGCGATGGCGGCGGGTTCGTCGAGAGCGGCCGAGAGTCGAGACCGGGCGCGCGACAGGCGCACCGTGAACGCCCGGGCCGAGCACCCGGCCACCTCTGCGGCCTGGACCGCCGTGAGACCGTCCCACGCGACGAGCAGGAGAGCCTCCCGCTCGACCCGGGTGCAGCCGGCGAGGGCGTGAATCAGGGTCTCGCGCTCGGCGACCAGGTATTCGGGGGAGTCGGTGCCGGGCGGCCGGTGGGCAGCGAGGTCGCTCACGGCGGAGAACCAGATGGAGTCAGCCCGTCCGGCCAGCCGACGCCGACCGCGCAAGACGTTGCGGGCGGTGACCAGCAGCCAAGGCAGGGGGTCATCGGGCAGGATGTCGCGCCGCCGCCAGGCGATGGCGAACACCTCCGCGACGACGTCGTCGGTCTCGTCGGGCGGGGCGTGGCGGCGGGCGTAGGCGTGGACCCGCGGCGCCAGCTGCCGGAAGAGCGCGCTGAACGCCTC
>Ga0116179_1002925_pt1 | contig 12035 bp, 9 predicted proteins | sample AD_UKC071_MetaG_FD_89751 | JGI IMG/M metagenome (GOLD analysis project Ga0116179, IMG submission 89751) | Active sludge microbial communities of municipal wastewater-treating anaerobic digesters from USA - AD_UKC071_MetaG | ecosystem: Engineered > Bioreactor > Anaerobic > Digestate | place: USA...
AATAGTGGATAAACTTGGTTGCGCCCATTTGTTTGGCGAGCTCAGGGATAGTCCTGCCACGTTCCAGTTCATCGCGGTCTACTACGATATCAGCTTTCTCGGCAATTACCTGGGGGTCTTCGTTAGGAGGAAGATAGATGCCAGACAGGCTCCGGACTGAAAAAGCAGAGTTTCCTCAAGAAAAGGCCAAGATCGCTTCAGAAGTACTGCTGGATTTGCCGGATTGGTTCGGAGCTAAAACGCCGGCGCACGTTCGGCCGGCGTAATCCTCATACAGAACACAAGAGGGATTTATCTCCTGTTACCTCCTGAGGGTTTTTCCCGCTCAGGAGCGGTCCTGTGAGGCATGGGCACATACCCGACCGACGGCCTCTGCGCCGCTGCCTGGGGACACAGCTCCATGAGTTTGTAGACTTCGGCAGGCATATCGAACGACACAGGGAGCCCCAAGGCCTTGACCCTGGTGGCGGTCAGGGGATAGTCATGGGTGAAATAGCCCTTTGTAAACACGTCTGCTAATTCTTCTGCCCGGTCGTCCGGGAGGTTTTGCTTGAGTATATGCAATACAGTGTCCCGCACCTGGGTCATTGCTTTCCGGGCTATATCGGCAAGGATCAAAGTGTTGTCGTCTATATGCTCAATGGGTTTGCGCTTGAGCACGCTGAGGATAGACGCGGCGGGATAAGAGCCAATTTGAGGATCAACCGGCCCCAGCACCGCGTTTTCATCCATTACTATCTCGTCGGCGGCCAGCGCCAGCAAAGTGCCCCCCGACATGGCGTAGTGGGGGACGAACACGGTCACCTTGGCCTTGTGGCGCATAAGGGCAAGGGCTATCTGTTCGGCAGCCAGTACCAGCCCACCCGGGGTATGAACGATAAGGTCAATCGGCACGTTTTCATCGGTCTGGCGGATCGCCCGCAGCACCTGCTCCGAGTCTTCTATATTGATATACCTGCTTAAGGGGATCCCGAGGAAACTCACTGACTCTTGCCTGTGGATCAGGGTAATTACCCGGGAACCCCTGTCTTTCTGCATCTTTCTCATCAAAGCCAGCCTCATGGCTTCCAGCCGCTTTTGCCTGAAAAACGGCGCAAAGATGGTGCTACCTAAGAAGAAGAGCCAAAACAACGACGATATGACACGGGGTGTATCATCCATCTGCCGTCCGACCCCTTTCACTGCTTAGCTTGGAGTATTATTAACAATAATATCACGGCAGCCTCACAAGATGATGTCCCCAAAAGCAGTGCCGGCTCAACCGGCCAGCTGGAAACGCAACTCCACCTTGAATTGGTCTCCGTCGATCTTGATAGCGAACCGCCCTCCGCATGCCTCGGTAAAGCTCTTGGCTATGGAAAGCCCAAGTCCTGAGCCTTCGGTACTCCTGGAGCGGTCGCCCCGCACGAAACGCTCGAGTATCTCTTCCTCATCGAAGTCCATTTCGTAGTTAGCGGTGTTCTTTATGGTCACCAGGGCTTCTTTACCCTGTACCTCCAGGTCGATGAATACCCTTGAGCCCAAAAGTGAGTACTTGAGGGTATTGGAAATGAGGTTCTGCAGCACCCGCGATAGTTTTGCGCCATCTGATACGATGTACACGGGCTCATCCGGCAGCTTGACCCTAAAAGCCAGCCCTGAGTCTTCTATAGATTCCTGCATATCCGCAAGAGCCTGGTTTATCAGCCGGGCTAGGTCAAGCTTGTTCAAGTCGAGCACAATGTTGTCGCTGGTTGCCTTGGCCAGGTCAAACAAGTCTTGAATCAGGTGCCTGAGCCGCTCTGTCTTCTGGGCCAGGATGGCAACATAATCCCTTGCGTTAGGCGGCAGCCCTTCTTCTTTGGCAAGCAGTTCCACATAACTCACTATGGAAGTAAGGGGTGTCTTTAGATCATGGGACACGTTGGTGATAAGATCTACTTTCATCCGCTCCGACTTGAGCTTCTCTCTTACGGCACGGCTCATGCCCTCCTGGATGGTATTAAGATTCTGTGCTGCTTCATGAATATCCGAGTCTGCTGCCACAAGCAGTTTGGTCTCCATGTCGCCGTCTTTGATTCTTCGGATGTGATCCACGAGCCGCCCCAGATCGTTTACGGTCTCGCTGTACCTGCGCAGGTAACGGTAGAGCAAGAACACACCCAGCGCCACTAGGAGCAAGGATAATAGGGCCAGGAGGTCACGGTCACTGCCTCCAAAAGAGCCGAGTATAAAAATGACGGCAAGTAAACACAGCACTGCTTCTGCGATAATCAGTGCATAAACCCTGCTTAGCATCATCTTCTGCCACGGATACTTCTTCTCGTAATTGCGGTACAAGGTCAGAAGCGAGTTAACCGAGTTATGGCTGAAGAACCGCTTGCGGTTTATGATAAGGTCTGCAAGCATCATGTAGAACCAGAACAACGCAAACAACAAGATTCCTGCACTGATAAGCACCGGAATCGGCAGCCACGACCACCAATGCACATACGGATACCAGTCCCAGCTTGCATAAGGTACGCCATAAGCCACCAATGCGACCAACAACGACAAGAACACCTTGACCTCAAACCAGAGCCTTCCTGACCAAGCAGCAAGTTTCCTGTCAAAGATATGTTTATCCCGGCGCTTGATCACTCCGTAGGCAAACATGAGCACCCCTGCAGCCAAGACACCGAAGTAGAGCCGGCCGGCAATGGCAAGGGTTCGCTGTTCGTAGTAATAATCTGAGTATCCGTAAGGGTTGGGCACCAATACATTCTTGACGGCGAGCAACACTCTGATACTTGCCAAATCATCAGGATTGCCCGATCTTCTGACCCAGTCTGTCACCGGGTCAGGCACAAGCCCCCTGTACCCGCTGTCCAACCGCCTGATGTCAACCGGCTTGCCATGGTCAAACACCCAGACTTCCTTGCCGTCAAAATACCAGCAGTAGTCGTAGCCTGGAGGCAGAATTGGCATATTATCCTCGCCTATCACAGAGGACAGGTTGCCGTCTATGTTGGCTATGGTCAAGCCACTTCCAATTTCAATGGCAAAATACTTGAGGTTCTCTCCTTCGTTGTCCAGCAGGCTATGCCTCAGCACATGGTTTTCGGCATCAGATGCGGGATCGGATTGAGACCCCGGCTCGATATCTGATGTCAGAGATGTGATGTGATAAAACAGCGCGCTAAAATACCTGCTGGTCCGTGCTTTGAACGGCAGGCTGCTCTTGTAGTCAGTAACCAGCGATTTCATCGATTCCCAGTTCCCTTGAGACCACACAAGTCCGACAAAGGCGCCTACAGTGCACAGGCTGATTAGAGTCATTCCCAGGACGAAGCAGAGCCAGGCCGCAAAAGGCCTGGATTTCCTGGGTTTTGGAGAGGCCGTTACCGACACATCGTGCAGGTATTTCCGCTCACCAAGTCGTTGTGTCTCGCCTGTATCTTCAGAAGGAGGGGTTACGTCATCATGCAGCTTAGCCGCTAATCCAAGCTGAGTGTTTTCCTGCCCTTGGTCTGTCTCCAGAGCCTCAGTGCCGGGTTCCGCCGCAGATTCGGGCAAAGCTTCGTCGGTGTGCTCATTTGTGTGCTCGTCTGTGTGGCCGTCTTCTGCGATGCCGTTGTAAATTCCCAACGTGTCCATCTCTTCCTCCGGTCTCGCCTCTTCAGATTTTCTCCATTTTGTATCCAATGCCCCATACCACCTTTAGGTATTTTGGCTCCCTCGGGTTGATCTCGATTTTCTCGCGGATGCGGCGTATGTGGACCATAACGGTATTTTCCACCTTGTAGGCAGGCTGCTCCCAAACCCGTTCGTAGATCTCCTCAGCAGGAAAAACCCGCCCTGGGTGACGCATGAGCAGCTCCACTATCTTGGTTTCTGTAGGTGTGAGTTTGACGGGCTCGCCGTCGACCGTCAAGGTACGGCTGTCCAAATCGAAGCACAGCCCACCAGTCTCAAGCACGTTCCGCTTCTTGGTGTTGACATCTCCCAGCGTGAGGTAGCGCCTGAGTTGGGACTTCACCCTGGCCATGAGTTCCCGGCTGCTGAAGGGTTTAGTGACGTAATCGTCTGCACCCATGGACAACCCCAGGATCTTGTCGCTGTCTTCGGATTTGGCGGACAGGATGATAATTGGGATATTCCTCTCTTCGCGGATTTTGAGGGTGGCCGAAAGCCCATCCATCTTGGGCATCATCACGTCGAGGATAATCAGGTGCACTTCGTGGGTGTTGAGGATATCCAAGGCCTGCAAGCCGTCGTACGCCTTGAGCGGCTCGTAGCCTTCGTTTCTGAGATTTATGGCGATGGCGTTGACGATTTCCTTGTCGTCATCGACCACCAGCACCTTGAGTTTCTCCACAGCCCTCGTCACCTCCCTCCGGCCTTGATTCCTCTGCCCCGATTCTAACTTCGTCATACTAACTCCGCCATACCAACTCCACCATAGCAGCTCTACCCTACAGGTCTACCGTACAAACAACCCAATGAGCCTGGCAAATAATCTAAAGGGCAGTTCTTTCGAAAGGATTGATCTATTTCTTAAGATTTTCTTACAAAATGGGTTGAACTGTGGAGTAGTCATCCGGCCGCCTGCCAGTTGTCCATGGGAAAAGACAGCAGAGTCTTTTATGGCCCGTCTGATGTTTCTACAGGTTTCCGGAAAGCTGTCTGCATTTCCTGCAGAGCGAGCTGGAGGATGTATGATTTTCAGACGGCCGCAGGGATTACCTACATCTCCGGGCAGGTTCTACCTGTTTTTCAGACGGCCCTTCGTAGAAGGTGTACAAAGCTCAAACAGGCTTCTGCAAGATTGGAACAAACCCATTCCGCAGAAGCCCGTCACCTACCGAATCACTTTCATCTAAGGAACCGTCGGTGACATAGTTACAACCAGGGAGAATCGCCTTCAGGACTCCTCTCCGCACATACTGCGGCTTATCGCTATGCCCCCCACTGGACTACACAAACCTGCCTCTTCCTGTAATTTCCCAGCCGTCTTCCACTTTGCCATCCCGCACAGCATACAGAAGGTCATGGAGGTTGACGGTGGTGCAGCAATGGCTGGGAATAAGCAGGATCTTGTCGCCAACTCCCAAGGGCCTCTTGGCGGGCTTGGCGTACTTCTGGTCGAGTTCAGTTAAGCTGGGCAACTGGAGGGGAGCCTTATCTGGCCCCAGAGTAATATGTTCCTCTGACATATCGATAACCTTGAGGCCGTACGACGGCAAGGGAGCCACCGTACCGAATTCCTTGGTCATGGACTTAAGTCCCGCATCACAAATATATAGATCCGGTTCAGGGTGGCCTGTTATAGTAGCCACCACAGCCAGTGAGTTGGCAAAATCCACACCTGCGGTCTGGCCGTACCTAAGATCCATGAAGATATATGAACCTGCTTGGATATCGGTAAGCCCCCGCCTCTTGGCTGCAAATGCAAAGGTACCGGTGCCGGCGGCACTCACGATTCCCGAATCCAGCCCTGCCTGCTCTTTTATGGCGTCCCGGACGCCCAGCAGGATGTCATAGGACCTGTTGGCAGCAGCTTCTCTGGCTTCATAATCGGGCATGAACACCGCATGGCCTTCATAGCCCATTATCCCTGCATACCATACTCCGGGCAGGGTCGCCGCCAGTTTAGCCAGCTCCACTGCCTCCTCAACGGTCCTCACCCCGCCTCTTCTGAGGCCCACTTCTACCTCTACAACGATACCTACCCTGCCGCCCTGCCTGGCAGCTTCGCTGGAGATATCCTCCAGGTTCTCCCGGGTATCCACGGCAACTTTGAGATCGAGGCCGGGCTTCTTGGATAAGGCAACCAGCCTCCGGATTTTCCTCTCACCTACAATCTGGTTGGCGATGAGGATATCCGGCACCCCTCCTTCTGCCAGTGCCTCTGCTTCACCCAGTTTGGCGCAGCAGATGCCCAAAGCGCCTCTCTCCATCTGAGTCATGGCGATTTCAGGAGTCTTGTGGGTCTTTGCGTGAGGCCTGATACCGACGCCCGCACCGCTGTGTTCGAGGAATTGCATCATCTTGTCCATATTGGCTTCCATGATGTCCAGGTCGACCATGAGCGCAGGGGTTTCGATTTCGCTGATAGGCCGGCCTCTGATCTGTTTGAGGTATTCATCATGTCCGCACATGTGCCCGCTGCTTCCATTTCCTTTGCAACAACGCTTCTGATCCATTGTGAGTCGGTCCTCCCATCCATGCAACTGCCGTTGTCCCTGTTTCCAAGACCATCATTGCCATCCCGGGCCCTTTCTTTCCCCACATATCGTAGCCCCGGAGGGTCAACCAGGATCCCGGTATCTCCAAGCTGTGTGATGACCACTGGTACTTCTTAATTATACGACTTTTCTAATTAATGCGATCTGGGTTACAACCGCCTGTACGATCCTGTACAAATATGCCAACACGAGCCAGGGAACAAATCAGTTGTTGGCGGCAGCCCCCACCGGCTCTTCCAAAGCCATGGTTTTCTCGTAGATCTTCTTAAGGAACACGATATTCAGCAATATGGCTGCTATTTCGGCAATAGGATACGCCCACCATACCAGGTTGACGTGGCCGAACAAAGACAGCCAGTAGGCCGCAGGCAGCAAAACCGCCAACTGCCTTACCACTGAGGAGATAAGGCTCAGCACCCCGTTGCCGAACGCTTGATACACCGAGCTTGCCACCACACAAATCCCTGCAAAAATATAGCTCAGGCTGATGATACGTAAAGCGGGGATGCCGATGCTCAGCATATCTTCTGACGCGTTAAACAGGCCCAGGAGTTTTCCGGGAAATACCTGGAGCACAGTCAAACCCACCACCATGATGACGATAGCGTAGGTGATGCTCAGCCTGATGGTTTCAAGCACCCGGCCCCGCTTTCTGGCGCCGTAGTTGTACGCGATGATGGGAACCATCCCGTTGTTTAGCCCAAATACCGGCATGAACACGAAACTTTGCAGCTTGTAGTATACACCCAAGACAGCAGCGGCTGTGGAAGAGAACTTGAGCACGATGTTGTTCAGCCCATACGTAGTGACAGATGAAACAGATCTCATGACAATTGACGGGACACCTACTGCGTAGATGCCTTTGATAATCCCTGCATCCGGCCTAAAACCCGTAAGGCTTAAGTCAAGCTCCTTATTCACTCTTAGGTTAAAGATAATTGCCAAGACGGCCGATACCGTCTGGCCGATGACCGTGGCTATGGCAGCGCCTGCCACACCCATTTTGGGCATGCCGAAGTACCCGAAAATCAAAATGGGATCGAGGATGATGTTGAGCAGGGCTCCGGTAGCCTGGGCAATCATTGAGTACACAGTCTTTCCCGTAGCTTGAAGCAACCGCTCAAACACAATCTGCATGAACTTGCCAATGGAACCTATGCAGACAATGCTCAGATAGGTCACGCCATATCCAACGATTTCCGCATCGGTAGTCTGAGACACAAAATATGTCCGTGAAAACAGCAGGCCAATTGTCATAAATGTCAGGAAACTCAGGACCCCGAGAAATATGCTATTGGTGGCGACGCGGTTGGCCTTATCAAAATCCTTCTCCCCGAGGGATCTGGACAGAAGGGCGTTGGTCCCCACCCCGGTTCCCACTGCAATCGAAATCATAAGGCTTTGAACAGGATAAGCCAGGGAGACCGCGGTGAGGGCGTTTTCATTGATCCGGGCCACAAATATGCTGTCCACAATGTTGTAAAGGGCTTGCACGAACATGGATATCATGATGGGCAGCGACACATCGATAAGCAGTCTGTTTATGGGCATGATCCCCAGTTTGTTTTCTTTGGTTGATGCAGCGCTCACTAATACAGCCCTCCCTGCCTTAACAGCTATTCATCGCTGCCGGAAAACTGCCAAAAAGCCGGCCAGCATAAGCTGTGGCACATTACCAAAGCACTCCTAATATACCACGGAAGACGAAATAATGGAGCCCAGGGCGGTGACTGAACGAGCGTTAGGCGCTCACCGAACGCCTTCCGGAGACCTACCGTACACTCGAAAGCGTACTTCGAATCCAAGCCGAAAAAGGGATTAAGTATTGGTAGAGCGGAAAGCCCCCTCAGGGTCGTAGATAACGCCGTTGTGCTGGGCATTTAACCGGCCTAGGTGCGTGAAAAGAAACTCAAACAGGTTGCAGATCCCAAGGAGGAATTTTCCATATCACATAGAATACTACGTCGCTTTGGTTCTACTCAGGTCTGAGTAAGTTTAGTTGGGAGGAGTGCATATGATAAACTACATCTGGGCCGGTATGCTTATCATCGGCTTCGTCGTAGGAGCAGCTACAGGCAATCTCGAAGCAGTCACGAAGGCCGCCATTGACAACGCCCAATCGGCTTTTGAGTTGTCGTTAGGCCTTGTCGGTGTGATGAGCTTGTGGCTAGGCTTGATGAGACAGAGGAATCAGGCATTGTAGAGAAGCTAGCCCGAGCTCTCAAACCTGTCACCGTAAGGTTGTTCCCCGATGTGCCCCCGGAACATCCCGCTATGGGCGCTATGATTATGAACCTGGCAGCTAATGTATTGGGCCTCGGCGACGCTGCTACTCCGCTTGGGCTCAAAGCTATGCAGGAGCTGCAAAAACTCAATCCAGTCAAGGACACGGCAACCGACGCCATGTGCATGTTCCTGGCCATCAACACTTCGTCGGTGACCCTCATCAGCGCCACCACGGTCGCAGTGCTTGCGGCAGCAGGGTCAGCTAACCCCACGGAAATCATCGGACCTACCATAATAGCCACTGCATGTTCAACTACCGTAGGCATAATTGCCGCGAAGCTCCTTTCGAAATTGCCCAGGTTCAGGATGCAAGCAAATCCCGGCGAACAACAGGAAGGGTAAGGGGGTATATTTATGTTCGTCAAAATAGTCAATGCAATGTCCGTATGGGCAATCCCTATCATGATCGTAGGTTTTGTAGGTTACGGACTGATAAAGAAGGTTAAAGTATACGAGTGCTTCACTGAAGGAGCCAAAGAAGGTTTCCAGACTGGAGTCAGGATCATCCCGTTTCTAGTGGCTATTCTGTGCGCCATCGGTGTGTTCAGGGCTTCAGGCGCTATGGACCTCCTTACGAAAGCTTTGAGCCCCATAACCAACCTGATAGGTATGCCCGGCGAAGTACTACCCATGGCGTTCATGCGTCCGTTGTCAGGAAGCGGAGCCCGCGGTATCATGACGGAGCTGGTAACCACCCACGGCCCGCAATCACTCATAGGTAGAATGGCAGCGGTGATGAACGGTTCAACTGACACCACTTTCTACGTGTTGGCAGTGTACTTCGGTTCAGTACAGATAAAGAAAACCAGGCATGCACTACCCGCAGGACTCCTGGCTGACCTGGCAGGCATATTGGCCGCCGCATGGGTAACAAGGTTGTTCTTCAAATAAACTAATGGCTGTTCTGTAACCCGGATAACCCGGTTCTCATACAACAGGAGGGAAAACACATGATTAAGCCCAAAGCCCTGAAGTTTGGTGATACTCTAGGGTTGATAGCTCCGGCCAGCAACACAACCGAGGAGAACGTGCAAAGGTCCATCAAGAAACTGCAGGATCTCGGCTTCAAGGTAAAGGAAGGCAAGAGCATCTACAAGAGGCACGGCTTCTTAGCGGGAGACGACCAAACCAGGGCACAGGACATCAACGAGATGTTCGCAGATCCCGAGGTGGACGGCATCATCTGCATAAGGGGCGGCACAGGCGCGCCCAGGATACTGGACAAGATCGATTATGAAATCATCAAGCAGAATCCCAAGGTGTTCATAGGATACAGCGATATAACAGTGCTGCATATCGCGTTCAACCAGATATGCAACTTAGTAACCTTCCACGGGCCCATGGTATCCTCCAATATGATCGATGACTTCGACGACTACTCCAAAGAAAGCTTGTTCAAGCTGATCATGGAACCCGATGCCTACGGCAAACTTGAGAATCCCGAAGGAGAAGAAATCGTGACTATAAACGGCGGCATAGGTATCGGGCAGCTGGTGGGTGGATGCCTGGCGCTGGTTTGCAGCACCCTGGGGACTCCGTATGAAATAGACACCAAGGGTAAGATCCTGGTCCTGGAGGACCTGGGCGAAGAGCCCTACAAGGTTGACAGGATGCTCAACCAGCTGAGGCTGGCCGGCAAACTGCAAGAAGCCAACGGTATCATACTAGGGACATTTGAGGATGCCACCATCAAGAGCAGCTATCACGACAGCCAGCCCATGGAGGAAGTGTTCAACGACCACCTGAAGGATCTCGGTGTGCCAGCGATCTACAACCTCCGTATTGGCCACTGCAAGCCGGTTATGTCTATACCTCTCGGAGTATATGCCAGACTGGATGCAGATAAGAAGGAAGTCTGTCTGCTGGAAGGTGCAACACAGTAGAGAAACAGAGTAGCAGGTAAACCAGGAAACAACACAGCCGGAGCTCGTAAGACTTATGAGCTCCGGCTGTTCAGTCTCAAAGCAAGCACGGGCCCGACCCGCTAGGAACAGATGTATCCAAGCCTTGCCATGCCCGATTACAATAGCATAGGCGCCTCATGCCGTTATCAGCGGACCAGTGCCTTACACAGCAAATAGCAAGGACTCGCAATGTTCGCAAAAAGGAGTAAACCGCCGATAGAAAAACCCTGGACATCTTACCTTATGCTTGCGCGGTAAGCGTGCTTGCGGCTTGACTCTCTCGCGCAGGCTCCGAGGGCCTCCATTGGCAAAAGCCCATCAGCCAGGTTAAGCCTGGATACTGTGCCTAAGCCGCCTACGTAGACACAACCCTGGCCTCGTTCTCCACGGGAATCCGCCTTTCGTACAAGGTGTACCAAATGAACATAGTTGTGCCGCGGAACATTGCTGTGAAGGTTATCCCCAGCCACAAGCCGTTGAGGCCCAACCATCTTCCAAGAGTCCAGCAAAACAACGGGCGCAACAGGTTAGAAGCTATGCTGCATATGCTTGGAGGCAGGGTCTCTCCCATTCCCCGGAAAACTCCGGAGCATGCACCTTCCAAGGCCATAAACACCTGGGATATCGCCAAGATGCGCAAGTAAGTGGCTCCCATATCCAGAATCTCCGGCGGATCGCTGAGGAACAAAGAAAACAGGAAGCGCCCTCCTAGCACCAAGACAACCGTGACGAACACTTCCCAGCCCAGCAGCATAGCCAAGGAAATCCGATATCCCCGGCGGATGCGCGCCCACTGGCGAGCACCGTAATTTTGGCCTACGAAGGCTGTAATGGCCGAAGCAAAACCTCCGCCGATAAGCCATGACAGGGACTCAATCTGGCTTCCCACCCGTTGTACAGCCACAGCGGTTTCTCCGTACCAGGCCGATACCATCCCGGTAACTACCATAGCAAGTGCAGTGAATGCTGCGCTCTCAACCGCAATAGGTACGCTCCACTTGAGAATCCGGCGGACTTTTTCCCAGTCAACCCGGCCGAACAGGTGAAATTGGGAAAAGGGCCTGTTGGGGTGCCGCTTTGCAAACCATACGAACAGCCCAAATACCACTCCCTGGGCAATCACGGTGGCTACAGCTGCGCCTTGAACACCCCAGCCGAATTTCAGGATCATCAGGGGATCGAGAATCATGTTAACTACCAGCCCAATCGAGTTAGCGAAAAATGTCAGGCGCGAGTTGCCGGCGCCGTTGAACGATCCGGTAATAGATGCCGACATATAGGTGAGCGGAATACCCAGTGCCACAATGCGCAAGTAACCGCTGGCGCTTGCTAACACAGCCGGTTCTCTTGCCTGCAAGAGGGAAATAATCTGTTCAGCGAACACGATTAGGATGAGTCCGTACGCTATGCCCAGGCCCAGCGCCAGTCTAACGGAGTTTTCGGCATATTCCCGGGCAGTACCTATGTCACCCCGCCCTAGGTTCTGGGAAGTTCCGATTTCGGCACCCATGCGCCCGATCATAAGGAGCGCCGCCCCGAGCCACATGAACATTCCGGCCAGCCCGCTTGCAGCCACTGCTGTCACAGAATTCTCGGTGCGGCCCAGCCAGAACATGTCAGTAAGGTTGTATGTCATCTG
>Ga0116179_1002926_pt1 | contig 12033 bp, 11 predicted proteins | sample AD_UKC071_MetaG_FD_89751 | JGI IMG/M metagenome (GOLD analysis project Ga0116179, IMG submission 89751) | Active sludge microbial communities of municipal wastewater-treating anaerobic digesters from USA - AD_UKC071_MetaG | ecosystem: Engineered > Bioreactor > Anaerobic > Digestate | place: USA...
ACCACCCCGACACCCCGAACACCACCGACCCCGCCGGACACCACCCGGCGGGGTCATTTCACACCCACACATCCCCACCATCAACGCCGCCATCATGCCCATCCTGAATGCCGGTCAACAATCGTCTCGCGGGCCGGGGCCGTCGTCGGCGCGGCGCTACAGGTCAAGGACGGAACGCAGCGCCTGGTCGATCGCCCGCATCAGTTCTGGACTGATCATCCCTCGACGAGATGACAGTCGCTCGATGGAGACCGCCCGGAGTTGATCGCAGCGTGCGTAGGACGTGTGGTCCAGCCCGCTTCCCGCCGGGTCGAGTTCGACGGGCTGGCCGAGGTCGACGGAGTAGATCTCGCCGCGCCAGATCAAGCCAGCGCGTCCCACTCGTGACGCTCGGCCAGATGTTGATCCCACAGTTCGGGGTCGTTGCGCAGGCGCTGGTAATCGCCGTTGAGCCCGCGCAGGAATTCCTGCCTCTCCAAGGCGTCGATGGCCGCATGGACGACGTCAACGACGGTGGTTTGACGAGCCTTGGCGAGCGAGTGCAACCGCTCGGAGTCGGGGCGGCGAACTCGGACGGTGGTGGTTTCAGCGGCCATATAACCAGTGTGGACGAATTGCAGATACCGGGGTCATCTGGTTATGAGCAGCACCCCGTTATCGAAGGCTCAATGCTTCGCCGGTGGTGTGATTCATGTATTCGGAGAGGTGATAGCTGCTAGCCGATCTTCGGTGTGTACCCGTTCGGGTTCCATGTCCCGGGCGTGCCCGGGATCGGGCTGCAGCTGACCATGTTCACCTTGCAGCTACTGCCGGGATAGCCGTAGCCGGTGCAGATCCGATTGATCCCGGTGGGCGCCGGATTCTCGTAGGTGCAGCCAACTCCCGGCCCACTGAGAATGATGCTCACCAGCAGTTCGATCACGATTTCCCCCGATCGTTCGACGTGAGAGCGTCGCTCCCACTTCCCCCAATGCGCCGAATGTAGCGAGAGCCACCGACATCGCGGTGCCTGACTTACCCGCTGGACTGAAGCGTCCTCCGGGCGCGACGATCGTCGTGGCTCACCAGAGGGTGCGCACGCCGCGGCAGCCGATGAACGCGCGGTCTCCGGTGATAATCACCAGGGATTCGATCATCGCCTGCGCCGCGAGCATGCGGTCGAACGGATCGCGATGGTTCCATTCCAAGCGCTTGACGCCGCGGAGACCACCAGCCGCGACGAACGCTTCGCGATCACTTCCCGCGCAGCGTGTCCGAGGCGTGCCGGGTCTGTCAGCGCCCACAGCGGGACGTGCGTATCGAGCAGATAGCTCCACCGTTGCCCTCCCAGGCCGCGAGCTCATCTTCGGGCAGGGCATCGAGAAACTCCTCAAGCACCGAGTAGGCGACGAATCCCAACTCCCGCGACTCCCGCGGCTCCATCGGGACCAGTCGCGCAGCCGGATGATCGCCGCGGGCGATGACGAACTCCTCGCCCCGTTCGACTGCCGCCAGCAGCGCCGACAGATGCGTCTTTGCACACTGCACTGTGACCTGCTTCATCGCACGAGCCTAGGTCTGGGAACCAGGGTTGGCCAACCGTGCGCGACGACGTCGGGGCACCCCTTTCGACGTGGGGACGGCGGGGCATCGGAATCTGTCAGAAGAGTTTCCTAGGCTCACCTCGTGGACTACGCGTCGATCGCCGCTCTCCGCGACAGGCACCCGGCCTGGCGGCTGCTGCGCGCCGGCAACGCGGTGCTGATCCTGTCCTTCCTGGGCACCTACTTCGTCGAGGGCAACAGGGGCGCCTGTCCGGCAAGCGAGCTCGCATCCGCCCTCGACGACCAGCTGCACGCCCTGAACGCCGAAATTCCTACCGAGGGTGGGGAGCCGCGGTTCCCGAAGGATCCGCGGGCGTACTTGGAGGACTGGGCTGCCACTGAGTCCGGATATCTGCGCCGCTTCTATCCGCCGGGTGACGACGAGGTGCACTACGAAGTCACCGCGGCGTTCGAGAAGGCCTACTCCTGGATGACGGACCTCACCGGCAGGTCCTTCGTGGGAACCGAGTCACGGTTGCACACCGTCGTCGAACTCCTGCGCCAGATCGTGCACGGCACCGAAACCGAACCCGAAGTCCGGCTTGCGGACCTGCGGCGCCGCCGCGAGGACATCGACGCGGAGATCGCCGCCGCCGAGGCCGGCGTCGTGGCGGTTCTGGACCCCACCGGGGTCCGCGACCGCTACCAACAGCTGTCTTCGACGGCGCGGGAGCTGCTCTCGGATTTCCGCGAGGTCGAAGAGAACTTCCGCCGCCTCGACCGGGCCGCCCGGGAGAAGATCGCCGCGTGGGAGGGCTCGAAGGGGGAACTGCTCGCCGATCTGGTGGGCAGCCGTTCAGAGATTTCCGGCTCGGATCAGGGGCGCAGCTTTCAATCGTTCTACGACTTCCTGCTCTCCGAGACCCGCCAGGCCGAGCTGGCGGATCTGCTCGCCAAGGTCTCCGCCCTCGACACCATCGATGCCGACCGGCGGTTGCGGGGTATCCACCACGATTGGTCCGAGGCTGCCGACCGGGCACAACGCACGGTCCGGCAGATCTCCGAGCAGCTGCGCCGCTTCCTCGACGACCAGGTCTGGCTGGAGAACAGACGGGTCCTGGACCTGGTCCGTGCGGTGGAAGCCGCGGCTCTCGAGCTACGCGGCCACCCCCCGGATTGTGGACTCGAGGTCGACCAGGCGGGCATCGAGATCGCCCTGCCGTTCGAACGTCCGCTCTACCAGACACCGGCGGCAGTGGCGGTGGAGAGTCACATCCCCACCGGGACAGAGGACGTCGACAGCGAGATTCTCTTCGCCCAGAACTTCATCGACCAGACCCGCCTGCTCGGCGTCCTTCGGGAGATCCTCCCGGAGAACTCCTCGGCGCTGCTGTCCGATATCGCCGCCATCCACCCGATCGAGCAGGGCGCGGCGGAGATCGTCGGCTACCTCGCGCTCGATGACGAGGGCCTGACGGTCGAGATGGACGACACCGACGAGACGGTCCTCGAGTACTCCGATCCCACCGATCCGGGCACGACCAAGCGGGCCCGACTGCCCAAGGTCACGGTGCGACGCCGGTGAACAGCCCCTCATGAGCAACGAGCGTGCGATCGCCAGCGCGATCATCCGGCTGATGCAGGGCGTCGTCTATCGGGAATCCGATGAGGACACCTGGATCACCCTGGAACGACTCGGCGCGGGAGTCCGGGACCACTTCGCCACCATCGGCATCGACGTCGTGGTCGACGACGCCGAGGGCTACGCCTACCTGCGTTCCCGGCCGACTGAAGAAGGCGTCGAGGCCCTCCCGCGGCTGGTGCGCAGGCGGGCACTGACCTACAACGTCAGCCTGCTGCTGGTGCTGCTGCGCAAACGGCTCGTCGAATTCGAGACGACGGGTGGTGAGGGCCGCCTGGTCCTGACCACCGATCAGATCGTCGAGATGCTGAGGCTCTTCCAGGCCGAATCCACCAACGACGCCCGGGCCGTCGACCAAGCCGAGACGACGATCAGGAAGGCGACCGAACTCGGCTTCCTTCGGCAGTTGCGCGGCCAGAACGACCACTGGGAGGTCCGCAGAATCCTCAAAGCCTATGTCGATGCCCAGACCCTGTCGGACTTCGCGGCGAAGCTGAGGGAGTACGCCGGAGCGGAGGACAACGATGAGTGAGGGACTGTTCTCCGCGACGGAACTCGGCTCCTCCCCGCGGGCCGGCTACCGCCTGCAGTACGCCGAGGTCTACAACTGGGGGACCTTCGACAACCACGTGTGGCGGTTCACCCCCGGCACCGACACCGCACTGCTGACCGGCGATATCGGCTCGGGAAAGTCGACCATCGTCGACGCGCTGACCACACTGCTGATGCCGTCGCACAAGGCGGCCTACAACAAGGCCGCCGGCGCCGAGGCCAGGGAACGCACCCTGCGCTCCTACGTCGAGGGCCACTACAAATCCGAGCGCAACGAGGCCACCGGCCGATCCCGCGCCAAAGGTCTGCGGGAGAACCGCCGGACCTACTCGGTGATCCTCGGCGTCTTCCTCAACCACGGATACGACGAGACGGTCACCCTGGCGCAGGTCTTCCAGCAGCGGGACAGCGCCGGTCAGCCCTACCGCTTCTTCGTCACCGCCACCAAGGCGCTCTCCGTCGACACGGACTTCGCGCACTTCGGCTCGGACCTGCGCGATCTGCGTAAGCGGCTGCGCGCATCCGGGGCGGATATTTTCGACGAGTTCCCCAAGTACGCGACCTCATTGCGGCGACTGCTGGGCATCCGCTCCGAGCAGGCACTCGAGCTGTTCCACCAGACCGTATCGATGAAATCGGTGGGCAACCTCAACGACTTCGTCCGAGACCACATGCTCGAGCCGAGCGACGCCAGATCGCGTGTCGGTGAGATCATCGCCCACTTCGACGACTTGACGAAGGCGCACGACGCCGTCAAGCGGGCGCGGGAACAACTCGAAGCACTGGATCCCGTCGCGCAGATCGCGGCGAAATACGATGCGGCCCTTGCCGAAAGACAGAGCTTGGAACGCCAGCGATCCGCCGTGCGGCTGTTCATCGCCGAACTCCGCTCCGGTCTGCTCGCCGGGGAGATCTCCGCCCTGGAAGACGAGGGCAGGAGTCTGTGGCTCGAGCAGGACGCCGCCAAAGCTCGGCAGCGCACACTCAAGGACGAGCATGATGCCCTCATCGAGGAGCGCGCCAAAGCAGGCGGGGATCGCATCGGCGAGCTGGAACGGCTCGCCGGTGAGGCCCGCGCCCAGGCGCAGAGCCGGCGCGAGGCCCGGAGCCGATTCGACACCGCCGTCGCCGACGCATGCCTGGAGCCGGTCACCGACAACGCGGCCTTCATTGCCCTGTCGACGAGGGTCGGCGCCGAACGACCGCGACTGGCCTCCCGGAAGGCCGAACTGGACTCGGCGATCGCCGACGCCCACGGCCGGCAGAACGATCTGAAGCGCACGTCGGACAGCGTCAACGACGAAATCGTGAGTCTTGAGCAACGCACCAACAACCTGCCCGCCGAACAGGTCGAGCTGCGCGCGCAGCTGTGCGCCGCGCTCCAGCTGACACCCGAGGACCTGCCGTACGCCGGCGAGCTGCTCGACGTCACCGACGAGCACTCCGAGTGGCGCGGTGCCGCCGAGCGGGTGCTGCGCGGATTCGCCCTGTCCCTGCTGGTGCCCCAGCAGCATTACCAGTCCGTCGCCCGGTGGGTGAACAGCCGTCGGCTCGCATTCGGAGGCAGAGGTGCCAAGCTGGTCTACGAACGGGTCCCCGGGCATCGGGTCGCGCTGCAGCCTAGCCGCCACGACGGCCTGGTCCTTGCCGACTGCCTCGACATCAAGGACGGCCCGTTCCACGACTACCTGGCCCACGAACTGACCAGGCGGGCCGACCACCGCTGCGCATCGGGCCTCGAGGAGTTCCGCAGCCACAAACGGGCCGTCACCCGCGAGGGCCAGGTGCGCTCCGGTGAACGCCACGAGAAAGACGATCGGCACCGCGTCGACGACCCCCGCCGGTGGGTGCTCGGCTGGGTCAACGAGCGAAAGATCGCCGCGCTGCGCGACGAACTCGCCGAGCTGCAGGCCAACCTCGCCGCGGCCGGTATCGAATTGACGGGCCTCTACGCGCAGCGGGACACCCTGCAGGACAGGCTGCAGGCCCTCGCCCGGATCGAGGAGTACCGCTCCTGGGCCGACCTGGACGTCGACGAGGCGCAGGCACGCGCGACAGCGCATGACGCCGAACGGGAGCGCCTCCTGGCCGGCTCATCGCGTCTGGACGAGATCGCCCGGGCGATCGCCGACAACGACGCACAGTCCGTCGCGGTGGGGGAGCTGATCGACGATCTCACCGGCCGGCTGGCGACCACCGCCAAAGCCGCCAACGACGCCCGGGATGCCAAGGCCCGAGACGACCAGTTCGTCGCCGCCCAGCCGCACGACGACCTCGTGGCGGCCCGCTCCGCCTACGGCGCTCTCGAGGCGCGCATCGGGAAAGCCCGTCCCACCAGAGCCGCCGACTGCGCCGATGCCGAGGCGGCGCTCTCCGACGATCTATACCAGCGCATCACCCGTCTGGGTGGCCAACTCAACGGATACGCGCTGAACCTGACCCAGCACATGGCCGACTTCCTGCGCCGCTGGCCCGAACTGCGCGCCGATATGGACGCCAACGTCGAAGCCCGTGCCGAGTTCCTGGCCTTCCGCGACCGCGTCGCCAACGACGACCTGCCGCGTTTCGAGCTGGAGTTCAAAGAGCAGCTCAACAAAAACGCCATCCAGGAACTCGCCGGATTCAATAACTGGCTGGGCCGTCAGGGCTCGGCCATCGACGATCGCGTCCAGCGCATCAACGAGGCGCTGGGAGCGGTGCCCTACAACCCGGGTCGCTACATCCGGCTGGAGAAGGAGCCGACCACCAATCAGGATGTGGTGCAGTTCCGCTCGGATCTGCGCAACCTGACCAACGACACCCTCGCCGTCGATGGAGACCAGTATTCCGAGCAGCGCTTCCTCGACGTCAAGCGGATCATCGAGCGGTTCCGCGGCCGCGACGGCTATGCCGAGGCCGACAAGAACTGGACCCGACGGGTCACCGACGTCCGCAACTGGTTCGTCTTCTCCGCATCCGAGCGAGACGCCGAGACCGACGTCGAGTGGGAGCACTACAGCGACTCCGACGGCAAGTCCGGTGGCCAGAAGGAGAAGCTCGCCTACACCATCCTCGCCGCATCGCTGGCCTACCAGTTCGGCCTGGAGTGGGGTGTCGAGAAGTCCCGGGACTTCCGGTTCGCCGTCATCGACGAGGCGTTCGGCCGCGGTTCGGATGTTTCGACGCGCTACGCCCTGCAACTGTTCGCCGCGCTCGGCCTGCAGCTGCTCATCGTCACCCCGCTGCAGAAGGTTCACGTCATCGAGCCCTACGTGAAAGCGATTGGATTCGTGGACAATCCGACCGGACAGTTCTCCCGGCTGCAGACGATGACCATCGAGGAGTACCGCGACCGGCGCGACGACCGGCGACCGTGACGGCAGACTGGATCACGCCCGCGGACATCGCCGCCAAGGTGCGGCGCAGGTGGGACGACGGTTCGCTGCTGCGGGCACACGCCGGCGGTGCGCCCTTCGAGCCCATCGACGTACCGCTGCGCGGTCCCAAGCCGTCGCAGGTGGGTGACGATATCAACGCCGTACGGGAGTGGGTCGCCGCACTCGACGCCGGCAGCCGCGACGGCCACCGTTACGCCCTGCGGTGGCAGGCGATCGGGGGCAGACAGATCGGGCGCAACCAACTGCCGGTCCGCGCGGTGGTCTCCTCGTTCGAGCAGGCCTGGGCTCTGTTGGGGGTGTCGGCGGAGGTGCGCCGGTTCGACGCACTTATGGAGCTCGCCGGCCGGCATCCGCCGGTGCGCACCTGGATCGCCGAAAACCCGCACCGCGCAATCGAACTGGCCCCCGAGCTGCCCCGGTTGATCGCCGCCTACGAGTGGCTGGACAGCCACCGGAATTCGCGCCGGTACCTGCGTGAGATCAGCGCACCCGGGGTGGACACCAAGTTCGCCGAGCGCCATCGACCGGTGCTCGCCGCCATGCTGGGTGTGTCATCGACCGGGCAGGGTTTCCTCGCCGATCTGGGCCTGCGGTCCAAACCGGGGCTGGTGCGGCTGCGGCCCGCACCTACGCTGGGATTTCCCGCGCCGGTGACCGAGTTGGCCGTGCGGACCGAGGAGTTGGCGCAACTGACCGTCGACCCCAGAACGGTGGTGATCGTCGAGAACGAGATCAGCTACCTGTGCATCGACGTCCCGCACGATGGGATCGTGTTCTGGGGGAAGGGTTTCGATGTCGACAAGGTTGGTCGGCTGCCGTGGCTGGCCGACGCGGAGGTCATCTACTGGGGAGATATCGACACCCACGGGTTCGCCATTCTCGACCGGCTACGGGCCTGGCTCCCACAGGCCCGCTCGGTTCTGATGGACCGCCAGACACTGCTGGCCCATCGCGACCGCTGGGGTACTGAGGATCGGCCGGCGTGCTCGGCTCTGACCCGGCTGACAGCCGAGGAGCAGGACCTCTATGCGGACTTGGTCGCCGACGCGATGGGGGAGAGGGTGCGATTGGAGCAGGAACGGATCGACTGGGCGTGGGTCGAGGAACGGCTGAGATCGGTGCGTTCCGTCAATACTTCTGGCGTGGCGCAACGTAGCCAAGCCTGATCAGTGCTTTGCGGAACTTCGCGTCCTTATCGTGCCGGACAGCGAGATGACGATCGCCCAGTAGCCGGCACAGCGGGCGGAGGTTGCGGTCGTTGGCGATGAGCGCGGCGGTGGCGGGATCGGCGCATTCGATCACCGAGACGTCGCCGATGGCGGTGAGCAGACCGGCTCGACGGACGACATCGGCGAACAGTGTGCTCACGGTGCCGGGCAGGTTGTGTTCGCTTCGTTCATCGAGAAGCGCCGCGAAGCGTGCGATGTCGTGACCTGCGTCGATCGCCGACAGCAGGCTCGCGGCCGACATCGTCCACACATGATCCGCACTCTGTCGTGCGTAGGCGTCGAGCATGAGACGGTCCGCGGCGGACAGTTCGCCGGTTGCAACGATGTCGAGGTTCGCCAGCACCTTCAGCGGCACGCCACCGGAATGGGCGGGCGCGGGCGGTTGGTAGGTGTCGGTCAACCCGAGGGCATAGGCGCCGAGGTCGTTGAGCCTGATCGACCGCAGGCCGTCGTAGCGGCTGAGGGTGTCCAGGTAATCGCCTCCCCAGTTGTGCCGGAAGTCGTCGCGGGCGCCGGCCGCACTCACGTAGTCGAGATCGATCAGTCCCAGAGTGCCGGCGTACTCGAACAGGACGGCGAGCGTGTAGCGCCCTTCGATGATGCTCCACCCGTGACATCCGTCGTAGCCGAGGCTGCCGTACTCGGGATCGACGAGGTAGAGCTTCCACAGCGCCCGTTCGCTGCGCGCGATGGACGGATTGAGCCTTCGGCGTTGCATGACGGCGAACAGGTCATCCACCGCGACCCACTCGCCGGGCCGGCAGGTCGCCAGCGCGGATCCGATGACCGGTCGGCGGTTCTTGACCGCGGTCAGTACGTTGCGGGATCGTTGGCCCTTGATGTGCTCGATCCGGCTGAACTCGTCGATCACTCCGTGGGCGAGCCACCGGTGCCAGAGGCGGCGGATGGCGTCGGCCGCCGGTGCGGCCAGCGCCCTGCGCCCCTGCGGGGTCGGCTGCAACCGGGTGCCCTCGAGTTTTGCCAGGCCGCCGGATTGCAGCAGCAGCGGCCAGGCGAAGGCGGCGATGGGCTCGTCCGGGTAGAAGTCGCCGCCGGCCAGATGCGCGCCGATGACGCCGATGGTGGCCGCCGACGGCCGACCGGTCGTCGCGCTGCACTTCACCTGGCCCGACGCGCACAACTCCAGCACGGTGTGCAGGTTCGTGAGCGCCTCCGGTTCGGTCAGCCGCACCTGATGGGAGTCGGGGTGGGGAGCTTCGCTCACGGGATCTGCCTCACCGAACGAGGCTAGCTGCCCGGGGCGCTGCGCCCGCACGGTGATCATCGAGGAACGGATGCGCTAGCAAAATGCAAGCAATGTGCTAGCGACGGCGCTAGGCTTACCGCATGCGCACGCTGTATCTCCGGAACGTCCCAGACGACGTCATGGATCGCCTCGAGCGGTTGGCCGGCGCCTCGAGGATGTCGGTGAACGCCGTGGCCATTCGTGAACTCGATGCGGCGACACGACGCATCGACAATGCGGGGTTGGTCGCCACGCTGCCGGACCTGGAAGTCCCCGCGGCGGCGATCGTGCAGTCGGTCAACGCCGACCGGAGGTGATCGTCGTCGATGCCTCAGCGGCGGTCGCGGCTCTCCTCAACGACGGCGACGCTCGCACGCTCGTCGCCTCCGAGAGCGTGCATGCCCCCCATCTGATCGACGCCGAGGTGGCCAGTGCCTTGCGCAGACTGGTCCGCGTCGGGACGGTCAATGCTGACGACGGACTGCGCTGTGTGGAAACGTGGAGTCATCTCGCGGTGATTCGATACGCCGCCGCCACACTGCTGCAGCGGACGTGGGAACTCCGCGAGCGAGTCTCGGCCTATGACGCGATGTACGTGGCGCTCGCCGAACTTCTCAACTGCGCATTGGTAACTGCCGACGCACGCTTGAGCCGAGCGCCCGGTCTGAGATGCCCTGTCACCGTGGTGCCGGACTGATCGTTCACCTCGTGGTTCCTGCTTTTTGGTCGTCGGTCAAGCTCACCTGCACGATGACGTCATCGAGTGACACGGAGGCGGTCGAACAACCGGACCCCAACGTCGGAACACGCGGATTTCAGGTGCTTGTCTCGCGTCCACAGTGCTGCGCCGGGAGTCACGGCCACGGCGGCCAGCAGGTGCACGTCGATGACACTCAGCCCACGACCCCAAAGCCGGTGCCGATCGGCGAGGTGGAGGATCTCGTGGTGGCCGATCGCCGGAAACTGACGGAGGTTGGCGAGAAGATCGAGCATGACGTCGCGCTGCCGCAGCGGGCCCAGCGCGATCTCCTGGGCAATCAAGTAATGGCAGCCGACCTCGTCCACGCCGAGTAGTTCGACGAGGGCGGGTTCGGCCTTGTGTAAGTGGTCGATCCAGATTGATGTGTCGACCAGGATCATCGCCGGCGTGGAGCGGACGTGGCGGATGTGTCGGTTCCGCCCAGCGCGGCGAGTCGTCGCGCGCTCTCGACGCGGATCAACGTCTGCAGGCCTTGGCGCAGCAAGGCGGTGTTCTCGTGAACGCCGGTCAACTCGGCGGCTTTGGCGAGCAGGTCGTCATCGATGGTGACTGTGGTCCGCATAGTGCACCTCTTTACGCATCAATTGATGACGATTATTATGCCAGAATCGTCGGCCGGTTGACGCGGAAGAAATGTTGCTCCGTACGTGCTTCGGCTGTGCGCTCGGGACACCGGGTCGTTGGTGCGGGATGCGGACCAGGATGAGGGTGTCGGTGGCCTCATCTACTCTGAGTTTCGGGAAGCTTTCACGGGCGGTGTGCAACGTGGCCGGACTGGATGTCGAAGTGCGTCACGATCGCCTGGGACGCCCCCGGACGTGGCGCGGGAACCGCCGTGGCAGAACACGTTCGGAACCCGGCGGCACGATTCACGTCCGGACTGTCCAAAGGGTCGCGGCGGGAAGGCTCCGTCAGATGGCTTCGGGGAACGGAATCAGGGGAGGAGTCAGGTATGAGTGGTGTGGACATCATCGGCGACGTTCACGGACATGCGTCCAAGCTGGAGCACCGGCTGCAGGATTTGGGTTACACCATCGACGCGGACACCGGCGCCTACCGGCATGCCGAGCGCAGTGCGGTGTTCGTGGGGGACCTCATCGATCGGGGCCCGGAACAGTTGCGGGTTCTGCAGATCGTCAAGGCCATGGTCGACAGCGGTTCTGCGCGAATGGTGCTGGGAAATCACGAGTTCAACGCGATCGCCTACGCCACCGAACACCCCGACCGTCCCGGTGAGTACCTGCGCCCCCACAACGACAAGAACACCCGCCAGCATGCGGCGTTCCTGGAGCAGCTGACCGCTGAGCAGCAGAGGTACTACCTCGACTGGTTCGGAACGCTGCCGCTGTGGCTGGACCTGGGTGGCGTTCGGGTGGTGCACGCCTGCTGGCACGAGCCGTCGATGGCGGTTGTGCGCGCGGTGTGCGGGTCGGACCGATTGTCGGGCGTCGAGCACCTGGTGGCGGCATCCACCAAGGGTGATGAGCTCTACGACGCGGTGGAGATCCTGCTCAAGGGGCCCGAAATCAGCCTCGTGGACTACGGCCAGCCGGCCTATGTCGATAAGGACGGGCACCGGCGCACCAAAGCGCGGGTCCGCTGGTGGCATCAGGGTGCGTCCACGCTGGCGGATTTGGCCGAGGTCGGGGCCTTCCGGACCGCCGATGGCAACCCCTATCCGCGGCTTCCCGAGATCGAGGTCGA
>Ga0116179_1002927_pt1 | contig 12033 bp, 10 predicted proteins | sample AD_UKC071_MetaG_FD_89751 | JGI IMG/M metagenome (GOLD analysis project Ga0116179, IMG submission 89751) | Active sludge microbial communities of municipal wastewater-treating anaerobic digesters from USA - AD_UKC071_MetaG | ecosystem: Engineered > Bioreactor > Anaerobic > Digestate | place: USA...
ACGTAGGCGCGGGCCACCTCGGGGGCCCGCTCGCCGGCGCCCTCGATCGGCGTGGTGACGATCTCGATCAACGGCACCCCGGCCCGATTGACGTCGAGCAGCGAGGTGGTGGCGCCGTGGATGCGGCCGGTGTCGCTGCCGACGTGCGTCAGCTTGCCGGTGTCCTCCTCCATGTGCGCCCGTTCGATCCCGATCCGGAAGGTGGTGCCGTCCTCGAGGGGAACGTCGAGGTGGCCGTTGAACGCGATCGGCTCGTCGTACTGCGATATCTGGTAGTTCTTCGGCTGGTCGGGGTAGAAGTAGTTCTTCCGGGCGAACCGGCACCACGAGGCGATCTCGCAGTTCAGCGCCAGACCGATGCGGATGGCCGACTCGACGGCGGCCCCGTTGAGGGTGGGCAGCGCGCCGGGCAGGCCGAGGCAGACCGGGCACACCTGGGTGTTGGGTTCGGCGCCGAAGGTGGTGGCGCAGCCGCAGAACATCTTCGTCGCGGTCGACAGTTCGACGTGCACCTCAAGCCCGAGCACCGGGTCGAACCGGGCCACCACGTCGTCGTAATCGAGAACTTCGGCGGTCGTGGTCGTCATGACCGGAATCCTAGTGGGCGGGCTTGTCGGCCCGTCGCGCGCCGAGCAGACGCAAACTCGCGCGATTCGGGGTCCAGAAGTGCGAGTTTGTGTCTGCTCGCGGCGGGAGTGCGCGGGTGTTCAGACCTGGCCGGCGACGAAGGCGGCCGCGTCAGTGACGTAGGGCGGGAACTCGTAGCCGTTGTGGGCGGCGCGATCGCGGCCGCCCGGGAAGCAGATCGGGTCGCCGGCACTGCACAGGTCGATGGCCTGTCCGGCGAACCGGCCGGTGCCCGACAGCGGGGTCCCGAAGCGGTTCGCCGGGTTGCCGAATACCGCGACGGCGGCGACCTGGTCGGCGGCTTCCGGCGGCAGCGGCGGGCTCGACCCGAAGTTGCCGATGAGGTTGCCCAGCGGCGGCACCCCGGCCAGCATGGACATCACCGCGGCGCCCTGGGAGAAGCCACCGAGGACGAATTTCGTCGCCGGGCAGGCCGCCGCCGCGCCGGCCAGATGGTTCTCCACGTCGGTTGCGCCGCTCCCGGTGGAGAGGAAGTTGAGACTCGCCGGGTAGTTCACCGGGTAGACGGCCAGGCTGCGGCCGCCGAGCATCGGTACCAGGGCGTCGGCCAGCGCCTGGCCGACCCGGCCGGGTCCGGGGGGCTCCCCGGTCCCGCGGGCGAAGACCAGTTCCACATCCGGGCATTCATCGGCGCCGGCCTGCGGAACCGCACCGGCCACCGTGGCGGCCGTGAGAAGCGAGGCCACCGAGACCACGGCGGCCAGAACCCGGTCAGCCAAAGAACGCCGCCGCGTCGTCGTAGCGGGACTGCGGCACCAGCTTGAGCTTCCGGACCGCGTCGGCCAGCGGCACCCGCCCGATCTCCTCACCGCGCAACGACACCATCATCCCGTACTCGCCGGCGTGGGCCGCATCGGCGGCGTTCACGCCGAACCGGGTGGCCAGCACCCGATCGTAGGAGGTCGGCGTCCCGCCGCGCTGGATGTGACCGAGGACCGTGACCCGGACCTCCTTGCGGATCCGCTTCTCCAGTTCGTAGCCCAACTGCTGGGCGACCCCGGTGAACTTCTCGTGTCCGAACTCGTCGATCCCGCCCTGACGTAGCTCCATCGACCCCTCGACGGGCTTGGCGCCCTCGGCCACCACGCAGATGAAATGGGAGGCTCCGCGCTGGAAGCGGTGACGGACCAGGCGGCACACCTCCTCGACGTCATAGGGCTGTTCGGGGATCAGCGTCATGTGCGCGCCGGAGGCCAGCCCGGCGTTCAGCGCGATCCACCCGGCATGCCGGCCCATCACCTCGACGAGCATCACCCGCTGGTGGGACTCCGCGGTGCTGTGCAGCCGGTCGATGGCCTCGGTGGCGATCTGCAACGCGGTGTCGTGCCCGAAGGTGACGTCGGTGCAGTCGATGTCGTTGTCGATCGTCTTGGGCACCCCGACGACGGGCACTCCCTCCTGGCTCAGCCAGTGCGCGGCGGTGAGCGTGCCCTCACCGCCGATCGGGATCAGCACGTCGATCCCGTTGTCCTCCAACGTCTGCTTGATCTCGTCGAGACCGGCGCGCAGCCGCTCGGGGTTGGTGCGGGCGGTGCCGAGCATGGTGCCGCCCTTGGCCAGCAACCGCTCGTTGCGGCCGTCGTTGTGCAGTTGGATTCGCCGGTTCTCCAGCAGTCCGTTCCAGCCGTCGAGGAAGCCGACCACCGACGACCCGTAGCGGGCGTCGCACGTCCGCACGACAGCCCGGATGACGGCATTGAGGCCGGGGCAGTCGCCACCGCCAGTGAGAACTCCGATGCGCATGGGCTCTATCTAACCTGCTCGGCGTCCGGCGCGGAGGGGTTACACCGCCGTCGGTAGCGGTCCACGCGCCACCTCGTAGGCGGCACCCACCCGGTAGAGCCGGTCATCGGCGAGGGCGGGCGCCATGATCTGCAGTCCGACCGGCAGATTGTCGTCGGCCGACAACCCGGAGGGCACCGACATTCCGCAGTGCCCGGCCAGGTTCAGCGGCAGCGTGCACAGGTCGAACAGGTACATCGCCAGCGGGTCGTCGACCTTCTCCCCCAGCCGGAAGGCGGTGGTGGGCGTGGCCGGCGACACCAGGACGTCGACGCTCTCGTAGGCCCGGTCGAGGTCGGCGGCGATCAGCGTGCGGACCTTCTGGGCCTGGTTGTAGTAGGCGTCGTAGTAGCCGGCCGACAGCGCGTAGGTGCCGATCATGATGCGGCGCTTGACCTCCGGGCCGAAACCGGCGGCCCGGGTCAGCGCCATCACCTCCTCGGCGCTGTGGGTGCCGTCGTCACCGACCCGCAGGCCGTAGCGCATGGCGTCGAAGCGGGCCAGGTTGCTGGACACCTCGGAGGGCAGGATCAGGTAATAGGCCGACAGCGAGTGGGTCAGATTCGGGCAGTCCACTTCGCGGACCTCGGCACCCAGTGCCCGCAACTGTTCGACGGCGGCCGCGAAGGACGCCAGCACGCCGGGCTGGTAGCCCGCGCCGGAGGCCAACTGGGTGACGACGCCGACGCGCACCCCGCTCAGGTCACCGGAGGCCCCCGCCAGGGCCGCGCCGACGACGTCCGGGATCGGCGTCGGCAGGGAAGTGGAGTCCCGCGGATCGTGGCCGGCGATGACGGCGTGCAGCAGAGCGGTGTCCAGCACGGTACGGGCGCAGGGCCCGCCCTGATCGAGGGAGGACGCGCAGGCCACCAGGCCGTAGCGCGACACCGTGCCGTAGGTGGGTTTCACCCCGACGGTGGCGGTGAGGGCCGCGGGCTGGCGGATGGATCCGCCGGTGTCGGAACCGATGGCCAGCGGGGCCTGGAAGGCCGCCAGCGCGGCGGCGCTGCCGCCGCCGGAACCGCCGGGAACCCGGTCGACGTCCCACGGGTTGCGGGTGGGTCCGTAGGCCGAGTTCTCGGTGGAGGAGCCCATCGCGAACTCGTCCATATTGGTCTTGCCCAGGATCGGGATGCCGGCGGCGCGGATGTTGGCGGTGACCGTCGCGTCGTACGGCGACATCCAGCCCTCGAGGATCCGCGAGCCGCAGGTCGTCGGCATGTCAACGGTGGTGAAGACGTCCTTGAGTGCCAACGGAACCCCGGCCAGCCCGGAGGGCAGGTCATCGCCGGCGGCCACCGTGGCGTCCACCGCCGCGGCGGTGGCCAGCGCCTGCTCGGCCGCGACGTGCAGGAAGGCGTGATAGCGGTCGTCGGTGGCGGCTATCTGGTCCAGGCAGGCCTGGGTGACCTCGACCGAGCTCAGTTCCTTCGCGGCGATCTTGGCGCCGAGGGTGGCGGCGTCGAGGCGGATCACGTCGCTCATGCCCCCTCCCCCAGGATCTGCGGGACGGCGAAGCGGCCCTCATCGGCGGCGGGCGCCTCGGCCAGCGCCTGCTCCTGGGGCAGGCTCGGCGCAACGACGTCGGGCCTGGTGACGTTGACATCGCGCAGCGGGTTGCCCGTCGGCGTCACCCCGGTGACGTCAACCGCCTGAATCTGGCCGACATAGCCGAGGATCGCGTCGAGTTGGCCCGCGAAGGAGTCGAGTTCGTCATCGGTCAGGGCGAGGCGGGCCAGCTTGGCCAGCTTGGCCACATCTTCCCGGGAGATCGTGGACACGGGGTCTGAGCCTAGCGTCCGGGCCCGGCGGACCGGCGATCACGCGGGTCATCGGGCCGGCGCTCATCCACAGGGCGGGTCCGCACGGTTCGAACCGGGGCCGGAGTTGTGAAAAAGTGGGCGGGTGCCGTCTTATTTGCTGCGCGTCGAACTTGAGGACCGCCCCGGCAGCCTGGGGTCACTGGCGGTGGCGCTGGGCTCGGTGGGGGCCGACATCCTGTCTCTCGACGTTGTCGAGCGCGGTCCCGGCTACGCCGTCGACGACCTCGTGGTCGATCTTCCCAACGGTGCGATGCCGGACATGCTGATCAGCGCGGCCGAAGCGCTCCGGGGCGTGCGGGTGGACACCATCCGGCCGCACACCGGTCTGTTGGAGGCGCATCGCGAACTCGAACTCATCGATCACGTCGCCGCCGGCGGCGACCGCCCGACCAAACTTCAGATCCTTGTCGATGAGGCGCCGCGGGTGCTGCGGGTGGGCTGGTGCACGGTGGTGCGGCTGACCGAGGCCGGCTCGGAGCGGGTGGTGGGCAGCTCCGGCGCGCCCGAAACCCAGGCCGCGGCCACGCCCTGGCTTCCGCTGGACAAGCCCGCCGCGCTGGACGGTTCGGCGGACTGGGTTCCGACGCTGTGGCGGGATATGCACACCACGCTGGCCGCGGCGCCGCTCGGGGATCCCGGCACCGCCATCGTGCTCGGCCGCCCCGGCGGGCCGGAGTTCCGGCCCTCAGAGGTCGCCCGGCTCGGGTATCTCGCCGGGATCGTCTCCGGTCTGCTGGGTTAGCCCGACTTCCGCGGGCTGCGCCGGCGGGCCGTCGGCCAGCAACGCCCGGAAACCGTCCTCGTCCAGAATCGGCACCCCGAGCTCGACGGCCTTGTCGTATTTGGAGCCGGGGGCGTCGCCGGCGACGACGAACGACGTCTTCTTCGACACCGACCCGGCCGCCTTCCCGCCGCGGACGATGATCGCCTCCCTGGCCTGGTCGCGGGAGAAGCCGGTCAACGAACCGGTCACCACGATGGTCAGGCCCGCCAGGGTCGGTTCGATACCGGTGTCGCGCTCGTCGGCCATCCGCACCCCGGCGGCCCGCCATTTCTCCACGATGGCGCGGTGCCAGTCCACCTCGAACCACTCCCGCAACGCCGCCGCGATCGTGGGACCGACACCCTCGACGTCGGCGAGCTGCTGTTCGCCGGCGGACATGATCGCCTCCAGGCTGCCGAACGCGGTGGCCAGCGCCCGAGCCGCCGTCGGCCCGACATGCCGGATCGACAGCGCCACCAGGATCCGCCACAGCGGGCGGTCCTTAGCCGTGTCGAGGTTGGCCAGCAGCCGTTTGGCGTTGGCCGACAACTCGCCTTTCGTGGTCCGGAAAAAGTCCGCCCGGGCGAGGTCGTCGGCGGTCAGGTCGAAGAGATCCCCCTCGTCGGTGATGACCCCGGCCGTCAGCAGCGCGATCGCCGCCTCGTAACCGAGTCCTTCGATGTCGAGGGCACCCCGCCCGGCGATGTGGAACACCCGCTCCCGCAACTGGGCCGGGCAGGTCCGGGCGTTCGGGCAGCGGATGTCGACGTCACCCTCCTTGGCCGGAGCCAGTGGGGTGCCGCATTCGGGGCAGTGGGTGGGCATCACGAATTCGCGTTCGGTGCCGTCGCGCAGGTCGACGACGGGGCCGAGCACCTCGGGGATCACGTCACCGGCCTTGCGGATCACCACGGTGTCCCCGATCAGCACACCCTTGCGCTTGACCTCCGCGGCGTTGTGCAGGGTCGCCAGACCGACCGTCGATCCGGCGACCCGCACCGGGTCCATGAACGCGAACGGCGTCACCCGGCCGGTTCGGCCGACGTTGACCCGGATGTCGCGCAGCCTGGTCTGGGCCTCCTCCGGCGGGTACTTGTAGGCCACCGCCCACCGCGGTGCGCGAGACGTCGCACCGAGTCGGCGTTGCTGGGCGAACTCGTTGAGTTTGACCACCACACCGTCGATCTCGTGCTCGATGGCGTGCCGGCGCTCCCCCCAGTAGTCGATGCGCTCCCGCACCGCATCCAGACCCCGGACCAGGGTGGTGTTGCCGGAGACCGGCAGCCCCCACGCCTTCAGTGCGACATAGGCGTCCTGCAGGGTGCTCGGGGTGAACCCGTCGGTGAAACCGATGCCGTGGCAGATCATCCGAAGCGGCCGGCGCGCGGTCACCGCGGGGTTCTTCTGCCGCAGCGACCCGGCGGCGCTGTTGCGCGGATTGGCGAACGGCGCCTTTCCGTCGGCGACCAGGCTGGCGTTGAGGTTCTGGAAGTCGGCGACCATGAAGAACACCTCCCCGCGCACCTCCAGCACGGCGGGGACGGGGAAATCGTCTGCGGCGGTGAGGATTTCCGGGATGTCATTGATGGTGCGGGCGTTGAGCGTGACATCCTCGCCGACCCGGCCGTCGCCGCGGGTGGCGGCCCGTTCCAGTCGGCCGTCCCGGTAGACGAGGGCGATCGCGACGCCGTCGACCTTGAGCTCGCACAGGTAGTCGGGCTCGGGGCCGATCTCGCCTTCCACCCGGCTCGCCCAGGCGGCCAGTTCGTCGGCGTTGAACACGTCGTCGAGGCTGAGCATCCGGTCGAGGTGCTCGGCGGCGCTGAAGTCGGTCGCGAACCCGGCGCCGCCGACGAGTTGGGTGGGCGAGTCGGGCACCCGCAGTTCGGGATACCGCTCCTCCAGGGCCACCAGGTCGTTGAAGAGCGCGTCGAAGTCGGCATCCGAGATGACCGGAGCGTCCTTGATGTAGTAGCGGAACTGGTGTTCGCGGACCTCGTCGGCAAGTTGCTGCCAGCGCCGCCGCACGTCCGGGTCGATCGGGTCGGTGTCCGAATCGTCGCGAGCCATCCCCGGAGGTTAATCGGGCCGGCCGACACCGAGGCGATCCGGGGCGGCACGGCGGGAATCCACCCGCCGACTGGTGTTTCATTGCTGCATGACGGTGACACCGGGAACGCGCTCCCCCTTGCGTCGGGGCTGGGTGAGCGCCCAGGCGGTGGCGGTCGGTTGTCTCCTGGTCGCGGCCTGTGCCTCCCCGGCGCCACCGCCGTCCGACGAGGCGAAGACGCCCCCGGAGGCGCCCCAGAAACCGCTGACGTGGACGCGGTGCGGGGAACTTCCGGGCGAGGTCCGCGAATGCTCAACCCTGACCGTGCCGCTGGAATACTCCGACCCCGACGGCCCCAGCATCGAACTGGCACTGGCCAGGATTCCGGCCCGCGGACCCGGCGAGAGGGTCGGCTCGATCCTGGTCGACCCGGGTGGTCCCGGGATCTCCGGGGTCGACGAGATTCTCACGCTGCCCTACCAACTCAGCCCCGCGGTGGAGGCCCGCTACGACATCGTCGGGTGGGATCGTCGCGCGGTCGGCAAGAGCAGCCCGTTGTGGTGTCGCACCCCGGATGAGATGGGTGACTACGCCCGGGCCCTGGCGAGCGCCCAGTGGTCGACGGCGGCCGACTCCCCCGAGGTCGAGCGCTGGGCCGCCCAGGCCCGGGCGTTCTCCGAGGGGTGCGCGACCCGCAACCCGGATCTGGTGGGCCATATCGGGACTCGTGACTCGGCCCGCGACATGGAGTCGATCCGGGTGGCGCTGGGCGAACCGGCGATGAACTATGTGGGCTGGTCGCACGGGACGAAGTTGGCCGCGTTCTACATCGACCAGTACCCGCAGAACGTTGGCCGCATGGTGCTCGACAGCGCGATCGACCCGTCGCTGTCGATCGACGAGTATAACCGGGGCCAGTCGCAGGGGCTGGAGGCCCAGTTGATGCGGTTCGTGGACTACTGCACCGCCGCCGGCGACTGCCCACTGCCGGCCGACCACGCCGCCGCCACCGACGCGCTGAAGACCTATCTGCTGTCCCTTCCCGAAGCGAGCGACGACCCGGGGACCGCCACCCGGGCCGACGCGATGGCCGCCCTCGCCGAGGCGATGTACATCCCGCCGGACTCCTTCCCGGTCCTGCTGCAGGCTCTGCGGGACGGTCTGGCCGGCGACGGGACCGGGCTGATCGACATCGGCGGGTTGCGTGCGGCCCGGTCGAACCGGGCCCAGGCCCTGTACGCCATCAACTGCTATGACTCCACCCCGACACCCGATGTCGCCGGCACTGCGGCCCTGGCCGGGCAATGGAACGCCGACACCCCCATCTTCGGGTCCATCAACGCCTGGGGCGGTTTGCGCTGCAGCACCTTCCCGGCCCACGACCCGATCGGGCCGAAACAGGTGCGCGGCGAGGGCGCGCCACCGGTGGTCGTCGTCGGAGCCCTCGACGACGGGGCGACACCGATCGCGTGGTCCAGAGCCCTTGCCGAACAGCTCGTTTCGGCCCGGTTGGTGGTCGCCGATACCGATGTGCACTCGGTGTACCCGACCTACAACCGATGCGTCACAAGGATTGTGGACGACTATCTGCTGGACGGCGTCGCCCCGCCCCGGTTCTCAGACTGTCCCGCGGACTGACGAGCCCTAGACGGCAGCCGGGTCCTGCGCCAGGGCGTCGGCCGCACGCTGAGTGAGCGCGGTCGCCGTTTTCGCCCACGCCGCGGTGGCACCGGCCAGGCCGCAGACCGGGCTGAGACCGACCCGTTCGCCGAGGACCGCACGCGGGAATCCCAGCCGATCGGTGACGACCGCCGCGGCGGCGGCCACCTGCTCGAAGCTGGGGACGGGATCGACGGCGGCGATGGGCAGCAGGCCGAGCACCGCGGTGCGGCCGGAGTCGATGAAGCCGCCGAGACCGTCGCGACCGCGATCGTCGAGCGTGGCCAGATCGACACTGACCGCGCTGACCGCGCTGACCGCGCTGCGGCGCAGCACATCCCACGGGACATCCGCGGCGCAGCAGTGTACGAGCGCATCGCCGCCGACCGCCGTCACGCACTCGTCGAGCAGTGCCACGGCGGTGGCCTCGTCCACCGGATGCACCGGGGCCAGGACACTCGCCCCCGCCAGCCGGCCCGCCAGCGCGGCGGGCAACAACGGCTCGTCGAACTGGACGACGACCGTCGTCGACAGCCGGCGGGAGACCTCGGCCCGGTGGGTCGCCATCCCCTCCGCCAGTGAGGTGGTGAGGTCGCGGACCGCGCCGGGGTCGGTGATGGCGCGGTGGCCGTTGGCCAGTTCCAGCTGTGCGGCCAGGGTGATCGGCCCCGGGCACTGCACCTTCACCGCACGACCCGACCGCGCGCCCCCGGCCTTGTCCCAGGCCTCCTCAAGGGCATCGAGATCTTCGCCGAGCAGACTGACCGCCCGCCGGGTCACCGCGCCAGGCCGGGCCGCCACCCGATAGCCGCGCGGGACGATGTCGATGGCGATATCGACCAGCAGCGCACCGGCCCGGCCGATCGAGTCTGCGCCGACGCCCCGGTCGGGAAGCTCCGGCAGATACGGGAGACGGTCCAGCTCACCGACGACGATCTCCGCGGCCGTGCGGACGGAGCGCCCCGGCCAGGAGCCGATACCGGTGGCGGTGGCGAAGGTGGTCACCGCCCAAACTTACGCGGCGGGTTGCGCGCGTACCGTCCTCGCGGGCTTTGCGCCGTCACCGCCGGGCCGCGACGCCGGCTCCCCCCGACCTTCGGGCGGTGGGCGGTTCTCCGCGGTCGCACTGCGCGCATCGGCGCCCGGCTGATGCGATGCTCGGGCAGTCCGGAGCACACGGACCGTCCCGGAATCCGTCGCGCGGGCGGCCGCGGGCCGCGGTGGGATCCCGGCGGAGCGCGGGAGATCCACCGCCTGCTGAGCGTCCGCCTGCTCCTGGCTGGTGGGACGGTCATAGCTCTTCTCGATCTGCTCGCGCAACGGGGCGTCGAGGGCGTCGGCGACCGCGCCCAGCCCCACCCAGCGCAGTGGGGTGAGCAATGGCAGCCGATCGTTGCGCACCATCGTGTAGGTCATGGCGCCGTTTTGCCAGGTCACCAGGTTTCCTGCCGCCGCTTCGGCCGCGAGGTCCATCGCGTCGTAGACGGTCGGATGGACCAGGAACATCCCGGCGACGGCGTTGGCGGCCGCCAGCAGGCTGAACCGGGCCGGCCAGTCGGCCCAGCCGTCGTACTGGCTCCACAGTTCGGTCACCGCGAAGCCGGAATCGGTCGGGACCTTCGGCGCCCAGGGCACCCCGTAGGTGTTCTCCGGATCACCGACGAGCAGGAACGATGTCGTCTCCGGGTCGACGACGGAGGTCGGCGCGTAGTTGCGGAGCCAGAAGCCGGCGATCTGAGCACCCTGGGAGAAGCCGAAGACGAGTTTCTCGGCGCCATCGGCAACGAGCTGGTCGTCGAGGGTGGCCGCGCCGGCCGAGATCGGTCCGTCCTCGCCGAAGACGCCGTCGCGGTGGGACAGGTCCAACGACGCCGCGGTCGGAACCCGTTCGCAGTCGTAGACCTCGCACACCGCGCCGCCGAACAGGTTCGGGGTCGATTCGACGAGGTTGAGGTTCAGCGGTTCGACGGTGTAGGCGGTCGCCGCGGCGGCGTCGGCCGAACCCGCGATCGCTCCCCCGCCCATGATCAACGCGGCGGCGAGAGCGGCCGCCGACACCCGAGTCCTCACCGGGGAGTCCTCACGCGGGGCTCTCGTCGTCCGCCACCGAAAGAGTTGCACTGCCGAGCACCTCATCACCGGCCGGATCGGGCCGGTACAGCACCATGGTCTGGCCCGGCGCCACTCCCCGCAACGGCTCCCGCAGTCTGACCCTTACCCGGTCGTCGACGAGTTCGGCCACCGCGGCCGCGACCCCACCGTGCGCCCGGACCTGCACCTCGCACTCGATCTCGCCGACCGGCGGCTGTCCCGAGGTGAACACCGGCCGACGACCCGTCAGGGCCCACACCTCGAGGTCCTCGGCTGTGCCGACCCGGACGGTCCCGGTGTCGGCGTCGATGGCGGTGACGTAGCGGGGTCTGCCGTCCGGCCCGGGGCCCGCGATGCCCAGGCCCTTGCGCTGGCCGATGGTGAAACCGTGCACGCCGTCGTGGCGGGCGAGCACCTGGCCGGCCTCATCGACCACCGCCCCGGGCCGGACCCCGATCCGCGCACCGAGAAACGCCCGGGTGTCGCCCGAGGGGATGAAGCAGATGTCGTGGCTGTCCGGCTTTGCCGCGACCGCCAGGCCCCGGTCAGCGGCCTCCTGACGGATGTCGGGCTTGGAAGTGTCGCCGATCGGGAACACCGCCCGGCGCAACTGCTCGGCGCTGAGTACCCCGAGTACGTAGGACTGGTCCTTGTCGCGGTCCACCGCCCGGCGCAGTCGGCCCTCCGACAGGCGGGCGTAGTGGCCGGTGGCCACCGCGTCGAAGCCCAGGGCGACCGCCCGGGCGGCCAGCGCGGAGAACTTGATGGCCTCGTTGCACCGCACGCACGGGTTGGGGGTCTCGCCGCGGGCGTAGGACGACACGAAGTCGTCGATCACCTCGGCCTTGAAAGCGTCGGCGAAATCCCAGACGTAGAAGGGGATTCCGAGGACATCGGCGACCCTGCGGGCATCACCGGCGTCCTCCTTGGAGCAGCATCCCCGAGAACCGGTGCGCAGCGTCCCGGGAGCGCTGGACAACGCGAGGTGCACACCGACGACATCGTGTCCGGCGTCGACCATGCGGGCCGTGGCGACCGAGGAGTCGACGCCGCCGCTCATCGCGGCCAGCACTCTCATCGCGCGCTCCCCCGCAGGGCTGCCCCGGCTCCGGCCAGCGCGGCCTGCCGGGCGCGTTCCACGACCGTCGGCAGCACCGCCAGCACTGCGTCGACGTCGGCGTCGGTACTGGTGTGACCCAGGGACATTCGCAGCGATC
>Ga0116179_1002934_pt1 | contig 12014 bp, 9 predicted proteins | sample AD_UKC071_MetaG_FD_89751 | JGI IMG/M metagenome (GOLD analysis project Ga0116179, IMG submission 89751) | Active sludge microbial communities of municipal wastewater-treating anaerobic digesters from USA - AD_UKC071_MetaG | ecosystem: Engineered > Bioreactor > Anaerobic > Digestate | place: USA...
CACCAGAAGGAATTGAAATATCTCAAACCGTTTATTCATCAAATATCCACGCAAACTCTTAATCGCACCAGAAGGAATTGAAATTCGGCCGATACTCGTTTATCTTTTTACGACTTTAAATGCTCTTAATCGCACCAGAAGGAATTGAAATAACAATGGAAACGTGATACTATACACAGAGGAGGTCTCTTAATCGCACCAGAAGGAATTGAAATTGCTGTAATGTCTACCGCTAACTGTACCCAGAAATTCTCTTAATCGCACCAGAAGGAATTGAAATGTACATCTCTTTGATTGATTTCAGTAGTTTTCTTTTCTCTTAATCGCACCAGAAGGAATTGAAATACTCATTTTCGTGCTCCGAAATTGTTTGTTCGGCGCTCTTAATCGCACCAGAAGGAATTGAAATATCCTTTACTCATTAGTTCGAGTCTGCGTTGTCTTTCTCTTAATCGCACCAGAAGGAATTGAAATATCTTTTTTCTTTCTTTAAAAAAATCGCATAAATTTCTCTTAATCGCACCAGAAGGAATTGAAATTAGATGACTCTGAACACAAGGTATGCCGCTGCGGCTCTTAATCGCACCAGAAGGAATTGAAATTTCGTAGGATCGCTCCACTCGCCGCGCCAAACAAGCGCTCTTAATCGCACCAGAAGGAATTGAAATTAATAACAAAAACAAAGTACATTAAAAATGTATTCTCTTAATCGCACCAGAAGGAATTGAAATTCAACATTTGGCATTGGTTTAGGATTGGAATATTTACTCTTAATCGCACCAGAAGGAATTGAAATTAATTCGACTACTGCGAGGCGTGTTAGCTTTGTACTCTCTTAATCGCACCAGAAGGAATTGAAATGAGCTGTACTAGAAGCCGTTACATTAAACTTACCGTTCTCTTAATCGCACCGCTGTCGAGAGCTCGTGATTGCACAGAGGGGTGTTTGAAGTGGAGATGAATTTAGGCTTGTTCTGTTTTTCCGGTGTTGTACCGTTTGAACAAATTGGTGGATGTTGAAAAGTGTAAAAAGTGCAGGAAGTGTAAGAAGGTCGGGGAGTGCAGGGAGGTATGGGATCTGTAGGAAGTGTAGGAAGTGTAGGAAGTGTAGGAAAGTGTAGGAAAGTTAGATGGGGAGCGGGTTTCGGGGGTGTAGGAAAGCGTAGGAAAGTGTAGGAAAGTGTAGGATTCTCCCCATAAGTAAGAGAGGATTCGATTGGAAAAAGATCGAAAATCGATTTTTATGTATTTTATTTTGTCTATTTACATTTATTTTGAATATATTTGGGCGAAATATAACAGTCAACTTTTTGTTCCAAAAAAATGCCAAATGAGATTCAACGTGTTTTTAAATATCGATAAACACCCTTTTGGCAATCGGTTACCCTTCAAGTACCAATATGAACTGTCGGCGGTGATTTACAAGATTCTTGGCCATGCCGGCCGCGAATTTTCGCAATGGCTTCACGATAACGGCTTTGCGGCAGACAAAAACAGCCTGGGCTTCGGCATGATAGAAACAACAAAAGAAAATAATAAACAGGAAAACTAAAAGGATATATGTTACAAGAAATAACCATTGAAAAAACAAGTAACTTTTGGATAGATAATGGAATTGTAGGCTTGTATAAAGTACTGCGCTTATTACCTGAAGCCGAAGACTTCGATATTCGGTTAGAAAGTGATAAACTTGAAATTAAAGCTTTAGATGATTCTTTTGATGTTGCTGATTTTTTGAATAAAGCGAAAGACCATGTCGCTCAGCAATATTTGAAAAAAACACAAAATTACGGTTGGATTTTAAAAAATGACGGAGAATTTGAAGTTTATCGGAAAACTGATTTTAAAATGCACTTAAAACCTTTTTTTGCAGGAAAAACTCCAAATACAGAAGGAGCAATTTGTACTCCTGACGCGAACGAGAAAGAAAATGTCAGACGAATGAATAATGATGAATATTCTCAGTTTTTATCTTTTCAAGAAAACATATTTTCAACCATTTCTGAAAAAATAAAATTGGGTAAAAAAGGTTTTATTAATTCACCTCCAAAATATGAAATAGGCTCAAATTTTACGGAAGAATTCCTTAAAAAAGGAGGGAAACTATGCTTATTTAGCGGAAAGCAATTTAAAAAAGCAAATACAATTACAGGGTTGAATTACCCGTTTTTGACGGGAAATAGCGGTGAACTAAATTTTGATTCTGCATTAAAAGTAAAACCTAAAATTTCTGCACTTTATGATTTTGTTTCGCTCTTTTCCTTTTACAATCTGAATTATTTAATGCAAGATGATTTAAAACACTATTTTATTTTATATGATGATAATTTAAAAGAACTTGAAAGCTTTTATGATATTATTAATGCAAACATAGATAATCTTGTAAAACCTGATTTTTGCAGTTTCGAAACCCAGATTATAGGAACTCAATATGAATCAGAAAGTTTGTTCAATTTCTTACTTTCTGTTTATGCGCAGGTAAATCAGCGCATCAACAGAGATAAAAGAAGAGGAATTTTGTTAAGTAAAAGCGTATTCACCTTATCGAATGACGATAATATTTTTCGCGATGTAAAAGAATATACTTCGTTGAACGCATTGTTCGAATTATTTGATTGTTTTGAAAACTACAAGGATGATGAACGCAGTTACCGTGAACCTTTTTTGAATTTTATTCGCTACTTTACTCAACGATTGGATAGCGGAAAGTACGATACAACTTGGCGTAACCGCTTATGCTCGGATATACTTTCATTTCGTAGCATTCTTAAAACGGTTGAATGGTTTTTAGGTGAAGTAAAAATAAAAGAAGATAAAGGAAATATCTTATTCCTGGATAAAATCATTGAAATATATAATTTTAAAACCCAAAAAAATATGAAAGCAGAAATGGTAGATATTTGTAAAGCGGTTGGAAACCGTATCGGCGCCTATTGTCGTGAAAATGATGACAAAGGAATTCTTTTTTCAATACGAAATGCCAAAAGCAGGACTGAGTTTCTTAACGTATTGGCTGAAACTCAGTTTCGAACCGGAGTATCTTATAGCGAAACTTTTTTCAAGGAGTTACCTGACAATTCCCAATGGGAAGAATATAAGGCATTGGTAAGCATTTTTGCCATGAACAGTTTCTTATTTAAGGAAAGTAAAACAAAGGAAAATAATAAATAATATAAAAAAAATTAATTATGGAAACAAATCAAACCGTTAATTGTGTAAATATCGCTTATATTTTTAAAACTTCCTTAGGAAGCATCAATGGCAGTTGGACGGAAGGAAATGTCAGTACTGTAAAGAAAATCACATTACCAAATGGAACACAGCTACCATATGTTTCAGGACAAAGTATTAAATATCAAATTCGTAAGGCATGGAAAGAAATGGGATTGGAGAATTTATTGTCCGAAGTAAAACAGGCTGAAAAAAAGGCTGGCGTTGACTTCACTTCCGGAGAACCAAATCTCTATTTAGACGATGATTTATTGGGTTATATGATCGCCTCCTCCAAAGAAAACAGACGCCGCACAGCAGTTGTACGTACTTCAGCTGCAATCGGATTATTCCCATTTCGAAATGATCGTGATTTGGGCACTAAATCAAAAGAACAAACAGGAGGTGATGTGTCAGCCGGCGGAAATATTTTTGAGACAGAGATTTATTACAACTATTTCAGGGTAAATATTTTGGTAGAGCTTGATCGATTGGGCGTATTCCAGGATTTTGAACTGGCAAAAGACAATAAAGGCAAAGTTCAATCATTAGCACCTCAAGAAAAACGAGAAAGATTGATTTATTTACTGAGAGCACTTTCTCATATTTGGGGAGGAGGCAAACAGTCACGGTTGCTGACTGATATGTCGCCAAAATTTTTGGCTATTACTTTTCAAAACGTCAAATCACCCATTTTCCTTGAAACATTAACCGTTTCGGAAAATGAAGAATTAAACACAAAAACCATAAACGAAGTGCTTAGCGGAAATTCCAGAATTATTGAAAAACAATTGTTAGGGTTCCAATCCGGGATTTTCAAAAATGATGATGCGATTTCACTCTTACCTGAGATAACGAATATACAAACGGCATTTGAAAATGCGGTAGAATATATAAACAATGAATTGTTTCAACAATGAAGTTTATGCGAATAGTATGTTCCGGCAGCCTGAATTCATTTCGGCAACCGGACTTCCACACCTATCATAAGACACTCCCTCTTCCTCCCAAAACAACAGTAGCGGGAATGATTGGCAGTGCTTTGGGTATTTCTCCTGAAAAAGTTAATGACGAATGGATAAAAAATAATCGTTTTCAGATGGGAATTGTGGGGAAAAATAACGGCAAGGCAAATGATTTATGGCAAATAAGAAAATATACAGATAAATGCATCAAAGATTATATTAAAGGGAAAAAACAATACCCCTTCTTTTCTGCCGTAATTGTCAGAGAATTACTGTATTCTTCAGAATTTATTCTATATCTTCATTTCGAAGATGAAAATGATTATGAACTAGTCGGTAGTAAATTACAAAATCCTGAATGGGCACTTTCTTTAGGCAGGGAGGATGAATTGGTGTTGATCAAAGAAATTCGGCAAATGAATTTGGAGGAAAAGTTAAATATTAGTTTTTGCAATACCGTTTTACCAATTGATTTTACAAAGACACCCTATGAAATTGTGATAAATACGCAAAATCCTTCAGGTAATTTATTGGATGAAGCACCCAAATCGATAAAATTACCCATAGCATTTTCATACAATGATGATGGAGCAAGAGAAGCAATTGAATATCAGCAATTTTCATTCATCTACAATTTGCCTATCAAACCCAAGGATAGCAGAGGCTTTTATGATGAAGAACTAAATTGTTCATTCCAGATTTTTTAGTTCATGAAATACAGTGAGATTTTAGCGAAAAGCGAACCAAAAAAAACATTGATAGAGCATACGAACGATAGCTTATATTGGTTTTCGAAGGTTTTGAATTGGTATGAAGTTCTGATAAGTAAAATGTCGGAACATTATTCCCTTTCCAAGTCCAATATAATTAAACGTCTTTTTATTACAGTGGCTTTCCATGACATAGGTAAAGCTACGGAACGGTTTCAGGATAAAGTTAGGGGGCTTCCTTTGAATATGCTTGAATCTCACGCGTTGACTTCCGTCCCTTTTATTTATAAGGAAATAAAAGATAACCCTATAAAAGTTATTGACGGGAATCCATTCTTTCCGGAAATTCTTGCTATAGCAAGCCATCACAGCAAATTGAAAAACGGACTGTTCCGGGATTATGAAAGAATGAGAATTACCTTTGCCGATAAAGATTATTTTCAAACATTCTATGAAAACATTAACCAACAGGCAATCAAGTTAAATATCCCCAATTGGCAATTTTTAAAATTTCATGAAGAACTAATTGAAGAAAATCCTTATTGGATTTTCTATGATGATGTAATGAATTATATAGGTTCTTATAAATATGAAAAGACAAATGTAATCAGGGATTTATTTTTGCTTTTTAAATCGTTTTTGCATTATTGTGATTGGTTAGCTTCCTCCAATAAAACAACCTATCACTATTCTGCTACCGAAAATAATGAATCGATTACGGCTAAAATGAAAATTAAAGTGCCCCAATTTGTTAGTTGGAAATCTTTTCAATTGCATGCCGCAAAATCATCTTCAAAAAACGTTTTTATTCAGATCCCCACAGGACAGGGAAAAACGGAAGCTTCCATTTTATGGGCAACACAAAATAATGTCAATCAGAAAATCTTATTTTTATTACCTACAATGGTAACAACAACCAAAATGTGGGAAAGAATGATTCACTTTTTCGGAGGTACAGAAAATGTTGGCCTTTCACATGGTACGGCAAAATATATATTAAAAGAAAAAGAAGAGGATATGGAGCCGGAAACACTGAGAAGTCATTATCTGTATAATCGTACGTTTTTTAAACCTGTGACTGTAGCCACTCTCGACCAACTTATATATAGTTTTTTTAATTGGGGATATTGGGTGTTAACCGGAGCGGCAAGTTTCAATGCAAAAATTATTATCGATGAAATTCATACATATGACGCTTATACTTTTGGTCTGCTATTAAAAGTTATTGAATGCATTACTCCTTACAATACACAATTTGCAGTGATGAGTGCATCTTTGCCGGAAGTATTAAAACAAGAATTAGAAAAAGTTTTGCCCAATTACGAATTGATAAAAGAACAAAAATTCGACAGCAAACAACGCCATATAGTTGAAGTGCGTGATTGTTTTATCGAACAATGCGTAAGTGATATTGTTAGCGATTACCATTTAAACAAAAAAGTTTTGGTTGTTTGCAACACAATTGCCAAGGCTCGCGAAATTTTTGATCTTTTGGATGAAAAAATAACCTTGGAAAACAGGATGCTTTATCATTCTCAATTTATTTTACAAGACAAAAAAAATAAGGAAGATTTGCTGGAAAATTTGAAATCGAAAGATGATAGATTTGTCGCCGTTTGTACACAAATTGTAGAAGTTAGCCTGGATATTGATTTTGATGTTCTTTATACCGAGAATGCCCCAATTGATGCAATTATACAACGACTAGGAAGAGTTAACAGAAGAGGTGAAATTAATAAACGCTTTCCCGATATGCAATTTGCTAAAGTCATTATAACTCGCGAATCAGAAAAAAGCAGAAAATATGTATATAAAACTTTATCTAACGTTTTGTCATTGACTTACTCGAATTTAAGTAATATTGCAACCAAACAAAAAGGGAATATTTCGGAAAAAGATTGGAAAAATCTGGTCGATATCGTTTATACAAAAGAAAATTTGGGAGATGAATATTTCAATGAACTAAATGAAGCAAAGGGCTTAATTTCCACAATTTGGAAAGACTATTTAAAAAATATTTATACTTTAAATGTTGATGAAGCAAAATTGTATCAAATCAGTTCTCGCAAAAGCGATTATATAACAGTTGAAGCTGTTTTGTTAAAACATTATCAGCAGTATAATTTTGATGAATGCATTGCTCATAACAATTATGATTTATTACAAAAACACATTATAAAAGTTCCTTTGCACATTGCAAGAAAATATTCTAATAAAAAAATAAATGATTCTGACATTTATTTACTAGATATGAAATATGATGAATTTTATGGATTGTCATTAGAACCTGACGATCAAAATATAATTTAAAAATATGCAGGTTAATGCAACATATATCAATCTTTATCATGTTTGTAAACGGGAACTGTGGCTTCATGCCAACGGGATCAGGTTTGAGCAGACTTCCGATTTGGTGTATGACGGCAAGCTGATTCACGAAACAAGTTATCCGCAACGTTCGGGACGATACGAAGAAGTGGAACTCGATGGGATTAAAATCGATTATTACGATGCGCGGAATAAAGTGATTCACGAGATTAAACGTTCGGACAAAGTGGAACCTGCGCATGTCTGGCAAGTGAAATATTACATTTACGTGCTGGAACGCAACGGTGTGAAAGGTGTGAGCGGGTTGTTGGAATATCCGATGCTGCGTCAAACCACCAAAGTGGAGCTGACGGATGCCGACCGGCAAAATATTGCCGAAATGGAGAAAGAGATTACTGAAATTATCCGCTCAGATGATTGTCCGCCTGTTCTTCATTCAAAAATCTGCAAAAGCTGCAGTTATTACGATTTTTGTTATGTAAAAGAGGAAGAAAAAATATAAATTTGAAAAAATTACTTGATTATGGAAAACAATAATACCTATAGTAGATTTTTACTGAAAGTTGATATCTCCGGAATTCAAAATTTTATTTTTGATATTCCATCCGATAAAGCTTCTAAAAATTTAAAAGCTCGTTCCTTTTATGTTTATTCACTAACTCACTTAGCCGAAACCTTTTTTAAACAAAATTTTTCTCATCCGTCTACTGAAATTATTTACAATGGTGGGGGCAATTTTTTAGTGTATCTTTGGGCAAACGAAAATGATTTAAAAAATAAAATTGATAAATTCCAAGCCCATTTCCTTCAAAGCGATATCTATCCCTTCATAGCATACGTAAAAGCTGATGGTGATGATTTTGATAAACAAAATAAACAATTGAGTATTCTGCTTACCATTGAAAAATGCAGGCGAAAATTAAACTTTACAACTTTTGATCCTGAAATTGGTGATATTATTGGTGATATTACATGGGATGAGTTGTCAAACAAACTCAAAGAATCAAATAGTTTCACCATCAGAGAAAAGGATAAAAACGACGCTATTTGTGTAGGAAATTTATCATTAACATTCAATGATCAAGAAATAACAACCCTATCTTTTGAAAACAATCTTTTGAATAAATTTCCCTTAGAGAATAACGGTAAGATTGTTGATTTTGACAAGATCGCCAAAAAAGCACTATCACGGGGAGCAGATGAAAAGTTAGCAGCACTAAAAATGGATGTTGATAATTTAGGTATGCTTTTCATGAACAAAAATAAAGATGAGTATAAAAATTTATCGCAAGCTATCGAAAAATTTTTCTCAGTAACCTTATATACCAAAATTTTGAAACCTTATATTGAAAATGGAGAAATTTATCCGGTTTTTGCAGGAGGTGATGACACTTTTTTAATTGGATCGTGGGATAAAATATTCGAAATTGTTCCTACAATTCATTCAGAATTTGATAAAGCACAAAAAGAATGGAGAAATAAAATTATAAAAATAGATGATGACATAACTATTTCTGCCGGATTAATTGTGGTTCATCCAAAATTCCCGATGATACGCCTGGCTGAAGAAGCCGAAAACATGCTTTCATTAGCTAAAAATGAAGGGAAAAACAGAATAAGCATATTTGGTGAATGTATTACTTGGAAAGAGTTCGAAAAAACTTCAGAAATGGTCATTTCTTTAAAAGACTTAATTCTTAATAAAGGTGAATCTAAAGCTTTGCTCCATAGAATAAGTTCGTCAGAAATTGGTTTCAGAAGTTTGCAGGATAAAATCAAACAACAAAATGTAATAGACTTTCCCAAAATATATCGTTTGAAATATTACTTGCGAAATGCCAAAACCGAAGAAAACAAAAAACAACTGGATGAAATTTTCCAAAGTTATTCAGAAGCATTGTTAAGTGATTTTATGGTAGATAAAACTAAAGCTGATAAATCAACTTTAACAAATCCGGCCATATTCCCAATAGCTGCCAGATGGACCGAATTGCTTATTAAGAACATCGATCAATGAATGTTTAATCATTAAAAAAAGAATATATTATGAATCAACAAACGAATCGGCAAAAAAAATTTTCCCAAAAAGATAAAAAGGGAAAAAATAAAGACTTATTAACCTTAGCAAATAAGGCCAAAGAAATTTTTTTGAATAATTCTGATGAAAGTGTATATGATGATCTCCTTAATTTACGAAAAAGTCAACAAATAGACAAGGTTTTTACACATATAGAAAAATTTGTAAAATACTACAGCGATAGTGTAACAACAACTCAACTGCGAAACATATATAATGAAATAGTAAAAATCGAATCTATTGAAGATTTAAAATTAATACAGCCACATTTAGCTTATGTTGCTGCCAGACAGGAGAAATATAATGCTAAAGAATTCATGGCATTTATTATTCATTTAATTCAAAAAGTCAATACTGACGATGAATTGCATTCTTTCAAAAAAACTATGGAAGCTATAGTAGCTTACCATAAATTTTATGCTAAAAATTAATTATTCATTTCAAAATACAATTGTCCTATGAAGTTACAAGAAAAAATCACCATTACAGGAACCATAACAACGGTAACAGGCCTACATATCGGCGGCTCAAAAAGTACCATTGAAATAGGAGGAATGGATAATGTGGTAATTAAAACACCCAGAGGAGTTCCTTTCATTCCCGGTAGCTCGTTAAAAGGGAAACTTCGTTCACTCTTAGTAAAAAAGAACAGTAATTCTACAAATGAACATGAGGATCCTATTGAAATTCAAAAGTTATTTGGTTACCCCGGAAGAAATAAAGATGAAAAGAATCAGGGAAAAGAGCCACAAATATCTCGTCTGATCTTTAGAGATTCCTTTTTAAATGAAGAACAATTTAATAATACTTTTAAAAAAGCTTCTCTAACTACCAATTTCAGTGAAGAAAAATATGAGAATACAATTGACCGAAAAAGCGGAAAAGCCCAACATCCTCGTCAAATGGAAAGAGTTCCCGCCGGTGCCGTGTTTGATTTTGAAATTATCATGGACATATATGATGGTGATGATAAGGATAAAATGCTTAAAATGCTCGAACAAGCCTTTGCATTACTCGAAGACGACTACTTGGGAGGAAGTGGCACACGTGGCTATGGAAAAGTAAAAATCGATTACACCATTGGAACCCCTAAAACCTACCAAGATTTATGAAAGCGATCATCCTAAAATGCAAGCAAGGAAGCCGTTTCCATTTAGGTGAATATACCAATTTTCGAGATAACGTTCTTCATAATACTGCAGAATATATCCATTCGGATGTTTTGTTTGGGGCTTTCTTTTCTGCTATGGCAAAAATCTATCCTGATCAATTAGATGGCTTCAAACAACATTTTATAAACAAAAGGATAAGCTTTTCTTCGGCACTCTATTGCATAAAAGAAAAGGATGCCGATAAATACCTTTTTCTTCTTCCCAAACCTGTCAGTTTAAATCTTTTGAAGTTAGGGAATCATTTAGATTATTATAAAGCAGTAAAAAAAGTCAAATTTATTTCTAAGGGGGTCTTCGAAAAAGGATTACCACCAAATGATTGGTTTAGCGATCAATGCACGATGCCTAATGAGATAAGTGTTTTTTTAAAAGAAGAATTCACCGGGAATCGTCCTCAATTTAGTCTCTACAATAAAGTAGATTTACAAAAGGTTAAAGTTCATTCCGATGAATCTGAAGGCAATTTATTTTCACAAACGGATATTATGCTTATGGGCTCCGAAAAATATGAAGTCAACTGGTATTTTTTACTGGACGAACAGTTGCCAAATGAAGATAAGGATATATTTTATAAAACATTGGATTTGATGGTAGTCAATGGAATTGGCGGTGAACGCTCTACAGGTTGCGGAACAATTGAAGACACGGAAGTTATTGAAGATTTTAACATGGATATTCATAATCCATCGGATAAACACGTTTTGCTATCATTGGCATTCCCCTTAGAAAGTGAAGCGGATAAATATCTTTTATATAAGACTAAAACAAGAGGTGGAATGTGGTATGATGTAAAAAAACGTTTGAAAAAAATTATGGCTGTAGAAGAAGGCAGTATATTAAATGGTAGTATCACCTCCCAAATAATCGATTTATCTGAAAATAATTATCCATATTTGAAATACGGAGGAAATATTTCTTATCCACTTCCAATAGAATATATTAATTTTTTAAACGTTTAAGTTATGCTTCAAGCAACCAAACAATACCAGATAAAAATCACATCCATAACACCGGTATGCATCGGCGACGGAAAAAAACTATCTCCTTTTTCTGATTACAAATTAAAGGATCGTAAATTGATTTATTTGAATCAGGAAACCATTAAGCAAGTTTTGAAGACACGCCCCAATTTAATCGAAGATTTCGTTAACGGAATAATTTCCGGGATGGATAATACAGGAAGTAAATTTGATATCGAAAGTTTTTTTTATAACTATGCAAAAATAGATTTAGCTTCTATAACTTTAAAAACAATCGATTCCACGGCTGTTTCAAAAGGCAACAAGAATCTTTATACAATTATAAAAAATGCCGGAGTAGATCCCTACATACCGGGCAGCTCATTGAAGGGAGCCGTAAAAACAGCTTTGCTTTACAATTGGCTTATGGATAAAAACAATTATTGGTGCAAAGATTATTTGAAATTGTATGATAAGAATTCTACAAGTAATTTATCAAAAAAAGAAGAAGGTAACCTGCCAAATGGAAAGAAAGCCTTGGAAGAAGAATTGAATAATAAACTGAATAGTTTCGAATTTGCTGTCAGTGATAG
>Ga0116179_1002935_pt1 | contig 12013 bp, 18 predicted proteins | sample AD_UKC071_MetaG_FD_89751 | JGI IMG/M metagenome (GOLD analysis project Ga0116179, IMG submission 89751) | Active sludge microbial communities of municipal wastewater-treating anaerobic digesters from USA - AD_UKC071_MetaG | ecosystem: Engineered > Bioreactor > Anaerobic > Digestate | place: USA...
CCTATAGAAATAACTGCTTATGAACATATAACAAATCTACCTGTTATATATACTGAACGAGTAACTTACGGAGTAGCACTGCCAACTGTAATAGCACGAGATGAAGAAAGGTCCAGATAATATTCTTGTGCGTACATCGTGATACATACAAACAATTACCTGAGACGTGGACAGTGAATAATCTGTACAGCATAAATAAGGAATCCTATGAATCTTACAAGAAACGCCGTGAGTACCTATGGCACAGTATCGTTGAAGCCCGTGCACAGCACAAACCTGTCAAGATAACAGTGTCTAGGCCAAACACACCACCTGTTGTGTATACCGAGAAAGCAATCTATGGAATAACAATACCGACTATATTGCCAAACGATAATACGGTATCATTATAATATGGAACGAGTAGAACAGTATGGATTACAGTGGACTATACAGGAGAGTTCATCTAATTATGTATATCTTAAACAGGGTGGTGGGCTTATATTCTATGGAGTTGACTATGTAAACATATTTTGGGGACCCTGCATTGAGATATCCAGACCTTGTTTGCGTGTAAGCACTGACCGAATAGAAACATATAGTCTACTAGAAAAACAATGGTTCTTCACTTCTTATTGCAGACATCCTAAGGAATTACAGTGGTATAACAAGTTACAGAACGGATTCAAATTTTCGAAGAAAGCATTTAAGGAGAACGAAGAACAACTTTTCAGAAAAACATTCAAATTACCATACAAGTATTGGCGTATGTCGCTAACTACAGCTGTAGGCTCAAAAGAAGATGCCCAAACTGTTGCTAAACTGCTTGGGAATATCCAACAATTCTCTATGTTGTACCCTAATATGTATTTGGAGTATTCGAAAGGATATCCATTTTTGTATGTCAATGACAATGTATATAACAGGTTACCTAATGTTTGGACCGTAGCAGATTTATATGAGTTAGACAAAGATTATTATGACAATTACAAGAAAGAACACGAATACCTGTGGTATAGCATCGCAGAAGCTCGTGCACAAGACAAGCCTATCAAAATTGTTATGTATGATTATAATAAAAAAGTCTGTATATATACTGAGCAAAGAGTTTACGGAGTAGCACTGCCGACTGTACTATCACGTGAGGAGGAGCGATACAGATGAAAATCAATAAATACGGAGTAGAATGGAATGTAAATTATTCCGGTAAACCTAGAACAGTGCTACTTAAGAATACTGGGCTGTGTTTCATGTGCGACTTAGGCATGGACGCGTTCAGAGGCCCACATTTAGTTGTATACAGTTTGCAAATGGACTCAGAACATATGTATCATATAGAGAAACATTTCAGGTTTTACTCAGAAGAACTTGAACCATTCTATGACAACTATCGTAACGATATGTTGTATAGAGAATGGTATCATATACTGCAAAACTGGTACACATTTCCAAAGAGTTTGTTTAAGCCATACGAAGATGCATTCCGTATGTCAATCACAACAGCACTCAATAGAGACAAATCAATGACACCCCAAGACGTACAAATAGTCAGTAATCTGTTCTTACATACCAGATTCCCGCCAAATTTCACAGTTACATCATCTAAAGGAAGAGACTTTCTTATCGTATCCGAACAAGTCTACGAGCAATTACCTGCTAAGTGGACGGTGCATGACATAGAGAAGGCAATACGACCACAAATCGATACTTTGTATCGGATATATGAGCAACCATGGCAAGAAATAGCAGAATGCAGGAGCAAGAACAAACCTGTTAGGATACAAGTACAAGAGAATCGCACTGGAGGCTCAATTATATTTACTGAAAGAAAAACACCGTACGGTGTAAAGTTAGCGACAGTGTTACCTAAAAGTACAAATTACTTTTCTGCCGAGGAGGAACGCGTCAGATGACAATCAATAAATATGGAGTAGAATGGACTGTAGAACTGGCGGGGCCTAAAACACGACTATATGACCCAGGAGATAAAAAATATGTAACCATTGAAGAAATGTACCCATCGAATGAAACTTCTATAGATCCTATAAGATATGTATTTCTAAAGCAAGGTAAGGGTATTGTGTTTTTGGGACTATTATTTATGGACGCGTTCTTCGGGCCGTATATATCAGTGCGTAATGTGTATAAAGATAAACAATATTATTTACCACAATACCAAAACTTCTATGCACCTGAATTAGAAGATATATCTGATCCTAAGAAGATACAATGGTATCGCATGTTGCATACTAAACATGAAAAAAGCATGTTTAAACAATATAATGACAAATATTGGTACATATCGATAACAGATTTATTGCAAGCTAAAAAACTGTACAATAATAGCATATCAGGTATGTTCTACGAGTCTGAGCACAAACAGGTTATGTACGTGGAGTACTATCATGAACGTACAGCTTTGTTTATCAATAACAGAATATACAATAAATTACCAGATTTATGGACAGTAGATGACTTGTACACACTTGACAAGCGATATCAAGATCAAAATAAGAGCAAACGTGAACAGCTTTGGTATAGCATAGCTGAGGCACGTGCACAGCACAAGCCTGTTAGAATAGTAGCATATGATAATGATAAAACACCTATTGTATACACAGAAAAACAAATATATGGGCTAACATTGCCAGATATACAACCATATGAAGAGGAACATAGTAGGTGAAGATAGAACGGTACGGGTTACAGTGGGCTGTACAATTCTCAGAAAAATACAATCCTGATGGTAATGATATAATTAGTGTATTCAGTAGAAGGCGTGTATTTCTTAGGCAAAACGGACTTATATTTTCCGGTCGATTAGCTATACACCCATTTCATGGGCCATATATAAATGTACGTAATGTTGTTCATAAGGATGTAGAATATGAATTACCTCAACCCCAATGGTTTTTTTGCATCGGAATTGGAAAGTATGTGTAATTCAGAGAACATACGATGGTACCATGTATTACAGGCATATCATAAAAAAGTTTGTTTGAAAGTATATCTTTACAACGCGAGAGTAGCAAGTTTTGGTATGTATCATTGCCAGACATGTTGCGAATTAAAAGACCATACGATAGCGAAATATTTAAAATGTTACAAATCACCAATCACAAGCACGTTATGTATGTAACTTACTACAAAAATGATGCAAGTCTGCAAATCAACAATAACATATATGAACAATTACAAGATAGATGGACAATAGATGATTTGTACACACTCGATAAAGACTACCAAGACCAAATTAAGAAAGAACACGAAGATTTATGGTGTAGTATCGCTGAGGCGCGTGCACAGCACAAGCCTGTTCAAATAACAGCATACGACAACAACAAAAATCCCATTTTATACACAGAAAAACAAATGTATGGTCTGATGTTACCGAATGTACAACGTTACCGTTCAAGGCAATGAGCACGCACAATGGCATCTCTGATAGTCTCAATCCCGTTGTTTATCTTACTTACAGATAAAGGTGGTAATTCATAATCATCTGTCCAAAGTATATGTGGCACAATGAGCGGTTTCAGTTGCAACAACTCTATTGCTCCATCTTTGGATAAATATGCGGTCATATAGTTTCCCTTAATACCAAGTTGCTTCCACATTGCTGTAGTCGTGAATAACATAGGGAAATAAGTGAGGTCAATAAGCGGTTTGTCAGAAGATGTACTTAAATCACCACCGCTTATTACATCTGAGTCGCTATATATCACTAGTAATTGTGCGTTAGGCTTATATATAAGCCCACTTTGATAGCGTTTATAGTATGTTTCTTCCAGTGTAGGTTCCCAGTTATAAAAATTGTATCTAGTAGACCATCTGACACTCAAGATGTCATCCACCTGTTCGCGTTCTAGTTTCTCGATAATATTAGCATCTATAAGCGTATCTGCATTTTTCTGTATAGCATAATTGAATAGCTCATCCATCAAATTGCCGGGCACAACAACGCCGTATTTCCCTTTGAGGTCATAAAAGAGGTTTTGTCTCTGCATGTACTCTATCATATTATTATGATACCATATATCGTGGTATCATAATAATATGGAGATACATAAATACGGCCTTACTTGGGAGGTATCTGTTAAAGGCCCAAGAATTCGTTTAGCTAATCAGGGGCTATCCTTTATTAGCCCTTTTCCAGTAGTCAGTTATCATCCTTTTTGGGGATACTATGTGGATATTACCTGCGTACAAGATATAAAAGGTAAACACTATCTACTTCCTCAGCCAGCGATGTTTTATGCAGAAGAATTAAGTGAATTGCCTAATGCAACTGTATCGCACCCGTCTGATGAGGAAATATACACTAAACAAGACTTCGAAACATATGGAAATGAATACAGAATGCCATTGTACTCTGACACAGAGCGAGCTTACTGTCTGCTGATAGAAGTACCTCCTAAAATACAGTATATCACAGGTACTAGGAAAGACTATTTATCTATAACTAAAGATGTTTACGACCAATTACCAAATCTTTGGATTATGACTGACCTATACGACATCAACAAGGAATATTATGACAAAAAGAAGCAATTAGAAGAATCTATTTGGTATGAAATAGCGAAGTACAGAGCAGCTGGGAAGCCAATCAAGATACCGATAGAATTGCAAGACAGCGAAGCGGTTGCTATCTATACAGAACAAATAAAATACAATATTGCGCTTCCGATTATACAACAGCGCAAGACACAATATTTTGAGGAGATTGTAAGATGCAGATAAACAAATATGGAGTACAGTGGGAAGTTATAGCAAAACCTATCAAAAGCGATGTAGAAATCACTATAACTAATGGGGGGCTGTCGTTTATTGGTAGTTTAGAAATTGATATTTGCTTAGGTTTCTATATATGGGTAGGTAGAATAGATAAAGAACATATTACGTCAGAACCGATGTTATTCTATGCCGAAGAACTAGAACAATTCTGTGATTTGACCAATGAAACAGCTGAACAAAAGAAGTGGTATCATAAGTTACGCGATGGCTACAAATTCCATAAGAGCCCTCCTTTGTATAGTATGAAGTACGAGGATGATGAAGAAACAGACTTTATCCCGTTGCTTGTAGATGAATACAAAGAAATTAGCGGCTTACTCACTACTATACCCAAAGCAATATATGTGTATCCATGGAAACGGGAATTACTCACAGTGCGGAAAGACATTTATGAGCAATTACCTGACCCTTGGACTGTACAAGACCTATATGCACCAATACAAAAGCAAATAGAAGACATGTACAATATATTTGAACAGCCTTGGCGCGAAATAGCAGAACGCAGAGCGGCAGAAAAACCCATCAAGATAATAGTAAGACAACCAACAGACGCGCATAACGAACTTTACACATACTATGAGAAACAAACCCCATACAATATACGAGTGCACAAAATACTGCACCATAATACTGTGTATTTTGATAAGGAACATGAACGATGATAATAGAGAAGTACGGAGTTCAATGGAATGTAACAGCAAAGGAGTCTGGGCGAGATAAACAGCGAAGATTCTGCCGCATTAAGGAAATTGTTTGTGCCAGTCGAAATAGAGGATGTTTGTAAAATAGACCCAGTACTGATTACATACATGCAGAAGAAAAAGTCATCTAGAGATATTAATCTTGTCCAATAACGGTGTAACTTCCCTCTTTATTATTGACAAACCATTGTTGATAGCGTTGATAGATAGCGGTGGTAACTCGTACTTGTCTGTCCAAAGCAGACTAGGTACAACAACATCTTGCAAACCAAACAATACTTGTGTCACTGGACAAGCTGTGCAAACCACAATGTGGTCTTGCTTGCTGTATGGTATTTGCGTATACCACATATATGCTGTAGTCCACACAGCATGCAGGTCATAAGCGTACTTTTCCGCAATACCATATCCATCTGTAAAAAACACTACTAAACCTTGTTTTCCAAAAACATTTGGGGTATAGATTAAACCAGACTGTCTACGCAAAAAACCACCAGTCTGTGACATGTTGCTCTCAAGCAACGCGGTCCAACGCAGTATGTATTTGTCATCAATATGCTCCTGTTCTAACTTCTCTATGACATTAGCATCAATAAGGTCAGAGTGCTTGATTTGTGATTCTATATACGTTCTGTTTGTTAACAATGCATATCTATATACAGTGTTGTTGACTTCATCAATCCTAAGTATCATATTTATATTATACCTTATACTGTGGTATTATAATGGTGTGGAAGTACAAGAATACCATTTGAAATGGGACATCACTGCTACTCCAGACGGAAAAATGTACATTACTCAACAAGGGCTAATATTCAAGTGCGACGCATTTGTATACCTACATCCATTTTGGAGTTACTATGTCAATGTGAGTCATGTATTAGATGCGAAGTATAATGAACATCTGATGCCACTAACCCAAGGATTTTATTCACAAAAACTCGCTGATATTCCCAATGTAACAGTACAATATACTCAAAAAGAATATAAATATGACAAAATGTCGTTTAGTAGATACAAAATGTATTACTACATGCCGATTGTATCTAAAGAAGAGATGGATTTATTCGAGAGCATTGAAATTCCTAATAGACTAATAGTAGACAGCTATAATGCTAACTTATTACTGAGTAGAAATCTCTATATGGATTTACCTGAAGTGTGGACTATGCAAGATATATATAAACTGAACAATGTATATTACGACCAAGAAAAAGAGCCGCAAGAAATGCTATGGTACACTATAGCGCTAGCGCGCAAAAACAACATGCCAGTGACTATACCTTTGTCTACGCACGAATATATTGAACACAGTGTGTTGGAGTTGTGATATGCAAATAGAAGAATATGGGTTGCAGTGGAACATCAAATCTGTAGATAATGTAGGACATGTGTTATTGAAACAAGGTAGTGGACTTGTATTTAGAGGCAGGTTAGAGGTACATCCATTTTGGGGCCCATATATACAAGTGAACACAGCTATTGCACAAAAAAATACTTACTGTCTTATCGAGTCCCAATGTTTCTATTCTAAACAATTAGAACCATTATTTGAAGAGACACAAATACATCTTAAGAAAATGATACCTTGGTACCATATACTCCATGATGAAATTAAATTTCCCAAGAGCATGTTGAGACCCTACGGAACAAGATACCGCATGTCATTGACTGTAGCACTTAAGAACATCTCTGATGGAACTCGACCAGCCCCCGAGGAAATTGTTTTTAATATCCTCAATAATGGTAACCACATGCCTATTTTTTATGTAGACTATTTTAGAAACCGACCGTTCTTGTATGTTAAAAGCAACATATACGAAAAATTACCACAATTGTGGTCAATATCCGACTTATACAATCTAGATATAGAATTTCACCGCAGTCAAAAAGAAACGCGAGAATATTTGTGGCATAATATAGCTAGAGCAAGAGCTAACAAAGAACCTGTCAAAATGATTGTAGTTGACGAGCTTTCTAAGTTACCGCATATATACACAGAAACAAGTGTGACTTATGGAATTGTATTACCGGCTGTGTTAGAACAAAGTACAGCATATTTGGGAAATTACGAGGTGGAAAGAAGTTAATAGAAATTGGCTTATTATTGAATTGAACAAATCCTCAGGAAATTACGTACACCTGTCTGCAAAAAACAATGGTCTATGTTGGGAAGGTGTATTGTACTGTGATTTATACAAAGGTCCAACAAATAGTAAGAGAAGAGTTTTCAAAATATGGGATTAACAGCATAGAGCATAAACTATGTTATACAAGAAATGGAGGTAACGAGATGACAATAGAAAAATACGGTGTTCCATGGGAAGTTACTAAAGGAAAACGGGAATTAATATTCAAAAACAATGGATTATATTTTAAGGGAGATTTGAACATAGATTTGTTTCTGGGCTTTCATGCAGTAATTTATGCAATAAGAGACCGAGAGGGTAAGCTGTACTCTGTATTAAGACGCTTTAGATTCTATTCTCAAGAGTTAGAAGAATTTTGCGATATTACAGGGAAACTATCTTTGACAAGAGAATGGTACAACATACTACAGAAGGGATACATATTCCCAAAGAGCATGTTCAAGCCGTATGAAGAAGAATACCGTATGTCGTTTACAACTGTATTGCATAGAGACCCCACAGTAACGGGACAAGATATACAAATAGTCAGTGATTTATTTGGACAAACAAGTTTATATCCTGATGTGTATGTCGTTGCCTCTAAAGGAAGAGATTTCTTGCATATCAAACAAGAAATATACGACAAATTACCTAATAAGTGGGCAATAAATGATTTAGCAGAGATAGTAGCAGATAAATTAGAAGAACAACACCGAATTTACGAACAATTTTGGATAGAAATAGCCGAGTGTAGAGCAACAGGGAAAATCGTCAAGATACCAATTTATGAAGACTATACAAAAAAGGCTATGTTTGTAGAAACTCCAACTAGATATGGTATCAACATTCCGACCGTATTACCCAAAAGTACGACTTATATTGTACAAAATGAACCGGTTATCGATCCAACTCAAATCGACGAGCGATACTATCTCTGATTGTTTCTACAGCTTTGTTAACAACACTCGCAGACAGTGGAGGTAGTTCATACTTATCTGTCCAAACTATATGAGGTACAATAATTTTTTGTAAATCAAGTAGTACCCTGCTTACGGGTTTTGCAGCAAAAGCTAATATGTTGCCTGGCTTGCTGAATGGAGAAAAACCATTATACCACATATATGCTGTAGTGTGTAGTGTAGAGGGTAAACCATCGCTGTTATTTGAATTTGAAATAGCGCCATAATCAGTGAATAGTACTACAAGCCCAGTTTTACCAAAAGCATTAGGTGTGTAGATGTAACCCGACTGATAACGTCTAAAAACATCTTCAGCATTCATCCATTCTCCTTCTTTTGCCACAGATCGGTTAAGCTTAGCAGTCCACCGTAGTATGTACTTGTCGTCGATTTGCTCCTGTTCTAGCTTCTCTATTATACTACTGTTAAGTACATAATCTTTGTTTGGGTACATCAGCGGTGTCACATATATGTGACCGTAGTATTCGCGTGGCAATATATTGATTGTTGTAGCCTTCATACTCGTATGATACCATATATGGTATCATTATTATATGAGGTTGCAAAAGTACGGGCTACTATGGAAGGTGACACTTGCGAAACAAGTAGACAGCGACATTAGATTGATTCTAAGGCAAGTAAACGGGTTGTCGTTCTATGGTTTCTTAGAAATACACCCTGTATGGGGGCCATACATATATGTCCCATATGCACTAGACAAAGACAAACAAACATATCTTATGGTAACGCCACAATCGTTCTATGCAGAAGAGTTGTTGGAATTTGTTAATTCACAACGCAAAATAGAATGGTATCATATGCTGCACAACGGATACAAATTTCCCAAAAGTGCATTCAAAGAAGACTACAAGCAGTATCGCATGTCACTCGCTACAGTGCTGAAAAACATAGATGATGCCGAGTCGGTAATACCGATTGTATACAATTTGTTGTCTAAAATGGCAGTCCCCAATTTGGTATCATGCGAATATTACAGAAAAAGGCCATTTATGTATATACGAACCCAGATTTATGAGGCACTACCTAAACAATGGACAGTACATGACATTTATAATGTATTACAGAGTGAATATGAAGGACAAAAACAAATTAAGGAACAATTGTGGAATGATATGGCGGCATTACATGCTGCTAAAGAGCCGGTAAAAATACCAGTTTTAGATAAAACATGTTCTAGAATAACATTGTATGCAGAAAAAACAACTCCATATAACATCAATTTCCCTGTAATAATAGACGAAGCATCAAGATAATTACCTCGTAAACTCAGTGGGATGCCCTTTTATCAATGGCTCAATCGCTTTTTTAAGTGTATTAATTCCACTTTCAATTGCTACAGCAGACAGCGGAGGTAACTCGTACTTGTTTGTCCAAATCAGATGCGGTACGATGACTTCCGGCAGGTCAAATAACACTTGACTAACTGGAGAAGCGACAGACACTACTATATGCGGCTGTTTACTGTATGGTATTTTGTTATACCAAATACGTGCCGTAGTGAGTGTTGTCAGCAAATTATCATAACTATATTCAAGTATAAACCCCCAGTCAGTGAACAACACTAACATTCCTGTTTCTCCAAACACACGCGGCTTGTAAATAAGCCCCGAGTGTGCTCGTCTAAAAATCTTTTCTTCCTGTAACTCGCGATTCCAATCAATCAACGACTTATCAAACCTTGCAGTCCACCGTAGTATGTACTTGTCATCAATTTGCTCTTGTTCTAGTTTCTCTATGCTGTTGTAGTCAGCAACATCACCAAAATTAATTTGTGCTCTCATATAATCACTAGTTGCAACAGAAATGTAACCACTGTCTCGGTCAGGTAGAATTTTAATTTTCTTAGCGCTCTCACTCACACCTATATAATACCACATGTGGTATTATATAAATATGAAGATGCAGAAATTGCAAAAATATGGACTACAATGGCGTTATGACATAAACCAATCTTCCAGCATTGATGAGATGTCTGTTGTGCTTAAACAACAAAGTGGTCTTTTATTCTTAGGGTATATAGAAGTTCATCCGATTTGGGGAACTTATGCTGATGTACGATACACATTAGATGACAAAAAGAATCGGTATTCTTTGTTGGTACCACAATATTTTTATGCGGAAGAATTCGAAGAAGCCATACAACCATTTCGCATAGCTAAATTATTGCAAATACTGCGCGAAGGATATAAATTTCCCAAAAATGCATTCAAAGAAGATAAAAATTACTACCGTATGTCATTCACCACTGTTCTAAAAAATCTGATGGAAAAAGGTACACCAATAGATGCTGATATTATGAAAGACTTGTTTTTTAAGTTAGAAATTCCACAAGTGGTATTTGCAGGAGATTACAGAAAACGTCCATTCTTGTATGTAAATGAACAAACATACAATGCACTACCTGAACAGTGGACTGTACAAGACCTATTTAGCATACACCAAAACTACTATCAACAACAACGTCAATTTAGAGAACAGCTATGGTATGATATAGCTGAGGCACGTGCTAACAACGAGCCTGTTAAAATACCTGTAGCTTATACTAGATATTCTCCATTACGAATATATACCGAAAGAGTTACACCATACAATATCAGCTTCCCCGTCGTTTTACCTGTTGTTACAGAAGAACATGAGGAACGCGAAAGATGACCAATATACCATGGAGTATAACAGCAGAAGCGCTGGATGATAGAATAGTTAAAATAACATTGGAGAACAAAGGGTTTTATTTCTCAGGTAATCTTAAGGGACCGAACGTGCGAATTGAAAAAATCTACACAAAGAGCAGAGTTATAGGTTCGTTCCGACCGTACCAACGACTAATCAAATTGTATTCTCCAGAATTGGAACAATATAGTACCTTAGCCCCAAAGTTAGCTGCAGTCAATACTTGTTTCTATATTTTAGAAGAAACTGTTTCACAAAGATGGCCGATACTTTGTTTTACGTATTATTGACATATGGAACATACTTACTAAAAAAGACAGCTTTCCCCATAGAGTATGATACACGAGTAGACCAGAATGAATATGAACAGCTGCCTAAACTTTGCACAGTACAAGATATACGGACAATCACATCAGCGTACATTCTATAATAGATTTTGGTACGAAATAACCCAACACAGTCTCAACGACAAACCTATCGCGTTATTAACTGATTACAACGAACTTATAATTAGCGAACTAACTAAGTACAATATGTGGGTTGTGCGTAAACTTCCTAAAAGCACTAATTCCCTACTGTCCAACAACTAAACAATACACATCCCATGTTTGTTGTACTACTTTGTCCCATGTGAATTGTCGAGCCCTAGCAAGGCCTTTTTGTATCAATATCTGTCTATCCATAGACAGGGCAATATCCATTTTTTCTGCTATATCCTCTGGGTCGTATGGGTTACATAGCAAGGCCGCATCGCCTACAA
>Ga0116179_1002958_pt1 | contig 11969 bp, 8 predicted proteins | sample AD_UKC071_MetaG_FD_89751 | JGI IMG/M metagenome (GOLD analysis project Ga0116179, IMG submission 89751) | Active sludge microbial communities of municipal wastewater-treating anaerobic digesters from USA - AD_UKC071_MetaG | ecosystem: Engineered > Bioreactor > Anaerobic > Digestate | place: USA...
ATATAAATCATATTAAATAAATTATAGCAGAAAATATTAAATTTTGAAAGATATAAATCATATTAAATAAATTATAGCAGAAAATATTAAATTTTGAAAGATATAAATCATATTAAATAAATTATAGCAGAAAATATTAAATTTTGAAAGATGTCACAGATCCCATGTAAATAAATCAACATATTTCCGTAGTATTTATATGAAATATATTTTATCATTATTTGTAATAAATGTACAGTATTATAATGTTATCTAACATTGTTTTATGTTCACAATATAGTTTTAATCTTTTTTGTACATAATAAAAGAATTGAAATTATATTCTAGGATTTTAAGTAAATGTAATCAATAAGTGATGTTATATAAAGGAAGGATTTTCATGATAGTCAATGTAACAATATGGGCATATTGTTACATTAGAAATGCAAAATGGCAGTATTTTAAATAGTCGTATTAATTCCTGTATAGATTGAATAAACCAGGCTTATCAAAAAATATGACATTAAAGTCATAGGTAGAGAAACAGTAATGGTAGGGTCGCCATTTGCTATGGAATGATGTTGGAGAAAAAATTTATCAATACTTTAAACCTTATCAAAAGTGAACTGCAAGGAGGCAACTCATGTTTTGAATATTATTGTTACTCTAAAACAAAATACATAAAAGCAGTATAAAGGTTACCTTAATCAAATCTTCTTTATAATTATGTTTACCTAAACAATATAGTATTGGAGGAAAGACATGATTAAGATAGCGCAATTAGAGGATATCAAAAAAACCTACTTTATGCAAGACCTGAAAAGTATGCCACAGGACTTAGGTTAGACAAGAACACAGTCATATATATTTACTTCTGGAGGAACCAAAATAACCGAAGCATAAGTTAACATAAATTTTCATGCATCTGGTACTGGGCCCGTCAGCAATCAATCGAGAATTGGATAATAATGCCGGTCCATAAATTACTCTTCTTTTTTGTTCCTCCCGACTTGAGAGAATCAATCTGATAATAATTACATGATTGGAAATATTCAAATTAATATCGGAGTTAGGTGTCAATCATTGATAAACTTTTTGCTTAATCACCTGACCCGCAAGGTGCACATATTGAAGGCTAATGGTAAATCCTATAGCTATAAACATGCTATTTCAAATTAAGCAAATATAGTCTATTTCGCAAATTGTTGGTCAAATTCACCACAGTAACTGGCTTTATTTTTATTGACAACAGTACCTTAGTTTAGGATTTCAGTCATGGCATGAGGAGGTTAAATATCAATGAAGAGAGTTCTTATTGTCGATGATGCAGCTTTTATGAGAATGTCTTTAAGAACCATGCTCGAAAAGAACGGTTTCCAAGTAATCGACGAGGCAGAAAATGGTTCTGTAGCTGTAATAAAATATAAAGAACTGAAGCCAGACATTGTAACCATGGATATAACCATGCCTGAAATGGACGGTATCCAAGCATTAAAGGAAATAAGGAAATTTGATTCCAATTGTAAAGTTATAATAATTTCTGCCATGGGGCAGGAATCATATGTCAGAGAAGCAGTCATGTCGGGAGCAAAAGGTTTTGTAGTAAAACCCTTCAAAGAGGATTATATTATTCAGACATTAAGTAAACTATAACAAACTAATAATTTATAACTTTATTTTTAGAAGGAGGTGAGCAATGATGAATGACCTTTTAAATAGCCAGTATGTGGCTTATGAATTAGCAGGTGAAAAATATGCCTTAAAAATTAGTGATGTATATGAGATTATCAAAATGCAAAGCATTACTCCTATACACAACAGCAAGCCTTTTCTGGAAGGAGTTATAAACCTCCGCGGTAAAATCATTCCCGTAGCTAACCTTCATAAAAGGTTTGGACTTGCTAATTATGCCCCTACCAAAAAAACCCGCATTGTTGTAGTAAAAAGCAAGGATGAAATGATTGGAATTGTGGTTGATAAAGTTAACCAAGTCATAAAATTTTCAGACATTCAGCCTCCTCCGGAGATGGTAGCAGGGATTGATGGCAGCTATTTTGAGGGAATAGGTATTACTGACGAAGGAGTAGTTAGCATTCTAAAAATCGATAAAGTACTTCATGAATAAGGAAGGGGGTGTAGCATGGCTAGCATATTTGAAAGTCCGGAAATGATTGGGGCTTTTATTGGCGAAGTGGAAGAACAGCTACAACTTCTCGAAAATGGCATTGTAGAATTGGAGCGTAACGGTGAGACAGCAGAAGTGATTCAAGAATTATTCCGTGCAGCACACACCTTAAAAGGTTCTTCTGCTACAATGGGTTTCGAAAAGATGAAAAACCTTACCCATGAAATGGAAAATGTTTTGGATAGAATCCGCAATGGTCTCCTTGAAATATCCAGACCTGTGGTTGATGTACTATTCGAATGTTTGGATTATTTAAATATGTTAAAGCAAGAATTTGCTTCTGATATAAATAACATTAAGACAGAAACAACTCCTGTAATATCTAAACTAAAAGAAATTCTGTCTAAAAATAAACCAGACGACGATTCGAATATGGCTGATAATATAAAAGTTGAACAAAGGAGCCAGACAACATTTGTACTCGATGCAAAACAGCAGGAGCAGATAAATCAAGCGTTGACCATCGGGCAGAATGTCCTTGTATGCGAGGTTAATATTTTAGAGGATAGCCAAATGAAATCAAGCCGCGCCTGCGTCATAATGAACTTTCTCAATGAGTGGGGTACGGTCATAAGTATGGTCCCAAATATATTGGAAGCTCCAATTGATACTGATATTAGCAAGATAGCTTTCTTGGTACTCACCCAAATGAATGAAGATGCGTTGGAGCATAAAGCACGAAATGACCTAATGGATGTAAGCGAAGTCAAAGTTTTTCCCTATCTTACTGAAGATTCTCAATTTAAAACGAAGATTGATGATGATGGAGAACGAGATAAAAATAATGCTCCGAGTGCAAAAATAGTGGAAGATGAAAAAAAGGCCGTACATACCGTAAGAATTGATGTAGATCGTCTGGAGAGGATGATGGATCTTGTAGGCGAACTGGTGATTGAACAGATACGCATCGCGCAGGTCTCAAACAATTTGTATAATCAATATCCCTCTGACGAAACGGTTGATGACCTAATAGGTATTTCTAACCGCGTATCGGTGCTAATCGATGAACTTCAGCAGGCAATAATGAAAGCCCGCATGATTCCGGTACAGCAGTTATTCAGTCGCTTCCCCAGGATGGTCCGGGATTTGTCCTATTCATTGAATAAAGAAGTTAACCTGGTGCTTGAGGGTGGAGAAACCGAAATAGACAGAACCATCATGGAAGAAATGAGTGACCCGCTAATCCACCTTATACGGAATGCTATAGACCACGGGATTGAAAATCCGGAAGTCCGTAGGAAGGCCGGTAAACCCGAAAAAGGCACACTGCGGGTAACAGCATTGCCTGAGGACAGCAATGTAATTATAACGGTTGAAGATGACGGAGCCGGAATTGATGCACAAGCAATAAAACAATCAGCCGTTAAAAAGAGAATTATTACCGAGCAAGAAGCAGACAATATGACCGAGCAGCAGCTAATAGACCTCATTTTCCACACGGGCTTTTCAACTTCAGAAAAGGTAAGTGACGTTTCCGGCCGCGGAGTCGGAATGGATATTGTAAGGTCCCATATTGAAAAATTAAACGGAATCATTGATGTTGAGACATGTGCCGGTGCAGGAACAAAGTTCATAATTAAATTGCCAATCAAGCTTCCTCTCACCCTCGCAATACTGAAAGGGCTGTTAGTTAAAATCAACAATGAAACTTATGCCTTGCCCATGAACAATGTGGTTGAAATCGTACGGAAACCAAAAAAGGAGATTGAATCCATCAATGGTCAAGCAGTGACGGTCATAAGGGATAGAGCGACCCCTTTGATTTGGCTGCATGACTACTTTGGTATTCCGCGAGGCAAGGAAAGGGAAAATACTCTGATCGTCTTGCTCGGAATAGCTGAAAAACGTTTTGGACTTGTGGTGGATGAACTCATAGGAAATCAGGAAATCGTTGTCACAAACCTTGGATCCTATATAGGAAAGGTAGAAGGTATTTCCGGAGCTACGATTTTAGGAGACAGAAGTGTGGCATGCATACTGGATGTGGTAGGAGTTTCAAAGATAGTAAACGCTAAGAAAGCTTCTAAAATAGATGACGAACAATCAAGACAGTGATTATTTCAAAAACTCATAGAATAGGAGGCATTACTTATGGGATTTAAAAAAGATATGGCTCTCAAACTTATGAAAAGTTCGGGACTTTCTCAAAAAGTATTCAAAGCAGTGGATTCTGCCAAAAAGATCGATGAAAAACTAAAAGATTTGTCCAATATTACCGGACAGGTTACTAAAGGTACAAGCGAACAGTCTTCAGCTGTTAATTCCACAAACTCAATGACGGGTGAGCTTTCAAAATCAATTGACGGTGTTGTTAAAAATGCTGAAAAACTGACGGGTCTTGCCGAACAGTCCCAAAAATCTCTTGAAGAGATGGCAGTTATAATAAAGCAGGTGGCAGGTAACAGCGAGAGTACCGCAAAATCAGTTGAAGAAATATCCGGTTCTATTGAGCAAATGGGAAAGTCCATCAAAGGTATGGCCGGTAATGCTGAAAGCATGACAAATTCAGCTGAAGAAGCCTCAGCAGCTATACACGAGATAGTCTCATCCATCCAGCAAGTAGCCGGCAATGCAGAAAGCACAGCCCAATCAGTTGAAGAAATATCCTCTTCTATAGAGGAAATGAGTAAGTCCATACAGGGTGTGGCAGGAAACGCTGAGCAGCTTCAAAAATCTGCAAATGAAACATCCCAGGTGGTTGAAAACATGGCAGCTTCCATAAGCCAGGTTGCCCAGAACGCGCAAAATGTAAATAAATTGAGTGAAAAAGTACAGAGTGATGCCAAAGACGGTCAGAAGGCTGTGGCCGACACATTAGTTGCTATTAAGGATATATCCGAAGTCATTCACCGAGCAGAAGATGTTATCAACGGTCTTGGAAAGAGTTCCGAAAAAATAGGCAGTATCATTGAAGTCATTGACGATATTGCTGAACAAACAAATCTTCTTGCGCTAAACGCTGCAATTGAGGCCGCAAGGGCCGGAGAACACGGAAAGGGATTTGCAGTTGTTGCCGATGAAGTAAGAAAGTTGGCTGAGCGAACCGCTACAGCAACAAAGGAAATATCCGAACTCATTAAAGGTATTCAGGGAGAAACGAGTCAGGCTATCAAGGCTATTGAAGTCGGCACTCAAAAGGTTGAACATGGTTCAAAGCTAAGCAATGAAGCCGGTATGGCTATTGAAAAGATAGTTGAAGGTATAGAAAATGTTAACAAGGAAATCCGCCAGATAACCACCGCCACCGAGGAACAGAACAAGGGTAGCATAAAGATAATTGAGGCTGTGAATACGGTAACAAATCAAGCTGCTATGGTTACACAAGCCACCAAAGAACAGGCGGCAGGTGTGGAAAACATATTAAGAGGTGTAGCCAATGCAAGGGAACAGGTAAGACAGGTCACTATTGCGGTTAAGGAACAAGCAAACCAGGGACAAAATATCATAGCTGCCGTAGAAAATGTGAACAGTCAGGCTGCACAGGTTACACAGGCTACCAAGGAGCAGACTAAAGGCGTTGACGAAGTTATCAAGGGTGTAGCCAATGCACGAGAGCAGGTTCGGCAAGTTACAGTTGCTGTGAAAGAGCAGGCGAAACAGGGTCAAAATATTATACAATCCGTTGAAAACGTTACAAAGCAAACGGCTCAAGTGGCCGCCGCCGTAAAAGAACAAACTGCCGGTATTGAGGAAGTAATAAAAGGTGTAGCCAATGCCCGTGAGCAAATTAAGCAGGTTTCGTCAGCTATGAAAGAACAGGCTAAACAAAGCCAGAATATCGTGGTTGCTGTAGAGAATGTAACCAAACAGGCAGCAGAAGTTACTCAAGCTACAAAAGAACAGGCACAAAGCGTTGAGAATATCGTTAAAGGTGTTGCTAACGCAAGAGAACAAGTAAAACAGATAACAACAGCCATGAAGGAACAGACGGCAAATGCGGATAAGGTTGTTAATAATGTTGAAGGCGTAAGCGTTCAAGCTAATGAAGTGACCGACGCAGCCAAAGTCCAGGCAAATGGATTAGAACAGTTGGCAAAATATACATCTGAAATAAACCGTGTTATTAATCTTAATCTTAAGGATGTTGAACTCACAGCTGCAGTAACAAAACAATTGACGGAATACTCGGAAGAAATTATAGATGCACTAATGGAATTAGCTAAATAATGTTTCATATTGACTTCTATCAAAACCTTAATCAACTTTAAACGAAGAAAAATCGTTCATTCTTATGATGTGGAAACTACGCTTAAAGTTAGATTAACATGTCGTATAATGCCAACGGGTAGTATATTTATAGTCATGGTCTTAACATTATATTGGAGAGGCTATATGCCTCTCCACAGATTGCATTAGGGAGGATGTAACAAATCTGTATGGATAAATTCGGTCTTATTCAATTAGCGGAGCTTATATATGAATATTGTGGTATTGACTTTTTTAAAAATCTTTCTTCTCTTCAGACTAAAATATCGGAAAGACTTAAGGAACTGGGACTTTCATGTTGGGAATACGGAGGTTATTTGAAGGTTGAACCCAATGAATGGGATACACTTATTAACCTCATTACAGTAAATGAGACCTATTTCTTCCGTGAAGAAAACCTCTTGGATGAGTTTAGAAAGGCTATACTTCCTCAATATAAAGACCGTACTCCCAATAATCCTTTGCGCATATGGTGCTCAGCTTGTTCCAGCGGGGAAGAACCCTATACCTTGGCAATATTAAGTGAAGAGACAGGACTCTTTGAAACCGGCGCCATTGAGATTATTGCTTCGGATATAGATAAAAAGGTCCTGGAAAAAGCGAGACGAGGGCTCTATAACAAAAAATCATTTTCCTTTCGTACAATGCCAAAAGAAATACTTGACAAATATTTTATTTCATGTCAAGACGACTATAAGGTCAGGGATACAATAAGGGTAATGGTTGATTTCCGCTGTTTAAATCTTCTGGATGAGAATATAGCACAAAAGGTAGGAGAAGTAGATATAATCTTCTGCAGGAATGTATTGATTTATTTTGATACGAAAGCAATAAATAAAGTTATTAATTCTTTATATAATGTGTTAAAACTTGGCGGATACTTGCTTTTAGGCCATGCAGAAACTATAACGGGCATGAATACCGGATTTGAAACAATATATGCACCGTCGACATTTTATTATCGGAAAGGAGAAAAACATTAATGCAGCAATATGGGGTATTAGTTGTAGACGACTCCTCTTTTATACGAAGATGTATAAGCTTAATAATAGAGAAGGATCCTCAACTTTTTATCATAGGAATTGCAAGAAACGGGATTGAAGCGATAGAAAAAGTACAGAGACTAAAACCTGATATTATGACATTAGATGTAGAGATGCCCGAAATGGATGGTATAACTGCCTTAAAGGAGATTATGAAGACTTGCCCGGTTCCTGTTGTAATGTTGAGTAACCGGACCGATAAGGATCCAGAAATAACTTTTCAGGCTTTTGAGTCGGGGGCTGCAGACTTTTACTTAAAGAGTGTACTTTTAGAAGATAATGTGAAACCGGAAATAATAAAGGAGTTTTTGGATAGATTAAAAGCCATCGCCCAAAAGTCAAGAAAATCGATAAATGAAGCCCAGGAACAGAAGGCTAACTCCGAAAACGTATCCGAAATTCTTGAAAACATTTTAAACAGGCCTGAAGGTTCGATTGAAATAAAGACAGGTTCAGTTGACTTATTAATAATAGGTTGTTCTACAGGAGGTCCTTCTGCATTGCAATCCATTCTTCCACGCTTTCCAAAGGATACTCATGTACCCATTGTCGTTCTTCAGCATATGCCACCAGGATTTACGAAACCTTTAGCTGAACGTTTTGATACCATTTGCAATTTACGGGTCAAAGAAGCTGAAAATGGTGATATTCTTGAAGCTGGCAACATTTATATAGCCCCAGCAGGCTATCAAACTTTTTTTGATAAAAAAGCAGATGATTCGGTAGCTTTAAAAGTAGAAGACTGTCCATCTGTTGAAACAGTTTACAAACCGTCTATTAATGTAACCCTAGATTCTGCAGCACCTATTTACAAGGAAAGATTGCTGTCGGTTATTCTAACAGGTATGGGAAATGATGGGCTTGTTGGATGTGAGTCAGTTAAAAAATATAACGGACGGATAATTGTTGAGGCAGAGGAATCCTGCATTGTATATGGCATGCCCAGAGTAGTTTATGAAGCAGGTCTTGCTGATGTTCAAGTTCCTTTATCTAATATTTTTCATGAAATAATGCTCTATATCTGAAATAAATCGCAAGTAAAATTGAGAAATTAAGCAGCCCAATACTCGTAGGATATTGAATGTCTATCGGAGTGCAGCCTGCATCTTATAACAATGTTAATGCGAGCATAATGAGAGTTCCCTTGCATCATTTTATGATTGGGAACTCTTTACTTTTACATGGAACAAGCTTTATAAATAAAACCATTCATCGTCGTCTTCGGCATTTACACCTAGTTTTACCCTGTTGCTGCCATCGAATTTAATCTTATACAGGTTTCCTCCATCTTCTTTGTTGGCATAGTAAATCCATTTTTTAGTTATATTAATAAAATCACAGCTGTCTTCACAAATCAGTTTTTTGTTTCTGCCGTCCTTATTAATTCTATATAATTTACCCCCATCATTCTTATTGGAGTAATATATAAATTCACCATATACGTTAATGTTCGATGAAGTATCATCATTAATCCTCATTGCATTACCATTCATTGTTAATTTATAGATTCTTCCTTCATCACTGTTGTTAACATAATATATACAACCGTCTTCAGCGTTTATATAATTGCAATCGTCATTAATTAACTTTTCTTTCTGAGAACCGTCCAGTCTAATTTTATAAAGGCTTCCTCTGTCGCTTTTATTAACATAATAAATCCAATCGTCCGTTATATTCAGGCAGTATGACTTGTCGCTGTTTATTTTTGTTCTACAGCTTCCATCGGTTTTCATCTTGTATATTCCGTATCCGTCACTTTCATTACTGTAAAAAATCCAACCGTCTTTCACCGTTATGTCCCAGGACTTATCATTGTTCAGTTTTTGCATATCGTTTCCGTCAATGCTGATTCTGTATATGGAATCATCATCGTTTGAATTGCTGAAATAAATCCAATCGTCCACAACATTTATATACCATGCCGATATATTTGCCAGCAGCTGCTCGGAGCTTTCGTCAATCTTTATTTTACAGAGCTTGCTTGTAATAGAATAATAATCCCACAAGCCGTATGATGAAGCCAGACCTCCGTTCATAATATTTCCTTGCGTATTACCCCGGGCGGTTTTAATTACACTTATATCCCTTTGTTGATATCCGCCGGAAACATCATCTTTTTTACCTTGTCCCGGAATATCTTCAATAATGTCATTCTCAAAAAAATCGTCCTCAAAAAATATATCATCAAAATCCATGGATTTATTTACCTGTTCATCCCGGATAATCCCGGAGTACGCCTGAATTTTATTGGATTCCTCATCCCCTTGTTTCTCGTTTCTCTTTATATATCCCGGAAGGGTAAGATACCGGTTTTTCTCTTCATCGCTAAGAGAATTCAATACCCTTTCCAGATCCTGCTTCATTTCCGAAGCATCCGAATATCTCTCTGAAGGATTATGCCTGCATGCCTTAAGTATAACCTCACTAAGCTTGTCTCCTGCCTCAACGGGAGGATTCAAATCCTCGCCCGAAATCCTTCTCTCTAAAGCTTCTTCACTGTCCTTAAACTTTATAACTTCCGGGTAAGGCGGAACGAGCGGTATTCTGCCGCAATTCACCAATCTATACAAGACTATCCCCAGAGAATATAAATCTGCTCTGATATCATATTTCTCACCACGAAATACTTCAGGAGCCATAAAAAACGGCGTTCCTTTCATTGATGCCGCTCTTCCGCTTTTTGACAATTCCTTTGAAATTCCGAAGTCTCCCAGCTTAAACTCCCCGAATTTGGATACAAAAATATTTTCATCTTTTATATCTCTATGTATTATACCTCTCTGTGAACAGGTCTCAATAGCCGAACAAATATCTATGCCAAGCTTTATTACATCCTTCCTGGTCAACATGGACTCTTCAATAAAATCGCGGAGTGTTTTAAGATACTCCATTCTTATAAGTATATCCCAACCCGGAGGGTTATCCCTCTCAATAACCATGTGGTCCTCATATCCCACAATATTGCTGTTACCCTTCAGGGAATACATAATCCTTATTTCATTGACTATATTCTTAACAGAATCTTCAAAATAGTCCATCAGCGAACTATCATTTGTGGCCATGACTGCAGAAGCTTCCCGATATTGATCTTTCGTAGGCACAGGTATTACTTTTAATGCTGCTTCATACTTAAATCCCCATTCTTCTTTAACTATTTTATATACCTGGCCAAAGCTTCCCTCTCCGAGCAACTTTTCTACATACCAGCCACCCCAAAGGGGCTCATATTTTTTTACATAGTCCAGATCGCCTTGCACGACTTACCCCCCACCAAATATTGCTTCACCTTTCAATATCTTTAATGCTAATCAATAAAGATGTAATGTTATCGCTGCCGTCTCTGTTTAAAGCCTCATTTACAAAATACGCACACAATTCACTGTTTTCCATTTCCCTTCGGGCAATTTCCGACAAAGACTCTTCTTTAATTGCGTCTGTAAGCCCGTCACTGCATATTAAAAATATATCATTCTTTTCTATTTCAATTATATCCGAAAAATCTGCCTCTAAGATTCCCTCAGAAGGAGAAATTCCAAGGTATCTATATAATCGGTGCCTGCTGTTATGAGTCAGGGCCGATTCACGAGTCAAAGCTCCAAGTCTGACAAGCCGCTCTGCTTCTGTATGATCGGTAGTAAGTTGTTTAATTTCTCCGTTTCTGATTAAATAAACTCTGCTATCACCCAAATTTAATGCTACAGCCTTGTTATCGGAAATGGCAAGACAAGCAAAAGTAGTCCCTATAGGACAGCCTTTTTTAACAGACATATCGTATATATACTCATTAGCCTTTAAAACATAGCTTTTAAGGTAACGTATGATAATCTCAATATTCTTTATGTCTGAAATTTCTGCAATTTTTTCATGAAGCTTTTTTAATATTTTCACAGCCGCATAGGATGCTTTTTCTCCGTACTTCTGACCGCCCATACCGTCGCAAACCGCAAAAATATATTCCTTTGACGATTTGGAAATAGAATACCTTACGCAATCCCTCGACTGATTTTCATCTATAAAAATGCCATCGAGAAAAAAATTGTCTTCATTTTTTTCTCTAACCCGCCCCTTGTGGGTATAAGCATCCGCCTCGACTTTTATCACATTAACCTCCGAACTTTATATAAATCGTATATATCCCGGATTAAAAAATTTTCAATACTTTTATATTTTAGTTTTCTATTATCAGTGTTTGGATTTTTACCACCTTTAATTTATTATCACTGCTTGAAAGATCCGATAAGTATTTTCTAAATACAGAGGTTTTGAACTTATATGCGGTTTTTACTTCAATTTTACACTTATCATCGCCCAGTAACTCAAACTTAACATCAAAATCATTATACTTGCCATCGTTGGATTTATAGTAACTGTTCAAATTTAAGGCAGTACAGAAATTTTCTTTAAATATCTCCTGAAATTTATCAAAATTAATCTTTGCCTCAACATCCCTGGCACTTTGAACATCTTCCGAATTCATTACGGCGGCACGGCCAGCGGAACTAACAGCGGCACTGATTTTACACATATCCCCAAACGCACTAAGAAGCTCCACGCAT
>Ga0116179_1002965_pt1 | contig 11959 bp, 10 predicted proteins | sample AD_UKC071_MetaG_FD_89751 | JGI IMG/M metagenome (GOLD analysis project Ga0116179, IMG submission 89751) | Active sludge microbial communities of municipal wastewater-treating anaerobic digesters from USA - AD_UKC071_MetaG | ecosystem: Engineered > Bioreactor > Anaerobic > Digestate | place: USA...
ATCATCGTCTTCCGCCAGGTCATCCTGACCGGCGAGAACCTGACCGACGCCCAGCCCGGCTTCTCGGGCGACAACCAGGGCGAGCCGGCGGTGCACCTGACGCTGGACGCCAAGGGCGCACGCATCTTCCGCGACGTCACGCGCGAGAACATCAACAAGCGCATGGCCATCATCCTGTTCGAGAAGGGCAAGGGTGAAGTGGTGACGGCGCCGGTGATCCGCGGCGAGATCGGCGGCGGGCGGGTGCAGATCAGCGGCCGCATGACCACCAGCGAAGCCGCCGACACCGCCCTGCTGCTGCGCGCCGGCAGCCTGGCCGCGCCGATGGAGATCATCGAGGAGCGCACCATCGGCCCCACGCTGGGTGCCGAGAACATCGCCAAGGGCTTCGCCAGCGTGGGCTACGGTTTCGCGGCGATCGCGGTGTTCATGTGCTGCTACTACCTGCTGTTCGGCGTGTTCAGCACCCTGGCCCTGGCCTTCAACCTGCTGCTGCTGGTGGCGGTGCTGTCGATGCTGCAGGCCACGCTGACGCTGCCGGGCATGGCCGCCATCGCCCTGACGCTGGGCATGGCCATCGACGCCAACGTGCTGATCAACGAGCGCGTGCGCGAGGAGCTGCGCAACGGCGCGACGGCGCAGGCGGCCATCAACGCCGGCTACGAGAAGGCCTTCGCCACCATCCTGGACAGCAACATCACCACCCTGATCGCTGGTCTCGCGCTGCTGACCTTCGGCTCGGGCTTCGTCAAGGGCTTCGCCGTGGTGCACTGCCTGGGCATCCTGACGAGCATGTTCTCGGCAGTGATGTTCTCGCGCGGCCTGGTCAACCTCTGGTACGGTGGCAAGAAGCGGCTCAAGACCGTGTCCATCGGCCAGGTGTGGCGGCCTGCCGGTGCCGCAGGCGCCACCGGCAACGCCGTGGCCGAGGGTGAGCCGGACGCCAAGGCCTGAGGCCCGCGCCGGCCACGCACCAGAAGAACAGATCAGGGAACCAGCATGGAATTCTTCCGCATCCGCCGCGACATCCCGTTCATGCGCTACGCGCTGGCGCTGAACGTGGTCTCGTTCATCACCTTCGCGCTGGCGGTGTTCTTCCTCGTCACCCGCGGCCTGCACCTGTCCATCGAGTTCACCGGCGGCACGGTGCTGGAGGTCGAGTACGCGCAGGCGGCCGACCTGGAGAAGACCCGCCACACGGTGGAGTCGCTGGGCTTCGGCGAGGTGCAGGTGCAGAACTTCGGCACCTCGCACGACGTGCTGGTGCGCCTGCCGGTGCGCGCCAACGTCAAGCAGGAACAGGTCGCCGCCCTGGTGTTCGACAAGCTCTGCGCCGCCGAAGGGGGCAAGGTCGAGACCCGCAGCTACACCACGCCGCAGGGCGAGCAGGTCAGCCGGCCGAGCTGTGCGAAGGAAGGCGGCGCCGAGCCGCTGAAGCTGTCGCGCACGGAGTTCGTGGGCCCGGCCGTGGGCGACGAGCTGGCCAGCGACGGCCTGAAGGCGCTGGCCTTCGTGGTGATCGGCATCGTCGTCTACCTGGCCTTCCGCTTCGAGTGGAAGTTCGGCGTCGCCGGCATCATCGCCAACCTGCACGACGTGGTCATCATCCTGGGCTTCTTCGCCTTCTTCCAGTGGGAGTTCTCGCTGGCGGTGCTGGCGGCGGTGCTGGCGGTGCTGGGCTATTCGGTCAACGAGTCGGTGGTGATCTTCGACCGTGTGCGCGAGGCGTTCCGCAAGTACCGCAAGCTCGACACCCGCGAGGTCATCGACCACGCCATCACCAGCACCATCAGCCGCACCGTCATCACCCATGGCTCGACCCAGCTGATGGTGCTGTCGATGCTGCTTTTCGGCGGCCCGACCCTGCATTACTTTGCAGTCGCCCTCACCATCGGCATCCTTTTCGGGATCTACTCCTCGGTGTTCGTCGCTGCGGCCATCGCGATGTGGCTGGGCGTCAAGCGCGAAGACCTGGTGAAGATGTCCAGCAAGGAACACGACCCCAACGACCCGAACGCCGGCGCCGTGGTCTGACGCGCAGAGAAGCCCCGCCGCCCCGGAAGACCGTTCCTCCAGCCAGCGCCCATGGCGACCGCCGCAGACCCCGCACAGCTCGCCGGCCAGGCGCGGCGGCGCTACATCGACATGCTGCTCAAGGGCCTGCCGGCCCTGGTGGCGCGCGTGGGCAATGCCGCGCGCGAGCTGATGGACAAGCCCGCCGAGTACGCCACCGGCCAGCGCCGGCGTGACCTGGTGCAGGCGCTGACCAAGCATGCCGGCGCCTGGCATGGCGCGATGTCGCACGGCCTGCGCCAGCTGCTGCACGGCACCGGCGCCGCCACCTCGGTCGACCTGCCCGCCGCCGACCTGAGCGCCGGCCTGTCCCTGGTCGACAACGACGTCATCGAGCGCGAGATCCTCACCTCGCGCCTGGCGCTGGCGATCATGGACCGCGCGGGCTGGGAGTTCACCGACCTGCGCAACCGCATGGCCGCGCTGGAGCGGCGTGCCGAGCTGGAGACCCACGACATGCTGCGCGCCCACATCCTGGCGCGCGTGGTGCTGGACGCCTGGCGCGGCGCCGGACTCAGCGCCGACGACTGGCGCGAGGCCCAGCCCCTGCTGCACGGCGAGTTCACCAGCCTGGCGCAGGAGGCCTACCACGAGGTCAACCGCTGGCTGGTCGAGCACAAGGTGATGGCCGATGTCGACCTGCGGACGAGCATCCGCCGCACGCCGGACGGCAGCACCGGGCTCGGGGGTGTGGGCGGCACCGCGACGCGCCCGGGCGCTGCATCGACCCGCGGGTCACCGTTCACCACCAGCCCCCGGCCCGGTGACACCGATGGCACGGGCTTTGCCGCCCGGCGTGGCATCGGGCAGGGCACGGGCCACCAGGCCACGTCGGCCATCGGCGAGGCCTCGGGCGTCTTTCCGGGGGCCAGCACCGGCGGCTTTGCCGGCAGCCGCACCAGTGCCTTCCAGGGCCAGGCGCCGGCAGGCCACACGCCCGCCAGCGCCGGCCGCGCACCGGCCACGCCCCGCGGTGCGGCTGTCGGCGACGAGACACGGATGATGACCCGACCGGGTGCCATCGGCCCCGGCGGCGACCACGCCGAGGCGGTGCTGAGCCGGCTCAACCGCCTGGTGGGCCGCCACCTGCCGGGCTTTGCCGACACCGCGCAGGCGCGACCGGTCACGGCGGCGCTGTCGCTGGCGATCCAGAACGCGCAGCAGAACCTGCGCCGGCGCATGGCGCCGCCCGGGGCGGGCCCGCAGGGCAGCGGTGCGGCCCATGCCGACACCGTGGTCACCGGCCCGGTGCTGCTGGCCGAACTGCAGCAGAACAAGCAGGCGCTGAAGCAGGCCGCCAGCACGCCGGCCGAGCGCGCCACGATCGAGATCGTCGCGATGCTGTTCCAGAGCATCCTGACCGAGGACCGCATCCCGGCGGCGATGCGGGTGTGGTTTGCCCGGCTGCAGATGCCGGTGCTGCGGGTGGCCGTCAGCGAGCCCGACTTCTTCGCCAACATGGACCACCCGGCGCGGCGCCTGATCGACCGCATGGGCGCCTGCGTGATGGGCCTGGACAGCGCCAGCCGCCATGTCGGCGACGCGCTGGAAAAGGAGATCAAGCGCGTGGTGCAGGTGGTCGAGGCCTATCCCGACACCGGCCGGCGCGTGTTCCAGACCGTGCTCACCGAGTTCGAGCGCTTCCTGGAGCACTTCTTCAAGAACGAGAACGAGGCCAGCAAGCGGGGCGTCTCGCTGGCGCAGCAGGTCGAGCAGCGCGAGACGCTGGCCATCCAGTACACGATCGAGCTGCGGCGCATGCTCAACGAGGTGCCGGTGCAGGAGGGCGTGCGCCAGTTCCTGTTCCAGGTCTGGGCCGACGTGCTGGCCACCAGCGCGGTGCGCTACGGCGCGCAGAGCGCCGAGACCAAGGCGATGAAGCGCGCCGCCGCCGACCTGATCTGGTCGGCCAGCGCCAAGGTCACGCGCGAGGAGCGCGCCGAGGTCATCCGCCGCCTGCCGCCGCTGCTCAAGCGGCTGCGCGAGGGCATGGGCTCGGCCAGCATGCCGGCCGAGCGCCAGGAGGAGCGCATCAACGCGCTGAACAACGCCCTGGCCGCGGCCTTCACCGCCAAGGCTGCGGTGATCCCGAACGACAGGCTGCAGGACCTGATGGAGCGGCTGGAGTCGATCGAGGAACTGCTGCCTGGCAGCCAGGACATCGAGATCGACGAGTCGATGGTCCTGGACCTGTCCGGCCACGAGAGCAGCGAGCTGGAGGTGGTGGCCGACGGTGGCAGCCTGCCCAGCGCGGCGATGGTGGCGTGGTCACGCGAGTTGCTGGTGGGCAGCTGGTACACGCTGGACTACCGCGGCCGCCACGAGACGGTGCAGCTGGCCTGGCATGGCATGCGGCGCCAGCTGTCGCTGTTCGTCACGCCGGGCGGTCGCTGCGTGCTGTTCCAGCAGCAGCGGCTGGCGGCTTTCCTGCAGGCGGGCCTGCTGCTGCCGGCGCAGGAAGAGGCTCTCACGGTGAAGGCCACGCGAAATGCGCTGGCCAAGCTCGATGCCGATCCGTCGCGCCTGATGGCGTGAACCCCGGCGGCCCTGGTGTCGGGGCCGGCGCCGCGTTCAGTGGATCAGCCGCTCTTCCGGTGCGACGAAGAGTTCGTCGAGGATCAGCGCGTCGGGCTCCTCGCCCAGGCTCCAGAAGACCATCAGCACGATGACCTTCAGGTCCTCCAGCGCCAGCGGGCTGTCGGCGGCGGCGCTGGCGCGGTCGATGACCATCTCGCGCATGGCCGGCGGCAGCACGCCGGCCGACTCCAGGAAGCTGATGAAGCCGATCGAGTCCTCGCCGAGGCGGTCGATCTCGGCCTGCGAATAGACGCGCAGGCTGTCGGCCGACTGGTCGGCGGCATGCGCCTGCGCGTTCACCGCCAGGCCGTCGAGCCACACCAGCGCTTCCTCGATCTCGTCGGACTCGAAGCCCACGGCCGACAGCTTGCGCGTGAGCTGGTCGTGGTCCGGGCAGGCATCCGGGCGCCAGTAGTTCTCGTAGAGGTAGACCAGCACGTCGAACATCGAACCACTATACCTTAGGGGGTGCCGCTGGACGCCGCGAATGGCCTGACATGCTGCAGTGCAGCAATACGGACATTCGAGGCGTGAGCGTGCACTCACTCGACCGGCGTGCGTGCGGGGTTGGGATGCCGCTTCAGGCGCCCTGGCGGCGCTGGTACAGGCCGCCCGGCAGGCGGGCGATGTGGCCGTCGAGTTCCAGCGTCAGCAGGTGCGCCGACAGCTGCGGCGCGGGCCAGCCGCAGCGGTCGATCAGCGTGTCCAGCGACTGCGGGTCATGGCCCAGCACGGCCAGCACCGGGTCGTCGGGTGCTGGGCCGGCGTCGGCATCGGGCGGTGCTGGCGGCGCCTTGGCGCCCGGACCGGTCAGCGGCCCCAGCTCCTCGGCCACCTGCTCGGGCGAGGTGACCAGGGCCGCGCCCTGGCGGATCAGCGCATGGCAGCCGGCCGACTGCGCCGACAGGATCGAGCCGGGAATGGCCATCACCTCGCGGCCGGCCTCGCTGGCCAGGCGGGCGGTGATCAGCGAGCCCGAGCGCAGCGCCGCTTCCACCACCAGGGTGCCGCGCGACAGCCCGGCAATGATGCGGTTGCGCTGCGGGAAGTTGGCGGACAGCGGCGGCGTGCCCAGGGCCAGCTCGCTGATCAGCAATCCGCTGGCGCTGATGCGGTGCGCCAAGTCGCGGTGGGCGGCCGGGTAGATGCGGTCGACGCCGGTGCCGACCACGGCGATGGTGCGCCCGCCGGCCTCCAGCGCACCCCGGTGGGCCGCGCCGTCGACGCCCGCGGCCAGGCCCGAGACGATGGTCCAGCCCTGGGCGGCCATGTCGTGGGCGAAGCGCTGGGCATGGTCCAGCCCCTGGGCCGTGGGCTGGCGGCTGCCGACGATGGCCAGGCAGGGCGAGGCCAGCAGCGCTGCGTCACCCTGCAGGTACAGCAGCAGCGGCGGGTCGGGGTTGTGCAGCAGCTGCGCGGGGTAGGCCGCATCGCCCAGCACCAGCACCTGGCGATCGGGGGCTGCCTCACGCCAGGCCAGCGTCGCGGCCAGGCGTTGCGCGTGGCCATCGGGCGGCGTGGCCAGCGTCAGGGCGGTCGGGGCATCGACGCATTCGCGCAACTGCTCGATCGGCGCGGCGATGGCCGCCTGGGGGGACAGGAACCGCGCCAGCAGCCGCCGTGCCGCCTCGCGCCCCACGCCGGGGCTGTGCAGCAGGTGCAGCCAGGCACCGAGCTCGGACTCGTCCAGCGACGCGGTCAGCATCGGCCGGCGCCCGATCTCAGGGGGCGGAGACGCGGTCGCCGCGGCGGATGGGGTCGAGCGCGGTGACGATCAGCGCATACGACACGCGGTCGAACACCCGGAAGACGAAGAGCAGCCCCGCGCGCTCGTCAGGCAGCTGGATCGGCTGCGGCTTCTCGCCGGTGCGGTCGGTGGCGGCGGCGCCGGCGCGCCACAGCGCGAGCACGTGGCCGCGCTCGATGCCGTCGCGCATGCCACGGTTGATGGCGACGATCTGGTTCTGGCCGGCGGTCAGCGCCTCGCCATAGATCGACACCACGCGGGCATCGACCGGGCCGGCCGGCGCGTGCGGCACATAGGCGCTGAAGTCGCGCGCGGGCACGGGCGCCAGGCGGTCGCCGACACCGGCCTCCTGCCGCACGCTGGTCATCACGAAGGTGGCCGGCACCGGCAGGTCGCCCACCGGCGTGCGGCCATCGGCGCGCACGAAGTCGGCGGTGCCGATGTAGGTGGCCTCGTGGCCGAGCAGCTCGTTGCTCACCGGGTCGCGCAGCGGCTTGCTCTGGCGGAACAGCGAGAAGCTGCGTGCGCCGCCCAGGTCGCCGCGCACGTAGGCGGTCTCGCCGCGGGACACCTGCAGCCGCCCTTCCTGGGTGGCGACGATGCGCGGCGCGGCGGCCAGCTGGTCGTCGTTGAGCACCACCGCTTCGTTCAGGAACGGGGTGATCAGCTGCAGCGGGATGGAGGCGATGGCACCGCCGTCCAGCAACTCGCTGCGCACCCGGGGCGACAGCTTGACGGTGTTGGTGGGCGCCTGGCCGTCGGCCTGGCCCCGGCCCAGCATCAGCCGGGCGCGGTCGCCGTCCTTGACCAGCACCAGCACCTGGCCGGGGTAGATGAGGTGCGGGTTGCGGATCTCCTGCAGGTTCATGCCCCACAGCTCGGGCCAGCGCCAGGGCGTCTTCAGGAAGATCGAGGCGATCGCCCACAGCGTGTCGCCGCGCTGCACGGTGTGCGATGCGGGCGCGTTGTCGGCCAGGGCCGACAGCGGCACGCCGTTGCTCGCCACCTGTTGCGCAGTGGCGCGCTGGGCTGGCGTCACCGGCAGGCTGGTCTGCGCCTGGGCCGCGGTTGCCGCCGCCGCCACCACCAGCGCCGCCAGCACGCCCGGGGCAGGGCGTGGACGGGCGGGAAACGGGGGGCGAACAGGCATGGGGCGGTCTCCGGAATGGGCCGATGCCACAATCTGGGCCGACCCGGGGCGGCAGCCTGCATGGAGCACCGTCAGCATGGCAGGCCTTGCGGCCGCAGATGTTCATGCTACATCGCAGATTCTGCCGGTAAACCCTTGATATCGCAACGAAATGCCTGCCCGGCACCCGTCCCTGCTCCACCTGCCTTCCGGTTTGCATTCGCCATGGCCCAGCTTCCGATCCTGCGTTTTCCCGATCCCCGCCTGCACACCGTCGCCAAGCCCGTGGCCGAGGTCGACGCCCGCATCCGCCAGCTGGCCGCCGACATGCTGGAGACCATGTACGCCGCCGACGGCGTGGGCCTGGCCGCCACCCAGGTCGACCAGCACATCCGCCTGGTGGTGATGGACACCTCGGCCGAGCGCGACCAGCCTGTCGTGCTGATCAATCCCGAGATCACCGCCCGCAGCGCCGAGATGAAGAAGGCCGAGGAAGGCTGCCTGTCGGTGCCGGCGATCTACGACGAGGTCGAGCGCCATGCGCAGGTGACGGTGCGCGCACTCGACCGCGACGGTCAGCCCTTCGAGATGACGGTCGACGGCCTGGCGGCGGTGTGCGTGCAGCATGAGCTGGACCACCTGCTGGGCAAGGTCTTCGTCGAGTACCTGAGCCCGCTCAAGCGCGAGCGCATCAAGACCAAGATGCTGAAGAAGACCCGCGAAGAGCAGGGCCCGCGCCGCTGACCCGCCGATGCGCATCACCTTCGCCGGCACGCCGGAGTTCGCCGCCACCGCGCTGGCTGCACTGATTGACGCCGGCCACGACGTCGCCCTGGTGCTGACCCAGCCCGACCGCCCTGCGGGCCGCGGCATGAAGCTGCAGCCTTCGGCGGTGAAGGCGCTGGCGCTGCAGCATGGCATCGCCGTCGCCCAGCCGCGCAGCCTGCGGCTGGACGGCAAGTCCCCCGAGGACGCGGCTGCCGCGCGTGCCACGCTGCAGGCGGCGGGTGCCGAGGTGATGGTGGTCGCCGCCTACGGCCTGATCCTGCCGCAATGGGTGCTGGACTTGCCGCCGCGCGGCTGCCTGAACATCCACGGCTCGGTGCTGCCGCGCTGGCGCGGCGCTGCACCCATCCACCGCGCCATCGAGGCCGGCGATGCCGTCACCGGCATCACGCTGATGCAGATGGACGCCGGCCTGGACACCGGGGACACGCTGCTGGTGGCCGAGGAGCCGATCCACGCCGACGACACCACGGCCACGTTGCACGACCGCCTCGCCGCGCTGGGTGGCCGTCTTGTGGTGCAGGGCCTGGCCGCGCCCGACACGTTGATCCGCACGCCGCAGCCGGCTGAAGGCGTCACTTACGCCCACAAGATCGACAAGGCCGAGGCGGCGATTGACTGGACACAGCCGGCGGCGGTGATCGAGCGCCGCGTGCGCGCTTTCGACCCCTTCCCGGGCGCCAGCTTCGTGCTCGACGGCGAATTGGTGAAGCTGTGGCGCGCCGAGCTGCGGGCCGAGACGGGCCGTGCGGGCGGTGCGCCGGGCGAGGTGCTGGCCGCTGCCGAGGGCCGCCTCACCGTGAAATGCGGTCACGGCGCGCTCGACCTGCTGCAGCTGCAGCGCCCGGGCGGACGGCGCATCGACGTCGCCGCCTTCCTGCACGGCAGGCCCGGCCTGGCGGGTCGTGTGCTGGGTGGTTGAACTCCGGCCCGCCGGCAGCATCTGATGGGCGCGGCAATCGCGCCGCGCCCGAAGGAAAGCCTGCGATGTTCAACCTGATGAAGACGGCCGTGCTGATGGCGGCCATCACCGCCTTGTTCATGCTGCTGGGCCGCATGCTGGGCGGCCAGACAGGCATGGTGATCGCGCTGGTCGTGGCGCTGGGCATGAACTTCTTCAGCTACTGGTTCTCCGACAAGATCGTGCTGAAGATGTACAACGCGCGCGAAGTCGATGACGCCACCGCGCCGCAGTTCGTCGCCATGGTGCGCGAGCTGGCCACCAATGCCGGCATTCCGATGCCCAAGGTCTACCTGATCGACGAGGACGCGCCCAACGCCTTCGCCACCGGCCGCAGCCCCGACCACGCGGCCGTGGCGGCCACCACCGGCATCATCCGCGTGCTGAGTGCCCGCGAGCTGCGCGGCGTGATGGCGCACGAGCTGGCGCATGTGAAGCACCGCGACATCCTGATCTCGACCATCAGCGCGACCATGGCCGGCGCCATCGGCATGCTGGCCAACTTCGGCATGATGTTCGGTGGCCGCGACAGCGAAGGCCGGCCTTCCAATCCCATCGCAGGCATCGCGGTGGCCATCCTGGCGCCGCTGGCGGCCAGCCTGATCCAGATGGCGATCAGCCGCGCCCGTGAATTCGAGGCCGACCGCGGCGGCGCCGAAATCTCCGGCGACCCGCAGGCGCTGGCCTCGGCGCTGGACAAGATCCACCGCTACGCCCAGGGCCTGCCGATGGAGGCGGCCGAGCGCCACCCTGAGACGGCGCAGATGATGATCATGAACCCGCTGTCGGCCGGCGGCCTGCGCGGGCTGTTCTCCACCCACCCGCCCACCGAGGAGCGCGTGGCCGCGCTGATGGAACTGGCGCGGGTGATGCCCAGGCGCTGAGGGCGGCCGGCTCAAGCCGGCGCGCATGCCGGCCGATAAGCACCGCATGCGCAAGTCCATCCTCCTGCTGACCCTGCTGGCCCTGGCCGGCTGCGACCAGCTGGGCATCGAGTCGCCGGCCACCACCAAGGCCCGGGTCGAGGCCGATGGCAAGGCCATCGGCGGCGCCTGCCGCCATGCGGGGCGGGCGATCGAGGACTGCTACACGCTGAACAAGAAGGCCGACAAGGCCGCCATCTACGCCGGCTGGCGCGAGATGCAGGAATACATGGCCGAGAACAAGCTGGAACCGGTGGTCCCGGTCATCCCGCCCGAACCGCCCAAGCCGCCGAAGGCCGCCAAGGCCGCGGCGTCGAAGCCGGCGGCCGACGGCGAGGGCGACGCCGAGGCCAGCCCGGCACCCAAGCACTGACGCCGGTTCAGGGGCTCAGCGGCACCGTCACCGTGCGCGGGTTGACGCCGGTGGCCGGGAAGTCGGTCAGCGCCGCCTGGAACAGCGGCAACATGGCGCTGCCCGCGCTGCGCTGGAAGCTCTCGCTGCTGGCGCGCGCCTCGTACAGCGGCGCACCGCTGGCGCGGTCGCGCAGCAGCAGGGCCACCTCGCGGTCGTAGCGGGTCGGGTCCGATCGCCAGCCCAGGCCCCAGTAGGGGCCGCGCCAGGGGCCGTGGCGCCAGACGCCGAAGCCGCCCGGCCACCACAGCGGGTCGTCCCAGGGCGGGTTGTCGGCGCGGCTGACGCGCAGGCCCACCTGCACCAGCACATCCGGCTCGACGCCTGCGGCCGCAAGCTGGAATCCGGCACGGGCCAGGGCGGGTGCGGCGGCGTCCTCCAGCTGCTGCATCAGGTCGGCGCGGGCCTGCTGCGAGGGCAGGCGCTCGAAGGCATAGGTGCCGGGCTTGCGGCCGGCGGGCCAGGTGCCGAAGGTCGACACCTCGGCCGTGAGCTGGTTCACCGTGGCGCAGCCACTGAGCCAGCCGGTGGCGGCCAGCGTGAGGCCACCACCAGCGGCCTGCAACCATCTGCGTCTGTCCATGGGGATCTCCTGTCGGGGTGGTGGCGGTCAGTCGCCCGCCGCCTCGGGGCGCTGCCAGACCAGCGGCTGCACCGGCTGCAGCACCACGTTGCCGGACGGCGTGGCGCAGGGCTCGTCGTCGGCGTCGAAGGCCTTGTCGCCGCCGGCGTCCGGCACGCCGCCGGGCTTGAGCGTGGTGAACGGAAACAGCTTGCGGTCCATCATGTGCGAGGGCGTGATGTTGCCCATCGCGGTCAGCATGTTGTCGATGCGGCCGGGGTACTGGCGTTCCCAGTCGTGGATCATCTTCTTGACCTGCACCCGCTGCAGGTTGTCCTGGCTGCCGCAGAGGGTGCACGGAATGATCGGGAACTGCCGGTGCGTGGCCCAGGTGGCGAGGTCGCGCTCGGCCACGTAGGCCAGCGGGCGGATCACGGTGTGCCTGCCGTCGTCGCTGACCAGCTTGGGCGGCATGCCCTTGATGCGGCTGCCGAAGAACATGTTCATCAGCAGGGTGACGACCATGTCGTCGCGGTGGTGGCCCAGGGCGATCTTGGTCGCGCCCAGCTCACCTGCCACACGGTAGAGGATGCCGCGGCGCAGCCGGCTGCACAGGCTGCACATCGTCTTGCCCTCGGGTACCAGCTTCTTGACGATGCTGTAGGTGTCCTGGTTCTCGATGTGGAACTCGACGCCCAGCTTGGCCAGGTACTCGGGCAGGATGTGCGCCGGAAAGCCCGGCTGCTTCTGGTCGAGGTTGACCGCCACCAGGGTGAAGTTCACCGGCGC